>Ga0207706_10006070_pt1 | contig 11226 bp, 8 predicted proteins | sample KBSC53metaG_FD_184318 | JGI IMG/M metagenome (GOLD analysis project Ga0207706, IMG submission 184318) | Corn rhizosphere microbial communities from Kellogg Biological Station, Michigan, USA - KBS C5-3 metaG (SPAdes) (version 2) | ecosystem: Host-associated > Plants > Roots > Rhizosphere > Soil ... | reverse complement strand
CATATTTTTTCTGCAGAGTTTTTACAAACGCAATTTGTGCTGCAGGGTCTTTATCAGCGTCAGCGACGATAGTGGCAGCAATGTGAGCCGTCAGCTTTCCGGAATTAATTAACCAGACGTAGCTGTCCAGGTATTCCTGTGTTGTCTTGTCAACATTCCCTGCCGTCGGGTCGAGCCAGGCTGTGATCCCGTAGCTGTTATTATATTCCATGGCCTTTTCCCCTGCTTTATGGTAATCCACTTCTTCAGGAAACATGGCAGATATTTTTCGATAGCCACTTTCAGAAACAAAACCATTTGGTTTATTATCGGACAGACCAAAAAATACTTTTTCCTCAGGATTCAGGGAATTGATAAAACTGGTATTGATGCCCGCCCTCTCCATCATGGCCCGGTTACACCAGGCGGTATGACCGTCGGAACCACGAAGTACGAGCGGTTGCATTGTAAATTCATTGGCATTGAAAACCCGGATCAGGCTATCAAGCTTTGACCAGGTGCTGATGTTCAATCCATAAACAACCAGGATATCGCCTGTCATCTTTTCTTTTGCCTGCAGCTCCTTTTTTGCATAGGACAGCAAGTCTTCCACATCCATCATCTTATCGCCTGTGTTGGGTTTTAAAAGATCACTACCTCCGCCGATGGCATGATTATGACTGTCTACAAATCCGGGCATGAGAAATGAACCCCCAAGATCGATTTGTTGTGCATTTTTACTGACAGATCTTTTTACATCATTATAATTTCCTACCGCAACGATCCATTTTCCCTTGGTCGCTACCGCTTCAGCAAATGGATGCGCCCTGTCTGCTGTAAAAATTTTTGCATTGAAAAAAACTTTTTCCTGCGCACGAAGCAGAAGGGGTAGAATAAAAAGTAAAAGCAAGCTTACTTGTTTCATAATTTCAAAATAGGGAAGGTAAAGTGAAACATCTCTATAATGAAAAACTTCCTTAAATTTATTTATCCTTTTCGCCAGCGCTGTTGTTTAGCGCATGTGGCAGCGTAGGCGGACTCCCTGCAGGCATCATTAAACCATAGATATGCACCTTTCAACCTTCACTGTCATTTGTGCATTTTTATTTCTACCGACACTTTTTTCATGCCAGGATAATACGGCTACCCATCTGGCCGAAGTAAACTCGCTTGATTTGAAAAGAGGAGAAATTGTTTCGTGTGGCCCGCAGGAGGGCGAAATATTTGGTTCTGTTTCTTTCACGGCTTCTGTGCCCGACAGTCTCAAAAAGGATTTTAATATCGCCATCGCCTTGCTGCATTCATTCGAGTATAATGAATCCGAGAAGATGTTTGCCAGGATCATTGAGCGGTCTCCAGACTGTGCCATGGCGTATTGGGGAGTGGCCATGAGTAATTTTCATGCACTGTGGGCGCCACCCACAGAGGCTGAGTTGCAGAAGGGCGCAAAGGCTATTGAACTTGCTCGTTCCATCAATAACAAAACAAAAAGAGAAACGGATTATATCGAAGCCCTTGCAAAGTTTTTTGAGAATGCGGGGCACGCCGATCATCACAGTCGCGTGTTGAGTTTTGAAAACGCCATGGAAAAACTTTATCAAACTTATCCTGATGACCTAGAAGCGGGCGTTTTTTATGCCCTGGCGTTAGATGCGGCGGCTGATCCAACTGATAAAACCTACACCAAACAAAAAAAGGCCTTCTCTATTTTAAATCCCATGTTTCAAAAAGAGCCATTGCATCCGGGTCTTGCTCACTATATCATACATAATTGTGATTATCCTGCATTGGCAGAGCTGGCCTTACCCGCCGCAAGAAAGTATGCATCGATCGCGCCTGCCTCCGCGCATGCCCAGCATATGCCTTCGCATATATTCACACGGCTTGGGCTTTGGGATGAATGTATCCAATCAAATCTTGTCTCTGTTTCTTCCGCCCGGTGCTATGCATCAAAAGCAAAAATCAAGGGCCATTGGGACGAAGAACTTCATGGGATAGATTACCTCGTATACGCTTATTTACAAAAGGGCGATGATGAGCAAGCGAGACAACAAGCAGATTATTTGCAATCGATCCATGAAGTGGATGGCATTAATTTTAAAACCGCTTATGCTTTTGCAGCCATACCAGCACGTTATGCGCTGGAGAAAAAAATGTGGAAAGAAGCCGCTGCGCTTTCATTGCATCCAACCGATTTCCCCTGGGAAAAGTTTCCCTGGCAGGAATCGATCGTTCATTTTGCAAGGGTAATTGGCGCCGTGCATTTGAATAATGTTAAGGAAGCAAAAACTGAACTGGAGAATTTAAAGTCGCTTTACGACAAATTAGTTAAGCAGATCGATAAGAAGCAGGAATCCGCACAAGTGGCCATCCAGATAAAAACATCACAGGGTTGGATCGAATACAAACTACGAAATAATGAAAAAGCTTTAGCAATGATGCAGGAAGCAGCAGATATGGAAGATGGCACAGAAAAACATCCTGTCACGCCGGGAGAAGTAATTCCCGCCCGCGAATTATACGCTGAGATGCTGCTTGAGATGAATAAGCCTGACCTTGCACTTGAAAATTTTGAACTGGATCTGAAAACACATTCTAACCGCTTCAATGGCCTTTACGGTGCAGCTATGGCAGCTGAAATGGCAGGTAACAAAGACAAGGCGATTGTGTACTTTAAAAAGTTAATTGAAATAGCCGATCCCGAAAATTGCAGGAGACCGGAACTAAATCATGCGAAATTGTTTCTATCGCGAGACAGATGATCCCTGCGATTTGCAAATCACATCGAACTGAGAAGAATCATTTCTCGTGCTGACGATCCTTTGCTCGCGCAAAAACTTTTGCTCTAACCTTTGATAGATACACCGCTATCTCATCACCAAACAGTCATCAATGCCACAAGAAATTTCAACAAAAAGATTTGGCAACCAGCCATCATTCATCTGGTTCCTAGGATTTATCGGTGCATTAATTTATTATATTCAGCAAGCTACATCCTTCTGGGTCGGCGTGTTAGGCTTTTTTAAGGCCATAGTATGGCCTGTTTTTCTTGTTTATAAGTTGCTTGAATTTTTAAAAATGTAAAGTCCCTGGAGTTACCAAATGGTAAAGAAATGTATCCGTTACTCCTTTTTGAAGACAATGTCTTTGACAGTTGGCTCGAAAGGGATTTGAAATGATTCCAACTTTCCCTGCTTATCAAAGCGAAATACCACATCTCCCACGCCATCTGCAGACGCAATTTCCTCTTCCTGGTAATGACTTGAAAAACGATGCCCTTCCTTTGGGACCAGGACCAGTTTCAGGTCATAATACGTCAGCAACAGTGTTTTTTTATAAACTTCAATTTTTAATGGTCCGTATCCAGGATTCTGAAACTTGCCCGTGTATTTTTCCAGTGAAAACAGCGGCTTGGTCGTAATCGTATCAACATTTATTTTGACGAGTCTCTGCTGGCTGCTGTCATATTTTTTTCTCATTTCCATAAAAGCAGAATTCTTATCACGCACCGGAAGATCAAATGCAATGTCTGCAATAAAATCAGGAACCAGCTGGATCAACCTGGATCCATTTTGATTTGCCAGTACCACAATGCCCAGGCTATCAAATGGGAAAAAGGTTACGCTGGAAGAAAAACCATCTATGTTGCCAGTATGATGAGCTTCATAATGGCCCCGATACGAAGACAAGAACCAGCACAAACCTATGTTATAAAAATGCTCATCAGGGAACCGGCGACTTACTGAACCATCGGCCACAAAATGAGACTCTGTAGCTCTTCTTACGAAATCCGCGGGGATCACCTCTTTACCTTTATATACTCCCCCATTTATCCAAACCTGCAACCAACGGGCAAGGTCTGTCGCTGTTGAGTTAATTGAACCCGCGCCTAACAAATCATCCATCTGTTCAGTGGGCTCCAGTTTGAAGGAATCTTTATACTCATATTTAAGCGCAACATTTGAATAGTCCTTTTGCGATACGTAGCTGCTATATGTATTCTTCATTTCCAGCGGCAGAAATAATTTTTTACTGACAAGATCATTCCACGTCGTGTTATAAAATTTACCGGCCAACACACTTAATGCGAAAAACATAAAGTTGTTGTACTGGAATTCTGTGCGCAAAGGGGCAAATGGCTCGAGATATTTTAATCTCTTTAAATACACGTCTTGAGGAAAGTTTGTATTAAAGCTCCATGCCCAATCATGTGCCGCTACTCCCGTACGATGACAAAGCATATCTTCTGCTGTCACAGTATTGGTTAACTGATCCGTGTACAATTGAAACTCGGGAAAGTATTGACGGACGGGCTTGTTCAATTGTAATTTCCCATCCTTTTCGGCGATTCCAATAAGAGCGGTCGTAAAAGTTTTGGAAACGGATGCTATCGGGAACGAAGTCTTTTCAGTAACCGGCAGTTTATTGAAAAAATCCCGGTAACCATATCCTTTGGCAAGTATCACTGAATCTTTTTTCACGATGGCAATGGCGAGGCCCATTAAGTGCCAATCACTCATCGCCTTTGCAACAAAGCTGTCAAGTTTTTCTGCTTGAAAATGGGATAGTTGGGAAAAAGATGAGTTAGAAAAAATGATCATCCCTGCAAACAAAATGCGAAAGCTGTTCATTTTCTAAATTATTATCGTTAACAAAGGAATAACCAACAAGCGAAAATAAAACTCGCGCCGCCAATGCTGCTATAACTTTTATTATATTTTGAAAGGGTATTGAAAATGTTCGCAAAGAGAGAAAGAGACGAGTCAAAAAATATAAATTGATCTATCTTTAAAGAACACATCTTAGTTTAATCATTGCTTATGAATTCCCATATTCACCGCCGTCAATTTATTCGAAACACTTCTGCGGCGTTAGCCCTTACTGCGTTAAAGACCTCCGGTCTGGATCTTACCAATGCTGTATCAGTTCGCAGAGTGGCATTGATCGGCACGGGTTGGTATGGTAAGAGCGACCTGTTTCGTTTGATACAAGTCGCACCGGTGGAAGTAGTGGCCCTTTGCGATGCAGATAAGCATCAACTAAATGCTGCAGCAGATATGGTGAGCCTGCGCCAGCAAAATCATAAGCGACCCGCATTGTACAGTGATTACCACAAATTATTGGCGGAACAAAACCCGGAGATTGTTCTCGTGGGCACTCCCGATCACTGGCATGCACTCATAACCATAGAAGCAATAAAATCAGGCGCCCATGTGTACGTACAAAAACCTATCAGTGCAGATGTGCTGGAAGGTGAAGCCATGGTAGCGGCTGCACGAAAATATAATCGTGTAGTGCAGGTGGGTACACAACGAAGAAGCACTCCTCATTTGATCGATGCAAAGAAAAATATTGTAGACGCGGGGCTTCTTGGGAAAGTATCGCATGTAGAGATCTGTTGCTATTATCATATGAGGAATAATGGCAACCCTCCCGTACAACAGGTCCCTGAATTTTTTGATTACGAAATGTGGACAGGTCCTGCACCTTTGCGTCCTTACGATGGCCTACCACATGTGCGATGGTGGCGCGCCTTTATGGAATATGGGAACGGGATCATGGGTGATATGTGCGTTCATATGCTTGATGCAGTCCGCTGGCTGCTGAACCTGGGTTGGCCCACTCGCATTACATCGACGGGAGGTATTTATGTCGACAAGAGTGGAAAGAGCAATATTGCAGATACTCAAACCGCTCTTTTTGAATTTGATGAACTGGAATGCATCTGGCAGCATCGCAGTTGGGGAACGCCCGCTGATCCTGAATATCCATGGTCCTTTAAGCTCTACGGTGACAAAGGAACCTTGTGCGGGAGTACAATGAAATATGATTTTTTTCCGGAAGCGGAAGGACAGAAAAAGATCCATAAAGACGTGGTGTATGAAAAAGAAAAATATCCCGAAGACCTGAAGGAAAAAGATATTGAACTCAATGCGGCCCCTGCTACAAGACTTCACATGCTTAACTTTCTTGAGTCCATTGATAAAAATACAAAGCCGGTGGCGGACATAGAACAGGGCCATATCTCGACGGCAAGTTGTATTATGGCAAATATATCCATGCAGTTGGGAGGTCGACCATTGCATTATGATCCGGTAAAACGTGAGATCACCGGCGATCCGGAAGCCACCAAACTATTGCAAAGACCTTACCGCCAACCCTGGGTGCATCCATCATTGGAAACCCTATAAAAGTCAAATGACGTCAATGTTCATAATTAGAAAGTGATGTCACAACCATCTTAATGGATATGGATCATGAATCAAAATTTATTTGAGTTTTTACTTGCAAACTTTAAGATCAGTTTCTATTTTAGCTCCATCTTACTCTCAGGCTTTTGCCACGTACCAAAATCCTTAAAAGCCTTTAATACAATCATTTGAAGAACTTATAGCGAGATGAGGATCTCTGGGGACACAACTATCCTTGAACAGCTGCATAACAACGTCACCACAAACCCGTAACATGAAAACGCTTTTTATTGCGCTGCTGATGTGCAGCCTTGCATCTCATGCTCAATACAATATTGGCATTGAGCCAAAAACGGTCAGCCCCTGGCGAATGGATAAAAATAAAATCATCACCGGTAGCCTCGTATTTATGGCAGGTGCCAGCAAAGGCTTTAATGAAACCCTGATGTTTCATTGGGATGCTTTTCACCAGAGATTTCCAAAGGCGAATCCAACCTGGTATAATCCGGAGGAGAGCTGGAAAAATAAGTACAAGGATGGCGATCCGGCTAAAGGCGCTAAGTTTCCCTTGTCGACAACGATGCTGGTAGCAACCACTGATCAGTACCACCTGAATAATTTTATAAACAAAACCGCATGGGTTTCTACGATCATGATCAAAATGAGTGAGCCAAGGAAGTCATTTAAACATTATTTTCTCGACATGCTGTACTATACCGCCTGTCACCAGATGGGTTTTGCATTGACTTACTACTCATTCACGAAGGCTCAGCGACCACATTAGTAGAACCCCGTTAAAATTGTGGATGAGTGGAGTGACAATTGGAGTTTACATTTCGAAAGCATGGTAAATTTGTTTAAGGGGAGATTCTTTGAAGTCATTCGATCTTACCGACCAGTTCAGTTGATGATTTTACGCTTGAAGGTTTAACATTCCTGCACAATTTCATTTAAATTGGCAAAGAGCCTGACATTACATGAAAACGGCAGGGACTTTTGAAGTAATTTAGTGATCCGGTTCCGCGTGGAATTGAATTTCGATCGATCCATGATAATGACAAAATTTTGTCTGATAGCGTCCCTTTTATTCATTACCTCAATTGGTCAGGCGCAGACCGATAAAAATGACATTGTCATTAATGTAGGCGTTTCCTCTGGCTATGGTTACCCGAGCAGTCTCTATAGAGAAAATAGCGGCATTCCCGTAATAAATTTGAGTGGTGATTACTCTTTGACAAGGCTCGTCAGCGTTGGAGTTTACACAGCATATACATATACTTTCTACAAATTCGAATACCCGGACATGCCGGAAACGGAATATAAAGATGTCTGGAAAGGCTGGGATGTGGGGATCAAAAGTACTTTTCATGTCAGCCCGTTCCTAATGAAAAATGAAGATTGGGATCTTTATATCGCGGCTTTTTTTGGCTATGCCAATCACTCTCTGGTTTTCGACAGAAAACACGTTGACAATGGTCACATAAATTATCATGTCGGCGAGATAAATGCCGGGAGCATCGTGGGATTTCGTTATTATCTTTCAAGAAGTATCGGGTTGTATGCTGAAGCCGGCGTTTCAAGACGGTTCTTTGCAGGCGGGGGACTTTCCTTGAACATCAACTCCAATAATTAGCTACCTCCTTTTTGCGCATTCCAATTGTGACAATGCCTTCAACACAGAATTTATACTTTCGTTGAAAACTTCCCAAGATGTCAAATGAAGAAACGGAACTTTTTCTTTCACACGTTGAACCTGTTCTTGCCGTTACGAATGTAATAGAAACGGTCGAGTACTGGCATGATGTACTTGGATTTCCGAACAAGTGGACCTGGGGCGAGCCGCCCAACCATGGTGGTGTTACCTGGCAGGGAGTATTTATACAGTTTTCTCAATACCCTAAGCTTGCATTGGTTTCTCAAGGGAATTCTATTTTTATCAGGACAAAAAACCTCGAAAACTTCTATCAGTTTCACAAGAACAAAAATGCAGAGATCGTTGAGCCACTTGAAAACAAACCCTGGGGAATGGCGGGCTATACACTGCGCGATATCAATGGGTATTATGTGGTCTTTGCCGGTGCTCCAATTTCTAATAAACCGAAAAGTGCGCCGACACCTGGAACAGTAAAAATTATTCCAAGAGTACCAACGCCAAAAGAATATTTGAGTTTGATTTCTGCAGTAGGCTGGGATAAGAATTATAATCATTCATTGACCGACAAAATTCTGGCAGCGCCGGTGTATGGGGTCGTGGCGGAGCATGCAAACCAGGTCATCGGTTGTGCCCTGCTATTGAGTGATGAAGCGAGTTTCTATTATGTAAAGGACGTAATGGTTCATCCCGATTGGCAATGCAAGCATGTCGGATCAATGCTAATGAAAAAACTTACAGCATGGTTAGATGCCCATGCACCAGAAAACGCCTATGTAGGTTTATTTACAGGCGAAAACCTTTCTCCTTTTTATAAACAGTTTGATTTTGTGCCGGTTTTTGGGATGCACAGACGTGTTCGACGAATCGGGAAATAAAAATGAAATTACGATGAGAGGTTTTTGATCTTTTAAAACGCTTCACCCAGTCCAAAGAATAATCCACTCGCTCCATATCTTCCCTTCGCAAGATCAATGCACATTGTTGTCCGATTGAGTTTTTGGAAAAGTATTCGAAGCCCTATGCCTCCACCGGGCTCCCATGATTCAAACACTTTTTTATTAAAATCGTCAGAAGCTGTTTGAAGATTGAAAAAACAAACTCCACTTATTAGTTTATTCTTAGTTATGGGGAACCGCCATTCGGTTTCAAAACAAGCGTAAGCTGGTCCCTTGAAGCGGGAGAAAGTATAGCCCCTTCCGCTTCGGCCATAAGCATCGGATGCTGTTGATGGCATTTCCAGGTAAGGAAGAACACCACTCAGTTTGTACGCGGCCCAGTGCCAGATGGCGATCACATTTTCAGGATTTTTCTTGCTAAGTGACCAATATTTTCTGAAATCATACTGAAGCTGAATGGCATTTTTTGAGCTTCCCATCCATTTTTGATTGAATTGCAAACCCATGTCCGCGTATATACCGCCATATGATCGTATGGGATGTTCTCTCGTGTTGTATTGTACGGCAAGAATAAATCCGTTCGCTGAATATTTGTTTGGATCGAAGTCATGTCGCAAACTGTACCGTTCATGTGGGGTGTTGTACGAAGTAGTCTGTTTTATGTCATCGATGTTGGAATAGAGATCGAGCCTTACGCCCCCACCCGCGTAGAAATATTTACCGATCTTCCTGTATGCCTTTTCAGACAACCGTATATAGGTATATGCAATGGGAAACGAACTGTCCGCGTTTTTCACCGGATATTGATCAAATGAAAAGCCCCCATTCCTGGTTTTAAAATTTCCTGTTCCTAATCCATAGTCAAGTAACCCATAATGGGCCAATTGCCATTGGCCTTGCCAATTCCATTTATTTTCTGCTATAAAAACATTATGTTTCGCCTGGGCAGATATAATTCCCTTCGTACCGTAAAAAGCTTCTAAGGCAAAAACGGAAAGATCGGTATTTGCCGGATCACCGAATTGCTTTCCGCCGGTTAATTTGCCGCCGAAAATGAATCCAAAGCTTGGATTGTAACTAAGTGTCGGAAGAATAGCGAAATTAACTTTGGACCTTGCTTTAGGCTTCGGCTCAGGCCTGTTAAAGATGTTTCTTAATATATCAGTTACATCAACCTGTTTTAGTGTATCGATCCGGGTAGAGGCGGTATCCTGACCAAATAATGAGGACGAAGTGAAAACAATAAATAGGAAGAGAAGGTTTCTTATCTTTTTTAACGGGAAGATGCGCATTCCTGAATTTAACCGTTTTAACGCTAATACCTTTTCAAAATAAATAAATCTGTCTTTATTTTATAAGTTATAGCAAATTTTATTCGCATGTGCATGGAGAGCATGCGGTAAGCCGGCCTTGTTGTCGGAATTATGGCATGATATTTTGACCTATGAGTTTATTCATTAAATATTTAAACCCTTATTTATGCGAAAAACAATAAGCCTTTTGCTGGCAGCTGCCGCAGCGTTTGGTCTATATAAGTATTCAAAAATGACTCCTCAGCAAAAAAAGGATTTGAGAGAAAAAGGCAAGGATTTTCTAGATAAGAAGATGCGTATGGGGAATTTATTGGCCAAGAAAGGTCCTGTTGGCAACAATGTTTGATTAACAGAAGATCGTCACGGAAGGAAAAGGAAAAGGGATTGTTTAGCAATTCCTTTTTTATTTTTTAAGATGTTTCAATTCTCGGCTTCGGGATATTTTTGCGTTTTACGCTCAGCAAAATAAAAATGATCGCGGTTATTGCCATTAAATAACCAAACCAATCACCGAATTGGCTATAGATAGTTTTTGTTACCACTAAAGGAAATTTTCCAATAAGTGATGCCGCCTCATTATTTGTACAGCTTGCTTCATAAAGAATCTTGCCCTTATGATCGCTGATAGTTAACTGACCCTGCCGCGCAGTTCTGACTATTACATACCCGTTTTCTACACCGCGCAACAGAGCCATGCGCGAATGAAGCCATCCATCCTTTACAAAATCCCAGGCAGGCACGTACATGATCGCGGTACTGCTCTTGCCATATTTTCGAATGAATCCTGAATAGTCCATGTCCTTGCAAATTGCAACTCCGGAGGCTGTATTATTTAACCTGAAAACAGAAATGTCCTTTCCGGGGATGAATCCGCTTCTTGCCTCGCCTTCAAACAAATTCACTTTCTGATAATCAGACAATAATTCTCCACCTGGAGAAATGACGAGTGCTTTGTTTTGCTTCTTGTTATCATTCGCGAACTGAGTATATCCGGCGACAACCGCAACGTGACCGCGGGGAATCGCCCGGCTAATGCTCCTCAGCCGACGGCCAAGAGTAGGTCACGAGTTCGAACTTCGGTGAGAACATAGTTCCGGACGGCCGGATCAAGCAGAACGCCGATCTTAACGAAGTTAAGACGCACAAGAACACGCACCTTCCATAACGGGCGAACCTAACGAACAATCTATTCC
>Ga0207706_10006069_pt1 | contig 11226 bp, 8 predicted proteins | sample KBSC53metaG_FD_184318 | JGI IMG/M metagenome (GOLD analysis project Ga0207706, IMG submission 184318) | Corn rhizosphere microbial communities from Kellogg Biological Station, Michigan, USA - KBS C5-3 metaG (SPAdes) (version 2) | ecosystem: Host-associated > Plants > Roots > Rhizosphere > Soil ... | reverse complement strand
ACCAAGCCCACGATGCAACGTCGTGCGTCTTTCATGGTCCGGCCCTTTGTAGTTTCCCCGGCCGCACGTCATGCGGCCGAGTCCGATACTAGCGCGAAATCAGAACCAGCGCCGCGCCTCGCCTGCACCTTGCCCCTCGAACGCGGCGACATTTTCCGCGCAGCGACCGCACAATTCGGGGTGCTCCGGATGGCTGCCGACGTCCTCGCGGTGGTGCCAGCAGCGCACGCACTTGGGCGCTTCGCTCACGGATGCCGAGACCCATACGTTGGCGCCTTCGAGTTCGGTCAGCACGGCGTCGGCGGGGGCTTCGCCGATGTCGAGGCGCAGGCCGGACACGATGAAGAAGAACCGCAGCTCGTCGGCGACCTGTTCGTAGCGTTCGGCGATTGCGGGGTCGGCGTGGATGGTGAGCGTCGCGTCCAGCGACGAACCGATCCTGCCATCCTTGCGCATGCCTTCCAGCACGCGCGCCGCGGTTTCGCGGATCGCCAGCAGATCGCTCCACCAGCGACGCTGATCGGGGCTGTCCTGGGTTTCACGCAGGCCCCGGTACCAGGGATCGAACAGCACCGATTCATCGCGCACGGTGAAGTTGCCGCCGGTTTCGGTTAGCGTATCCTTGGGCATGTGCATCTGCCGCGGCATCGCCTGCCAGATCTCTTCCGCGGTGAAGGCAAACAGCGGCGCCAGCCAGCGCACCATCGCTTCGAGGATCCGGAACATCGCGGACTGCGCGCTGCGCCGGCCGTGGCTCCCGGTCGGCATCGTGTACAGGCGGTCCTTGGTGATGTCGAGGTACAGCGCGCCCATTTCGTTGGTGCAGAAGTTCTGTACGCGCTGCACCACTTCCGGAAAGTCGTAGCGGGCGTAGGCGGCGACTACGGCGTCCTGCACATCGCGCGCGCTATGGATTGCCCATTGGTCGAGCAGCAGGCAACGATCGACGGCAAGCAAATCCACCGCCGGATCGAAGCCGGCGAGGTTGCCAAGCAGGAACCTGCAGGTGTTGCGGATGCGCCGGTAGCTGTCGGCCACGCGTTTGAGGATTTCCTCGGACAGCGCCATCTCGTTGCGGTAGTCGGCCGAGGCGATCCACAGGCGCAGGATGTCGGCGCCGTAGTTCTTCATCACGTCCTGCGGTTCGATGCCGTTGCCGAGCGACTTCGACATCTTGCGGCCCTGCGCATCGACGGTGAATCCGTGCGTGAGCACTTCGTCGTACGGCGCCTTGCCATGCATCGCGACCGAAGTCAGCAGCGAGGAATGGAACCAACCGCGGTGCTGATCGGAACCTTCGAGGTACATGACCTTGTCGCCGGGTTTGCGCGCGAGTTCGGCGCGCTGGTCGAGCACGCAGTAGTGCGTCGTGCCCGAGTCGAACCAGACGTCGAGGATATCGATGACCTTGTCATAGTGATCGGCCTCATCGCCGAGCAGTTCGCGCGCATCGAGCGCGTACCACGCATCCGCACCGGCCTGCTCGACGCGTTGCGCGACCTGCTCCATCAGCTCGACGCTGCGCGGATGCGGCTCGCCCGTGGATTTGTGGATGAACAACGCGATCGGCACGCCCCAGGTGCGCTGGCGCGAGATGCACCAGTCCGGACGCCCGGCGATCATGCCGTAGATGCGTTCTTCGCCCCAGGCCGGATACCAGTCGACGTCATCGCGGATTGCCTTGAGCGCGCCCGCGCGAAGACCTGCCGTCTCCATACCGATGAACCACTGCGGCGTCGCGCGGAACACGACCGGCGTGCGGTGACGCCAGCAATGCGGGTAGCTATGCGTGATCTTCTCGGCGGCAAGCAGCACACCGCGCTCGCGCAGTAGGTCGACGATGGCGTCATTCGCCTTCCAGATGAATTGGCCGGCGAACAATTCCGTGTCCGGCGTGTAGACGCCATTCGGACCGAGCGGATTGACGCCGGCGATGCCGTACTCGCGCGCGACGACGAAGTCTTCCATGCCGTGGCTCGGCGCGGTGTGCACGGCGCCGGTGCCGTCCTCGGTGGTGACGTGGTCGCCGTTGATGACCGGGATTTCGCGCTTGTAGAACGGATGCTGCAGCTTGGTCAGGTCGAGCCCGGCGCCCTTGATGTGGCCGAGGGCGACGGGATTCTCGAGGCCGTAGCGCTTGGCGATTTTCTCCAGCAGCGGTTCCGCGACGACGAGGAGCACGCGCTTGCCGCTGCGCGCCGGCCCTTCGATCAGCACGTAATCGATATCGGGACCGAGCGTGACCGCAACGCTGGCCGGCAGCGTCCACGGCGTCGTCGTCCAAATCGGCACCGCGACGATATCGCCGTCGTTAACGGTCACGCCGAATTTGGCCGCGAGCGCCTTCGGATCAAGCGCGTCATACGGGACGTCGATCGCCCACGATTGCTTGTCCTGATATTCGATCTCGGCTTCGGCGAGCGCCGAGCCGCAATCGAAGCACCAGTACACCGGCTTTTCGCCGCGCACGAGATGCCCGTTCGCGATCACCTTCGCCAGCGCGCGAATTTCGTCGGCTTCGAACTTGAAGGCCAGGGTCTCGTACGGACGGCTCCAGTCGCCGAGCACGCCGAGGCGCTTGAAGTCGGTGCGCTGCAGATCGATCTGCTTGGTCGCGTATTCGCGACAGAGCTTGCGGAATTCGGCCGCATCGACCTTGACGCCGACCTTGCCGACCTTCTTCTCGACCGCGACTTCGATCGGCAGGCCATGGCAATCCCAGCCCGGAACGTAGGGCGAACGCAGGCCCGCGACGAGCTTGGACTTGACCACGATGTCCTTGAGGATCTTGTTGACCGCGTGGCCGAGGTGGATCGCGCCGTTCGCATACGGTGGGCCGTCATGCAGAATGAAAGCGTGCTCGCGACCGGCCGTGCGGATCTGGATCTCGTTGTAGCGGTCGACCTTCTCCCATTCGGCAAGCATCGCCGGCTCGCGCCGGGCGAGGTCGGCCTTCATCGCGAGATCGGTCTGCGGCAGGTTGATCGTGGATTTGTAGTCGATGCTCACTTCTTCGCTCCAGTCGCCGCCGTCGTGCGGCAACTTCTTTATTGTTTCGTGTTCCGGGACGGAACAGACTATTGTCATCTTGTTTCGAGGCGAAACAAGTTATCTATCTATCCTGCTCCGAGGCGGAGCAAGTTGTTCATCTATCCTGCTCCGAGGCGGAGCAGGATGTCGCGCGCTTGTTCGGCGTCGCGGTCGATCTGCTTTACCATCGCGTCGAGGTCGCTGAACTTTTCCTCGTCGCGCAATTTTTCCACAAATTCCACTTGTATACGACGACCATACAGGTCGCCGTCGAAATCGAACACATGCGCCTCGAGCAGCGGCTCCTTGCCGTTGACCGTGGGTCGCACGCCAAGGCTCGCCACGCCGGGGCGCACCGAATCATCGATGCCGTGCACGCGCACGGCAAAGATGCCGTCGACTGGCGACGTGCGCGAACCGAGGCGCACATTCGCGGTCGGATAGCCGAGCTTGCGCCCCAGCTGCTGGCCGCGTACGACATGACCGCCGATCGCGAACGGCCGACCTAGCCAGCGCGCCGCGAGGGCGAAACTGCCGCCGGCGAGCGCCTCGCGGATCGCCGAACTCGAAATACGTTCGCCTTCGACCACGACCGGCTCGAGTGCCTGCGCAGTGAAACCGTGTTCGCGGCCGAGACGCTGGAGCAGATCGACGTCGCCACCGCGCGCATGGCCGAAACGAAAACCTTCGCCGACCCAGACTTCGCGTGCGTTGAGCCGCCTGACCAGCACCCGCTCGACGAAATCCTGCGCACTCATCGCCGCGAGCGCGGCGTTGAAGCGCAGCAACAGCGCCCGATCCACCTGCGCCTCGCGGAATTGCTCGATCTTCTCGCGCACGTTGCTCAGCCGTGCCACCGCTCGTCCATGCGCGAAGAACTCGCGCGGCAATGGCTCGAAACTGACGACGACGGCATCAAGATTCAGCTCGCGCGCCCGTCCGCGCACGCGCGCGAGCACGGCGCGATGACCCAGATGGACGCCATCGAACGCACCGATGCAGACGACACTACCTCGCGCGGCGACCGGATCGCCGGCGATGTCCCGGAACAACATACGCATCGCGCGATTATAGCGGCGCTCTTTTGAGAAGTGCGGCCAAGGATGGCCGCTTTTTGATTTTGGCGATCAGGGATGAGCGCGCGAACCGCGGCCCCTGCCGGTCAATGCGCGCGCAAATCGCGCAGACGCAGGCCGCCAGCATAGAGGGCGGCCACGTAGACGCCACCCGCCGCAATGATAACGGCGCCGAGATGCCAGGCGCGCTGGACCACGCTCGCCGAACTCCACTCGGGCCAGATCAGCAATCCTGCGACGATAACGCCCACCATCAGTCCGCAGGCAACGACAAGGCGCAGCAGATGCCTGCCCCAGCCTGGCTCACGCTGGTAGATCGCCTCGCGTTGGAGTGCGCGCCACAGCAGCAGCAGGTTCAGATAGCTCGCCAGGCTGCTCGCGACCGCGACCGCCATGTGCAGCCCGCGCACGTTGGCAATACGCGTGAGCAGGCCCTCGCCCGGCGTCTCGGCCCCACGCCAGAGCAGATACAGCGCACCGACCAGCAGCACGTTGAGCAGCATGTTCGCGACCATTGCGGCGATGCCGGCGCGCACGGGTGTCTTTGTGTCCTGGCGTGCGTAGAACGCCGGTACCAGCACCTTGACCAGCGCGAACGCAGGCAGGCCGAAACTCAGCGCAGACAGACTCAGCGCGACCATGTCGGCATCGCCCGCGGTGAACGCGCCGTGCTGAAACAATGTGGCAACGATCGGCTTGCCGAGCAGGACCAGGCCGAGCATCGCCGGAATCGCGATCAGCAAGGTCGTGCGCAGGCCCCAGTCGAGCGCGCGCGAGAAACCAGCATGGTCGGTGTTGACGTGATGGCGCGACAGGCTCGGCAGGATCACCGTGCCGAGCGCGACGCCGAAGATGCCGAGCGGCAATTCCAACAAACGGTCACCCTGCTGCAGCCATGTCTGCGAGCCGGTGATCAGCAGCGAGGCGATCACCGTGTCGAGCAGCAGGTTCACCTGCGCGACCGACGAGCCGAACAGGGTCGGGATCATCAGGCGCATGATCCGGCGCACCTCGGGATGCGCCCAGCCCCAGCTCGGCCACGCCAGCAGATCGAGCCGGCGCAGCGCGGGAAACTGGAACAGCAGCTGCAGGATGCCAGCGAGGAAGATCGACCAGGCCAGCGCCTTGATTGGCACGTCGAAATAGCGCCGCCACCACAACGCGCCGGCGATCATGCACAGGTTCAAGATCACCGGCGTCAGCGCCGGCAAAGCAAAGCGATGGAAACTGTTGAGCACGCCGCCGGCGAGCGCAGTCAGCGAAACGAACAGCAGGAACGGGAAGGTAATGCGCAGCAGATCGGAGGTCAGGCGCGCCTTCTCTGACGTGTCGAGCGCGCCGAACGAGAACAGCCCCGCCACCTGGTCCGAACCGAGGATGCCCAATGCGGTCACCACGAGCAGCACGCCGCCAAGCGTGCCGCTGGTCTTCGCAACGAGCGCCTTCAACTCGGCGTGCGAGCGCTTTTCCTTGACCTCGGTGAATACCGGCACGAAGGCCGTGCTGAACGAACCTTCGGCGAACAGGCGGCGCAAGAAATTCGGGATGCGGAAGGCTACCCAGAACGCGTCCGTCATCCAGCTCACGCCGAACGCGGCGTTGATCGACTGATCGCGCACGAGGCCCAAAATGCGCGAAATGAAGGTCATCGCGCTGAACGAGAACATCGAGCGCAGCAGGCTGGGGGTTTTCATGCCGCGGCCCGATTCCTGTCCTGGTTGACGCAACGCCTCGCAACACTTACAATTTTGGCCCTTTTTACGCCCCCGATTTTCATCCTTTTTTCTGGAGTCATCCTTTGGCCAATATCAAATCCGCGAAGAAGCGTGCGCGCCAGGCTGTCAAGCGCAACGCCCGCAATTCCAGCGCGCGTTCCGCGCTGCGCACCGCCGTAAAGAAGGTCGTCAACGCGATCGCGGCGAAAGACAAGACGGCCGCCGAGGCCGCCTACAAGACCGCCGAACCGATCCTCGATCGCGAGTCGAGCCGCGGCCTGATCCACAAGAACAAGGCTGCCCGCCACAAGAGCCGCTTGAGCGCGCATATCAAGGCGCTGGCGTAAGCCAAGCCTAAACAGATTGCCAAAAAGGCCGGCGCATGCCGGCCTTTTTGTTTTTCCGATTTTCCGTGTGTCCACAGGGAAATCGACGCGGAAACGCACGGACTTCACGCGTCCTCGCTCCGCGACTCCTCCGCTGCCTCGGCGCGCAGCCGGTCGAAGAAGTCCTGGATCTTCAGCGCCACTTCCCACGTGCCCTCGCGCGCGATCGCCGAGACGAGGAACCATGGCTGCTTCCACTTGAGCCTTTTCACCAGTGCCTTGGCGAGCTTCTGGCGCTCGTCCTCGGGCACGAGGTCGGCCTTGTTGAATACGAGCCAGCGCGGACGCTCGAGCAACTCCGCGTCGAATTTCTCCAGCTCCGCCTCGATCGCGCGCACCTGCTCGACCGGGTCGGTTTCGTCATCGAGCGGCGCGACATCGACCAAGTGCAGCAACAACCGCGTGCGCGAGACATGCTTGAGGAACTGGATGCCAAGCCCGGCGCCATCCGCCGCACCCTCGATCAGGCCGGGGATATCGGCGATGACGAAGCTCTGGTCGGTGCCGATGCGCACGACGCCGAGATGCGGCTGCAAGGTTGTGAACGGGTAATCGGCGACGCGCGGCGTTGCGGCCGAAACGGCGCGAATGAAAGTCGACTTGCCTGCGTTCGGAAAGCCGAGCAGACCGACGTCGGCGAGCACCTTCAGCTCGAGGCGCAGTTCGCGCGTCTCGCCTTCGGTGCCCGGCGTGGCCTTGCGCGGCGCACGGTTGGTCGAGCTCTTGAAATTGACGTTGCCAGCGCCGCCGCGGCCACCCTGGGCAACCTTGATGACCTGACCGTGATGGGTCAGGTCGCCGATCGTTTCGTCCGTATCGACGTTGATCACGGAAGTACCGACCGGCACGCGGATGACCTTGTCCTCGCCGGCCTTGCCGGCCATCTGCCGGCCCATGCCGTTCTCGCCGCGCTGCGCACGGAACACGCGGTCATGGCGGAAATCGACCAGGGTGTTGAGACCTTCGTCGGCGACGACAAACACGCTGCCGCCCTCGCCGCCGTTGCCGCCGTCAGGGCCGCCGAACGGAATGAATTTTTCGCGCCGGAAACTCACGCAGCCGCTGCCGCCGCTGCCGGCGTGGACGGTGATTTCGGCTTCGTCGACGAATTTCATTGGATGGCGAGGGACTGTGCGAGGGAAAAGCAAGTATAGAACGCCGCCATTCCCATGTTTCTGACGGGAACGAACAGCAGAAGCTACAGAAAAACAAAGCCCCGCTCGAGGCGGGGCTCTGTCGAATTGCTGGCGCGCGAGGTTTAGCCTGCGACCACGCTGACCGTGCGACGCTGCTTGGCGCCCTTGACCGCGAAATCGACCTTGCCGTCGACCAGCGCGAACAGGGTGTGATCGCGGCCGATGCCGACGCCGGTACCCGGATGGAACTGGGTGCCGCGCTGACGCACGATGATGTTGCCGGCTTCAACAGCCTGGCCGCCGTAGATCTTCACGCCGAGGTATTTCGGGTTCGAGTCGCGGCCGTTACGGGTACTGCCGCCTGCCTTTTTATGTGCCATGACTGATTGCTCCTCTTAGCCCGAAATGCCGGTGATTTCGATTTCGGTGAAATGCTGCCGGTGACCCATCTGCTTCATGTGGTGCTTGCGGCGGCGGAACTTGATGATGCGGATCTTGTCGAGACGGCCGTGCGCGACGACCTTGGCTGCGACCGAGGCACCGCTGACGGTCGGCGCGCCGACCTTGACGCCTTCGCCCGAACCGAGAAGCAGGACCTGGTCGAAATTGACCGCGGCGCCGACGTCGGCTTCGAGTTTTTCTACGCGCAGGGTTTCACCCTGCGCGACGCGGTATTGCTTACCGCCGGTGACGATGACTGCGTACATTGGGCATTCCTCTGTAGTTATTTTGGCTTCTGCCGTACTAAGACAGCCGCGAAATATAACCTTTTCAGGGGATTACCGTCAACCGGCGGCTCGTCTAACCGCCAATCCCGGCCTCAAAGTGTAGCGAGCGAAGGCAGTTCGCGGGCGCGCGGAGCGCAGGAACCGCAGTGTACAGTCGAGTACATGAGGATTCCGAGCACCGTACGCACGCGAAATGCCGAGCGCAGTAGCTTTGAGGGCGGGATTTATTCGACCTCGAGCTCGATGCCGCCAACCACCCCGGCCACAAGGTTGTAGACGAACGCGCCGATCGCCCCGCCGATGAAGCCGAAGATGCCGTAAAGAATCGGCAAGAAGATGACTGCACCGATGCCGCCGATCATGCCGGCTGCCCCCGCGCCGCCGCCCATCTTGGCGAACATCGAGCCGAACACGAGGAAGAACAACCCGGCGAGCAGCCCGAATGCCGCCATGAGGGCGCCCTGGAAGATCGCGAGCTTGAGTACGTTGATGCGTTTGATGACCATGTCTTTTCCCCGAAAAATGAATGGATGCGCAACAGCGTCGCAACCTTAGCGCCGAACCCTTTCGCACGCAATCGCAAGCCTGCTGACACACCCTGTCAGCAGCGCTGCGGCCGCGCCGCCTTGAATTGCAACGATGCTGGCACCATCGCTCTTGCCCGCGAACGTCTCGCCAGTCGAGACGACGTTGCATTGAAATCGTCCGTGCCGCGACTTGACCGGCGCGTTATAGTACTCAGTCGTTCTGAATCCCCACGAGCCATGGACACGATCCGCATCCGCGGCGCACGCACGCACAACCTCAAGAACATCGATCTCGACCTGCCGCGCGACAGCCTGATCGTGATCACCGGCCTGTCGGGCTCGGGCAAATCCTCGCTCGCCTTCGACACCATCTACGCCGAAGGCCAGCGCCGTTATGTCGAATCGCTGTCGGCGTACGCACGCCAATTTCTTTCGGTGATGGAGAAGCCCGACGTCGACCACATCGAGGGCTTGTCACCGGCGATCTCGATCGAGCAGAAGTCGACGTCGCACAATCCGCGCTCGACGGTAGGCACGATCACCGAGATCTACGATTACCTGCGCCTGCTGTTTGCGCGCGTCGGCACCCCGCGCTGTCCGGACCACGGCATCCCGCTCGAAGCGCAGATCGTGAGCCAGATGGTCGACGCCACCCTGGCGATGAATCCCGAGCGCCGCTACATGCTGCTCGCGCCGATCGTGCGCGAGCGCAAGGGCGAGCATCTGCAGGTATTCGAACAATTGCGCGCGCAGGGCTTCGTGCGTGCACGCGTCGACGGCGTGCTGCACGAACTCGACGCGGTGCCCGCGTTGGCGTTGCGCCAGAAGCATACGATCGAAGCGGTGATCGACCGCTTCCGCCCGAGCGAGGAGATCAAGCAGCGCCTCGCTGAATCGTTCGAAACGGCGTTGCGCCTCGGCGACGGCATCGTGCTCGTGGTCGATCTCGACGACGAGAAGGCCAGCCCGACGATCTTCTCCTCACGTTATTCCTGCCCGGTTTGCGATTACTCGCTGCCCGAGCTCGAGCCGCGTCTGTTCTCGTTCAACTCGCCGGTCGGCGCGTGCCCGAGTTGCGACGGCCTCGGCGTGACCCAGGTGTTCGATCCCGCGCGCGTCGTCGTGCACCCGAACCTGTCGCTCGCCGCCGGTGCCGTGCGCGGCTGGGACCGGCGCAACATGTACTACTTCCAGATGATCATGTCGCTGGCTCGACACTACGGCTTCGACATCGACTCAGCCTGGGAAACGCTGCCCGAAAACATCCGCAAGGCCGTGCTGTTCGGCTCGGGCGAAGAGCAGATCACGTTCCGCTATCTGACCGAAACCGGCGGTGCGGTGACGCGCAAGCACAAGTTCGAAGGCATCGTGCCGAACCTGGAACGGCGCTACAAGGAAACCGAGTCGCCCGCCGTGCGCGAGGAACTGGCCAAGTTTATCAGCGAACGCCCCTGCCCCGACTGCCAAGGCCAACGCCTCAACCGCAGCGCGCGCAATGTGTTCGTCGGCGACAGCAACCTGCCCGCGCTGACCGCGCTGCCGATCGACCAGTCGCAAGCGTTCTTCGACGTGCTCAAGCTCGCCGGCTGGCGCGGCGAGATCGCGGCGAAGATCGTCAAGGAGATCCGCGAGCGCCTGAAATTCCTCGTCGACGTCGGTCTTGACTATCTGACGCTCGACCGCCAGGCCGATTCGCTCTCTGGCGGCGAAGCGCAGCGCATCCGTCTCGCCTCGCAGATCGGCGCCGGTCTCGTCGGCGTCATGTACGTGCTCGACGAGCCCTCGATCGGCCTGCACCAGCGCGACAACGAGCGCCTGCTCGGCACATTGACGCGGCTGCGCGACCTCGGCAACACGGTCATCGTCGTCGAACATGACGAGGACGCGATCCGCATCGCCGACCACATCGTCGACATCGGCCCCGGCGCAGGCGTGCACGGCGGCGAAATCGTCGCGCAAGGCAAGCTCAAGGATGTGCTCGACGCGAAGCGCTCGCTGACCGGGCAGTATCTGTCCGGCAAGCTTGGCATCGAGGTGCCGAAGAAGCGTCATGAGTTCGATCCGCAGGTGGTGCTGAAGATCAAGGGCGCGTCGGGCAACAACCTCAAGAATGTCGACCTGGAAATTCCAGCGGGCTTGTTCGTCTGCGTCACCGGCGTCTCCGGCTCGGGCAAGTCCACGCTGATCAACGACACGCTGTTCCGCCATACCGCGGCCGAGCTCAACGGGGCGAACGAAAAGCCGGCGCCGTTCGAGAAGGTCGAAGGCTTGGAGCTGTTCGACAAGGTCGTCGACATCGACCAGTCGCCGATCGGGCGCACGCCACGCTCGAATCCGGCCACGTACACCGGCCTGTTCACGCCGCTGCGCGAGCTGTATTCGCAAGTCCCGGAAGCGAGAGCACGTGGCTACCAGCCGGGGCGCTTCTCGTTCAACGTCAAGGGCGGCCGCTGCGAAGCCTGCGAAGGCGACGGCATGATCAAGGTCGAGATGCACTTTCTGCCCGACGTCTACGTGCCCTGCGACGTCTGCCACGGCAAGCGCTACAACCGCGAGACACTCGAGATCCACTACAAGGGCTACACGATTTCCGACGTGCTCGACATGACGGTCGAGGACGCGCTCAAG
>Ga0207706_10006068_pt1 | contig 11230 bp, 8 predicted proteins | sample KBSC53metaG_FD_184318 | JGI IMG/M metagenome (GOLD analysis project Ga0207706, IMG submission 184318) | Corn rhizosphere microbial communities from Kellogg Biological Station, Michigan, USA - KBS C5-3 metaG (SPAdes) (version 2) | ecosystem: Host-associated > Plants > Roots > Rhizosphere > Soil ... | reverse complement strand
CGTCGTACAGCAACGAAGACGTGATCGCCGCATGTGCCCGTCACGAGAACAAGCCGACCTGGCACAAGCTCGACAACATGCCGGAGCAGATCGCCAAAATCATGGTCGATGGCAACCCGGTGGCCTGGTTCCAGGGCCGCATGGAGTTCGGTCCGCGTGCACTCGGTGGTCGTTCGATCATCGGTTGCCCGAGCGTGGCCGGTGTGGCTGACCGCATCAACCACCAGATCAAGTTCCGCGAGCGTTGGAGGCCTTTCTGCCCGTCGATGCTCGACACCGTTGCACCGCAGATGATCAAGATCGATCACCCGGCGCCGTTCATGACCTTCACTTTCGAAGTGGCGGAAGAGTGGAAGACCCGCGTGCCGGAAGTTGTTCACGAAGACGGCACTTCCCGGGCCCAGGTCCTCAAGCGCGAATACAACCCGCGCTACTACGACATGATGAAGGCGCTGGAAAACCTCACCGGCAACGGCGTGTCGCTGAACACCTCGCTGAACCGTCGTGGTGAACCGATGATCTGCTCGCCGACCGACGCCCTGAACATGTTCTTCGGCTCCGATCTGCAGTACCTGATCATGGAAGACATTCTGGTGGTCAAAGAGGGTGCAAACGCTTATGACTCGCTCGGCTGAACGCCATGTGCTGCAGTTCTGTCACGGCTATGACGGGCCGTTCCTCGACTGCGCACGGCAGTACGCCAGCCTGTTCGCGGGCACCGGTTATCGGGTGACCACGGTCTTTCTGACCGGGGCCGCCGATAGCGAGGTGGCCGCAGCGTGTGCTTCCGATGAAGTGTTGTTCATGGAATACAGCTCCAAGGCCATTCGTGGCCTGAAGCTGGGCGCCATCGGCGATCTGCGCAAGATCGCCGCTTCACGCAATTTCAGTTTCTGCATCGCCCATCGCTTCAAGCCGATCTACATCGCCTTGCTCGGCACGTCGCTGCCGGTGATTGGCGTGCACCACGCGTTTGACGATTACAAACGCGGCACGCGCAAGCTGTTCGCGCACATTTTCCGCAAGCGTTTGAGTCTGCTCGGCGTCTCCGATGCCGTGCGCGACGACATGCGGCGCTGCCTGCCGAAATGGCCGTCGACCCGCATCCAGACCTTGTACAACCGCATCGATGTGCCGGCCTTGCAGGCCAGTCAGGTGTCGGCCCGCGAGGCCCGCGAGACCCTCGGTCTGGCGGCGGATGCGTTCATTGTCGGCAACGTCGGACGGCTGCACCCGGACAAGGATCAGGCCACCTTGCTGCACGGTTTTGCCGCGGCGTTACCCGGTCTGCCGGGCAACAGTCAGCTGGTGATTCTCGGCAAGGGCCGTCTGGAACAGGATCTCAAGGAGCTGGCGCGCGAACTGGGCATCGGTGATCGGGTGTTGTTTCTCGGTCAGGTGCCGGACGCGCGCAATTACTTCCGCGCCTTCGATGTGTTTGCCCTGAGCTCCGATCACGAACCGTTCGGCATGGTGCTGCTGGAGGCCATGGCGGCCGGCGTGCCTTTGCTCGCCACTGCCTGTGGCGGGGCCAAGGAAGTGGTCGAAGGTGTAGGGATTCTGTTCCCGCTGGGCGATGCCGAACACCTTGCACAAGGCCTGCAACATTTGGCCGGTATGGATGATCAGCAGCGCCGGCAGTGCGCCGAGCTGATGCTCGATCGCCTGCGTGAGCGTTTCTCCGACCGTGCGGTGCGCGACACCTTCTGGCGTCTGCCGCAAGTTACCGATCTGGCACCGAGGGGCTGATGCTCAACCGATTTCAAGGCTGGCGCGAACGTGGCTGGTCGCCCGTTGACGCCTCCACCTATGCCAGCGCCTGGCAGCGTTTTGGCGGCAGCGTCGCGACGCATCCTTTGGTAGTCGAGCGTCTGGCTGATCTGGCCGGCATCCCGGTGCGTTATCTGGCCTGGGAACAGGACGGCGAAGTCAAAGCGGCGATCCCGACCTGGGGCCGCGATCTGGCATTGTCCAAAGACGTGCTCAAGCGCAATGGCAAGAAAGGTCTGTTCGACCTCGGCAATGCCGAACTGATCCTGCCGGCCGCGGTCGATGCCCAGGTGCCGCTGCGCCATCGCGCACGCTATCTGTCGGCGCTCAACGAAAACCGCTTCAGCGGCCTCAAGTTGCAGACCGAACAACTGGCCATGGCCCGCACCCCCGAAGAACTGTCGAAGAAGTTCCGCTACAACCAGCGCCGCGAACTGCGCCTGCTGGAGGAGGCGGGTGGCGTGGTGCGTCCGGTTGCCGAGTTCTCCAGTGCCGAACTGGCGGCGATCTACTGTGATCTGTTCCAGCGCCGCTGGGGCTTCCCGGCCACCGGCGCGGCGCGCATGGCCGAAGTCATCGAGCTGCTGCGCGAACTGCTGATCGGCTCGGTGATCTTCCTCAATGATGCGCCGATCGCCATTCAACTGGTGTACCGCGTCGAAGCGCCGGAGTGGATCAGCGTCGAGTACATCAACGGCGGCGTCGATCCCGAAACCCGCGAATTCAGCCCCGGCAGCGTGTTGAGCTTCCTCAATACTCAAAGCGCCTGGGAACACGCGCGAGCACTGAACAAGCCGCTGCGGTTTTCCTTCGGTCGCGCCGACCGTGAATACAAGGATCGCTGGTGCAATCCTGTGCCGGTGTTCACCGTATGAGTCAGCCCATGAGCCGCAAACAGCAACTGCTCAAGCGTCATCGTCGCAATAAACGCATTACCTTGCTGATCGCCCTGAGCGTGTTGATCGCGCTCGGTGTGCTGGTCGCGTGGTGGTTGCCGCTGGTGCTCGCGGTGGTTGGCTGGGTCGCCCATGAAGCGTGGTTTGCCGATCACCTGTTCTATTCGCCGAAAGACGATTATCAGTACAGCTTTCCGCCGTTTACACCGCAGCCGAAGGTGCATTTGAGCGGCGAGCAATTGCGTCTGGATGAAGGCGTGATGCTGGTCGACGAAGCGACGTTGATCCTCGCGGTAAAGGTTAAAAGCACCTGGCTGGGACGGTTCTTTGATCCGCGCGTCGAACTGCTCGGCGGGACGCATCCAGATTCGCAAACCTTCGAGCGCGCGGTCAATGGCCTGCGTTACCTGAACCTCAGCGGTCAGGCGCAAGCTCTGGCGCAAGGCCAGTTGCGCTTGCGCGGGCGCTTCTGCCGGGTCTCCGGCGAGCCGGTGCTGTGGGCACTGGAGCAACCGGACTATCGCCGTCAGCGGGTGATGGTGATCGCCCCGCACGCCGACGATGCCGAGCTGGCCGCCTATGGCTTGTACAGTCAGGCCGATGAAGCCTGGATCGTCACCCTGACCGCGGGTGAGATCGAAGCCGAATACTATCAACAGATGGGCATGAACAAGGTCGAGGCCGCGCGGCTCAAGGGCCGTCTGCGTGCCTGGGACAGCCTCGCCGTGCCGCGTTGGGCCGGTGTGCCGCAGGAACACTGCGTGCAACTCGGTTACTTTTGCCTGCAACTGGCGGCGATGCAGGCCGCGCCGAATCAGGCGGTGGGCTCGCGTGAAGCCGACCTGAACGACACGCGCCTGTTTCGCCAGTTGAATCCGTTCACTCTGCCGGGCGATGTCGATGGTGCGCCGACCTGGAACAACCTGCTGGCCGACTTGCGTGAAGTGCTGTTGCGCGCGCGTCCTGAGGTGATCGTGCTGCCGCACCCGACTCTCGATCCGCACCCTGACCATATCTGCGCCCAGCAAGCTGTTTTGCAGGCGCTCCAGGGTCTCGACTGGCAGCCGACGCTGCTCGGTTACGCCAACCACTTGCACGACAACGACCGCTGGCCGATGGGCAACACCGGGCAGGGCATTGCCTTGCCGCCGGCCTTCGATTCGGCGGTGCCGATGCAGCCTTTGTGCCTGCCGCTGTCCATCGAGCTGCAACGGGACAAGGCCATGGCGCTGGGCATGATGCATGACCTGCAGCCGCCGGCACCGTTCAAGCGTCGCCTGCGCCGGGTTATCCAGCGTGTGCTCGCCGGGCGGGCTGGGTCGGTGTACGGCGAAAACGAATTTTTTCGAAAAGCAGTCAGGCGCCAGGAGTTGTTCTGGCTACTGAAGCACGGTGAGACAGGCGTCCAGCGGGGAGAGTCATGAGTCAACGGTTCAAGGTGTTGCAGCTGCAACCCGACTACAACGTCAAAGCCCATGACTTTGCCGACCTCGCCGAGCAGATCGTCAAGGCGCTGCCGAGCGATCGCTATGAGATCACCGCGGCTTTCCTGCGCGGCAAACCGGGCCCGGGCGAGCCGGTAAGCCGGGCCGACCATTCGGTGTACTTCGAGTTTTCCGACAAGTCGCTCAAGGGCATGCGCCTGCGGGCGATGTGGCAGTTGTACAAGTTCTGCCGCCGGGAAAAGTTCGACGTGGTGATCTGCAACCGCTTCAAACCGGTGAACATGATGCTCGCGCTCAACCGCTGGTTGAAGGTGCCGCTGTGCATTGGCATCTCCCACGGTTTCGGCGAGTATGATCGCTTTTACCGGCGTCGTCAGACTCAGCGTCTGATCGATCGGCACTGGCGCTTCGTTGGCGTGTCACCCGCGGTCAAACAGTACCTGCTCGATTGCGATTGCGGCTTTACCGACCAGAACACCTACGCCATCACCAATGCCATAGACATCGTGCAGGCCGAGGGCCTGCAGCACAGCCGCGAAAAAGCTCGCGAGCTGTTGGGCCTCGACCCGAATGTGCGCTTGATTGGCGCACTGGGGCGGCTGGTGTCGGTCAAGGGCCACACCTATCTGCTGCAAGCCTTTGCCGCGCTGAAAGACAAATACCCGAACACCCAACTGGCAATCATCGGTGCCGGGCGCTTGCAGGCACCGCTGGCTGCCGAGATCGAGCAACTGGGCCTGAGCGGTCGCGCGCACCTGCTGGGCTTCAAGGAAAACGCTCTGCAATACGTGCGTGCGTTCGACATCTGGACCATGCCGTCGCTGGCCGAAGGCCTGGGCCTGGCCTTGCTCGAAGGCATGAGCGGCCATTTGCCGGTGATCGCTTCGAACGTGCCGGCGATGTTGCCGCTGATCGAAGGTGCCGGTGGTCTGGCGATCACGCCCAAGGACGTGCCGAGTCTGGTCGCCGCGCTGGATAACTATCTGGCGCTGTCGGACGACGAGCTCAAGGCCAAGGGCGAACAGGCCTACCGTTATCTGCAGGAACAACACGACATCGAGGTGTTCCGTCAGGAATACCTGGACCTGATCGAATCCGGCCTGGAGCAGGCCCGCAAGGAGCAGCCGTGAGCGAAGAACAAGTCATGAGCGAAGCCAGCGCCCTCGTCACCGTGATCATCGCCTCGTACAACCACGGCCCGTACATCGAGGAAAGCATCCTCAGTGTCCTCAACCAGAGCTACAAGAACATCGAGTTGCTGGTGGTCGACGACGGTTCGAAGGACGACAGCGTCGAGCGCATCAGCGCGTTGCAGGCGCAGTACGGCTTCGATTTCCGTGTGCAGCAGAATCAGGGCCTGACCAATACCCTCAACGGCGCGATCGCCCGTTCGAAGGGCAGCCTGATTGCGCCGTTCGGCTCCGACGACATCATGTACCCCGAACGTATTGCCACCCAGGTGGCGTACATGGACGGCAAGCCTGAAGTCGGGATCTGTGCCGGCAATATCGAGCTGATGCACGCCGACGGCAGTCTTTACCCGGAGAAACGTCAGCGCCGCGACGTGCCGTTTCGCCGCCTCGATTTCGACGACATGTTTCTTGAACGCAAGCCGTATCCGCCAGCACCGACGTTGATGATCCGTCGTGAGGCGCTGGAAAAGGTGGGAGGGTTCGATCCGACGATTCGTCTTGAAGACCTGTACATTGAGCTCAAGGTGACCCGGGCTGGCTACTTCATCGACGGTTTGAACGTGGTGATGGCGCGCTACCGCAAGCACGCCACCAACTCGTACAAGAATCATCGCTTCATGATCGAGAACATCCTGCGCACCTATGCGCTGTTCAGCGATCATCCGCTGTACGACGAAGTGCGCTTCAAGGCGCTGAACTCGATGTTCCTCAAGACCGCCAATCGCAATCGCAAACTGGCAAGGGAGCTGCTGGCGCAGATCCCGTTCAAGGCCTGGAACAAGAAGACCTGGCGCGGACTGGGGCGTTTACTCTTTTCCCCGCTGGAAAAGGACTGAGGCAGCGGTCGCTCGCGCTCAGCGGGCGACCTTCTCCGGCAGGCGCTTTTCGCCCTTCTGACGCTGGCGCAGCCAATGCACAACCTTCTTGCCGGCAGCCATGCCCGGCTGCTCGATATAGAGGAACGTCGCGCTGCTGATCAGAATCAGCAAGCAGGTGCAGACGGCCACCAGGGGCAGGTACACCGCCGTTTCCCGCGCATCGATATTCAGCAGCAGCGGCAGCCGTTGCACCATCAGCCATAGAACGAACCCGTGCAGCAGATAGGTGCTGTAGCTGATTTCGCCGAGCCAGCGAATGCTGCGTGGTTTCAGCGCGCCGAACAGATTATTGCCGGACGCGACGATCACGAAAAACAGTCCCAGCAGAAACAGCGGTGCAGTCTTGAATGCCCGACTGAACGCGGTGAACGCAATCACCAGCGCGAGCACGGCGATGATGCTTGCCAGGCGTGACTGGCTCCATGCCACGAGCGCCGGTCGGCGAATCCAGTAGGCGGCGGCGATGCCACCGAGGAAGCTCGCCAGAAAGTGTTTCTTCAGCGAATGTTCCCAGCCGATGACCTGGTACAGCGTGTAGATGCCGATCAGGCACAGCACCACCTGCAACCAGCTGCCGCGGTAGATGAATACCAGCCCGGCCAATGGCAGCGCCATGTAGAAAAACACCTCATAGGCCAGCGTCCAGGTGACGTTGGATATCAGCATGCCGGAGTGGCGGTACTGGTTGATGTCCGGGCGGTCGAACGTCAGCCAGGCGAGGATCTGTTTGAACAGCTCCAGGCCAGGCTCCTTCATTTGCCAGCCCTGCAAGTGGAAGATCGAGACGAACACCAGCAGCATCAGTGGCAGATAAAGCGGATACAGGCGAAATACCCGTGACACGCCGAAGGCCAGCCAGTCATGGTTGCGTCCCTGCGCGAGCAGGCGGCTCCAGAACAGAAAACCGGTGATCATGAAGAACAGCGCGACGCTGCCCTGACCGAGCATCGAATAGAAGTTGCTCGGCGGAAAGTCGATCACCCCGGTGCGCAGGAAAATCCAGGTGATGATCGAGTGGTGCACGAACACACCAAACGCCAGATAGCCACGCAGGCCGTCGATGCTGGCATATCGACTTTCGCCGGAATGCTGCAGGTGCCGAGCGATTTTCGGCACCGCGCGCAACAGCAGGGCGGAAGTGACGATGGCCAGCAGATAGGCTGCCAGCGCGATAAGCGGATTGGTTTCGATCATCAATGAACCCGAGCCGGGGTGTTGCCGGCCAGCACTTGCCTGTGCAGATTTTCAACCGCGGATTTAGACGCCGTCATGGCGTACCCCTGGAGCAACGCATCGAGGTGATCCTCGAACAGCCAGCGTTTGTCGACAGTGTAACGTTGCATATGACGTAAATTGCGTTGGCGCAGGGAAAGACTGAGCGGGGTAGGGTAGATGCGCAGGTCGGCCAGATCGATCAAGCCGAACTCGCCGTCTTCCAGTACCAGTACGTTGCCCAGGTGCAGCGAGCGGAAATAAACGCCTTTCTCGTGCAGTTGCGCCATGAATTTGCCAAAGCGCTCCACCAGCGCCTGGCGCACCGCAGGAGCGGTAATGCTCTGCAGCACCTGACGCAGCGTGTGCCCCGGCAACGGCGCGTAATGCACAGCGCTGCTGCCATCGTCGAGACGGTACAGATTCAATATTTGCGGGGTCGGAATGCCCATCTTACGCAGTTGTTCGCTGTTGACCGCGAAACGTTCGGAGTAAGGATTGAAGCTGCCGGAGGTGTACCAGCGGCGACGGCGGAACAGCTTGAGGAAACTGCCGTCGGTCAGGCGCAGGACTTTCGGGCCGAGGCCATCTTCTTCAATGATCTGGGCCGTGCTGCTCATGTGCTCCAGGTCAGCGGTCGCAAGCTTTTGCACCGGCTGGGTCAACAGGCGCCGCGCGCGTTGATTGATGCTCAACGCTGCGATCAGTGCCAGCGGGATCCACAACAGGAACCAGTGCTCCTTGGGCCGCGAGATTATTCCGCCGCCTTCGGTCAGCCCGGCGCCAATACCGAATACCAGCCAGGTCGAGGCAATGATCAGCAGTGGCTGCACACGCTGGCGCCAACTGCTCAGCAGGCCCCACAGCAGGAAGAACAGCCAGGGCAGCAAGCCGATGATGCCGACGTAATACAGCACACCCAGGATAAAGCTGTGCGGCTCCTGAAAGCTGATGCCGTTACCGGGGTCTACGGCAAGGCTGGCGCTGTAGCCATGACCGATCCATGGATGATCGGCAATCATGTGCAGTACCTTCTGCCAGATTTCCAGACGATAGGAGTCGCCACGTTCGGTGATCATCTGCGAAAACTGCGTAATGACTGCTACGCCGCTCATGACCAGCGCGATCAGTAACCCCACCGAGCGCTTGTTCCAGCAGATGAAACACAGCCACAGCGCCGCCATGGTCAGTGCCACCAACGGCGTCCGGGAACCGGTGCCGATCACGGCCATGAACATGATTGCCATCGCCGGCAAGCTGAGCCACATCATCTGGCGACGTTTGCAGGTCATGGTCACGCTCAGCCAGTAGGCGCTGAAGAAGCCGAACAGGTGCGAGCTGAGCAACGGGTTATCGAAGGCACCACCGCCGATCAGGCGCATGCCCGGCTCATAAACCCGGGCGAACATGAACAGGAAAATGGTCGTGGCAATCAGCGCGACCAACGCGGCGCCGAACAGCAAGGGTTGCAGGATGTCGCTGCGGTAGCGCACCAGCAGGTAGCAGCCGGCAAACAGCAGCAAGGTATGCAGTGGCGGCTTGAACATTCCGCCGAGCGGCTCCCCGCCCGGCCCCCAGGCGAGGCTGAGCAACGCCCAGGCGGCGAACAGCAGGGCCGCGATGAAAATCGGCTCGCGCAGCAGCTCCTTGAGTTCGCGCGGGCGCAGGCACAGCGCGATCAGTGTCGGAATGCTGAACAGGCCATAGAACAACTTGTGATGCAGACTTCGACCCGGCAAGAAGAACAGCGCGCACAGGAGCAGGAAATAACCGGTGGGAAGAATCCACAGGCTAATGAAATCGAAAATCCGATTGGACGTACTGCTGAAGCCGCGAAGTTGCATGCTGTGAGATTCATTCCTGAGGTTGATCGACCATTCGAGTGATGGCTATTTGATGCAGAAGAGGTGCATAACAATAACAGCCTTTCGCCGATTGCCAGAACCCTGAAGAAGCTGTGCTAAAGTCAGCGTCCTTTTTATCGACTTTCGCGTGATATGACCGATTCCAGTCCCGCCGCAAGCCCATCGAGCTTGAAAATCTACTTCCGCCTGCTCGGCTATGTCCGGCCGTACATCAGTCTGTTCCTGATCAGCATCGTCGGCTTTCTGATTTTCGCCTCGACGCAACCGATGCTTGGCTACATCCTCAAGTACTTTGTCGATGGCCTGTCCAACCCTGAAGCGGTGCTGTTTCCTTCCGTGCCCTACCTGCGTGACCTGCAGCTGCTGCAGGCCGTGCCGCTGTTGATCATCCTGATCGCCGCGTGGCAGGGGCTGGGCTCCTATCTGGGCAACTATTTCCTGGCCAAGGTTTCTCTCGGGCTGGTGCATGACTTGCGTGTGCAGTTGTTCAACAACCTGTTGGTGCTGCCTAACCGCTATTTCGACAAGCATAACTCCGGTCATCTGATTTCGCGTATCACCTTCAACGTGACGATGGTCACGGGGGCGGCAACAGATGCGATCAAGGTCGTAATCCGTGAAGGCATGACGGTGATCTTCCTGTTTGCCTCGCTGTTGTTCATGAACTGGAAGCTGACGCTGGTGATGGTGGCGATCCTGCCGCTGATCGCCGTAATGGTGCGCACCGCCAGCAAAAAATTCCGCAAGCAGAGCAAGAAGATCCAGCTGGCGATGGGCGATGTCACGCATGTGGCCTCGGAAACCATCCAGGGTTATCGCGTGGTTCGCAGCTTCGGCGGCGAGGCCTATGAAGAAAAGCGCTTCCTCGATGCCAGCCAGGGCAACACCGACAAGCAACTGCGCATGACCCGTACCGGCGCGATCTACACGCCGATGCTGCAACTGGTGATCTACACCGCCATGGCCGTGCTGATGTTCCTGGTGCTGTACCTGCGCGGTGACGCCTCGGCCGGTGACATGGTCGCCTACATCACGCTGGCGGGCCTGTTGCCCAAGCCGATCCGTCAATTGTCCGAAGTCAGCTCGACCATTCAGAAAGGCGTGGCCGGTGCCGAGAGCATTTTCGAGCAACTGGACGTCGAGCCGGAAGTCGATACCGGCACCGTCGAGCGCGATGCGGTGAGTGGCCGTCTGGACGTGCGCAACCTCAGCTTCACCTACCCTGGCACCGAACGCCAGGTGCTGGACGACATCAGTTTCTCGGTCCAGCCAGGGCAGATGGTCGCACTGGTCGGGCGTTCGGGCAGCGGCAAGTCGACGCTGGCCAACCTGATTCCGCGTTTCTATCACCACGACAAGGGCGAAATCCTCATCGACGATGTGGAAGTCGAACAGTACAAACTGCTCAACCTGCGTCGTCACATCGCTCAGGTGACTCAGCACGTCACTCTGTTCAGCGACACCGTGGCCAACAACATCGCTTATGGCGATCTGGCCGGTGCGCCGCGTGAAGACATTGAAAAAGCCGCGCGTGATGCCTACGCGATGGACTTCATTTCGCAGTTGCCGCAAGGCCTGGACACTCAGGTCGGCGAGAACGGCGTCTTGCTTTCCGGTGGCCAGCGCCAGCGTCTGGCGATTGCCCGTGCGTTGCTGAAGAACGCGCCGCTGCTGATTCTCGACGAGGCCACCTCGGCACTCGACACCGAGTCCGAACGGCACATTCAGGCGGCACTGGATCAGGTGATGAAGGGGCGTACCACGCTGGTAATCGCTCACCGTCTGTCGACCATCGAGAAGGCCGACCTGATTCTGGTCATGGATCAGGGGCGCATCGTCGAGCGCGGCACCCACGACCAGTTGTTGGCGCAAAATGGTTACTACGCGCGCCTCAACGCCATGGGCCTCGATGCCCCGGCCGAAGATATCGCCTGATTCCAGGCCCTGTCCTGTGGGAGCGAGCCTGCTCGC
>Ga0207706_10006067_pt1 | contig 11231 bp, 12 predicted proteins | sample KBSC53metaG_FD_184318 | JGI IMG/M metagenome (GOLD analysis project Ga0207706, IMG submission 184318) | Corn rhizosphere microbial communities from Kellogg Biological Station, Michigan, USA - KBS C5-3 metaG (SPAdes) (version 2) | ecosystem: Host-associated > Plants > Roots > Rhizosphere > Soil ... | reverse complement strand
GACATGCTCCTCCAGGCGAATGATCCCTTCCTCCGGCTCGAAACGCATCGTTTCGAACAGGTCGAAGCGCGGCCGATCCATTGTCAGGAAAGCACCTTTGGCGAGGCATTCTTGCCATTCGCCGTCCACCGTTGAATCCGCCACCACCGCCGATCCCAGGCCGATGCGTGCCGCATGCCTCCCCTCCTCCAGCACCAGGGTCCGGATCGCCACGTTGAACGCCGCCCCCCCATCGGGCGCGAGCGCCCCGATTGAACCCGTATAAGGCCCGCGCGCATCTGCCTCCACCTCCGCGATGATCTCCATCGCGCGGAGCTTGGGAGCGCCTGTGATCGAACCGCAGGGGAACAGCGCCTCGAGCAGATCGATCGCGTCGCGGCCCGGGGCCAGCTCCGCCTGGACCGCGGACACCATCTGGTGGACCGTCGGATAGCGTTCGACGGCGAACAATTCAGGCGTGACCACGCTGCCCGGCGAAGCGACGCGCGACAAATCGTTGCGGATGAGATCCACGATCATCAGATTTTCCGCACGCTGCTTGGGATCCGCGGCGAGCATCTCGGCCAGTCTCGCATCCTCCTCTGCGTCCTGACCGCGGGGCGCAGTCCCCTTCATGGGCCGTGCCTCGACGCGCCTGCCATCGGTCCTGAAAAACAATTCGGGCGAAAGCGACAGCAGCCAGTTCCGTCCGTCATGGACGATCCCGCCCCACCCGGCGCATGCGCTCCGGCGCAGCCGCGCATAAAGCGCAAGCGGATGGCCCTGCACCGCCACGTCGGCGCGGAAGCTAAGATTGGCCTGATAGATGTCGCCGGCCGCAATCAGCGCCTGAACCCGTCCGTGCGCCGCCTCATAGGCCTGGCGCGATATGCTGGGTCGGGCCGCACCTACCCATGCACCGTGCGGATCGCCGAGCAGATCCGCCAGTTCGGACTCCTCGAGTGATTGGGCGCGATCGAACAGCCCGAACCACAGCAAGGGCAGCCTCTCTCCTGCGCTGGCGAGCGGCGCGAGTTTGGGCTCGAGCGCGTGGCCCGCCTCATAGGCCAGCCAGCCTGCCGCGTGGCAGCCCTCGCGTACCGCCGTCCGCAGGCGCGCAAGGGCCAGCTTCACATCCTCAGGGCGATGCGCGACGATGGTGGCCCGGGGATTGGAATAGAGGATTCGCGCGCCATTCGGCCGGGCGTCGTCGAGCAGGACAAAGGGAGCGCCGGGCGCAAGCATCGCCGCGCTGTGCACGGTCGACCGCGCGGCGGCAACCGGAACGGGCGCGCTTGCCCCCGCTACGGAGCATCGCCATCTTGCGCGCCATGGCTTCGCTACCGCCGCTCCGCGCCGCAATCATTCCGGTCACGCCCTTTCAACAGAATTGCACCTTGATCTGGTGCACGAAGACGATGCGCGGCGCGTTCATCGACGTGGGTGGCGAGCTGCCGCGGCTGAAGGCGGCGGCGAACCAGGCAGGCGTGACGATCGAGAAATTGCTCGTGACGCACGGCCATGCCGACCATTGCGGCGGCACCGCCGCATTCGCAAAAGAGCTGGGCGTGCCGATCGAGGGGCCGCACGAGGACGATCGCTTCTGGATCGCGGGCCTCAAGGAGGACGGACCGCGCTTCGGAATCGACGCGATGCCGTTCGAGCCCGACCGCTGGCTGGTCGACGGCGACAAGGTGACTGTCGGCGAACTGGAGCTCGACGTCTATCACTGTCCTGGGCACACGCCGGGCCATGTCATCTTCCATCATCGCGAATCGAAGCTGGCGCAGGTCGGTGATGTGCTGTTCCAGGGTTCGATCGGCCGCACGGATTTCCCGCGCGGCAATCATGCCGATCTGATCGCGTCGATAACCGGCAAATTATGGCCGCTGGGAGACGATACCGCCTTCATCTGCGGCCACGGCCCGATGTCGACCTTTGGCCACGAACGGCAGGGCAATCCGTTCGTGGCGGACCGCGTTCTCAGCCAGGGTTAGATTTTGATCCCATAAGCGATCAGAACCGCCCACACGATCAGCGCCAGCAGAGCCGCCCAGGTAAGCATCGCGCCAGCTGCACGATAAGGATTGGGCGCGGGACGATCCATGCCGAAAGGATGGATTACGCGCGCCACGACCAGCAGCGCGCCGATTACCCACAGGCCGCGCGAGGGACCTCGATTCATCTCGACCAGCATCATCAAGATCAGGGCGATCGGCACATATTCGTTGAAATTGGCGTGGGCCCGAATCCGCGCCTCCATCCCCGGAACGTCGCCATGGCCAAGCGAAACCTTGCGCGACATCCGCACGCGGCTCACCCGTATCCCAAGCCACAGATTGAGCAGGCCGAGCGCGGCGGCGATAATCAGCGTGACGATCGGAGCGGCGGCGATATGCATTGATAATCCTTCCCTGAGCCCGCCCTTGCAACGCGAGCCGAAATCGCTATAGGGCAGCGCCTTCGCGACGCGCCCAGCCGGAGGCCCGCGGCTATGCCGCACTGGCCATCGGTGAAGCGCGTCCTATCATTTTCTGACAGATGGAACAGGTGCCGAGATGGCAGTCCCCAAGAGAAAAACCTCGCCGTCCCGGCGGAATATGCGCCGCAGCCACCACGCGCTGAGCGCCGAATCTTTCCAGGAATGCCCGAATTGCGGCGAGCTCAAGCTGCCGCATAATCTTTGCGGTCATTGCGGGCACTATAACGGTCGCGAGATCCTGCCGGTCGGCAACTGACCGACGGTAACGGCGGGGGTTTGAGCGTGGGTCCCTGTCTCGCGATCGATGCGATGGGGGGTGACGGCGGCCCGGCGATTGCGATCGCCGGCGTCGCGCTGGCTTTATCCCGCGACCCTAGCATGTGCTTCACCCTGTTCGGGGACGAGCCGACGCTGCGCGCGGAAACGGCGCGCCATCGCGCGTTCGCGAATCGCGTCTCGATCGTCCATTCGCCCGACGTGATTTCGGGCGCGGACAAGCCATCCCAGGCGATTCGCCGTGCTAAAACCACGTCGATGGGAATGGCGATCGGCGCGGTGAAGCAGGGGCTGGCAGACGCAGCCATTTCCGCCGGCAATACCGGCGCCTTGATGGCGATGGCCAAGATCGCGCTTCGCACTATTCCCGGCATCGATCGGCCCGCGCTCGCCGCCTTGCTGCCGACGCTGGGCGCGCATGATCTCGTCATGCTGGATCTCGGCGCCAATACGGAATGTGACGCGCGCAACCTCTTTCAGTTCGCGGTGATGGGCGCCGCTTATGCGCGCATTCTCCACGACACCGAACTGCCCACGGTGCGGCTGCTCAACATCGGCACCGAGGAATTGAAGGGCACCGAATCGCTGCGCGATGCCGCCTCCATGCTTCGCGCCGCCGACCATCTGCCCCTGCAGTTCGATGGCTTTGCGGAGGCTAACAGCCTGGGTCGCGGCGAGACCGACGTGATCGTTTCCGACGGCTTTTCCGGCAATATTGCGCTCAAGACGGCGGAAGGGACGGCGCGCTTCATCGCCGATCTGCTGCGCCGTTCCTTCACCAGCTCGCTTAGGTCCAAGTTCGGTTTCATGCTGTCCAAGCCCGCAATTACGCTCCTCCGCAAAGGCCTCGATCCCAATCTGCGCAATGGCGCCGTCTTCCTCGGTCTCAACGGAACGGTGGTGAAGAGCCATGGCAGCACTTCGGTGGAGGGCTTCGCCAACGCCATCGAGGTCGCGACCAAGCTTGCGCGTGGCCGCATCACCGATCGAATCGCTGCCGATCTCGCCGCGATCCACGTCCCCGAGCCGGCCGAAGCATGAGCCGGCGCGCCGCAATCGCGGGTACCGGATCGGCCCTACCCCCGCGCCGCGTCACCAATGACGAACTCGCGCAAATGGTCGACACATCCGACGAATGGATCGTCGAACGGACCGGCATTCGGGCGCGGCACATTGCGGGCGAGGGCGAAACTACCGCAACGCTCGCGACCGAGGCCGCGTTCAAAGCGCTCGAAGCGGCGGGAATCAACGCTGGCGAGATCGACCTGATCGTGCTCGCGACCGCCACGCCCGACCAGACTTTTCCCGCTACCGCAACCAAAGTGCAGGATGCCCTCGGTATTCGGGATTGCGTCGCGTTCGACGTGGCCGCGGTTTGCTCGGGCTTCCTCTACGCCCTGTCGGTCGCGGAAAGCATGATTCGCGGTGGCGGCAGCACCAATGCGCTGGTGATCGGGGCGGAGACCTTCAGCCGCATCCTCGATTGGGAGGATCGCGCGACGTGCGTGCTGTTCGGCGACGGTGCCGGCGCGGTTGTGCTCACGGCCGAGGAGGATGGGCGCGGGGTGCTCGCAACGGCGCTGCACGCCGATGGTCGACACAATCAGCTGCTCTACGTCGACGGCGGCCCCTCCACGACCGGCACGGTCGGCAAGCTTCGGATGAAGGGGTCCGAGGTATTTCGACACGCGGTGGTCAATCTTGCCGCTGTCCTGGAGGAAACCATCCAGAAGGCGGGTCTCAGCGTCGCGGATGTGGATTGGGTGGTGCCCCACCAGGCGAATCGCCGAATCCTCGATGCGACTGCGCGCAAGCTTGGCTTGCCACCCGAACGCGTCGTTATCACCGTCGATGAACATGCCAACACCTCGGCAGCGTCCGTCCCACTCGCCCTTGATGTCGCGGTTCGTGACGGCCGCATCCAGAGGGGCGATATCGTCGTACTCGAAGCGATGGGTGGCGGTTTTACGTGGGGCGCAGCCGTCGTCCGCTACTGACGCTTTTCGGTAGGCGGTTCGCGCCGCCTTCCCGCGCGGCCACAGCTTTTCCGCCAAGGGTTTGCGCAAACTGCATCGCCTTGTGCAAAACCTGCTGCAACGGCTTGTTTTTTTAGGCCTGTTAGGTCAAGATCATGGTTTGAAGTAGATCGGGCGTGGGGGGAACATGGCCGAAGCAGATTTGATGACGGCGAACACTTTGACCAGAGCGGATCTCGCTGAGATTCTGCACGGGGAGATTGGGTTGCCACGTTCGCAATGCGCCAGCCTGGTCGAACAAGTGATCAAGCATATGTGTGAGGCGCTCGCCAACGGCGAGAATGTCAAGATTTCGGGGTTTGGCACGTTCGTGCTCCGCGACAAGGCAGAGCGGGTCGGGCGCAATCCCAAATCCGGCGTCGAGGTGCCGATCGCGCCTCGCCGTGTGCTCACCTTCCGCGCCAGCCAGACGCTGCGCGACCGAATCGTTCGCGCCGGCTGAGGTGTCCGATCCGTCTGCCAAGGCGGAAGGTGCCTTTCGCACGATCAGCGAGGTGGCAGCCGAGCTCGGCTTGCCGCAACATATCTTGCGCTATTGGGAGACGCGTTTTCCGCAGCTCCGCCCGCTCCAGCGTGCGGGCAACCGCCGTTATTATCGCCCCGCCGACGTGGCGCTCGCGCGGCGTATCGACCGCCTCCTGAATCAGGAAGGCTATACGATGCGTGGCGTCCAGAAATTACTCGCCCAGGATGCGAGCGGAGATGCGCCTGCCAAGCCCGTGGCGCAACCCACGCCCGCGAAATCGGATCGCGGAGCGCTGATCGCGATTCGCGATGCGCTGGCCAACGCGCTGACCGCCGACCAGCGCACGCATATCTAGTCTGTTAGCGGGGCCATTGCGCCAGCCAATCGGCCAGCGCCTGCGGCGACATGCTGCGCGCGTCCGCCAGCGCGGCGGTATGGTCTGCATTGATGAGCCGATCCGTCCGCGGATCGACCACCAATAGACTCGGCACACCTTGCAGCCGCTGGGTGATTCCATAGCGGGCGGGCACCGAGAGATTTTTATCGAAACGGCCGACATCGACGGTTACCAGCTCGAAATGCCTGCGCAGGAAGGCGCCGACCTCCGGGAGATCCATCGTGCCGGCCAGGATGCGGCAGTCGAGGCACCAATTCCCCCCGAGATCGATCAGAAGCAACTTATGCGTCGCGCGTGCTTTGGCGCGCGCCCTGTCAACTGCGGCCATGGCGTTCGCCGCTTCATCGTAAGGAAGCGGCAACGGTTTAACGAGCTGGTCGAAGCTTTGCGCGTGTACCCGTGGCGCGGGCACCGCCGCTAGCGCAGGTGATGCGAGAACGATGGCAACCGCGGCGGTGAGATAGCGCATGATGGTCTCCCAGGCTGTTCGCCCCGTCTAGGCGACCTACGGGAGGCAGCGAATCAAGTCTTTCTAGGTCACGAAAAAGCCCGGCCGCATCGCTGCGACCGGGCCTTTTGATTGGCGATTCGCGGCCGTCAGCTCGATGACGGCGCGAGATTGACTGCCGCATATTTGCCGCGACGATCGACTTCCAGCTCGAACTCGAGTCGGTCGCCCTCGTTGAGCGTCGGCATGCCCGCGCGCTCGACTGCCGAGATGTGCACGAACGCATCCGGCTGGCCATCATCCCGCTGGATGAAACCGAAGCCCTTCATGGCATTGAAGAACTTGACGGTGCCGCTTGCGCGCTCACCGGTCAGCTGGCGCTGCGGGCCACGATCACCACCGGCACCGCCGGGGCTGGCACCCGCACCGCGATCCTGCACGGGCACGATTTCGCCTTCCAGCGCGAGGTTGGTCGCGGAGACACGACCACCGCGATCGACGAGGCTGAAGGCCAGCTTCTGCCCTTCGCCCAGGCCGGTCAGACCGGCTTGTTCGACGGCCGAGATGTGAACGAATACGTCCTCGCCACCATCATCACGGACGATGAAGCCGAAGCCCTTCTGTCCATTGAAGAATTTAACGGTGCCCTTGCCTTCGCCGATGACCTGGGCCGGCATGCCGCGGCCACCACCGCCGGCACCGCCACCGAAGCCACCACCGCCACCGCCGCGATAGCCACCGCCACCACCGCCGCCGCCACCAAAGCGATCACCGCCGCCGAAGCCGCCGCCGCCGAAGCGGTCGCCACCGCCGCGATAGCCGCCGCCTCCGCCACCAAAGCGGTCACCACCGCCATAGTCGCCGAAGCTTTCTTCGCCAAAACCGTCGCGCTTGTCCCTGCCGCGCTGTCCGCGCCGCCCACGATCGAAACTCATGCCGTCAAAATCTTCCCGAATTCGCCCCTGTCATTTGCATCCACGGACGCCGGGCGGGCGACTCGCGAATCTTGCGGCGCGGCAGGTCATGCCAAGCCAAGATCGGCTCTTACAGAAGTTTGGTCCAGACCGCGAGTGCTTTTGCCGCATTGCATGACCGAAACGATCGTCGGCATTGAGCGTTCCGCGTCACGCGCCTATCTGCCCCCTATGAGCGTTTATTTGCATGAAGAAGATCTGCCCGCCGATGCGCTGGCCCCTGGACCGGTCGCGGTCGATACGGAGACGATGGGGCTGAACACCTTTCGGGACCGGCTGTGCGTGGTCCAGATTTCTGACGGCGGCGGGGATGAACATCTCGTCCGTTTCGCTCCCGGCAGCGACTATGCCGCCCCCAACCTTCGTGCCGTGCTGGCCGATCCGAATCGGCTGAAGCTCTATCATTTTGCGCGCTTCGACCTCGCCGCCATCCGCTACTATCTGGGCGTTTGGGCCGCCCCTGTCTACTGTACCAAGACCGCTTCGCGCCTGATCCGCACCTATACTGATCGTCATGGCCTGAAGGAGCTGGTGCGCGAGCTGCTCGGGCAAGAATTGTCGAAACAGCAGCAATCATCCGACTGGGGCGCAGGCGAGCTCAGCGAGCCGCAGAAGGAATATGCCGCGTCCGACGTGCGCTATCTTCACCAGCTGCGTATCCTGCTCGATCAGCGGCTGCTGCGCGAGAAACGCATGGATCTGGCCCAGGCCTGCTTCGATTTCCTGCCCGCGCGCGCCGAGCTGGATCTCGCCGGCTGGCCTGAGATCGACATTTTCGCGCACATCTGACGCAACGACGCATGTCGCAGCTCGCCGAACAGCAACGTCATGATCGCCGCATCTGGGCCGCGGCCGGCAGCAGTCATGATCGGCTGATCGCGGCGCTGCGCATCATCCTGCCGATGGCGGTCGGCGTGCTGGCAGCGTTCCTCGCCTTCGCGCCGCTGACGGTCGGACGCGACATCAGCTTCGTCTTGTCCAAGGACCGGGTCGATGTTGCCAAAGAAAGAATGCGCGTCACCCGCGCCAGCTATCGCGGCGAAAACAGCAAAGGCGAGGCTTTCACCCTCGATGCGGCGTCTGCCGTCCAGGCGACCTCCCGGGATCCGATCGTGCACCTTTCCCAGCTCGATGCTACGATCCAGCTAACCGGCGGCCCGGCTACGCTGCGCGCCGATCGCGGACGGTATGACATGGACAACCAGAATATCGCGATCGACGGCCCCGTGCGGTTCGACAGTGCCGACGGTTATCACATCACCACGCGCGATGTGTTCGTCGATATGGACGAACGTGTGGCGCACAGCAGCGCGCCGGTCGACGGCACGATGCCGCTGGGGCATTTCTCCGCTAACCGGATGAGTGCGGACCTTGAGCGCCATATTGTCCGACTCGATGGCCATGCGCGCTTGCATATCGTCCAAGGTCGGGCCAGACGCTCGCGATGATCCGGCCCCTGTCCATCCTTGCGCTCATGCTCGCGGCGCCTGCGCTCGGGCAGGGATTTTCGGCATTGAAGGGACATGACAGCGACGCGCCGATCGACATTTCGTCCGATCATATCGAGGTGCAAGACCGGGCGAACCGCGCGATTTGGACTGGAAGCGTCCACGCCGTTCAGGGCGACATGACAATGGACGCGCAGCGGATGACCGTCGCCTACGCCCATGGAACCACACCGGGTGCGGACCCACAAATCCAACGGATCGACGCCTCGGGCGGTGTGACGGTCGTGTCGCCGAGCGAGCGCGCTAAAGGCAATTTCGGCATTTACGATCTCAACCGGAAGCTCATAACCCTGATCGGCAACGTTTCTCTCACGCGCGGCACCAATACGGTCAACGGTGCCCGGCTGGTGATCGACATGAACAGCGGGCGCGCGACGGTCGATGGGAATGCCGTCGGAGGCGGCACCACCGCTGCTTCGGGCGGACGGGTGACCGGCCACTTCACCGTGCCCAAGCGCGCCCAAGCCTCGACGACGCCTCCCGCGACGGGAACCACGCCGCCCAAATAAGGCTTCGCCCGCGAATTCGGCGCGATTTTGCCCCAATGCAAGAAACTTGCCGTTTCATGCGACGGTGGCTTGCAGTAACCCGAACGCGCGATTGAAAGATTGAGCATGAACGACACTGCGATCGTCGAACCCGAATCCTGCACCGCTCGCAATGCCGACGGCTGCGGTCTGTCGATCGTCTCGATCGCAAAGGCGTATGATAAACGGCAGGTACTGCACGACGTCAGTCTCGACGTGGCGCGCGGCGAGGTGGTCGGCCTTCTCGGGCCCAATGGCGCAGGCAAGACCACCTGCTTCTATTCCGTGATGGGGTTGGTGAAGCCCGATGAGGGCCGCATCCTGCTGGACGGCAATGACGTGACCTCATTGCCCATGTATCGCCGCGCAATTCTGGGCCTTGGATACCTTCCGCAGGAAACGTCGATCTTCCGCGGCCTCACCGTCGCGCAAAACATCATGGCAGTGCTGGAAACGTCCGAACCGGACAAGGAAGCGCGGGAGACGCGGCTCACCGGCCTCCTCCGTGAATTTCACCTTGAGCGGCTGCACGACGCGCCCGCCATGGCGCTATCCGGCGGCGAGCGGCGGCGGTGCGAGATCGCCCGTGCGCTGGCGGCCTCGCCTTCGATCATGCTGCTCGACGAGCCGTTTGCGGGCATCGACCCGATCTCGATCGCGGACATTCGCTATCTGGTGAAGGATCTGAAGCGCCGCGACATCGGCGTGCTGATCACCGACCATAATGTCCGCGAGACGCTGGACATCGTCGATCGTGCCTGCATCATCTATGATGGCCGCGTGCTGTTCCAGGGCAGCCCCGAAGAGCTGGTCGCGAACGAGGACGTGCGCCGCCTTTATCTCGGGGAGAGCTTCGCGCTCTGATCCACCCATGAGCCTCGCGCCCCGCCTCGATCTGCGCCAGACGCAGTCGCTGGTGATGACACCGCAGCTCCAGCAGGCGATCAAGCTGCTGGCGCTGTCTAACCTCGAATTGGAAGGCGTGATCGCCGAGGAACTAGAAAAGAATCCTTTGCTCGCAGCCGCAGGCGATGATGGCGAGCCGCAGCAAGCGGACGCACCAGCAGAGGTGCCCGAGCGCGAAGACAGTGAACCCATCACCGCGGATCGGCTGATCGAGGCGGGCGACGCACAGGCAGATGCGCCGCTCGACGTCGATTATGACGCCGAGACCTTCCATCACGACAGCGCGGCCGACATGGGCAGCGGTGCGAGCGGCCAGTTGGGCATGGACGGGCTGGCAGGCGCGACCCCGGAAGATGGTCCCGACATGGACGCGCTCGCCGCCGACGCGCCCAACCTGATCGATCATCTGCTGGCGCAGGCGGGCGAGGTGCTCGAGGGACAGGACTTGCTGATCGCAACCCGAATCATCGATGCGATCGACGAGGCGGGTTATCTCGAAACCACGGTCACCGAATTGGCCGAAATGCTTGGGGTCGAAGCGGAAGAGGTCGAACGGGTCCTCGCGATCGTCCAGGCGTTCGATCCGACCGGCGTCGGCGCACGCAGCTTGGGCGAATGCCTTGCGCTTCAGGCCAAGGAAGCCGACCGCTACGATCCCTGCATGGCGACCATGCTCGCCAATCTCGACATGCTGGCGAAAGGACAATTGGCGCAGCTGCGCCGGATGTGCGGGGTCGATGAGGAGGATTTCGCGGACATGATCCGCGAGCTGCGCAGCTATGATCCCAAGCCGGGGCTACGCTTCGGCGGCGAGCGCGCGCCCCCAGTATCGCCGGATATCTTTGTCGCGAAAACGCGCAGCGGCTGGTCGATCGAGCTCAACAACGCCACCCTGCCCCGTCTCCTGATCGACCGGCGTTATTATAGCGAGTTGGCGGCCGGGGCGCAGGACAAGAGCGGCAAGGCGTGGCTCGCCGACTGCCTCGCCAGCGCCAACTGGCTGATCAAGGCGCTCGACCAGCGCGCGCGAACCATCATCAAGGTCGCAACCGAGATCGTGAAGCAGCAGGAGGCCTTCTTCCTCCAGGGCGTTGCGCACCTGAAGCCGCTGACGCTGCGCACCGTCGCCGACGCGATCGGCATGCACGAATCGACCGTCAGCCGCGTCACCTCGAACAAATATCTCGCTTGCGAGCGCGGGCTGTTCGAACTCAAATATTTCTTCACGAGCG
>Ga0207706_10006066_pt1 | contig 11233 bp, 12 predicted proteins | sample KBSC53metaG_FD_184318 | JGI IMG/M metagenome (GOLD analysis project Ga0207706, IMG submission 184318) | Corn rhizosphere microbial communities from Kellogg Biological Station, Michigan, USA - KBS C5-3 metaG (SPAdes) (version 2) | ecosystem: Host-associated > Plants > Roots > Rhizosphere > Soil ... | reverse complement strand
TGTCCCGGGACCGGGGTTCAGCTCGATCACCACAACATCGAAGCCGTTGAGCGGTCCCGTCAGCGGATGCCGGGCAAGCTCACGCGGCGGCTGCGCTGTAGCGGGCGGCGTAGTTGACGTCTGCGCGCCGAGGCCGACTGGTACCAGCGCTGCAGCGAGTTGAAGAAATGTTCGACGATTTTCCATGTCTCTCTCCGTTCAGCGTGCCGGGCGAACTTATCGAACCAAGTGAATTCCGCACAATGAAAGACCAATCGTGACCACGACCGTCGTCCCAACGACCATTCCCGCATACGACAACCGACGAACCGACGCCTCTGCCAGGTACGCCAGCGCGGCAAGCCGGGCGTACACGCCAACATGAAACAGGAACGACGCCACGCCCAGCAGCAGAAATGGCAGCTGCTCGGTTGAGCGAGGAGACGCGAGCAGATCGAATTGATCGATCGAGCCCGCCGTCGTCCCCGATGTTTGGCTGTAGAGCAACGGTGTCAACACGTGCGCCAGCATGAACGCAGCGAGACACCAGCCGGCCACGGCCTGCACGTTCCTGGCGACTGCTCCAGCGCGAACGTGTTTCATGCCCATCCCTGCGCCGGTCGCGATCTGAATCGCAACCGCCCCCACGAGCAGCAGGTAACTGGCCGGCTGTTCAGACGCCATCCGCATCACGTTCCTCATTGCCGTATAGGAGGAGACACTGATGAAAGCGAGCGCCTGATTGATGACGTGCGCCAGCACGAAGACCGCGAGTACAAGAGCCGAGAGCCGATGGACGTACAGGAACCGCTCGGCGCGGGTGCTTGCCGTCGACTCGGACACACCTGGCCGGCGGAACAGCGACAGGAGTGCCGCCAACGTGATGACGCCGTACCACAGCGTCATGCCAAGGTTCACCGACAGGCCATCGTTCGCACGCGAGACAAAGAGAAAGAGTGACGGACTGATTGCGGCCATCACCGCGCCAACGACAAGCACACGGGTTGACGCCTGCGCACCGCGGTCGAATGAGAGGTGATTCAGCGCACAAATCGCAAGGAACGGCCCCACGCATGCCCACATCAGCGCGAGCGCCACGAACGGAACGCCGACGACTTGCGACTGTGCCCATTGGGCGCTGCTGAACAACGCCTTCAGCGAAACGGGATACAGGAGCGGAGCCAGCCACACGAGGACCGTCACGCCGGCCCTTGCCCGGATCAGTGACTTGCCCACTGGAAGTGATGACGATCCGTCCCTCGAGTGCTCGCGAAGAAGCTGCCGCAAGGCCGGGAGATCGTCGAAGGCCTCGACGAACTCTGGCGGTATGACGGCGTTCAAAGTTCGCGCGAGGGCCTCGTACGCACGGGCGCATTGAGTGCACGCTTTGAGATGACGCTCAGCGGTCACGATCTCCGGCCCGTCTTCGCCGTAGTAATGCAAGACGAGTTCGTCGTCGCTGAGATGAGTCACCGGCCGCTCCAGTGCGGCTCGAGCGCCACGCGCATCTTGCGTACCGCCCTGAAGATGTGTTGCTTGGCAGCAGTGTTGCTGATGCCAACGGTCTGCGCAATCTCGTTGATGGAACACCCGTCGAAATGCCGGAGGGCGAAGGTGACTCGCTCGAGCGGACTCATCGTGTTCATGGCCGCCGATACGTGACGACGCCAGTCCGCACTCGCGACAAGACGCTCGGGATCCGGATATGACGATGCCACGGTGTCGACAACATCCGCGATCGGCTGGGGCGCGTTCACATCAGGCCGGCGGCGAAGACTGCGCAGATGATTCAACGCACTATTCACCAGGATGCGGTTGAGCCACGTGCGCAGGTCGGCGCGTCCCTCGAACTGCTCGAGACCGAGATACGCGTTCAGCAGACTGTCCTGCACGACATCCTTCGCATCCTGCTCGTTGCCGGTCAAACGAAGGGCGAGGTTGTACAGATATCTCCGATGACGCTCGACGAGCGACAAGAACACCTCCACATCGCCGTCGTTCATCTCACCGGCTCACCGATCGCATTCCTATCTATTGATTGGACGCCTCGAACACCGCGCGGTTAACACGCCCGTTCGGAAGTGAAACCCAATCCTCAGGTCGGCGTCAAAGAACCGTCGTCAGGGTGCTTCCATGCAAGTTGAGCCTACTCGTATTGCGCACCGCTCAACGTCAACAATTGGAATGCCCGGTCGAACTGTCGCGAAGCGAAGATGATGCGCTCGGGGGTCACGCTGACTTCCAGGCGCCGCACCAACGGCACCGAGACGGCCGTCGAGAGCTGCGTAAGCTCGGTGCTGTCCAGATCGCTGACGAGCAGAATCGCGTGATGCGTTCCGTCAACCGATACTACCGACAGTCCATCTATGGGACGTCCAATCACGCGTGGGATGGCATCTGGTCCAATGTGTCGCGTTCTTCCGGCGTTCGCCGTCATGAGCAGCGACACGACGCGCCCGCGGTACTCCATGATGACGTGACCGAACCGGCGCGCGCCGTAGGCGCACGAATGCCGTTCGGTTACGCGCACCGGACCGTCCGCCGTTGGAACATCGTCGGGCGGCGCACTGAGCAAGTGGCGATATGCGCTGTCGAACTGCCGTGCGGCTTCTTCGAGCGGCACAGGCATCCTCACGAGGCGATACTTCAACGCGCAGTTCTGGTGGTCGCCGATAGCATCTCGCGCCAACGCCTCGGCCGACACAACAGATCGCTTCGTAAGGACGACGCCAGCCACACCGAGCGCGAGCACGACGCTCGCCGCAAGCGCGAGCCATCGGCGGGAGAGAAACCAAGGCCGTGCACGATCGAGTGAAACGTCGCGCAGCTGCTCGCGCAGGCGGTTTCCAAAATCGGCTGACGGTTGCAACTCCGGGGCACGTCCCAACGCGTCGCGCAGAGCGCCCCGCAGTCGGCGGCGCGCGCCGATCTCCATGCGGCACATCGGACAGGTCTCGAGGTGCCCCAGGATCTCGTGAGTCGTCTCCGTCGGCAGCTCCTCGGAGAGAAACGAGTCGGCTATTTCCCAGACGTCACGACAGGTCATGACGCCTCGATTCTCTCGTGCAGAGTGTTCACCCCGTCAACAGTCGACTGTCCGACCAGCACGGCGTCCGCAGCCGCGAGCTCCAGCCGCAGCCGAGCGCGGCCTCGATGGAGCCGCGACATCACCGTGCCAATCGGAATCGCCAACGCTTCGGCAGCTTCCTTGTAGGAGAGATCTTCCACGTCACAGAGCAAGATGACGTCCTGGAACGTCGCCGGCAGTCGCCGCAAAGTTCCGAGGACGAGTTCGTCAGTGAGTTCCTGCGGCACGGGCGGAACAAATGGCACAGTCTGGGCGATGCGATCGTCAGGATCGTCCACCACAATCGAGCGCCCTGCCGCTCGCCGTCGGTTGCTCACGATCCGCTGCAGGATCGTGGTCAGCCAGGCGCGACAGTTGGTACCGCGCTGGAAGCGGTGGAACGACTTCAGCGCCTGCATCATCGTGTCCTGAACAATGTCTTCGGCGTCGGCACGGTTCCGGACGAACCACATCGCGAGGCGGAACAGGCGGTCCGCATGCGGCAACACTTCGCCTTCGAACGCATCCCAGGGGTCGGACCCGTCGCGCGACGCGGCTGGTTTCACCATGTATTGCAAACGCTGCGCAGCCCTGATGAGAGGGTTCGACGAGTCCAGGCCTCACAAGGACCAAATCACCACACGACTCGCGAATATTCCCTGACCACGAACGCTGAACGGTCCTCTGCTGCTTGGATGCCGCCACCTTGGAGCCGGTTTCAGGCAAATGGGCACGAACACGATGTCGTGTGCCTCCATCTCGTGACCGTTGAGACAAGCTCACGATTCCGGCAGGAGCGGACGGCGCCGTTGAAACGTTGGTGCGGAATATTTCTGCGAGTGATCGACATAACGGATCTGGAGTCACTCATGCGATTGAGAAACCACGCATCCACGCTCGGCAGTGGGCGGCTCTTCCATTGCGCTTCTCTCGACGCGGGTGCTCGGCGGCGCGGGGCCGTTCGCGTTAGACCAGTGGCTGACCCGAAACGGCGGCCATGCACTGCGCAGGAAGGATGAACGAGGCGATGATCACGTCCGTCGATCGTCTGTTTGAAGCTCACCTGACCGTCGCTGATCTCGAGACGTCCGTCGCGTTCTATCGCGACCGTCTCGGACTCGAATTGGCGCACATCATTCCGGCGAGACAGGCCGCGTTCTTCTGGATCGGTTCGCGCGGCACCACGATGCTGGGGCTCTGGGCGGGCGGATCGGCTCCGCAGAAGACGACGATGCATATCGCTTTCGCCGCAAGACTCGATGACGTGATCGCGGCGCCGCGGGCCCTGCAGTTGGCAGGGATCACTGCCCTCGATTTCGACGGGCACCCGACTGATGAGCCTGTCGTGCTCGCGTGGATGCCAGCCGCGTCGATCTACTTTCGCGACCCCGACGGCCACCTGTTGGAGTACATCGCCATGCTCGCGGGCGATCCGCGTCCCGACGAAGGCGTCCTGAGATGGCATGAGTGGGCACTCTCCAGCCCTCCGACGCCCATCCCTCAGCCGGGTGGTAACGGAACGTCCGAGACGCCGAGGGATTTCGGTATGCGTGACGAACGTGTTGTTCACGTGCTTGGGATCTCTGGAAGCTTGCGTAGTGCATCTTCGAATAGAGCGCTGGTCCGGGCTGCCGTTCGACTCGCGCCGGTCGGGGTCGAGCTGTCAATCTACCGTGAGCTCGCGGACATACCACCGTTCAACCCGGATCGAGACACCGAAGCACTCCCTGCCGCGGTCTCCAGGTTTCGCGCGGCGCTTCAAGCGAGCGATGCCGTCCTGATTTCGAGCCCCGAGTACGCGCACGGCGTATCCGGCGTGTTGAAGAATGCGCTCGACTGGGTGGTCAGCAGCGGCGAACTCATTGACAAGCCAATTGCGGTGATCAATGCCTCGGCGCGGGCGACTCATGCCCACGCGTCGCTCTGCGAGACGCTTGTGACTATGTCGGGACGCGTGATTGCAGACGCATCAATCACGATGCCACTTGCTGGAACCGCCTTCGATACCGACGGCAACCTCAGCGAGGCGTACCTGTCGACGTCGTTGACGTCGGCGATCGCGGCCCTCGCCCACGCCACGCGCACGCGTCCCGCGTCGTAACAACATTCCTCTCGCGCGATGCCACGGGAATATTTGTCTCGCGCGCGGGTATTCCTGACGATGAGGAGAAACGACATGTCCAGATTGAAAGTGTTGGGGGCGATGGTTGCCGGCCTTGCTCTCACGGCAGCCACGACAGCGATTCACGCGAGCGACCATCGACACACGCTCGTTGTGACGATGACCAACGACGCGGAGTCGAATCAGATCAAGGTCTACGATGCCGAGAGCCATGTGCTACTTCAGACGTTGTCGACCCACGGCAAGGGTGGTGCCGGTGGCAATGCACGAGGAATCAAGCAGTACAACGGCAGGCTCGTGGCGGTCGTGAACAACGGGTCCGGCAACGTTGCCCTGTTCAGGCGAGACGGCGACGCGCTGAGGTTCGACAAGGTCGTAGCGACTAGCAGCGCACCCGTGAGCGTGGATTTCGGCAACGATCACCTGTACGTCGCTGGTGCGACGACGGCCGATTCCTTCGTGCTTCACGAGAATTCGGTGGAATGGCTGGATGGCACGGCCGACCTTGCCTTGGCTGGCGGCGGCTCTCCCGCGGCGGGAAGTACCGCGCAGGTTGGTGTGATTAGTAAGAGCCAACTTCTGGTGACGCTAAAGACCGATCCCGATCCGGGCACGGTTGACATCATCGCCCTCGATCGAGGGAGAGTGGTCGGATCGGATCCAACCGCCGTTTCAGCTCCGGATGGAACGCTGACGCCATTTGGATTTGCCACCTACGCTGACGGGACTGCCCTGATCACGCTCGCGCACTCGAACCACGACGGTCTGTTTCGCGATGGCGCGTTTACATCGGTCGTGGCGGCCGGTCAGGCGGCTTCATGCTGGATGACGAGAGCCGGAAAGTACGTCTTCGTGGCCAATACGGGAAGCCGATCGATCAGCCGTTTGGTCGGAACCGGCAACAACATATTCATCGATAACCCGATCGCGGCTCAGATTCCAACGGGAGCGCCGGCAGACATCGACGCAGATTCGGGGGTGCTGAGCGTCATCGACCACGCGGCTGGGCAGTCACACCTCACAGTCTTTACGTACAACCGGTTCGGCGAGCTCGCGGCGGCTGGTTCGATCATCACTATCGGTGTACCGGACGCCAACGGCGTCGCGATTCTTTCACCGCGCGACGACGAGCGGAACTGAGTGTCGACATGAGAGACCGAACCTGGATCGGGTGGACCGTCACTGGATTGATGGCCGCGCTCATGCTGCTGTCAGCAGTGCCGGATATCCTTCGGATTCCAGACGCGCTACTGGTGTTCACCCACCTCGGCTATCCTCCGTACCTCCTGGTGTTCCTGGGAACGGCCAAGATTCTTGGGGTCGCGGCCGTCCTCGTCCCTGGCTTTCCACGGATCAAGGAATGGGCTTTCGCGGGCCTGACGTTCGATGTGACCGGGGCGCTCTACTCACATTTGTCAATTGGTGATCGACCTGGCGCCTGGACGCCGGCCGTCATTGCGCTGGCACTGGTCAGTGCCTCGTACCTCGCGTATCGGATACGAAGCCGAGACCTTGTATCTGTTACAGCGGGCCTAGTGCAGGAATGGAATTCCGCTTCGGATTGAACACGTGAACCCGCGGTACTCGATCACTGCAGCCCGCCCGGAAGATCTCAAGCGGCTGCCCGCGATTGAGCTGGCAGCTGCACGGCTCCTCGCGGGACACGCGCCCGAGTCCGTCCTGAAAGAGACCACGGGCTCAGACGTCTTCCTGAAGGCTCAGCGTGACGGACATCTATGGGTCGCATTGGCGGATGTTGTACCAGTGGGCTTTGCGCATGTTGAGGTGCTCGAGCGCGACGCTGCGCACCTAGAGGAAATCGACGTAGATCCTCGGCACGGACGTCGAGGCCTGGGAACGAAACTGGTGTTGCAGGTCTGTGATTGGGCGGCCGGCAAGGGGTACGCATCCGTCACGCTAACGACCTTCCGGGACATCCCGTGGAACATGCCCTTTTACGCACGTCTTGGCTTCAGCATCGTTGCCACCGAGCATCTGTCCCCTGCGCTCCGTGCGGTTGTCGAGGACGAAACTCGTCGTGGCCTCGACCCCTCGCGTCGTGTGGTCATGAGCCGGCCGTGTTCTGTGCGCGTTCAATGACGTACAACCCGCCCGGAATATTTTTAGCGCGTCTGGACATTCACTATGAATCGCCAGAACGATCAGCTTTGCTTCTGCTCGAACTGTGCATGTGAAACGGAAGGAATTCGATGTCTTCACGGCTACTCAACGGAGACCTTTTTCCCGATCTCGTCATCGACATCGTCGGGGGCGGAACGCTCGCGATACCGCGCGACCTTGGTGGCTCTTATGTGGTCGTCCTCTTCTATCGTGGGTCGTGGTGCCCGTATTGCTGCGCGCAACTCGCGGCGTTTTCACGGGCATCCGAGCGCCTGGCCGCCACTGGCGTCACGATCGTTGCGTTGTCGGTTGACGATGAGGCGACGTCCAAGGCACTTGTCGACAAGCTGCATCTTGGCTTCCCCGTCGGATTCGGCGCGAACGCGGACAACATCGCGGCGCTCACAGGCGCGTATGTGGCCGAGAGCTCGGCCTATTTGCAATCGACGGGTTTCGTCCTCGATCAGCGAGGCAGGATTCTTACGGCAGTCTATTCGAGCGGCGCCATCGGTCGGCTCGTTCCCGATGATGTGGCTGGATTCGTGAAGTACGTTGACGCACATCGCGATGCCACCCAAGAAGCGCCCCTGCAAAAGCGATGAGGAGTCAGCTTGAGCGGCGCTCGCGCTGGCTTCTTGCGATTCTCGTTTTGATCTGGGGCGCGAGTTGGCCGGTGATCAAGATCGGCGTGACCACGGTTCCGCCTATCTGGTTCGCATGTTTGCGGTATGTCGTCGGAACGGCCTGCCTCGTTGCGACAGAGCTGTCGTCGAAATGGCCGAGCAAAATAGTGTGGGCCAAGCGATAAGGCGAAGGGCCGCAAAGGCTGAGGATCGCCAGACGCAGGTGGAATGAGGCGAGCCAATGAGTGAAGTCACGCTGATTCCAGTCGACCCAACGGCAGACGAAGTGCAGTACCTGGAAGATCGGATCTACGAGTTCAACTCCCGTGCAACCGACATCGCCGACGGCGAACCGCTCGCGTTCTTCGTGCGCGAGCGCGATCGCATCGTCGCGGGGATCTGCGGGAACACGTGGGGTGGCACCTGTGAGTTGCGTCAGTTCTGGGTGGACGAGTCGCAACGTCACTGCGGCCTCGGTACAAAGTTGTTCCAGGCCGCCGAGCAGGAGGCGCGACGACGCGGCTGCACGCAGATCGTGCTGATGACATTCTCCTTCCAGGCACCGGCGTTCTACGAAAGGCACGGCTTCGAGGTGGTGGCGACGATCGACGATCACCCGCGTGGGTACCGCAACTTGCTGATGCGCAAAGGCCTGGGACCGAACGATGAAATGCCGCAGCGTGCGACGGCCGCCCGGAACCGCCAAGCATCGAGCCCAGGCTTCACGATATGAAGGCCCGGGCTCGGACACGTGCATTAGCCGACGTCGCCGTCCATTCCGTGGCGTGGCTCTATGGGTTGCCCTGTCCAGACAAGAGGGCGAGGGTGAAGCTCACCGCCGGCGATTGCGCGTGGCGGCTGAAGTCCAACGTCACGTCGACGCTTTGCTCCGGCGCGAGCACCCCATTTGGTAGAAACACGCGAAGATACGGATCCCCCGTGCTCGTGCGTCCACTTGCGTTGGTCATCTCGACCTGGAACGACAGGCCGCGGGCGATCACGAGTAAGTGGGTGTCCACCGGAGACGAGCCGGTGTTCGTGATCCGATAGACGCGTTGTTCCTGACCTCCGCTCCCCTGACCGTGATCGCGGCTGCCGCCAATGAGCGCGATGTTCACTCTGCTCGTGACATTCAGGAACTCGAGTCCCATGTCACGACGCGACAGCGCATCATCGTTGTTGGGCGGTTTCCCGCTGGCTGGTCGTCCGTCAACGGCGCCCCTCGCTGCGAGATCGGGACGGTATACCGAGTAGAGGACATCCGCCGGAGTCAGCTCGAACATCTTCGTTGACGAGTTCTGGTCGTAGTGGACGAATGCCGGATCGTAGAGGCCGTTCTCGAGGAAATCAGCGAGGTCGTCCACCTGATCATCGCTCAGGCCAAGGCCACGCGGCGTTCCCGGTCCTCGGGGATGGGTGAACCGGGACGTCAGCGTCCCTGCGGTGGCGGCAGCCGCGTCCTGTGGCACACCAGCGTTGAAGTACCGCACCACATCCTCCACGCTCGTGAACGCGCCGTTATGGAAGAAGAACCGCGCGTCTTTGAGCTGTCGAAGCGTCAACACACGGAACTTGAACGCGTCGCTGTCACGACCCGTGATTTCTCGTCTTCCGTCATCGCGGAAGGTCGGATCGTTTCTCGCCACTTTGTTCAAGGCCTGAAGAGGGTGGTCTGACAACCCGAGATTGTAGAAATTCTCTTCGACGAACTGACCGATCCCGGCGACGTCAGGATCGTTCACCTGCTTGTTGAGCATCGGGCCACTGTGACAGGCATAGCAGCCGGCACCACCTGTACTGCCAGTGGCGGGTGTGAAGAACAACCTGGCTCCGCGGCGCTGAGCAGGTGTCAGTGCGTTGTTGTCACCGGCAAGGAATCGATCCCACGGCGTATTCCGGGTGACAGTGGTTCTCAGGAACGTGGCTGTCGCCCGCAGAACGGTGATGTCGTTGATCAGCACGTTGAGGTCGCCCCCCATCGCGTCCGATTCCGCGGTCTCCTCAGGGAAGGCATCCCGAAAGAGTTTGATGTAAGTGTCGAACTTCTGCAGTTCCGCTGATTGGAACTCCAGCATCCGATGCGCATCGAGCAGCAGGAGTGCCACGCTTTCGGGCGCTGGGAAATCGAAGGGATTCAGGCCGCCGGGAGACGCGTCGGGCTCGCCGGCGAATCCACCCATCAAGAGGCGATTGTTGAATCCAGCCCCAATTGCCCCCGGGGCATTTCGCGCCACGCTATCCAATGCGTCAAGTCGACCAGTGCGCAGCAGCCGACCAGGATCGGGTAGCTTTCGGCCGCGTGCCGGACTTCCGACTGCGAACTCATAGATATCCGTGAGCGTTGGGATTTCGTCGACCAGCGCGTCACCCGGGAACAGAGGCGTGGCGCGCAGTTTCGGAAGGATGTCTGTGCGTGGCCGCCGGCGTGGGACGAAATTCCCCGCGGCGTCAGTGTAGGCCCGCCCCTCGCCGCCGACCGCGAAGTTGAGAAGCGTGCCTGCCTTCGATGCCGACTCGCCCTGATGGCAGCTCCCGCAGGAAGCGGTCTGCGCAGTAGCGAGCACGCCACCGAACTCGGGGAGAATCCTGGCCGTTCGAATCGGATCGTGAAACAGCTGTTTCCCGAGGTACCGCTTCGCCTCGGTGATCCTGAAACGCGGATCGACAGCTCCGTTCTGAAGACGTGGCTGCGGAAGGTCAATGTCATGCGCTGGCACCATCAACTTGTGGATGCCACCGACCTGCCGGTCGATGAACTGTCGTAATTGGTTGGGACTGCTGCTTTGAGCGGCCGCCGTGTTGCTCGCAACGACCAGCAGGAACACGGCGAAGTTCGAGACGGTCCTGAAAGGTGGAGAGGTCGGGTGGTGCGTCATAGCTACGTCGCCTCCAGCATGAGTGACTTGCATCGGCACGGTGCCTACAACCGAGTTCGATTCCGGCGCGGCCCGAGGCGTTACAGCGAGTGACGTGACTGGGAGAGGCTCGAGATCACCGATCGGAAGTCATCGGCCAGTGAAACCCGTGCGTTGGGGGCCGCATCAAAGAGGTGTCGTCACGAATCCTGCGGTTCACACTGGGGTCAGTCGGGAATTCAGGCGGGTCCTATTCATGGAAGTTGAGCCAACGCGTATCGTCATTCTCGGAGCCGGCTTCGGCGGCTTGTATACGGCCCTCCGCCTCGAGCAATTACTGCCGCGTGACGGTTCTGTCGAAGTCACGCTCGTCAATCGTGATAACTTTTTCTTGTTCACGCCGATGCTGCATGAGGTCGCCGCGAGCGACCTCGATATTACTCATATCGTGAGCCCGATTCGGGCC
>Ga0207706_10006065_pt1 | contig 11234 bp, 10 predicted proteins | sample KBSC53metaG_FD_184318 | JGI IMG/M metagenome (GOLD analysis project Ga0207706, IMG submission 184318) | Corn rhizosphere microbial communities from Kellogg Biological Station, Michigan, USA - KBS C5-3 metaG (SPAdes) (version 2) | ecosystem: Host-associated > Plants > Roots > Rhizosphere > Soil ... | reverse complement strand
CTCGACCATAGCTCCCAAATCCACATCTTGCGGTATATTCCCAGGCCGGTAATAAGCCAGGCTCTGCTTGACGATCCGCGCCATGCGCGCCAATTCGCCTGCGGCCAGCTTTACCAGGTCTCGCGACCGCCCGTCCATCTCCGAGTGGTGCTGCAGTAGATAAAGTGCATTGGTCACGGACGAAAGTGGATTGTTGATTTCGTGCGCCAACGACGCGGCCAACTGACCCGCCGCCGCCATTTTCTCCGTCTTTCTTAGCCGCTCGTCCGTACGTCTTCTCTCACTAACGTCGCGGGCCACGGCTAATTGCACGACCGTGCCGTCCGCGTTTTGCAGCGGTGCCGCGTGCGTTTCCATGTGGCGGCGCGTGCCGCGTAGTCCAACAATGTCGAATTCCAGCGAGCCTCTTGCTCCACCGCAGATACGCTCGTTGAATTCGCGGAACCGTTCGCGATGCTCGGGAGCGATCAAATCGTAGACATTCTTACCAACCACCATCTCAGCAGAATCTGCCTCTACCATCGCGAGCCCCAATGAATTCATGTGCTGCAGTGTGCCATCTGCCGCGACCAGTTTCACACACTCTGGTGTGGTTTCAACAATCGCTCGAAAACGCTCCTCGCTCGCGCGCACGGCCCGCTCCGCCTCTTTTCGGTCCGTGATGTCTCGCGCTACCTTGGAAGCCCCGATTACTATCCCTGCCGCATCTCTGACCGGTGATATCGTCAGGGACAGATAGAGGCGCGAGCCATCCTTTCTCATGCGAACGGTTTCAAAATGATCGACCCTTTCGCCGCGCCGGAGTCTCCCAATAATCGTGTTTTCTTCTTCCCAACGCTCCCGCGGAATGATCAACGTGATGTGCTGGCCTATGGCCTCTTCAGCCCTATACCCGAAGAGCCGCTCTGCCGACTTGTTCCAGCTGGTGATAACGCCATTTAGATTCTTGCTGATGATCGCGTCGTCCGAAGAATCCACGATCGCCGCCAGCAGACCGCCGGCCCGCGCACGCTCACGTTCTGTGTCCAGCCGTCTTCTGTCCGTCTCGTTCAGCATCGCTGCCGTGTGCAGCGCCATCATCGCAAACACGCCCGACGCAATGATGGTGGCCAATGCCGTGCCCGAGCCCAGCGATACGTAGCCCCGCCTTTCGGCCCAAAGCTCGATGAAGTTCAGCGACGGCAGGAGCAGTACGATCGCCGCGAGCATCCTGCGTGAAGCCACTGCGCCGGCTGTCGAACTGAAGAGGATGTCCCCAAGGTAGTGCCTGGATGATGCGCAAAGTAACGCGACTCCCAGCACCAGGAACAGGAGAATGGTGACCAGCGCCATGACTCTCGCGTACAGGACAGCCGCCGAATACGTGTACCCCAGCAAACTCTGATAGCCCACCAGCAGGACCAGGCCTGCAAAAACCTCGGAAATGGGCGCGCCTTTGTCTCGGCGCAGAAGCAACAGACTCAGCCCGGCGAAGGTGAAAGCTACGCAGGTATTCACCGCGAAGCGGCCCGGTGTCGGGAGGGTCCAATCCTCCAGGCGATGCGACATGAGCAGGCGATCGATCCCAAAATCCAGTTTGAACCAGTGCTCCAGACAGGTAGCGGCAGCGAAAAGCGTTACCACTCCCGCCAGCGCCAGAGCTACTGGGTGGATCCACCTCTTTTGCTCTGCTCGAAGCTGAAGTAGGATCGACACGCCGCATAGGCTGAAACACGCGGCGGCGTTAGGACTCACGAAGGAACCCAGCAGTTCGCCTTTGAGTAGCGGAATACGAAATTGCCAGCCCGCCAGTACCGCAGCGCCGCCCGCCACAAGCAATAACGAAAGATATTTAGCCGTTACTTGGCGGCTTAGAGACTGGTCTCGCATTAGACAAACCGCGGGCGCTGCACCTTTCGACAGGTCTTAGAATCTACTGGACAGTTTAGCTGCGCGTTGCACAGGATCGCGCCTGCTCCGGTCTCTGAAATCCCCTTGGGGAAGAGCCGCATTGCTGAAAAGACCTTCCGGCACACCCGCACACACGCTCAGTATACCCGGAGCCTAATACCAGATGCAGACCTGCTCTGTCCGGTTGCTGAGACTCTACGCCTCTTCTTGCCGGGCCCGTTTTGCCAGGCTTTCGCCCGGGAGGGGGCGGAAAAGAGGCCACGCTGAGGAAGCCGTGGCCCGCACTTGGTCAGTGACTACTTTTGCATAGTGTCGCTGGTTTGCACACTTTTCGCCGTTGGAGAAGCTGGCGTCGTGCCCTTCTCCACAATGACTTCTCTGTTAGCGATGTCCGCCGTTTTCTCGACGGCCATTCCTTTGGTGCCTGTGTCGGTCACCGCACCCCCAGTCTCTTCCTTGGTGGCCGGTTGATCGGTTTTTGCCACCGTGATTTGTTTTTCAGCGACTGGCTGTAACTTCACGGTTGCGAGGATCTTCTCCAGCTTTGCAAAAACCTGGGCGCGGTCCACGGGCTCAATTCCTTCCTCCACGCCGTATCCCGCAGTGCCCAAGCCGAGAGCAAATTCGTAGCAGGCGCCGTTTTCATAGAGGTGGTAGTACTTCGCATCGGCTTGCTTGATGGCTTCGCCACCGAAATCCTCCACCTGATCGAATTCCTTGCCTGCTATTTTCACTTTGGCCGCGACTGCCGGCTCGTCCGGATGCACCGAATCCGTCAGTCCGAATTTCCCGCAGGCCTCAGCCGACAAGCTGCGATTGACGCTGATGTTGAAGAAAGCCGAGGCAAAGTCGGTGCCGGGATACGAATTCTCGGGCAGAACCACGGCCGCCACTGTCAGTCCACCTGGCTCGATAAAGTTCATCCCAACTGGCCCTAAGCCGTTCCATTGCAGCTTGGCATCTTCCCCTGTCTTCAGAGCGTACTTCCTCGGATATTGGAACGAGATACCCGAGGCCACATCCTTATACGTCACCGTAGAGGGACGCTTCTTCACCACTTTCTTCGCTACAGGCTTTTCACTAACGGCCAGGATTGGCGTCATCGGAACGGGGCTAACTGCTGATGAACTGGACGGCTGGCTGGAGCTCGGCGTCGAAACTCGTGTCCCTTCCTTCGACTTAGAGCAGCCCACTGCCGCGAAGCTTGTGATGATTAGCAAACTGGCCGCCAGGGCTGCTTTTCGTTTGCCACTGGACGCGTACCCGGTCTCCTCCGCCGCACGCGTCTGCCTGAAATCTGAGTTGAACAACTTGGAATTTGCCATGTCCTTTCTCCTCCTGCTGCTTACCGCAGTCAATCGGGAAATGGCACGGCTTGAGCCAACTCTGAACTGTTGCAAAGACGGAGCTTAAGGCTTAGATTTCGCGCGGCTTGTGTGTCCCGGAACACACGTCGCCCCTGCTGTGACACGCTTGCAAAGGTAATTGGTTGATCTCCCCGGGCGCTAAATGCGGATTACTGCTTTCGGCCAGAACGGCCCAGATGAGACTTCGCTTGTGGAGTCTTCCATAAAGCGGCAAGAGCGTCCGCAGCATCTTTCAATGCTCGATTGGGATCCTGGGCGCCGGAGTTGGTCGCCGCCGGTTGCCGCTTGCGCGGGTAGATGGGTAGTTTCGCCCGATTTGCCTCCGCTCCGCCTAGCTCGTTCACCGCCGTTTCGAACGTTTGCTTTAAGGCTGCGAGGCTTTCTGGATTGCCGCCTGTGGTTGCGCTACTGGCCATAAACGCGTTACTCCTCACCGTTCATTGAAGCTGCAAAAGAAGATGGCGACAATACGGTGAATTCTTGAGTAACGGTCATAACTAACCCCGAATTATGGCGTTCTTCAAGGTACTTCCACGCGTCGCGCTTTTTATGCACGACACACAACATACGTACCTACCTATAATGCAAACCTACTAGTGCCAATGAACTACAGTGTCAGCTACGATGCGGCCACTCTCATCGGGTAAGGACATGAGCACATCAAAGAAAACTTGGCTTCGCCGCGTCCTCATCGTGGTGGCAATCGCTTACATCGCTTTCATCGGATTCATCTGGTGGGCGATGCGGCAGCCGCCGGAGCGCTTCGGCCGCGTCATGGCCAGCATGCCCACACCGGCGTACTTCGTGTTGCCGTTCGAAACCATGTGGACACGCGCCCGGGCTGGGACGCTTCATAAGGGCGATGTCGCCCCCGACTTCATTCTCGCCAAGCTCGACAAGAGCGACAAAATTCAGCTCTCGTCCCTGAATTCGCGGCAACCCGTCGTCCTGGTTTTCGGAAGCTACACTTGACCGCCCTTCCGGCGGGAGGTTCCTGCCCTCAACAAGCTCTACGACGAATATGGGAACAAGGTCGCGTTTCTGGTCGTGTACATCACCGAAGCGCATCCGAGTGACGTCTGGCAGATGCAAAACAACATCAAGGACAACGTCGTCTTCGCCAGCCCGAAGAGCGAAGAGGAGCGCGCCCTCGTCGCCGGTGCCTGCGTTCGCAAGCTCGGCATCAAGCTGCCGGCTGTTCTCGATGAATTCGGTAACTCAACCGAAGCCGCTTACACAGGCTGGCCCGATCGTCTATACGTCATCGACAACAAAGGGCGCATAGCCTATAAGAGCAAGCCTGGTCCCTTCGGCTTCAAACCGGAGGAATTAAAAGCTGCCTTGGCGACCGTTCTCAATCAGTAGTGCGGTTTGCCCTGCGGCGCGGAGATTCCTGTCCGCGCATATGCTGTTTAGCACTCGGTTGACACTCTTTTCCGGCCACGCGTATCCTTAACATCGAAATGCGAAACTGCTTCATATCCGGCGTCATCTGTTGTTGTAGAGAGACGTTGGGCTGTGGGTAGCTGAGCCAGCATTCTTCCCCGCCCGGCAAATCATTGCGGGTGGGCTCCGCTTCATTTCTCACCCGCTTCGGATGCCGGCCTGGGCTGGTATACCCGCTCTGCGAGGGTACTGCTTGTGAGTGCCGAACCGTCGAGCACAACAAGTTATTTACTTCCGGCGGGCCGACATGCTGGGTGACTGCCAAAAATACGAAGATATCGCTCAAATATTGAGGAGATAAGCTATGTCGCTACGCATCAATTCCGAAGCCCCGAATTTCACGGCCGACACGACCGAGGGCAAGATCAATTTCCATGAATGGATCGGCAACGGCTGGGCCATCCTGTTTTCCCATCCGAAGGATTTCACTCCAGTGTGCACGACTGAGCTCGGCTACATGGCCGGTCTGCAGCCGGAGTTCGCCAAGCGGAACTGCAAGATTGTCGGTCTCAGTGTCGACCCGGTAACCAATCATGGCAAGTGGGCAGCGGATATAGAGGAAACCCAAGGCCACAAAGTCAACTACCCGATGATCGGAGACCCGGAGCTCAAAATCGCCAAGGCCTACGACATGTTGCCGGCAGAGGCAGGTGACAGTTGCGAGGGCCGCACCCCCGCCGACAATGCCACCGTACGTACGGTGTTCATCATTGGGCCAGACAAAAAGATCAAGCTCATGCTCAGCTATCCCATGAGCAGTGGCCGCAACTTCGATGAAGTGCTGCGTGTACTCGACTCATTGCAGCTGACGGCCAAGCACAACGTAGCGACGCCGGTGAATTGGAAGCCGGGGGACGACATTATCATCCCTACGTCAGTTACGGAAGAACAGGCAAAGCAGAAATTCCCTGCTGGATGGAAGACGCTGAAGCCTTACCTCCGCGTAGCGGCTCAGCCGAAATAGTTCCTGCACGGAGGGCTCGCCCTCGCGAGCCTTCTATTTCTCTTTATTCGGAAGCGCATGGGGTCCGGTGACTCTCCCGGTCTTCAAAACCGGCGGGCGGCATCTCTGATGTCGCCGGTGTGTTCGACTCACACACGCTTCCGCCACGATTTTCCGCTTTCGACTCAAGTCGCACGAGACAGCTGACTCCTTCCCCAAACAGACGATCTATCTTGGAACAATCACCGCAAGGTTCGTGGCAACATCGATTGCCTGCAGCGAACGTTCTCCTGATCGCCAGCGCTAGCATGCCACGATTTCTCCGGAATCTCGGCGGGACTTCGCCATGGTGAGTGATTTCAATCCTGACGCATGGTCACAATAGGTGACCATGCGTCGTTCTAGACAGGGTTCACATCGGAGGCGGTCGCATCAGGCTCTAACAATTTGCAGAACAGAGTGCTTGTTTTTGGAAGCTGTCTCCCAAATTCTGTAGGCGCAGCTCAGGGACTGAAGCTTAAGTCGCTGAAGATAAAGAGCCGATTCGCACCAGAGCAGGTGGCCAGCAACTTGCAAGCGTCGGTCTCCCATAGCGATCGTTGAATCTTTTCTGGTTATTTCTTCTTAGCTCAAAAGGCTTTCTCTTACTTCCAAAGATGCCCTGTTGGTGAAGAGGGAACATCGTTATTAGATCGCCCACAACAAAGGAGACAGCCTGTGAGGATGGTTACCATGAGCTTCAGTAGACGACTATGTTTCGCTCTTGCTTTTTGCATTCTCTCGCTGATGACCGCGCGCTTGTCGCTGGCGCAAACAACCATCTCAACCGGCAGTATTCAGGGTACGGTAACTGACCCATCCGGGGCTTCCGTGGCCGGGGCAAAAGTCACGATCCGCAATGCAGGGACAAATCAAGCGATCCAGGCGACCACAAACTCGGCCGGGACGTTTGCTTCTGGCGCTCTCACGCCCGGTCAATATGTGGTTCGGATCGAATCGTCAGGCTTTAAGACCACCGAATTACCCGTGATGGTTCAGGTAAATACAACGGCTGCTGCGAATGCGAAGCTGACTTTAGGGGAGAGTTCGCAGGTAGTTGAGGTGCAAGCGTCCACCCTGGCGGTCAACACCGAGCAGTCTACCGTTCAGGGCGTTCTCACCTCGCAACAGATAGAAAACCTGCCCATTAACGGGCGCAATTTCCTCGACCTGGCTCAACTCGAGCCGGGAGTCCAGATTCAAGATGGCGGCACGTTCGATCCCACGAAGAATGGCTTTTCTTCCGTTTCGTTCGGAGGACGTTTCGGTCGCACAGCCCGTATCGAAGTTGACGGAATTGACATCAGCGATGAGACGGTGGGAACGACGACACAGAATCTTCCACTGGGGGCGATTCAGGAGTCCGCGCTGCAACAATCATCGCTGGATCTTTCGACCGAGCTGACGTCCTCGGGTTCCGTAAATGTCACGACCAAGTCAGGCAGCAACGGTTTGCACGGGGATGCCTTCTACTACTTCCGCGACCAGGTACTGAATGCGGCACTTCCCGGGGCATCGACCAATCCATTTCAGCGAAATCAATTCGGCGGCAGCCTTGGCGGCCCTATCATCCGTAACAAACTATTTTTCTTCTTCGACGCGGAGCGCACTAAGCAGGATTTGATCGACCCCGTGTTGCCTAGCCCGCCATTTGAGCCTCTGCGGGGCAACTTCAACTCGCCCTTTCGCGAGACCGAGACCATAGGACGACTCGATTGGCAGCTAAGCCGTTTCAAAATCTTCTATCGATTTAACTACGATCAGAACAAGAGCGTGCTGCCTTTCATTCCTAACTCATTTCAGCCTTTCGCCAACGTTGACCACGCACGTGGGCATTTGGTCGGCGTCGATTTCAACTCCGGCACATTCACTCACAGTATCCGCTTCGGCTACACCAAGTTTCAGAACGGCATCCAGGACGCTGTGACCGGTTCGGGTATCTTCGATCCAGCTCCGGGCATTGAGCTGGCAATTGGAGCAGATCCGAATTGCCTGACAGCTGGACAGGATGTGTTCTGCTCGGGGCCGAATTTCCTGGCGCCGCAGGCGACCATTCAGGCCAATCACCAGATTAAGTACGACGGCAGTAAGCCTTTCAAAAACCACATCTTTCGTTTTGGTGTGGGCTACAACCACATCCAGGGCGGTGGATTCGCGGAGTTCCTGGGCTTGGCGCCGGCAGTCGGCGCCCCAGCCAACTCTTGCGGCGCGGCTTGTTTGGCGCTGCCCGGCGGAGCCGGCAATCCCCTGAATTATCCGGTCACAAACGTGAACCTGGGTAACGGACAAGGATTCTCTTCCGAGTTCCCAGCCTTTGGCTTGCCTGGAGGCGGCCTGGGGCCCGATGACCGGTTCTCATGGTACTTCGGGGATTCGTGGAAGGTGAAGCCCAACTTCACCGTCACCGCCGGGCTGCGATATGTGCGCGATACGGGACGAACTGACAGCGACATCCCGCCGATCCCAGAGCTCAACCAGTTTAATAACCAGTTTTATTCGGGATTGGGAAATCGCGTGAACCAGCCCAACCACAACTTCGCGCCTCAACTCGGTATTGCCTGGGATCCTGGAAGCAATGGCAAAACTGTAATACGGGCTGGTATCGGCCTGTTCTATGAAAATTCCATTTGGAACAACAACTTGTTTGATCGTCCGGGCCGGCTGGCCAAAGGCCTCTTCCTGGGGAGTCAAACGGTTTGCTCCAGTGGTGCACCCCAAGCCTTAACCTTCCCTACGGCCATTAACGCAGCCAGCGTTTGTGGGCAGCCGATTGGAAACGTGACATCGCAGTTGCTGCAGTTGCAAAAGGATTACCAGGCATTCACGTTGGCGCAAGGTGCGGCCACAAATCTCTCGTTCGTTGGCAGTACGTTGACTGATGGGATCGACATCACGGGGACTCAGCTGTTCGCCCCCGACTACAAGACGGCTCGCTCTGTACAGATGAACGTCGGAGTTCAGCACGAGATTCGTCCTGGACTGGTGTTCACGGCTGACTACTTGCGCAACGTGGCTACGCGCACCCTGTTGACTATCGATACAAACCATATTGGGGATGCGCGCTTTTTCAATCAAGCCAACGCCCTTGCCGCAATCAATGCCACCGTGGGAGGAGCTTGCGGTGGTGGCGGAGTCACTTCCGCCACTTCTGTCGCTGCGGTCCAGTGCTATTTGAACTCTAATCCGGGTGCGAGCATCGCCGATTTCGCTTCCAATGGGCTTGATTCTGGATACGCATTCTGCGGCGGCGGGCCTTGCCCGGGAGCGGCTTTCCCTGGCATCAACCCGAATGTAGGGGCCAATCAGATGCTGTTCCCGATTGGACGCTCGGTATATAACGGGCTGCAAACCTCCTTGAAACAGAACATGCGGGATCCGTTACCTGGATTGCGCTACGTGAACTTCCAAGTCTCGTATGCGCTCTCGCGATATGTGTCGAGCGCCCGGGACAATGATTTCATCAACTTCTCGCAGGACTATGCCAACCCGCAAAAGTATATCGGTCCCAACGGTCTGGACCGCACCCACCAGCTCTCGTTCGGCGGCTACATGGAGGTGCCTTTCGGTATCCAGCTTGGCCTAACCTCTCACTTCTATAGCCCGCTGCCTACGAGGGTAACTTTGCCCGTCAGCGGTAATGCGGGTGGGATTTTCCAGGCTGACCTCACCGGCGATGGAACCGGCGATGGAACATTCGGTTCCAATGGTGGAGTTGGTGATCTCTTGCCGGGCACCAATATCGGAGCTTTCGGGCGTGATTTTGGCGTGAGCGGTCTGAACCAGCGGATCACTGCCTTCAACAGCAACGTTGCGGGTACCGCCACTCCATCAGGTCAGGTGCTCATCTCCAATGGATTATTTACCTTGCCCCAGTTGCAGGCATTAGGGGGCGTGGTGCAGCCGCTTGCGTTGGCGCCCCCGAATGCAGTAGGTCAGGCGTGGCTCAAGACCTTGGACCTGAGCTTGAGTTGGGCCTACAAAATCAAAGAGCGCTTCGAAGTCCGGCCCGGAGTCTCATTCTTCAACGTGTTTAACTTCGCTAACTTCGATGGACCTGCGATTCCTTTCAGCAATGTTTTGGATGGATCACCGGGGTCCCCAAACGGTACAACCAACCCGCAGCCCAACGCGCTGCGGCTCGGACTCGGTTCGGGTGTAAACGCGCAAGGCGCTCCACGCGCGATCGAGTTCTCTCTGAAAGTGAAGTTCTAATCCATTGCACTCTCGGCGGCTACGGCTGACAAAGTGTAGCCGCCGCAACTATCTGAATGCTGAAATCCCTGCTGATCATTCGTGGCTGCGGCCAGTTACTCGACAGTCGCGACTTTCTCGCCTCTGCATGGGTTCGACACTCGCAATGCCTCTGAGCAAGAAATCTGTAAACGGCGTATACTTGAAACAACCTTAACCTCGAAGACACGTCACGACAGCACCTTCCGCCTTCGCGATTGAGAGATCGAGAGGCGTTCTTTATCCGAGCACAGACTCTTCCTGAACAACGCATTCGCCCAGACGTCCGCCGCCTTCCGGAAGATTGCCGGACGATTGTTTTAGAACTCACAACCTCTCCCGCCTCCAGCGCTTCCATAAGAGGAGTTTCTGACCGACCAGCGTTCAACAAATTGTCCGAATCACAGGAGTTCAGCATGTCAGCACGCAATGGCGACAAGTCCAGATTTCACAGGCAGCGCAAGCAGAAGATCGCTCGCCGGAAGCGAACCTTCGATCTTCTGGAGCGCGAGAAACTCCCGCATAAATCTGCGGCTCCGCGAACCAGCGTAACGCCCAAAGCGGTGTCGGCATGAGCGCAACCACATCAACATCGCCGGTGACCGGCGCCATAGCAGGTGAACTCAAGAAGAAGCGAGTGCTCCTGGTCGACACGTCGCGCACAAAGCGCGATTTGCGTGCAGAAGTCATGCGAAGGCTTGGCATGGAGGTGGACTGCGCCGCCGATATTCCCGAGGCGCGTGCGTGGTGGAAAGCCGATTTGTACGACCTCGTCCTGATTCATGTCGAGGATTCACCCGGCGCACTGGAGAAGTTCTGCAATGATCTGCGAGCTGCCACTCCGCCGCAAAAGGTTATGTTCTTGGCCGGAGAGCAGCCCGAGCCAGCGCTTGCGTCCCAGGAAAAACCCAATACTCCATCGCGGAATGAAGAAAATCCGGCAAAAGCCAGCAATGCCACAAATGGTGAGTCGCAACGCTGGGGCATCCAGGAGGCTTGTCGTCGTATTTCGAGTATCCGCTCTGCGTGCGATGCTCGAACGAGGGCTATTCGCAACAGGCCTGAACCTCAGCGGGACTCGGAAACACGTCCCGACCTGAGTCTTGACGCCACGATTGAATCCATCAATCGGGAGGAACTGCAATGAAGAACCTTTACGTTGGAAATCTGCCTCACAGTACCACCGAATCAGAGTTGCGAAACGCGTTCGCGGTCTATGGACAGGTGGAGAATGTCAACATCAGCACAGACCGCGATACTGGCCGAGCCAGAGGCTTTGCTTTCGTAGAAATGTCAGATTCTGGCGCTGCCGAGAAGGC
>Ga0207706_10006064_pt1 | contig 11237 bp, 7 predicted proteins | sample KBSC53metaG_FD_184318 | JGI IMG/M metagenome (GOLD analysis project Ga0207706, IMG submission 184318) | Corn rhizosphere microbial communities from Kellogg Biological Station, Michigan, USA - KBS C5-3 metaG (SPAdes) (version 2) | ecosystem: Host-associated > Plants > Roots > Rhizosphere > Soil ... | reverse complement strand
CAGTTGCTGAAGTTTGCTTTTGTCTTGTGTGAATTCATCACGGAATGCACGCAATGCGTCTCTCCAGGTATTACACTCTCTGGAAAGCTGTGAGATGTCTGCCTGAACCATGGGATTTAGTTTTAAAAGTGAAGTAAATCGTTTTAATTTCCCCGGGGTCGGTTGGTGGCTTCCAAAGCTAATCTTTGGCCAGTTCTAATTTACCAAAGATTTCTTAAAAAAACCACAAGTTTTTTTGCACTTTAAATAGTTTTTTGTGGAAATATTTTCGGGTCTATGATTCCTGCTTTTGGACCTCTATTGAGCTTCCGTTGTGTCACTCACTTGTGCGTTCCAATCGCTACTGAGCAGATCGCTATGCTCCGATCTTTTGGTTTACGATCTTTAATATTTCGTTTTCCATTTCAATAGCTTTATTTTCTATGTCTTTTCCCTTAGCAACAACGTCTTTTACAAAGTCTTTATCATCATACCCGGCTGCATTAATGCGCACATTCATAAAGGCTCCCATCACGGCAGACCTTGCACATAGTGCCCCTACCCCTGCATCAGAAATGGAATTCGGATTCCCTGTTTCGGCCATTGCTCTTATCACCTCCATGCTGCCATAGGCATTTTGCATTACGGCAAATGGGATCTCAATGGCTTTTTTTGTAGCCTCTTGTATGGCTTTTTTACGCGTGGCTTTCTCTTCATCGGTTGAACGTGGCAGGGCAAACGCATCCATGATCTGGTTAAATGCCCTTGTATCGGCATCCACCAGCCTCACCAGTTCGTTTTTATATTGCTGACCTTTTTCCGCCCAATTGCTGAATTCTTCCCATCGTTCATCCCAGCCCTTTTTGTGCGAAGAAAGATTGGCTACCATCGTTGCCAACGAAACGCCTAATGCGCCAATATAAGCGGCGATCGATCCGCCGCCGGGGGCTGGCGACTCGCTTGCAGTTTCATCAGCAAAATCTGAAAGATTCATGCTGACCAATTTATTGCCAGATTTATCCATAAGCATGTATTCAATGATCTTTTCTTCGGGTTTGAACGGGGCAAGCTCATCAAGTCCCATTGATATGATAGCGATCCTTATCAACTCTTTTTCGGAAACTCCCACTGACCGATTTTGTTTTTTCAAAAAATATTTTCCAGCATCAAGCATCGCTTTCAGGGGGATCAATCCAACCAATTCACTTCCCGTAACACGGATGCCACGAGCCTCTGCTTTTTTACAAACTTCATCAAACGCAATATGCATCGGTGTCACATTGATATTGGTCAAATTAATTGATATCTGCGCAATACCGTACTCTTCGATGAACCAACCGATCGCTTTTACGCATTTCAAACTTCCCGGCTTAACAACCTCCTCTCCTTTTTCATTTTTTACTTTTCTTCCTGCTTCACGGATATCAAATGCAATCGCATTGGCTCTGCGCACCGAAGTCGTATTAAGATTTACGTTGTATGCTACTAAAAAATCTCTTGCTCCAATTACCGTAGCTCCCCGTTTTGCGTCAAATTCTGCAGGACCAAAATCAGGTTTCCATTCCGGTAATTTTATTTTCCTGAAAAAGCCTTCATACTCTCCTGCTCTTATCACTGATAAATTACTTCTACCCTTATTCACTTGCGCGGATTCATATAAATACACAGGCAACAACAACTCCTCACCCACACTTTTTGCTAATTTCTGCGCCCACGCTGCCGTTTCTTCCATCGAGATATTTGAAACGGGGATCAACGGACAAACATCTGTAGCTCCCATCCTGGGATGCTCCCCTTTGTGTTTACTCATATCGATCAATTCACCGGCTTTTTTTATGGCACGAAATGCAGCTTCAACTACTACTCCGGGGCCCCCGACAAATGTTACAACGGTACGATTAGTTGCTTTGCCCGGATCAACATTCAGCAAGCGAACACCCTCAACCGTTTCAATTTCGTCAGTGATCTGTTTTATAATGGCCAGGTCATTGCCTTCACTGAAATTGGGAACACATTCTATGATCTGCATAAACATCCTTTGGAGTCGCTAAGATATTATTTGTGGAGCTAAGCATGGAGACGGGATATTTTTTGGCACCCATATGTGCATTTTTAAAAGGGGAAAAACTCTTCTTCGAAAACTTGCAAAAACCGACCCGGGCGATTAATTTTACCACTCCTTTCAGAGATTAGAATCCGACCATCCCCAGAATTCCACTTTTTTCTATTTCCTATCTGTAATAACCGCTGGTAGTCAATTTCCTGGCTTAACCGCTGTATAATTAATTGACATCTTAATTCGTAATATGAAAAAAATCTACACTCTTTTATTTATTTTAGTTTCATGTTGTTTTGGAAAGGCTATTGCGCAACCTTCCTGCATTTCTTTGGGTTGTGCGGGAAATCACGGTACTATCACTGCCAATACTTCGGGCCCCGATGTGAATGACCCAGGTTTAGGTTGTTATGGCACGTACAATTACAAGCAGGTCTATTGGCAATTTTTCTATGCTCCCACCAGCGCAAGCTTTACTCAAACCTATCATCAAACAAGCACCGGAAGCCCGATCAACTTAAATTTTATTGTGTTTGACATGGGCACTTCGGCACCTTCCACTTTTAATTGCCCCATCAATGCTTCGGGTTGGATACCTGAGGTATGTGGATTATACGATCGCGGATCAGCAGACGTCGGTCCGGGACTCAATGGAGAGAATCTCACCACGGCGGCAGGTCATTTTTATGCCATTGCCATCATCGTGTGGGAAGGAACTGATCCAAGCTACGCCTTTACAATAGGAACCCCTCAGTTGGGGGGTGTTGACATAGCAGCAGACAATTGCAATGCTTTCCCACCTACCTGTATACCCCTGGGATGTGCCGCAAATTATGGAACGATCAATGCAAACACTTCAGGTCCGGATGTGAACGATCGGGGACTGGGTTGTTACGCTCCTTATAATTACAAGCAAGTGTACTGGCAATTTTTTTATGCGCCTGTTAGTGCAGAGTTTACTCAAACCTATCACCAGGCCAGTACCGGCGCCCCAATCAATTTGAACTATATTGTTTTTGACATGGGCACATCCGGGGAGGTACCTGCTACTTGTCCTGTTGATGCCTCGGGCTGGACGCAGGAACTATGTGGTCTGTATGACCGCGGATCTGCTGATGTAGGACCTGGATTAAATGGAGAAAATTTTACTACCCTTGCGGGACACTTCTATGCGATTGCCATTATAATTTGGGATAACACCGATCCCAGCTATTCTTTTACAATAGGTACTCCCAGGTTGGGAGGAGCCGACCTGAGTTTTGCTAATTGTGCAAGAATAACACTACCTGTGAGATTGACTTCGTTCACCGCCCAGGCAAGTGATTGCGCGGTTGATCTGCGGTGGAGGGCACATGCAAATAATAATTTTAGTTATTACGAAGTTCAGTATAGTACTGATGGAACAATTTTCTCGACTGTTACAAGGATAGCGGCCGATCCGTCAAAACAGTCGTACTCATACCGGCATATAAATCCGGCACAGGGTAAAATATTTTACCGGCTAAAATTGATCGAGGTTGATGACAGATCTGAACTTAGCAAAAAGATAGGATTGAATTTCACCTGTGCCAACAGTTACGTTTCTGTTTACCCCAATCCTGTAACTGATATTGTAAATATTCATATCACCAATGCAAATGGTGATGCAGTAACGGGAAGTTTATTTGACGCAAACGGAAAATTGATCTACACGGGTAAAATGATCGGCGAGAGAAATACCATTAACATGACAAGGTTTCCAAAAGGTATTTACATGTTAACCATAAAAAATAATGATTCACTTATTCAAAATATAAAAATCGTTAAATAGTATTTCGACTCACAAAGATCAAAAGTCAGATGCCGTTTGAAAAAACGGAATTTTATATGCGTAATGTCGATTGCAAATTGGTGTAGCTTTAAGCAATGCAAGCTGCTGCCGACCAGGACAAACTTATCAGCGAAAAGACCTTTTTACTGATGGTCCCGCTTTCTGCCATTGCAGCGTTGGTCTGGTCTTGCTTATACATTTACTATGGCGCCAGGTTCGCGGCTATTATTCCTGGTGGCTATGCCGTCATATCTTTTTTATCTCTCCTGATCTATCGTTGGTACAGGAATTTTAATTTTTTTCGCACTGTTCAGCTGACGCTGATCTTATTACTTCCCTGTTTGCTGCATTTGGCCCTCGGCAATTTTATTTCTTCCAGTGCGGTGATAATTTGGGCGATCCTTTGCCCATTAGGCGCACTTGCATTTCAAAATAGTAAGACAGCGGGTTACTGGCTATTTGTGTTCATCATCTGCATGATTGTGGTTTTTTTCGCCCAAGATAAACTGGCCGTCAACGAGACTCACCTGCCGGATGAATTGGTTTCGATTCTTTTTGCTTTCAACATCTCCGGCGTCACATTGCTTGTGTTTTTTTTGTTACGATATTTTGTAAGCCAAAATGAACGCGTAAAAGAACAATTGAAACATGAGCAGGCAATGCTGGAAATTGAACAGGAAAAATCAGAAAAACTATTGTTGAACATACTGCCAGCCTCCATCGCTCAACGCTTAAAGACTGGTGAAAAAGTAATCGCGGACGAATATGATAAAGTTGTTATTTTATTCGCGGATATAGTTGAGTTTACAAGTATTTCGCAGCATATCGCCCCGAAAATGCTGGTAGAAAATCTAAACAAGATCTTTACTCATTTTGATCAACTGGTCGAAAAGTTTGGTCTGGAAAAAATAAAAACGATCGGGGATGCATACATGGTGGCGTCGGGATTGAATGGCATTCATTACGGGCTGGTTAGAAATACGGCAGACCTCGCGTTAACGATGGCCTGTGATATACAAAATTTCAGTCTTGATGGACAAAGGAAATGTGACTTGAGGATCGGCATACACATAGGCTCGGTTACCGCGGGAGTGATCGGTTCAAAAAAATTTTCCTACGATGTTTGGGGAGATGCTGTTAATACCGCGAGTAGAATGGAGTCATCGGGCGAAGCCGGAAAGATCCAGGTATCGGAGGAATTTTACAACTACATCAAAGACGACTATGACTGTTTACATCGCGGGAAAATGGAAATAAAAGGTAAAGGCCTGATGGATCTTTATTTTTTAAAACAGAAAAGACATCATGAATAAATGTTCTTGATGTTTCTCAAACATCATAGCTTTAGTAAGCAAAATCACTGACATGATCATCAAACAAGCTAACCTTACCATTAACGTAACGGACATGGATACAGCGATCTCCTTTTACCAGTCCATCGGTTTATCGTGAAAAACCGCTGGGGTAATTATTATGCGCAGCTTACAGCACCGGGAATTACGATCGGACTTCATCCGACAAGTAATGGAAATTTAAAAGGAAATTCCGGGAATGTGTCTATAGGTTTTACCAGTGATGATCTTGAAGAAACAAGATCATCATTGGAGAAATTATCGATCACGGTGACAGAAAGAAGTGAAGAAGGCGGACAATTTTTGCATTTTTCCGATCCCGATGGAACCGCTCTATATTTTATCAAATCAAAATGGGGATAGAACCGGCTAAATAAATTCTCCGTTGATCAATACTTTTTCGATCAAACTTGTTCCAAAAGAATAGGGAAGATAGGCTAACGAAGGAATCGGTTTAGTGAATATCAAATTTGCTTTTTTACCCACAGCAATGCTCCCCACTTCATTTTCCAATTCCATTGCATAAGCACCATTGATCGTTGCAGCATTGATAGCTTCTTCCGGCAACATCTTCATTTGGATACATGCCATTGAAATTACAAGATTCATATTCCCCGAAGGTGATGAGCCGGGATTATAATCTGATGCAAGAGCGATAGCACAACCGGCATCGATCAATTTTCTTGCGGGTGGAAACGGCATCCTGAGGAAAAATGCCGCGGTTGGTAATAAAGTTCCAATAGTTTCAGAGGTTCCAAGGGTTTCAATCGTTTTCTCGTCCACCGTCTCAAGATGATCAACAGAAAGGGCTTTCAATTTTGCTCCCACTTCAACTCCACCTGAAGGACTTAATTGATTGGCGTGAAGTTTTGGTTTCAACCCGTATCTCATTCCTGCCCTGCAGATCGTTTCGGTTTCTTCGGGCGAAAAAAAACCGGTTTCGCAAAATACATCGATATAGTCAGCGAGTTTTTCTTTGGCAATTACAGGAAGCATCTCATTAATGATACAATCAATATATCCCTGGTGATTTTCTTTATACTCCAACGGATAAGTATGTGCGCCAAGAAAAGTAGCCTTGATAGAAAGAACTGATCTCTCCTTCAACTTTTTGATTACGCGAAGCATTTTCAACTCTCCTTCTATCGTTAATCCATAACCGCTTTTTATTTCGATGGCTCCCGTTCCCAACTTGCTAACTTCTTCCAGGCGCCTCCAAGCATTACTAAATAACTCATCTTCGGAAGTATCATTTAATTTTCTTGCAGAATTCAAGATCCCGCCGCCTCTTGCTGCAATTTCTGCATAACTCATTCCTTTTATTTTATCAACAAATTCTTCTTCCCTGCTGGAAGCAAAAACCAAATGCGTGTGCGAATCGCACCAGCATGGTAAAACCATTTGACCGGCTGCATCAATTTTATTTTGAGTTTTAAGTGTTGAATTTTGAATGGAACTCATTTCACCATATTCAGCGATCGACCCGGCTTCAATAACTAAATAAGCATTTTCAGTTACAGGCAACTCAGCTAATTCTTTTCCACGAAGAACCTTATGGCTGTCGGGTTTGTTTGTCTCCCTTACTCCAACCAGTTGTTTTATGTTAGTGATGAGTGTTGCCATTGCGTGCTAATGGTGACGAAACTATTAAAACAATTTGAAACGAATTGAATTGGATCAATTCAAAACATCTCTGATCATAGACAGTGGGATTATTAACCGGTGATGGCGGTTAAGCAATTCATACTCTAATGCATAAAGCGCCTTTTCCATGAGGTAATACTGCATCATTATCCTGAGATCATCATTTGATTTTGGGATAAGATCCGTCTCCTTAACGGTTTCAAAATACGAGCGCAGGAAAAAGCCACCCATATAATGTACCCATATATCGGCGTAAGGGAGCAGGTGAATGATCTCTTCCTGCTTAACATGTGCCGTTGTGAGAAATCCTTCATAGGCCGCGTAATAGTAGGATCGAATCATGGAGGCTACATCAATGAGAGGTGAGCGCTTTAACCTTGTTTCGCTATAGCTGCGTGAAGGAATGCCGCCAAAATCATGGATAGCTACATCCTTACCCGTCAATAATACCTGGCTGAGACCAAGTGTACCATGAGTGCGGGTCTTTACCACATCAAATTTCTTTGAATAGATCTTCTTGAAAAGCGATACTATTTCTGCTTTGCGAACCATCAGGTTATCCAGTCCTCCCTTATCCTGAATAGACTTTCTATTCTTCTGCATGGTACTGTAAGTTTCCCTGACAAGCGCGAGCATTGACGAAAATAATGATCGCTGGTAGTGAAGGGAAAAATTTTCAGCAGAAAAATCTTTTGTTCCCTTTGATTGACAAAGCGCCAAATGTAATTCGCCTACACGCATTCCCAACAAACTGCATTGATCAGCAGCTCGTGCACCAAGCAGGTCCTGTAATCCGGTCGACAGGCTTTCAAAACTTGCCGGCTCTGTTAAACTTCCCTTGTATTCCATTTTTTCAAGAAAACCCTTTTTCGCCGCCAGTATTCTTTCTATGTAATTATTTACCCTTTCCATCATATAGCTATAACCGTCACCATGGTTTTCGACCATCTCCTGCATCATGGCAAGAACAAAAGTTCCTCTTCTGAATTTCCAATCGACAGACCCCAGGTAACGGGGCACAAATTTGAATTGAGCCTGTTGAGATAAATATTGCGATACTTCGTGATCAGGATTGATCCCCATATCCACTTTCCGATAAGCTTTTAAAAAAAAGCTGTTGTCGTAAGTGATCGCCGTATTGTCCTGGTATTTGCTCATATAAATGCGTGACCGCATCGACTGGTGTTTTTGAAAATACTTCTTCATTTCTTCAGTGCCTGTAAAACTTATCGCCGATGTTTCAAAAGAAAGGTTCCCGCCCTTTGCCATATTTTCAAATAACCATTCCTGCATTGGCGAAGTGTAAAATGCGTCGCATAAAACACCGTTCTGTCCATTCCATTTTAATTCGCAAAGAACCGCCTGCGGATATTCCTGCAACAAGCTGTTGGCAAATCTCTTTTTTCCAAATGCCAAAGGCAGTATATAAGTTTCGGGCAAGCCGCTTTTATAATTCACTTCGAGCAACAACAATGAAACCTGGCCTTCCCCAAGTGGAAGTTGAACACATTCAGTGATTATACAATTGAAGATGACGCGCTGCTTTCCGGAGAACCAATTTGTTTTATTGAGATAGGCAGGAAGGATCTTATTTTCAATGGTTCCCTTTATTTCTTCATTCTCTGTTAGCTCTCCCCAATTTTGCAAAGACAATTCGGGAAGTTCTTCTTTTTTCACTGGTCCCTGCCAGGTTCTTTCCAAACTAAACCATTGAAAACTGTGTGCGCCAAGAGTAAAAAAGTAAGCACCATTCTTGACAACCGGAAAATTGTTCTTACTAAAAATCTCAACAGGAACACATCCCTGGTATTCTGCAAGATCAACTTCCGCAGGTTGCGAAAATTTTGAAAGATTTACAATGATCAAAAGAGTTTCATCTTCATAATGTCTTGTAAAGGCGAGCACTTTCGGATTATCGACATTGATAAATTTCATATCACCCCGGCCAAACGCTTTGTATTTCTTCCGGGTTCCTATCAGGTGTTTCATGAACCACAACAGGGAAGAGGTGTTCCGCATCTGGGTTTCTACATTCACTGCCTCATAATGATATTGCGGATCAAGAATAACAGGCAAATAAAGTTGTTGCGGATTTGTTCTTGAAAAACCGGCATTGCGGTCAGGAGACCATTGCATCGGCGTGCGTACACCATCCCGGTCACCAAGATGAAAATTATCACCCATTCCTATCTCATCGCCATAATAAATGACAGGCGTTCCCGGCATAGAAAATAATAGCGAATTCATTAGTTCTATTTTTCGCCGATCATTTTCCATCAATGGTGCTAAGCGGTGACGTATCCCTAAATTTATTCTTGCCTTTGCATCCTTTGCATAAACCTTGTACATGTAATCTCTCTCTTCATCAGTCACCATTTCAAGGGTCAATTCATCATGATTTCTCAGGAACATAGCCCATTGACAAGAAGGAGGTATTGGTGGTGTTTGATCAAATATGTCCGTAATGGGATAGCGGTCTTCCATTTGCAGAGCCATGAACATCCTGGGCATCACAGGAAAATGATAATTCATTTGACATTCGTCCCCATTTCCAAAATAAGAGGCCGAATCTTCGGGCCACATGTTCGCCTCAGCCAGCATCAACGTCCCGGGATATTTCGCATCAAGATGCGCCCGTAATTTTTTTAAGAAAGTATGGGTTTCAGGAAGATTCTCGCCATTTGTCCCTTCTCTTTCGAACAAATAGGGTACAGCGTCCAGACGAAAACCATCAACACCCATATTGCACCAGAAATCAATTATTTTAAAAATTTCGTCCTGTACCCTGGGATTGTCATAATTGAGATCAGGCTGGTGGTGAAAGAAGCGATGCCAGTAATATTGTTGTGCCGCCTCATCCCATGTCCAGTTGCTGCTCTCAAAATCCTGGAAAATAATTCGCACATCTTTATATTTTGAAGGGTCATCGCTCCATACATAGTAATTTCTTTCCTCTGAATCCCTCGGAGAGATTCTTGCTCTTTGAAACCACTGGTGCTGATCGGAAGTATGATTAATAACAAGCTCGGTGATCACTTTCAGATTGCGGCGATGCGCCTCTTCCAAAAGTTTTTGAAGCTCATCAATGTTTCCATAAGAAGAGTTGATGCTATAGTAATCGGCAATATCATAACCATCATCCTTGAGGGGTGAAGGATAAAATGGCAATAGCCAGATCGTGGTAACACCAAGGTCTTCCAGGTAGTCCAATTTCTCCATCAGGCCATTGAAGTCCCCGATACCATCCTCATTACTGTCATAGAAAGCTTTGATGTGTAATTCGTAAATAACTGCGTCTTTATACCAATGAAGCTTATTATCTAGAGCCTGGAGATCTGCCATATTCCATACTTAAATTATCCAAATAAAAGAATACATAAAAAGCAAAGATTTATTTTGAATTGACATTACTGAATCAAAGTTGGTCAATAACATTCAGATCCTGCTATGCATCGACATTTTTCTTTGAAATTACGCAAGTTTGTAACTTCTTCAGTAAAGGCAATACTTGCTGTTGTGTAGGCAGTGTATATTTTGCAGCAGTTCCCCTGCTGCCAATTTTAATGGTATAGGTATTTACCGTATAGACCGGATCTTCCAATACCTTAAACATATCTTCATCGGTGGTATCATCGCCAATGCACAGGACGAAGTCCGGTTGAGCTTCATTCAGTATTTTCAAAGTGATCGTTCCTTTGTCAAAACCTGCCATTCTTATTTCCACTACTTTATTTCCATCGATCACCTGTAATGACGTATTTTGGATCAACTGGGACAGATTGTTGATCAATTCTCTCGATCGTGCAAATCCGAGATCAACCTGTGTATTACGATAGTGCCAGGCAAGCGTATTTGTTTTTTCTTCAATGAATGAACCCGCACATCTTGTTACAAATAGCTGCATGATACGGCGAACCTGGTCTTTCCATTGTTCAGAAACTGTAACGAGTTGTTGCCAGGATTCATTCCTCATTTTTATACTGGCGCCATGTTCTGCTACCAGTGTAATTGGCAAATATCCAAACCATTTCTCCATCGTTCCCCCGTCTCTTCCGCTCACAATGGCCACATGGTTATCAGGATCAGAGGACATGGAAGACAAAAATTCCTTTACTTTTTCATCGGGTATCGCTTCGGAGGGTAGTCTTGTTATCGGGACAAGAGTGCCATCATAATCGATGAGAAAAAATCTTTTTTTTGACCCCGCGTAATGGCGACAAATTGTGCCGACAGTTTTTTCGTCTAAAATTTTCACTGTTATTTTTTGTTGCTCTTTTTTTGTTTCTTTCAATTGCTCTAAAAAATCATTTACCCATTTTATTACGTCGTACTCCTGTAGCCGGCGCTGCATCAATACCATGCGGTGGCGCTGTTCCTGCAAAGGCATGTTCAACGC
>Ga0207706_10006063_pt1 | contig 11238 bp, 9 predicted proteins | sample KBSC53metaG_FD_184318 | JGI IMG/M metagenome (GOLD analysis project Ga0207706, IMG submission 184318) | Corn rhizosphere microbial communities from Kellogg Biological Station, Michigan, USA - KBS C5-3 metaG (SPAdes) (version 2) | ecosystem: Host-associated > Plants > Roots > Rhizosphere > Soil ... | reverse complement strand
GGCCGGGCTCGAGGATCACCTGCGGCGGCTCGCCTGGCCAGCCCTCGGCGAGCCGGGCGAGCAACGCGGCCACGAACTCGCGGATCGCGGGCGGCCGTTCGCCCTCGACGTACCGGATGCCAAGGCCGCCCCCGAGGTCGACCACCTCGGGCACCCACTCGCGCGCGGCGAAGTCCTTCAGCCAGTCGATCGTCTCGAGCCCGGCGCGGGGGTCGATCAGCTGCGAGCCGATGTGCAGGTGGACGCCCGAAACCTCGAGCCCCGCCTCGCGCCCTGCCGCAGCAGCGGCGAGCGCGTCGGCGGGCGGCAGCCCGAACTTCGAGCCGTGGTGGGCCGTCCGGATCTTCTCGTGCGTATCGGCCTCGATCCCCGGCGTGACTCGCACGAGAGCTCGCTGCACACCCGCCGCTGCGGCGCGCTGCGGCTCGTCGAGCGCGTCGAGCACGACGAACCGCACCTCCGCTTCGGCGGCGGCGCGCAGCTCTTCGTCGCTCTTGTTGTTGCCGTGCACGACGATCCGCTCGCCCTCGATCCCGGCGCGCCGCGCGAACTCGAGCTCGCCGAGCGTCGAGACGTCGGCGCCGAAGCCCTCGGCCGCGAGCAGCCGCAGGAGCGCGACGTTCGGGAACGCCTTCAGGCTGTAGAGCGGGAGCGCCTCGGGCGCCGCCTCGCGATAGGCGCGCGCAGCGTCGAGGATCGTCCGCTCGCAGTAGACGACGAGCGGCGTGCCGAACTCGGCGGCGAGGTCCGAGGCGCGGACGCCGCCGACGCTCAGCTCGCCGCCTTCGACGGCGGCGGTCTCGGGGAAGAGCGAAAGCACGCTCGCGATCGTAGTCAGCGGCGGAGGAACGACCCGGGCAGCTCGACCGCGAGGCGGGGCAGCCGCCGCCGCGAGTTGGCGAGCGCGTCGCGCAGCGCCTCGGTCGCGCGCTGGTGCACGCCTTCTCCGTGCCCGCAGAGGACGTGGTCCGGGTCGAGGCGTCCGAGCTGCCGCGGCGGCGTCAGGCGCAGAAGCGGGTGAACGCCGAGTCGCTCTCCGCCGAGCGCGAAGTAGTGCGGCACTGTCCCGAGCGCATCGGCCGTGACGAGCACGCGTCGCTCCGGCCACCACAGCGCGACCTCCTGCCAGCGCTTGCGCCGCACGATCGGAACGGTCTCGAACGGGCCGACGGCCTCGAACGGAACGCGGTGGTGCGGCACGCCGAGCCGCTCCGCGTATGCGGCACAGGCCCGGTTGTGGCGGTCGAGCAACTGCAGGACGCCGGCCGGCTCGCCGAGCGCGCGAATGCGCTCCTCGATGCCTTCGCCGTCGGTCGGGTCGACGATCCAGACGCCGCCGTTGGCGAGCAGCGCGTGCGAGGCCATCTGCAGGCGCGGCTGCTCGGCGGTGGAGATCCAACCGAAGCCCCAGTCGTACTCGTCAACGGGCCGGGGCGGGCTCAGCTCAATCGCTCCACCAGCCGTTCTCCACGTCGGCGTCGCCCGGCCCCGTGTTGGGCGCCCCGACCGCGAGCAGCTCGGCGCCCTCGGGGCCGCCCTCGAAGCCGCGCATCGTGTCCCTGTGTACGCGCAGCGCGTCGAAGGGCCGCAGCTCGACGACCTCGTCCTCGACCTTCGCCAGCAAGCTCCCGCTGATCACGATGTAGACCTCTTCCTGGTTCTTGTGCCTGTGCCCGAAGGGGACGCGGAAGTTCGGCGCGATGCGCTGGTAGCTGACGCCCTGCTGCTCGAGCTCCAGCGGCACGCGCGCCATCCGCGCCTCGATCTTGCCCTCGAGCCCGAAGTTCGGCGCCTGGTCCTCGACGTCGTCCTTCAGGTTCAGCTTGGTGTAGCCGGCCATCTCGCCTCCTCGAATCGACGGAACGATGCTAAAGTCAGACCTGATGAAGCAGCTTCTCGAGTAGAGCAGGGAACAAACGCGGCGGCGCCGCGTCGAGTTCCCCCGGCCTCTCGTTCTGAGAGGCTTTTTCGTTTCTGGAGGCGGATTTGGACGCGTACGACCCAAAGACGATCGAGGCAAAGTGGCAGCGGGTCTGGGAGGACGCGCGGGCGTTCTACGTCGACGATCCTCCGCCGGGCGCCGAGCCGGACGACAAGTTCTACCAGCTCGAAATGCTGCCCTACCCCTCGGGCAACCTGCACATGGGGCACGTCCTCAACTACACGCTGGGCGATGTCGTCACGCACTTCCAGCGCCGCCACGGCAAGCACGTGCTGCGGCCGATGGGCTGGGACTCGTTCGGCCTGCCCGCCGAGAACGCGGCCATCAACGAGGGCGGCCATCCGCGCGAGATCGTCGAGCGGAACATCGACAACATCGAGCGCCAGATGCACCGCCTCGGCTGGGCGATCGACTGGGATCGCGTGATCGCCGCCCATGATCCGGCGTACTACCGCTGGACGCAGTGGCTGTTCCTGCGCTTCCTGGAGCACGAGCTGGCCTACCGCAAGGAGGCGGCGGTCAACTGGTGCCCGCACGACCAGACGGTGCTGGCGAACGAACAGGTCGTGAACGGCCATTGCGACCGCTGCGGCACCGCGGTCGAGGTCCGGAAGCTGGAGCAGTGGTTCTTCCGCATCACGGCCTACGCGGACGCGCTGCTGCGCGACCACGAGCTGATCGACTGGCCCGAGCGGACGAAGACGATCCAGCGCAACTGGATCGGCCGCTCCGAGGGCGCCGAGCTGCTGTTCCGAATCGACGAGCTGGACGTGGACGTGCCGGTCTTCACGACGCGGCCGGACACGGTCTTCGGCGCGACCTTCTTCGTGCTGGCGCCCGAGCACCCGCTGGTCGACACGATGGTCGACCGCTCGCCGAACGGCGCCGAGCTGGGCGAGTACGTCTCGAAGGCGATGCTCAGGCGTGTCGAGGAGCGCGCGTCGGCCGAGGACAAGACCGGCGTCTTCACCGGCTTCTTCGCCACCAACCCGGCGACCGACGCGCCGATTCCGGTCTGGGTCGCCGACTACGTGCTGATGGAGTACGGCACCGGCGCGATCATGGCGGTGCCCGGGCACGACGAGCGCGACCGTGCGTTCGCGGAGGGGTTCGAGCTGCCGGTCGTGCCCGTGCTCGACGAGGAGGCCGGCACGCTGGTCGACTCGGCGCAGTTCAGCGGGATGGCGGTCGAAGAGGCTCAGCAGGCGATCGTCGAGTGGCTGGGCGAGCGCGGCCGCGGCCGGCCCGCGGTCAGCTTCCGCCTACGCGACTGGGGCTTCTCGCGCCAGCGGTACTGGGGCTGCCCGATCCCGGTCGTCTACTGCGAGAACTGCGGCATCGTCCCCGTGCCGGACGACCAGCTACCCGTGCTGCTGCCCGAGGTGGACGACTACCGCCCGAAGGGCAAGCCGCCGCTGGCCTCGAACGAGGAGTGGCTGAACGTGCCCTGTCCGTCCTGCGGCGGCCCCGGCAAGCGCGAGGCGGAGACGATGGACACCTTCGTCGACTCGGCCTGGTACTTCCTGCGCTACTGCGACCCGCACAACGACCGCGAGCCGTTCTCGCGCCGGCTGGTCGACTTCTGGGGGCCGGTCGACCAGTACATCGGCGGGATCGACCATGCCACCGGGCACCTGCTCTACTCGCGCTTCTTCGTCAAGGTGCTGAACGAGCAGGGGATGGTCGGGTTCCGCGAGCCGTTCCAGCGGCTGTTCCACCAGGGCTGGGTGCGCCAGGGCGGCACGAAGATGTCGAAGTCGAAAGGCAACGTCACCGCCCCCGACGAGCTGGCCGACATGTACGGAGCCGACGCCGTGCGCCTCTACATCCTGTTCGTCGGGCCCGCCGACCAGGACATGGACTGGACGGAGGAAGGGATCGAGGGCATCGGCCGCTTCCTGCGCCGGCTGTGGCGGATCGTCCACGAGGCCGCGGAAGGGCCGGGCGGCTCGGACGGGGATGCGGGGCCGCTGGTGCGCAAGGCGCACGAGACGATCGCGAAGGTGACCGACGACATCGGCCGCCGCTTCGTCTTCAACACGCCGATTGCCGCGGTGATGGAGCTGGTCAACGAGCTCGGACGCGACCCGTCGGCGCCCGGCGCCCGCTTCGCGGCGGAGACCGCGGTGTCGCTGATCCAGCCGTACGCGCCGCATATCGCCGAGGAGCTGTGGTCGACGCTGGGCCACGAGCGGCTGTGGGAGGCGCCGTGGCCGGTCGCCGACGAGTCGCAGCTGGCGCGCGAGACGTTCGAGCTGGTGCTGCAGGTCAACGGCCGCGTCCGCGACCGGGTCGAGGCGTCGGTCGGGGAGTCCGAGGAGCAGCTGGTCGAGCGGGCCACGGCCTCGCCGAAGGTGCAGGCGCACCTGGACGGCAAGGAGATCCGGCAGACGATCGTCGTCCCGGGGAAGCTCGTCAACCTGGTCGTCTAGCGCGTCGGACCAGTTCGCGCCGCTCGCGCGGCCGCCGGTTCTTGTTCACGCGCGCCCCTGGGTGGGAGGGGGGTAGGGACGGTACCGGCCGCGGGCGCACGGAACTGTGTCGGGAACGTGCCGAATGTGTGCCGATCTCGTCACGCCTTCGCCACGAAGGCGTCACACACCCGTGACGGTTTCTCGGGCACGCTCGACGCATGCCGGAGTTCCTCCTCCAGCGGCGGCGGCTCCTCCTGGCCGCCGCGGGCTCGCTCGTCCTGATCCTGCTCCTGGGCCGCTTCGTCCTGGGCGCGGGCACGACCACGACGGCGGCATCCCTCCCCCTGCCGCCGCCGACCGGGGCGGGCGTGACCGGGCTGCCGTCCTCGCGGGTGGTGGTGGACGTCGTCGGAGCCGTGCGCCGGCCGGGCCTGTACCGGCTTGCGCATGGCTCGCGCATCGCGGACGCCGTCACCCGCGCGGGCGGGGCCACGAGCAAGGCCGATCTTGCGCAGATCAATCTCGCCGCGCCGCTCGCCGACGGCGAGCAGGTCGTCGTGCCCAGGCGCGGTGCCGGCGTCGCCTCGACGGGAGCGGGTTCTGCCCCGGCAGGCAGCACCTCCGCGCCGGTGCAGCTCAGCACGGCGACGCTCGAGCAGCTCGACTCGCTCCCCGGCGTCGGCCCGGTGACCGCGCAGAAGATCCTCGACTACCGCCAGAAGCACGGCGCCTTCCAGTCGGTCGACGAGCTCGACGCCGTGCCCGGGATCGGTCCGAAGCGGCTCGAGCAGCTGCACGAGCTGGTCGTTCCGTGAGCGTGCTGGATCGCTCGCCGCATAGCTACGCGGCGGCGATCTGTTTCGGGCTGGCCGGCGCCAACCTGATTCGAGGCTCGACTGCGGTGGCGCTCTGTCTGTGCGCCGGGCTCGTCGTGGCGACACTGGGCCGCGAGCTGCTGCCGATCTTGCTGCTAGCAGCGCTCGTGCTACTCGGCTGGTGGTGGGGCAGCGCGCGCCTCGACGCCCTTGACCGAAGCGTGCTGCTGGCCCACGTCGACACGTCGGAGCGCAGCGTCCTTGCGGTCACCGGCCCGACGCGCCGGTCGAGGTTCGAGCTGCGTGTGCCCGCCCAGATCCGCCGCTTCGGCCGGCTCCGCTTCCGCGAGGCCGTCCTGCTGGAGTTGCCGCTCGGCCGCTCGCCGCCCCAAGGCGCTCTGATCGAGACCGTCGTCACGGTCCGGCTTCCCAAGCCGCCCAAGAACGGCTTCGACGAGACGACCTGGCTACGGCGTCACGGAGTCCACGTCGTGCTGCGAGCAGACCGCTGGCGTCGGATCGGCCGCCGCGGAGGGCTCGGGGGCGTGGCCGACAAGCTGCGCCGAGCGCTCTCAGGCTCGATCGCGCCCGGACTCCACGGCGAGCGGCGCGGCATCGTCGAGGGTGTCGTGCTGGGCGACGAGCAGTCGCTGTCGGACGGTCTACGTCAACGATTTCGCGCGTCCGGGCTCTACCACCTGCTGGCGGTCTCGGGCCAGAACGTCGTGTTGGTCGCCGGCGGCGCACTCGCGCTGGCGTGGCTGCTCGGCATTCCTCGCTGGCTCGGGCAGATCGGCGCGCTCACGGCGATCGCCGCGTACGTGCTCGCCGTCGGAGCGCAGCCGTCCGTCCTCCGCGCGGGGGTGTCCGGAGCGCTCGTCTCGCTCGCCTGGCTCGCGGCGCGCCCGGCCGACCGTTGGCACTTCTGGCTCCTGGGCGCGCTCGTCTTACTGGCGTGGAATCCGTACACCTTGTTCGATCCGGGCTTCCAGCTCTCGTTCGCCGCGGTGGCGGCGATCTTCATCCTCGTGCCGAGGCTGTTGAACACGTTCGAGGGTTACCCGCTGCCCGACGCGCTCGCGGGTGTGATCGCGGTCTCGACGGCCTGTGGTCTTGCGACCGCGCCGATTCTCTGGCTGCAGTTCCACGCCCTCCCGCTACTGACAGTCCCTGCGAACGCGCTGGCCGCACCTGCCGTTCCGCCGTTGCTTGCGCTCGCCTTCGCTGCGGCGCTCGTCGGGCCCGTCTTCCCGGCCGGCGCGTCCGCGATCGCGTGGCTCAACGGTTGGTGCGCGGCCTACCTTGCTGCTTGCGCACGACTCGTGGGCGGCCTACCGGGAGCGCAAATCCGCTCGGGCCGCGCCTTGCTCGCGCTGCTGTGCGTTTCAGCCATTGCAGGCGCCTATGCTTGGCGCCGATGGCCGACCTCCTCTCCGCCTACCTGATCAGGGGCACCGACAAGCCGAAGGTGACTCGCGCGCTGCGACGCCTCCGGGAACGCGTCGGTGAGGACGCGACGGAGCACCTGAGCGCGCACGAGTCGACCGGCGAGGACGTCGCTGCCGCCTGCAACGCGCTCGGGCTCTTCACGGTCGAACGGCGGTTGGTCGTCGTCGAGGACGTCGAGCGCTGGAAGACGCCCGACTTGAAGGCCGTCCAGGAGTACCTCGCGCGGCCGGCGCCGACGACGGTGCTCGCCCTGGTCGGGGACGACGTCAAGCAGGACTCGGCGCTCGCCAAGGCCGTCGCCAAGGCCGGCGAGGTGCTCAGCTACGACCTCCCGACGCGAGGCCGGGGAAGCAAGGCCGATCTGCCGAAATGGGTCGAGCAGCAGTTCCACGACCGCGGCGTTCAGATCGACCACGAGGCTGCCAGGGCGCTCGTCGAGCTCGTCGGAGACGACGCGCAGGAGCTAGAGACCGAGGTCGACAAGCTCACGACCTGGGCGGCGGGCGAGCCGATCGGCGAGCGCGAGGTCGCCGAGCTGGTTCCCGCGAGGGCCGAGGCCCCGCCGTTCGACCTGACCGACTCGTGGGGCCGGCGGGACGTTCCCGGCGTGCTTGCGGCGAGCGAGCGGCTCGTCGAGCGCTCGGGCGACGCCGCTCGCGATGTCCTTCTCCGAACCGCCGGCCTGCTGACGAACCACGTCGGACGCGTGCGCGAATGCCAGGAGCTCGACAGCCAGGGAGTCCCGCCCGGTGCAGCGGCGGACCGACTGAAGCGCAACCGCTTCTACGTCCAGAAGCTCTACGAGCAGGCGCGCAACTACAGCTCGGAGGAGCTCGGGAGCGCGATCGTCCGACTGGCCGACCTCGACCTGGCCCTGAAGGGCGGCAGCAAGCTTCCGGGCGAGCTCGAGTTTGCCCGCGCGCTGATCGAGATCACACGACCGGCCGAGCCGGCGAGGAGCGCCGCCGGCTAGGAGCCTGAGCTCGAAACGAGCCGGGCGGCCTGCGCCTTCTTGCGGGCGGCAGCGTTCCGGTGGAGCGCGCCGCGGGCGGCGGCCTTGTCGACCCAGCGGACGAGCGAGCGGTGCTCCTCCGCGATGCGCGCCTGGTCACCCTCGTCGACGGCCGCCTGTAGGCGGCGGGTGAACGTCTTCACGGTAGAGGCGTAACGCAGGTTCTCGAGCCGCTCCTGGGCCGCGGTCCGGACGCGCTTCTTCTGCTGTTTGATGTTCGGCATGGCGTGAAAAATGCCCGCAACGCGGGCCGGGCGATGGTAGCAGCAGCCTCGAAGTCACGCTTTCGACACACCTGCGTGGCAGACACGCGCGGCGGCCGGAGTTACGCTCGCAGCGGGGAGGAGGATGGTGGCCTCCGGCCTCTGCGAGTCCCGCGCGAGCGGCCCGAAGGGACATGTCCGGAAGGGACATGAGGGACCGAGGTGACGGCGGAGCGCGTTCCTATACTCGCCCCCGTGGACGAGCAACCCCCGGCCCGCCGCCGGCGGCTGGCGCGGTCGACGGCGATCTTCGCGCTCGCCACCGGCCTTTCCCGCATCCTCGGCCTCGTCCGCGAGATCGTCGCGCGCTACTACTTCGGCACCGTCGGCGCGATCAACGCGTTCGAGGTCGCATTTCTGATCCCGAACACCGTGCGCGCGCTCGTTGCCGACGCTGCGCTGTCCTCGGCCTTCGTCCCCGTCTTCAGCGAGCTCCTGGTCAAGGGCGAGCGGAAGCGCGCGTGGCGCGTCGCGTCGAGCCTCTTCTGGCTCGTCCTGCTCGGGCTGGGCGGCCTAACGGCGCTGTTCATCGTGATCTCGCCGTGGATCATGGCCGCCTTCGGCTACGGACATCTCGCCGTCGGGCTCTCGCGCGTCCTTTTCCCGATCGTCGTGCTGCTCGGTCTGTCGGGAATCGTGGTCGGGATCCTCAACAGCTACGACCATTTCACCGTTCCGGCGCTCACGCCGGTCTTCTGGAACATCGCGATCATCGTCGGACTGGTGATCGGCGTCCCGCGCGCAGACGGGATCAGCGCCCAGCTCTACGTCTACGCGTTCTCGATCCTCATCGCGACGGTGATTCAGTTCCTCCTCCCGCTCCCGTGGCTTCGCGGCCGGGACGGCCGGCTTCAGGTCGTGATCGACTGGCGCGACCCGGCGGTGCGCCAGACGCTGGTGCTGATGGTTCCGATCACGATCGGCCTCGGGCTGATCAACTTCAACGCCGTCGTCGACACGTTCTTCGCGGCGCGCCTGATCGACCGTTTCCAGGCGCCGAGCGCGATCAACGCGGCGTTTCGCCTCTACATGCTCCCGCAGGGGATCTTCTCGGTCGCCGTGGCGACGGTGCTCTTTCCGTCGCTCGCGCGGCTCGCGACGGCGGCCGACTTCGACGGCTTCCGCAGGACGGTGACGATGGGAATCCGGCAGATCGCGTTTCTGCTCGTTCCGGCGAGCGTCGCTTTCGCGGTGCTCGCCGAGCCGATCGTGCGCCTCGTGTACCAGCGCGGCGACTTCAGGCCGCCGCAGACGCCTGCCGTGGCGGCGTCGCTCGCTGCGTTCGCGCTCGGTCTCGTCTTCAACGGCTTCATGCTGATGCTCAATCGCGCGTTCTTCAGCCTGCAGTCGCCTTGGATCCCGACCTGGGTCGCGCTCGGCAACCTCGGGCTGAACGCGGTGCTCGATGCGGCGTTCTACCGGCTCGGAATCTGGGGCCTGCCGCTGTCGACGTCGCTCGTGAACATCGCCGGCTCAGCCGCGCTCTTCGTCCTGCTGCGCCGGCGGCTGGGCTCCCTCGACCTGCACGAGAGCGCTTCGGTGTTCGTGCGCATCGTCGCGGCCTCCGTCGTTTTCGGCGCGGTCGCCTACGGGGTCTGGCGTGGGCTCGACGAGACGCTCGGCCGCAGCCTTGTGGGACAGATCGTCTCGGTCGGGACGGCGCTCGTCGCTGCGGGCCTCGCGTACGGGCTCCTGTGCCGGGCGCTCGGCGTGCGCGAGCTGCAGGCCTTGCTCTCGCTGCGCCGACGAGCCCAGTGATCGCATTTCGGCCGCTCGAGGATTCCGACCTGCCGCAGATCGAGGCGTGGCTTCGCGCCGGGCACGTCGCCGAGTGGTGGCGCGACCCGCTCGAGATCGCGGTCGAGAAGCGCCGTGCCGCGCTCGAAGGCCGGCGTGACGTGGAGCATTTCGTGATCCTGGTGGACGAGCGGCCCGTCGGGATGATCCAGACCTATCGCGTGGGTGATCACCCGGAGTGGGGCGAGCTGATCGACGTCGAGCCGGAGGCCGCGGGGGTCGACCTCTTCGTCGGCGAGCCGGATGCGGTCGGTCGCGGCCTCGGCCCGGAGATCCTGCGCGAGTTCACGCGCACGATCGTCTTCTCGCGTCCGGAGACAACCGCGGCCGTTGCGACCGTCGAGGAGGCCAACCGCCGCTCCTGGCGCGCCTTCGAGAAGGCCGGCTTCCGTCACGTCAGAGACGTCGAGGAGGACGGCCTGCCGCACCGCCTGATGCGCCTCGAGCGCCGCTACGCTCAGTAACTCATGGAACAAGCGCGTATCCGCAACTTCTCGATCATCGCCCACATCGACCACGGCAAGTCGACGCTGGCCGATCGCATCCTCGAGCTGACCGACACGGTCACCGGCCGCGACATGCGCGCGCAGGTGCTCGACTCGATGGAGCTCGAGCGCGAGCGCGGGATCACGATCAAGGCACAGGCGGTGCGCGTCACCTGGAAGGGCCACGAGCTGAACCTGATCGACACGCCGGGTCACGTCGACTTCACGTACGAGGTCTCGCGGTCGCTGCAGGCCTGCGAAGGCGCGCTGCTGGTCGTCGACGCTGCACAGGGGATCGAGGCGCAGACCGTCGCCAACGCCTACCTGGCGATCGAGAACGACCTCGAGATCGTCCCGGTGGTGAACAAGATCGACCTGCCGTCGGCGAACCCCGACGGTGCAGCCGCGGAGATCGCCGAGCTCGTCGGCGACACGCCTGAGCACGTGCTGCGCATCTCGGCCAAGACCGGCGACGGCATCGCCGAGGTGCTGGACGCGATCGTCGAGCGGATCGCGCCGCCGTCCGGCGACCCGCAGGCACCGCCGCGCGCGCTGATCTTCGACTCCTCCTACGACCAGTACCGCGGCGTGGTGGCCTTCGTGCGCGTCGTCGACGGGTCTTTCACCGCCCGCGAGCCGCTGCGGGCGATGGCGCAGGGGACGCGCTTCGAGTCGGAGGAGGTCGGCTTCTTCTCACCGACGATGCGCGCTGCCGAAGCGCTCCAGGCCGGCGAGGTCGGCTACGTGATCACGGGGCTGAAGGACGTCAGCCGCCTGCGCGTCGGCGACACGCTCACCTCGGAGCGCACCCCGGCCGCCGAGCCGCTGCCCGGCTACAAGGACGTCAAGCCGATGGTCTTCGCCGGGCTCTTCCCGACCGACTCCGACGACTACCCCGACCTGCGCGACGCGCTCGAGCGGCTGAAGCTGAACGACGCCGCGCTCTTCTACGAGCCCGAGACCTCGCAGGCGCTCGGCTTCGGCTTCCGCTGCGGCTTCCTCGGCTTGCTGCACATGGAGATCGTGCGCGAGCGGCTCGAGCGCGAGTTCGACCTCGACCT
>Ga0207706_10006062_pt1 | contig 11239 bp, 9 predicted proteins | sample KBSC53metaG_FD_184318 | JGI IMG/M metagenome (GOLD analysis project Ga0207706, IMG submission 184318) | Corn rhizosphere microbial communities from Kellogg Biological Station, Michigan, USA - KBS C5-3 metaG (SPAdes) (version 2) | ecosystem: Host-associated > Plants > Roots > Rhizosphere > Soil ... | reverse complement strand
CACCCACTCCAACTCCTGCCCCGGCCCCGTCTCCGTCGCCCGCGCCGCCTGCTCCCACGCCGACGCCGGCGCCAACGCCAACGCCGACGCCGACGCCAACGCCTGTGCCACCGGCACCCGCGCCTGCTCCAACTCCAGGCCCAACACCTCCGCCCTCGCCGTCGCCTCCCGCGCCAATCCCGGCTCCGACGCCCACACCAACCCCGGCTCCGACACCACCATCGCCGGCGCCCGCACCGACGCAGGTCGAGCTAAGCGGAACAGTGTCTGGTCTCTCGGGGGCGTGTCCCACACTGTCGTTCACGGTGAGCGGCAATCGTGTGAACACCGACGGCGATACGAAGTTCACAAAGGGGCCATGTAAGAAGTTGACCAATGGTATGGGTGCCGATGTCGCTGGGGAGCGACGAGCGAACGGGACCGTGTATGCAACGAGAGTCGAACTGGAAAAGGATTGAGTTATCGTTGAAACCCCATGGCCAACGTACATTTCGTGGGCAGTGTCGCGCTCGACACGCCTGAGGAAGTGTTTGCCGCGATCGGACAACACTGCGGCCGCTACTTGAAGCGGGTTCCAGACGGCGAACCAGGCGGCAGACGGTTGTGGATTGCCTGGCAGATTCCAGTACTGCGTGCGAACCCGTCACTTGCACCTGTGGGTGAGGGATTGGTTCCGCTGAAATTCGCCGAAGGTGTCGCACCCGAACAGCTGCATTTCGGCGAACTGGGGTACTACCGTGAAGCGCGCCCTTCGTACGAGGACTTTCTCAAAGCCCGTGAGGCAGGTCACCTTGCCCAGACGGTCCGCTTTCAGGTATCGCTCCCGACTCCTCTCGCTGTTGTGATGCCGTTCTGCCGCCAGCCTGACGCGCAGCAGGTCCTTCCCGCGTATGAGCGTGCGATGTTGCGCGAGGTCGAGCGCATCTGCACGGCAATACCGCATCGAGACCTGGCAATCCAGTGGGATGTGTGCATCGAGATGATCCAATGGGATGGTCGGGTTCCGACGAGGCCCCCGTTCCCAGGCATGGAACACGTGTTCGCCGACAGTTTTCGGCGTCTCGGTGCGGCGGTGCCTGCAGACGTCGAACTCGGATTCCATCTGTGTTACGGCGATCTCGACGGTAAACATTTCATTGACCCGGTCGATGCAACGAAGATGGTGGAACTGGCGAATCTCATGACTCGCAGCGTGACACGTCCGATTACGTGGCTGCACATGCCGGTGCCGATAGGTCGGAGCGACGATGCGTTCTACATGCCGCTGAAGGACCTGCGACTTCATCCGGAGACCGAGCTGTATCTAGGCGTCGTGCATGCACAGGACGGCGTGGAAGGCACGAGAAGACGTATCGAGACGGCCACCAAATACGCTCCGACCTTCGGCATCGCTTCAGAATGTGGCATCTCGCGCGGGCGGGATCGCAACCTCGCGATGGAATTCATCAAGACGTATGCGGGAGCAGCAGCGGCAGTGTAGCGCGACGCGAGTCGCTGATGGTTTCCCACGATAAGCGCGGTAGACGCACGGATGTGCTCAACCGGCACATTGATTCATACCCGTCCATCCCGTATAAGTAGCTCTCCCCGAGGAGGTGTGCCGTGCGTCACTTGGCGTTGTTCCTCTCTCTCGTCCTTTTTTTCTCAACGACATCGCGTATCTCTGCGCAGGTGACCACCGCGACCCTCTACGGCGTCGTGCGCGATTCGACCGCCTCCTCGCTGCCCGGGGCGCTCGTCAGCGTGACCAACCAGGGAACAGGCTTTTCTCGTGAAGCCGTGACCGACACGAGCGGCGAGTTCGCGCTCACGGCGCTGCCAAGCGGCCGCTACACGCTTCGGATCGAGCTGCAGGGCTTCAAGACGTATACGAACGACGCGCTCGAGTTGCTTGCAGGCCAGACCGTGCGGCAGAACTTCACGATCGAAGTCGGACAGCTCGAGGAGACGATCACGGTTTCCGAACGTTCACCGCTCGTCGAAACGGCATCGGCCGCACAAAAGGAATCGATGCTGGCAAACGAGGTACGGACGCTGCCGCTCTCACGACGGAACATCACCGGCCTGCTGACACTATCGACCGGCGTCACCGAAGCGTCGACCGGGCTCGCGGGCGGCGGCAATATCCGACTGAATGGAGTGGCCGAGGGTGGGACGGCCATCACCGTGGACGGGACCGACGCCACGGCGAACAACGAGACGCGCGGGCTGAATTCCTACGGCGCTCAGAACCAGATCAGCGTGATGAGCATCGAGGCAGTCGCCGAAGTGCAGGTTGTCAAAGGCATATTGCCTGCGGAATACGGCGGCGTGGTCGGCGGCCAGGTGAATATGCTGACGCGCTCGGGGGCCAACCAGTTCCACGGCTCGCTCTTCGAGAACTGGCAGGGCGAGAGCCTGCTTGCCCGCGACCCCTTCTTACCGGCTTCGCAGCCCAAGCCGGACGTTCGCTTCAACCAGTACGGCGGCACGCTGGGCGGTGCCTTGATACGCAGCCGCGCGTTCTTCTTCGCGGCATTCGAGGGCTATCGCGAAACGTTCGGTGTGACCGTGAACGGCACGGTTCCCACACAGCAGTTGCGGAACCAGATCCTGGCCGCACTCCCGATGCCCGAGACGGTCGCCGTGCTCGACGTCACGCCATTGCCCAACGAACCGATCGACGCGAACATCGGCCGGTACCGTGCAGCACGGCCGCGCACGCGCAGCGACGACACGTGGCTCGCCAAGGCGGACGTGAACGTCGCCCGCGGCAACCTGTCTGTGACGTACAGCAGGATGCGGCCGGAGACCGTGAATCCGTCGATCTACATCGGCAGCGGCAACGACCAGCGGTTCCTCAACGAACAGGATCGGGTCGCCGCGCAGTACGTGCGCGCCGGCGGTACGTGGGTATCCGAGACGCGCTTTGGCTGGAACCGCAGCTCGCTCGACCGGCTGAACGACTTCTGGATGCAGATCGACCCCACGGTGACGGGAGACGTCGAGTTGACCGACCCGGGCCCGCGCATCGCGGAGTTCACGATTGCCGGCGCCTTTGCCACGCCGCTCGCCGAGGTCCTGGCGATGCGCGGCCGGTCTTACAGTGCCGAGCAGAAGGTCAGCCGGTTCATCGGCGCACACAACTTCAAGGCAGGGTTCCGATGGTCGCGAGAGGGTGGCAGCAAGACCAATCCGCAGAATCCGAACTACAGCTTCCAGACGATCCCCGACCTGCTGGCGAACCGCCCCAACTCCATGAACCTGCAGTCCGGCCAGCCGCCGCATGATGCACACATCGACAGTTACGGAGTGTTCCTGCAGGACGATTGGCGCGCCACACAAAGGCTTGTGTTCAATCTGGGTGTGCGCTTTGATTTCTACCCCGCCTTTCACGTGAAGGCGACGAGCGATCGCCCCGCGGAGATCGTCAACCTCGAATCTCCGACTGATCTCAACAAGATGGATTTCGGTCCGCCCCGACCGCCTGACGACATCTATAACCCCGACATGTTCAACATCGGCCCGCGCGCCGGCTTCGTGTGGACACTCGATGAAGCAGGCAAGACGGTGGTGCGCGGTGGAACCGGCGTGCTGTTCAGTCCGATCATGCTCGCGCTGATCCAGAACAACGTCGCGGACCCGTTCATCGGCGCCGCGACCAATTACAACCGCACGGACCTGGCCGCACGCGGTCTCAAGTGGCCGGACTACGCCGAGGAGATTCAGGATATCGTTCGCGCGGACAACGGGGGGAAGAAGGCGATCTACTCGCTCATCGACCCGGACATCCGCGCGCCATACACGGTTCAAAGCATGATCAACGTGCAGCGATCGCTCGGCGGGGCGTGGATGGCCGAGGCCGGATACATCCGGACGGACGGGTGGAATTTCCCGCTCAGCCGTCCGTTGGCCAGTGCGTTCGATCGGCAGACCGGGGCGCGCCCGAACCCGGCCCTCGGCACACCGAGCGGCGTCTATCTCACCAGCGAACAGACGATGGTCTACGACGCGCTGCAGACATCGGTGCGGCGGCGTTTCGACGACGACCTCGGGCTCGGATTCCATTACACGTACAGCCGTGGCTTCGCCGAGCAAGGCGGATCGCTCGCGTCGAACTTCGTCAACAGCGACTACTTCGTCACGCAGGACTTCTTCGATCCGTTTTACGACCGCAATCCCTTGTCGCAAGAAGCGCGGCATCGCATCTCGTTCGACGCCATCTACCAGCTGCCCTCGCCTCACGGTGCAGTCCTCTCGCAGATTCTGGGTGGCTGGCAGATCTCAGGCATTCTCTCGGCACGCACCGGCGTTCCGCTGCGCGTGACACAACCGTCGGGAATCCCCAACAGCCGACCCGATCTGATCGGTGACGATCCGGTGCTCGACGATTACCGCGACACGCGGCTATACCTGGACCGCAGCCAGTTCGCGCTCGTGCCGGTCTCCTCGATCACCACGGCCACGTTGCGGCCGGGTGACGCGAATCCCGGCCTCATTCGCGGCCCCGGGAACTGGACCGTTAACCTGTCTGTGACCAAAGGCTTCCGCTTGACCCAGACCGTTCGGCTCGACGTCCGGATGGACGCCTTCAACGCATTCAATCGAATCAACTACAACAATCCGAACACCAACATCACGTCGCCCGACTTCGGGCGTCTTCTGACCTCGATGCCACCACGCACGGCGCAACTGGGAGCGCGTTTGAGTTTCTGACGTTGTGACAAAACCAAAGGCAGCGATCTCGTGGAGCGGGGGCAAGGACTGTTGCCTCGCCCTGCTGCGCGCGTGGCACCACTTCGACATCGTCTCTATGGTCACGATGTTCAACGAAGGCGGCGGGCGAAGCCGTTCGCACGGCTTGCGACCTGCACTGATCGCGGCGCACGCGGATCGGCTCGGTCTGGAGGAGCTCTCCGCCCGGTGCAGCTGGGACACCTACACTGATGAATACATCTCGACGCTGGCGCGCCTGCCGGAGCGAGGCGTCACGCACGTCGTGTTCGGCGACATCGTTGGCGACGGACATCGTGAGTGGAACGAACGGGTGTGTCGCGCGCACGGCCTCACGCCGGTCATGCCGCTGTGGGCGCAGCCCACAGCGCAACTCGTCCGCGAGTTCATCACACTCGGCGGCGAGGCCCGGCTCGTGACAGTCCGAGTACCGCCCCTCGATCGGTCGTGGCTGGGCCTGCCGCTGACCGAGGAGACCGTGCGCCGCCTGGAAGCAATCGGAGTCGATCCGTGCGGCGAATTCGGCGAGTACCACACGCTGGTGACCAACTGTCCGCGCTTCTCCTCGCCGGTGAGCGTAGTCGCCGGCGAGAGCGTCCATCGCGGTGACTGCTGGGCCCTCGATGTGAGTGTCGATGGGGAAAACAGGACGTCTGGATTGGAACTACGCGTTCGCCGTCTGTGACGTGAGTTCCTCGTACGAGCCCTTGAAGTCCACGACGCGGCCGCCCTCGAAGAGCCACACGCGGGTGCCGACTTCTTCCAGCAGATCCTGATCGTGCGTCACGAGGAGCACAGTCCCCTCGTACTTCTGGAGCGCCACGTTCAGCGCATTGATCGATTCCAGGTCCAGGTGGTTGGTCGGCTCGTCGAGCAGGAGCACGTTGGGCTTCTCGAGCATGATGCGGCAGAAGAGCAACCGCGCCGTCTCGCCGCCCGAGAGCGCCTCGGTCGGCTTGTGGCCTTCTTCGCCGCTGAAGAGCATCTGCCCGAGGAGGCCGTGGATTTCCTGGCGTGACGCGTCAGGATCGAAGCGGTGCAGCCATTCCACCGCCGTGAACCCCTTCTCGATGACGCCCGTCGCATCCTGCGGGAAGTAACCAATCGAGACCTCGTGTCCCCACTTCAGCGTTCCCGCGTCCACATCGCCCGGCGAAGCAGGCAGGCCTGGTGCATCCGCCAGCAGCGCCTTCAGCATCGTCGTCTTGCCCACGCCGTTGCGTCCGACGAGCACGATCCGATCGCCGCGGTTGACGACGGCGTTGAACTTCGAGAACACCCTCTGCTCGCCGAAGGCCTTGGAGAGCCCCTCGAACTCCAGCGGCACCTTGCCGGACGGTCGCTTCGTCTTGAACCTGATGTAAGGACGCTGGATGTTGGACCGCGCCAGCTCCGTCGTCTGCAGCCGTTCCACTTCCTTGCGGCGAGACTGCACCTGGCTGGACCGTGTGCCGGCTGAGAAGCGGGCGATGAAGTCGTTCAGCTGCGCGATCTTCTTCTCGCGCTGCTCGTTCTGCGCTTCGATAGTCGCGCGCGCCTGCGTCTTGGCGAGCACCATGTCGTCGTAGCCGCCGGTATACGTGATGATCGTCTCGTAGTCGATGTCGGCGATGTGCGTGCAGACGTTGTTCAGAAAGTGGCGGTCGTGCGAGATGACGATCAGCGTGCCGTCATAGCGGTTGAGGAATTCTTCCAGCCATTGGATCGAGTCCAGGTCCAGGTGGTTCGTCGGCTCGTCGAGCAGCAACGCCGCCGGATGGCCGAAGAGCGCTTGCGCCAGAAGAACTCGCACCTTCTGTCCGCCCTGCAGCTCCGCCATCGTCTTCTCGTGCAGCGCGTTCGGAATGTCGAGCCCCTGAAGCAGGACTGCCGCGTCGCTCTCGGCGGTGTATCCGTCTTCTTCGCCGACGATGCCCTCGAGCTCGCCCAGCCGCATGCCGTCCTCGTTGGACATGTCCGTGCGCGTGTAGAGCAGGTCGCGCTCCTGGAGTGCGTTCCAGAGGCGCTGGTTTCCCATGATCGCCGTGTCGATCACGCGGAAAGTGTCAAAGGCGTACTGGTCCTGGCGCAGGACGCCCAGCTTCGGTGGACGCGTGACCGATCCGCGCTGCGGCGGCTGATCGCCGGTCAGCAGCTTCATGAACGTGGACTTGCCCGCGCCATTGGGCCCGGTGAGCCCGTAGCGCCGCCCCGAGGAAAACGTCGTGGTCACGTCCTCGAAGAGCACCTTCGAGCCGAACCGCATGGACACACCGCTGACCGAAATCATGAGAACAGGCCTTTGCTGAGGACTTTCGAGGAGTGACGAACTTCCTATTGTAACAGGAGAGTTATCGGCTTAGTGCGGCAGGTGCGTGAGCGCCTTGGGCAGCTCCATGATCTCGAGCGCGTTGCCTTGCGGGTCCACGAGCATCGCGATCTTGATCGACGCACCGCCGATCGTCACAGTGGCGACGTCGCGGTCGACCTTGGCGCCTGCAGCCTTCGCGGCGGCCACCGTCGCGGCGATGTCAGATACGCGGAGGATCGCGTGGTGCATTGGGTCGTTCGCAACGCCCTCGCGCTTCTGCACGAGGAACTCGGGCGAGGCGCCCGCCTTAGCTTCCGCAACGGTGGCGCCGAAGCGCATGATGATCTCGGTGGCGGGATTGCCGACGCGGTCGATCTCCTTCAAGCCGAACGCCGCGTCATAAAACTTCGCGAGCGCGACGACGTCGCTGGCCCCGAGCCGCACGGCCATGACCGTGACCTCGGCTCGTGTATCGATGACCAGAACCGCCGCCCAGAGCCCCACGATTGCCGTAATCATTCGTCGCATGTGGCGCATTCTCCTCGATGTGGTGCGATGGTGCCAAGGCGCTTGCCATAATAAGGCGCGCCGAACGCGCAACCTGGGAGAATCCGGACATGAGTACCTACTGGGCTATGATCGCAACGCTGCTCTGCGTCGCAGGCGGATGCAGTCGACAGGGCCCCCCAGGTCCTGAGCTCGCGACATCGGCCACGATCAAGGATCTGATGGACGCCATGGTCGACCCCAGCGCCGAATACCTTTTCGAGAACATCGTGGAAATCGTGGACGAAAAGGGAATCATCGACAAGACGCCGAAGACCGACGACGAGTGGAAGGAAGTGCGGCGTCGCGCCTTGATGCTGGTCGAAGCTCCGAACCTGCTGGTGGCGCCGGGCCGCAAGGTCGCCCAGCCGGGTGACAAGGCGGAATATCCGGAGGTCGAGCTCGGCCCGGAGCAGATTCAGAAATTGATCGACGACGATCGCGACGCTTTCGTCCGTCGCGCACGACGACTCCAGGATGCGGCTGTCCTCGCGCTGAAGGCGATCGATGCACGAGACAAAGCGGAGCTGTTTTCGAAACTTGGAGACGTGGACAAGGCCTGCGAGAGCTGTCACCTCCACTACTGGTATCCGAACGACACCCGAGCCCGGGAAGCCGCAAAGGAAGACGGCGTCGTCGACTGAGTGAAAGACGGGTCTGGCCATCGCAGCCATGGGGATTTATGATCGCCCTCGCGAGGAACTCAAATGCTCAAACACGCTCTGCTCTCGTTCGTCATCGTTGCGACGATCCCGTCGTGGTCGTTCGCGCAAGGCGGCTTCGCCGATCTCATCGATCACATTCATCTCGCTGCGCCGGATCAGGCGAAGGCCGTCGAGTGGTATCGCGCGAATTTCGGTGCAGAGACCACAGCAGAAGGCCCCGATCGCGCGATGCTCGGCACCACCCGGTTGATCTTTCAGAAGAGCGACATGCCCAAGCCAAGTCAGGGCAGCGTGATCGAGATGATCGGGTTCTCGGTCGCGGACCTCGACGGCACCATGAAGAAGCTGCAAACCGCTGCGGTGAAGGTGGTCATGCCCGCGATGGTCATGCAGGGCGTTAAGTCGGCGTGGGTGGTGGACCCATGGGGCACGATGATCGAGGTGGTGCAGGACGAGAAGAAACTCGGTCTTCATCACATCGTCCTCTCGACCGCGGATCCGGCGGCCTCGCTCGCCTGGTTCGCCGCATCGTTCGGCGGCAAGGTCACGAAAGCGCAAGGCGGTCTGGACGGGATCAACTACGGCGGCGTCTGGCTACTCGCCAAGAAAGGCAGCAGCGAGCCCAGCGCCGGACATGCCATCGATCACCTCGGATTCCGTCCGCTCAACGTCGACGCCTCGGTGGCGGCGCTCAAAGCCAAGAACGTAAAGGTCACGACCGAGCCGAGGCCGCTGACGCTCCCGAGTGGAACGGCGATGCGCCTGGCGTTCATCGAAGGACCTGGCGGCGTGCGAATCGAGCTGGTACAACGCGACAATCTGAAATAGGTCGCTCGCCGCCACCTCGCGGTCTTTCACTCAAATCTCATCGGCTGCTCACGGTTTGGTGAGGACTCGCGGGCCGGCCTCGGTCACACTGCGGGCATGCAGACCACTGTGATGAATCCCGTGAAGGCATTCACCCGTATCGCCCTCGGCCTGGCCATCGCGGCCATGGGAATTTATGTGGCCAACGCCGACGACAAGCCGGGTGCCGCGGTCATCGGCATGCTGCTGATGGTGGCCGGAGTCGTGCTCGGTGTGAGGGCCGCGCGCAACCGGCTTCCGAAGTGGGCTACCCGGACCGCGCTTGCCGTCGGCGTCATCGTCGCCGCGTTCGCGGCATTTATGACTCATGGGGTCGTTGTGACCGCGCCTCTCTTCCCGCAGTTGCAGGAGGTGCCATCGGTCGTCGACTCGGCGCCGTCGCCGCAACATGCGGCGGCCGTCGAGCGCGCCCGGGAACTCGTACGCGCAGCCCTATTGGAGCAAAACCTGCCCGGGGTGTCCGTGGCGGTCGGCATCGGCTTGCCCTCCGTAGCCTCGGCGAAGGAGGGCACCGTCGTCTGGGCCGAAGGGTTCGGATGGAGGGACGTCGCGACGCGGACGCCCGTCACGCCGGACACGCGATTCAACATCGGCACGGCTGCGTCCGCCGTCGCCGCAGCCGTCGCGCCGCTCGGGCTGACCGATACCGGCGCTGACTCGGCGGCAGAATGGAGTCCTGAGCATATCGGCGAGCCGGAAGAGGACTTCCCGCTCTTCACGATCATCCGCCACGTCATCTTCCAGCCGATCGGTCTCGCCCCCGAGCAGCCATTGCCGGGCAATCGCGCGACGTTCTACGTCCCGAGATCCGACGACAATCCCGGCCGTGGACGACGACTGATGTACATGCGCGACTTGGCCTGTTGCGCGAACGGGATGGCATTCTATTCCACGTCGTCCGATCTCGTGCGCTTCGCGCTGGCGACGAACCCCGGCACCGTCAACGGCGAGCTCGCCGGCGGCATGGTGATGTCGCTGACGACGGGGCGCGACAGCAGCATCGTCATCGCTGTCACGTCAAACATCGCGCACGCGAATACGTCCTCACTGGCGCTGCGAGTCGGGGACGCTTTCGCGGAACAGACGCGATGATCATGGGCGAGGTAGCACCGAAATCATCGCTTGAAACGCCTGCCAGCTATCGAAGTGATTGAGACTTCGATCTCATCGCCGCATTTTCGAAATGCACAATGCCGTCTGGCACCGAGCTGCTGATGAATTCAGCGACAAAGGCGCGCCCGATATCGTCCTGTTCAATGGTCCCGAACCGCCCGGGAATCAGACGCCCCAACCAGGCCGCATAGCCCGGCGTATGGATATTGCCGCCGATGATGCCCGGCCGGAAAATCGCCAGGCGTTTGAAGCCGATGCCTTGAATGACCTCTTCTTTCATTCCCATGATCCGCACATACCGAATCCTGCTTGTTGAACGGCTCCCTACTGCGGAGAGGAGAGCAAAGCGCTGGATGCCCCCCGCGTGACAACCGCGGGCAAAACCGCCAACGACGCCAAGTTCGAGCGCTTTCAGTTCCTCCTCGCTCCAATTCAGGCTGCCCTTGCCAACGCCCACACACGATGCACCATAGACCGGATCGCGTTGCGCCGCCATGCTGTGCGCAAGCGTCGTCACGGCCGCCGTAAAGTGCTCGGCAGCTGTATCCATCGTCACCTGCCGCACGCGAGGACCTGCCGTGAGAGAAATCTCTCTGCGATTGACCATCACAACTTCGGCACAGGACGGCTCTGCCGCCAGCGCACGCACAACGGCAGCCCCGACCTGACCTGTGCCACCGATTATCACAACGCGAAATGCCATGGGGCCAATTGAACATCCGATGGCCTGAGGGTGTCACCCAAGACGCAACCCCGCAAGCACGCCGCGTAAGAGGTGCGGATCCTCAATTTTCTGAAGGGCTTTCCACGCTGTCGATGACGATGACATCGGTGGGCACTCGCTGCGGATCGAGCTTGAGGCCGAGCTGCTCCTGCACGGCGGTGAAGATCGACGGTGCGTCGGCGGGCGGAGGGATCGGTGACGGAGCGGCCGACTCCGGCTGGAACATGAGATCGAAATCGTACGCGCCGGTGAGATTCGTTCGATCGACGACAGGCCGGCGAATCGTTCGCGACAGCAGTATCGCGAACTGCTCGAAGCTGA
>Ga0207706_10006061_pt1 | contig 11239 bp, 8 predicted proteins | sample KBSC53metaG_FD_184318 | JGI IMG/M metagenome (GOLD analysis project Ga0207706, IMG submission 184318) | Corn rhizosphere microbial communities from Kellogg Biological Station, Michigan, USA - KBS C5-3 metaG (SPAdes) (version 2) | ecosystem: Host-associated > Plants > Roots > Rhizosphere > Soil ... | reverse complement strand
TTTCAACGACATCCTCGATGAATTCCGCGCCGTATTTCTCGGCTTCATTGCGACCGATGGCGCGGAGCTCGGGAGAACGAATTCCCTGATGCCCGAGGAATCCGTTGATGCCGCGCGTCTCCCAGTTCCGTGGATCACCGGAATCGACGACGACGACTTTGTGCAGATAGCGCGACAACCATAGGGCGGCACTGAGCCCGGCGGGACCGCCGCCAACGATGGCGACGTCATAGCGATCTGAGGACATGGGGCCGCCGGGTGCAAAATCAATTCCCTGCACGGATGATGTTCGACAGCTGGAAACTGATGACGACTACCTAACGGCGCTTCCCTCCCATAATTGATCCGAGCACTCCGCGGAGCACCGAGCGTGAGATCGCAGTTCCCGCGCTGCGGGCGGCGCTCTTCGCCATCAGATCGACGAGGCCATCGTGATGCCCACCACGCGGGCCAGTAGTCCCGAAAATCATTCCGCCCCATCCGGACGTTCCACTCTCGGCCGGCACGGCACCACTTCTACCGTTCGCAGCTCGCACATCGTCTGCAGCTCGCCCATCCGCCGCTGTTCTTCCAGAGGATTGCGTGGGCGATGCTTCAGCCCGAGCCTTGAGCATCTCCAGCGCGGACTCCCGATCGACTTCCTTCTCATAGACTCCCGCCACTATGGAGCTCGCGATCAATGACTGTCGCTCCTGTGGCGTGATAGGTCCGATCTGCGATGCCGGCGGAATGATCCACGCGCGCTGGGTCACGCCCGGCGTCCCGGTCGCGTCTAGCAGGGACACCAGCGCCTCACCGACGGCGAGCTCGAGAATGACTTTCTCGATATCGAGCTTGGGATTCGGACGCATCGTGTCTGCCGTCACCCTCACCGCCTTCTGGTCTCGCGGCGTGAACGCGCGCAACGCGTGCTGAATCCGGTTGCCTAGCTGACCCAGAACCTTCTCTGGAATGTCTATGGGATTCTGCGTGATGAAGTAGACGCCGACTCCCTTCGAACGGATCAACCGTACGACGAGCTCCACTTTCTCGAGCAGCGCCGGCGGTGCCTCTGCAAAGAGCAGGTGGGCTTCGTCGAAAAAGAAGACCAGCTTCGGCTTTTCGGGATCGCCGACTTCGGGCAGCTGCTCGAACAACTCGGAGAGCAGCCAGAGCAGAAAGGACGCATACAACCGCGGGTTGTTCATCAACTTTTCAGCGGCGAGAACGTTCACCACCCCGCGGCCATCGGTCGTCTGCATCAGGTCGTCGATGTTGAGCATCGGCTCGCCGAAGAACTTGGTCCCGCCCTGTTCTTCGATCTGCAGCAGTCCACGCTGAATCGCGCCGATGCTCGCCGCCGAAACGTTGCCGTATTGCGTCCTGAACTGGGCGGCGTTGTCGCCGACGAACTGCACCATCGCGCGAAGATCCGCGAGGTTCAGCAACAACAGTCCGTTGTCGTCGGCGATCTTGAACACCATCGCCAGGACACCTTCCTGAACGTCGTTCAGGTTCAATAGGCGGCCGAGCAACAGCGGGCCCATGTCGGAGATCGTGGCGCGAACGGGGTGCCCCTGCTCGCCAAACACATCCCAGAACGTGACCGGGCAGGCACTCCACTTCGGCTCCGGCAGACCAAGCTTCTTCAGGCGCTCGGCGAGCTTGTCTGTCAGCTTGCCCGCCTTGCTGATCCCACTCAGATCGCCCTTAACGTCTGCTAGAAAAACCGGTACGCCGATCCTGGAGAACTGCTCGGCCATCACCTGCAGCGTGACTGTTTTGCCGGTACCGGTCGCGCCGGTGATGCACCCGTGCCGGTTGGCGAGACCGGGAAGAAGCGCGAGATCGGTGTCTCCCGCCCTGGCAATGATCAGAGGTTCAGCCATACCGCAAAGATGGATTGCTGTTGCGGCCGAAACCAGTAGACGGGCGTTCTAGAACGCCGTCGTCAACGAGACTCTGACGGCGCGGGGAGAGCCAGGGGTGATGTTGTTGTTTCCGTTAGCAAGCGGGTAATACTTCGCGTCGAGCAGGTTCTCGAAGTTGAGCTGTGCGCGAAGGTTTTCCACGACGTTGAGGAAAAGCGCGCCATCGATGCGCGTGAACGACGGCAGCGTGACGGTGTTGTCGATTGCAGCGTACATCTTCGCCTGATGGGTGACTCCCACGCCGAGTCCGAATGCCGGGTTCAGCTGGTACTTGTTCCATAGGGACAGCGTCGTTGCGGGCACGAGGGGGACTTTGGCGCCCGTCTTTGCCGCCGTCGTGGTGCTGGTGATAAATGAGTTCTGCCGCGCGAATCCGCCGGAGATTGACCAGTTGGATGTGATCGCTCCGTTGACACCGAGCTCATAGCCGTTGCTGCGCTGGCTGCCGGTTTGGACAAAGAATGCAGGATTCTGGGGATCCGGCGCCCTGGTGTTCGAGCGATCGAGCCGATAAGCCGCCGCAGTCAATGCGATCTGATCGAGGATGTCCCACTTGGCTCCGATCTCGGTGTTATCGAATCGCTCGGGCTCGAGGCCTTTTGTGATGTCGGTGAGTGACGAGAACTGGTCGCCTGCGCCTGGGAGAAAGGAGACGCTGTAGCTCGCATAGATGGAGACGGGTGCCGCAGGCTTGATCAGAAGGCCCAGGCGCGGTGAAGCCATCACGTCGGTTCTGGTGAGCGTGGAGTCGGAGCGGTTGTTGTGGTAGTTGAGACCAAACCTTTCGAACCGCACTCCAGCAATGAGCTGCAACTGGTCGGCGATCGCGAGCTGATCCTGCGCGTAGATCGATTGGGTGCCGTTTCGCACGCGGTGGTCGGCATCGGTTGCACTCTGGCGGAATGTCACCGGAGTTGACACCGTCGGACTGGCCACGGGTGCCCTGATTGTGAGCGCGGAATCGCCGAAGTATCCGGTCTGGCGGAAGTTGTCGGTCACCTGCGAGCCGAATTCCGCGCCCATCAGCAGAGTGTGGCCGACGGCGCCTGTTCGCGCGACGTAGGTGAGATCGGTCTGATTGAAGAAATTCTGGCGCTGGTGAGAGTTGCGGTACGCCTGAAGACCGAAGCTCTGCCCGTCGGCGCTCACCGCACCCGGGAATACGTTCTGATACGTTTTGTCGTAGGCGGTGAACCGCGACTGATTCCGGATGCTCAATCCGCCCGCGAGTGCTGAAGAGAGCGAGGCTACGCCGGAGTTCACGCGCACGCTCGAGTGACTGAGCGTTGGGTCGCCGAAGAAAGTCGAGAGATCGGTTTGAAGCGGCGCGCCCGCGAATGACGGTATGCCGCGATCGGCGGTGCGGTAATCGGCGAAGTTCTCGTACCCGAGCGCGAGCCTGGTCGCGCGACTCGCGGATGCGAATGTCAGCATCGGATTGATTCCATGCCGCTCGAGATCCACGTAATCGCGGAACAATGCGGAGCGCTCGTACATGCCATCGAAGCGCGTGGCGACCGAGGTGTCGATAGCCCTACCGATGTCGACCGTTGCGCGCTTGTTGTCGTAAGAGCCCGCCTGGAGCACGAAATCACGCGCGGGAATCCAGCCGGCCTCTCTGCTGACGCGGTTGATAACTCCCCCACCGCCGCCGCGGCCGAAGATCATCGCGTTCGATCCTTTCAACGCCTCGACGCGCTCGACGTTGTAGAGATCGCGAAAGTACTGTGCATCGTCGCGAACTCCGTCCACAAAGAAGTCGGCAGTAGTCGAATTGCCCCTGATGGTGGGCTGATCGCGATTCCCTTCGCCCTGTCCCATCGTGATGCCGGGGATGTAGCGAGTGACGTCGGTCATGCCCTGCATCGACAGATCGCGAATGAGAGCTCGATTCACGACGGTTACAACCTGCGGAATGTCGCGCAGCAGCGTCGGCGTTTTGGTAGCGAAGGGGCTCTCGAGTCTGAGGTATCCGGTGTGGCGACCGCTGCCCTTGACGATGACCGACTCGAGTCGTGGAGCGCCCGAAACAGCAGCCGAGTCGTGGACGACACTGTCGCGGCTGGTGCTGTCAGCGGTGGGCGCGGTGGGGCGGACACTATCGCGCGGCGTTTCCGGAGACTGAGCTGGGGCCTCGAAGGCCGCTAACATCAGAACAACAACTGCAGCTGCACCTATATGAACTACAGAATTGCGCATTCGTTAGACTTGGAGTTGGTCGACAGGGCCTCAACCTAGTGGGCCATTGGAATTCGGACAAGTCTACTCGGGATTAGATTACCTGCGATGAAGATCGCCATCCTTGACCCAGCCAGCGGGATTGCCGGCGACATGTTTATCGGGGCGCTGGTCGACAACGGACTCGACAAGGGTTGGCTCGAGCGGTTGCCCTCCACTCTCGGCCTCGATGGTGTCGAGGTCCGAATCGCCGACGTCCAGCGGTCTGGAGTGCGCTGCGTCAAAGTCGACTTTGACATCCCGCCGCAGCCTCACGGCAGAGCGGTGTCGGAAATCCATCGACTGATCGACGCTGTAAGAATTCCGGAAAAGGTCGCCCGCTCAGCGCACGCCGCGTTCGAAGCAATCGCGGCGATCGAGAGCGCAATCCACGGCGTTGCTCCGGACGATCTGCACCTCCACGAAGTCGGGGCCGTCGACGCGATCCTCGATGTCATCGGCTCAGTCTGGGGCGTAGATCTTCTGGGCATCGAGCGCATCTACAACACCAAAGTCGCGCTCGGCGACGGCACGGTGAAAACCGCTCATGGAATACTGCCGGTTCCGGCGCCCGCTACGATTCGATTGTTGGAGGGGTTCAACGTCCGTCACGGGCCACCAGCATCGGGAGAGCTGACTACGCCGACCGGCGCCGCGCTTCTCAGGGTTCTATCGAAGGGCGCGCCGCCGTTCGAGTACACAGCGCGTGGCAGCGGATACGGCGCCGGAACGCGCGACATCCCCGGGCAGCTGAATGCGCTCCGAATCATCATCGGCGATGCGCTTGCGGATCATCATGATCACCATCACCACCACAATCACGAACACGTTCACACCGAGCACCTGCACGTGCTGAGTGCAGACATCGACGACATGTCGCCCGAGGAGCTCGCCGGTGCTGCCGACATGCTGCGCGCGGAAGGCGCTCTCGATGTGGTTCTACTGCACACCACGATGAAGAAAGGCCGCCCCGGCACGCGTGTCGAAGCCCTGGTGCAGACTTCTGATCTCGCCCGCATCGAGGAAAAGATCTTTCTGCAGTTCACCACGCTGGGCGTCAAGACATTCGACGTCGTCCGCAACGCGCTCGAGCGCGAATCGCGACTGGTGCGGGTGGATGGACGCGATATCCGCGTCAAGATCGCCACGCTTCCCGATGGGACGCGACGCGCCAAGCCGGAATTCGACGATCTGCGCCGGATTGCGGAAGAGACTTCGCGCCCACTCGCCGAGATCAGGTCCGAAGTGATGAGCGCGTTCAACGGCTCGGGCCTGGAAAGCAGAGACAGCTAAATGGAGCTCGAGAAGCGTCTCTTCACGGCGGTCCGTAACGCTGCCCGAAATCGCGTCGCCTATGTCTGCTACTCGGGCGGGGTAGACTCCACGGTGGTACTCGCCGCGTCTCTCCGCGCCGGTGTGGATACAGTCGCTTTGCTTGGCGTCAGCCCATCACTCGCCAGTTCCGAGCGCGCCGAAGCGCATCGCATCGCCGCAGAGATCGGCGCGCGGGTCGAGGAGGTGCAGACGAACGAGATGGAGCTGGAAGGTTATCGCGCCAATGCCGGCGACCGCTGCTACTACTGCAAGAGCGCGTTGTACGATACGGTGCTGGCTCTTGCAGCAACGCGCAACGAGACCGAAGTGATCTTCGTCGGTACACACACCGATGATCTTGGCGAGCACCGCCCGGGGCTGAAGGCTGCAATGGAGCGCGGCGTTGCCGCTCCCCTTGTAGATGCGGGCCTCAACAAGGAAGACGTGCGATCCCTCGCGCGGCGGTGGAACCTTTCCAACGCCGAGAAGCCGGCAGCGCCCTGTCTCGCCAGCAGAGTCCCGGTCGGAGTGGAAGTGAATCCAGAGCGCCTGCGCCAAATTGAAACGGTCGAAGAGTTTCTGCGCGAGCGCGACATTTGGCCGGCGCGCGCCCGGTGGCACGACTCAGTCGTCCGCATCGAAGTCGCGCCAGAGTTGTTCGAGCGCGTGGTCGGCGAAGAAGTTCGCGCCGAGCTGCGTCGAGTCTGCCGCAAGGCGGGCTTCAAGTTCGTGGCGCTCGATCTGGGTGGACTGCAGAGCGGCAGCCTATCGCTTCCACTGGTGACGTCATGACACAAGTCCGCTGGGACCATGACCGGGAGTCGCGCACAGGCGTGCCTGAAGTCGTGTATGGTCCGGGCAAGACGAACGCGCACCTGCGCCAGCTGTTCGAAAACGAATCCGGACTGCGCATGGCGTCACGGTTGAGCGACGCACAGATGGATGTCCTTCGGGATCTGGCTACGATCTATCCCGAAGCGCGAATGGCGGTGCGCAATCCGCGTCCGAAGCGGAACGTCCCGTTGGTCCCGGTAGTAACGGCCGGCACTGCCGACATTCCCGTGGCGCTCGAAGCTGCGACGACTCTCGAGGCGATGGGAGTTCCGGTTGGGACGCATTTTGACGTCGGTGTCGCTGGCATCCACCGGCTGCAGTCGATTCTTCCGGAACTCACCGCGGCGCGTGTATGCATTGTCGTTGCCGGAATGGATGGCGCTTTGCCGGCGGTCGTAGCGGGTCTTCTGCGCGCTCCGGTAATCGGCGTTCCTACCTCTGTCGGCACGGGCGTCGCCCAGGGTGGGCTCGTCGCACTGAATACGATGCTGGCGAGCTGCAGTCCCGGCGTTGCCGTCGTGAATATCGACAACGGCTTCGGCGCCGCGTGTCTCGCGCTCAAAATTCTGGGCACGGAGAGACCCGACTAGCCCGGCGGCGACCTCCAGCCTTTTTTTGCCTGTCACAGCGACTTCAAATACTGAACAAGATCTTGTTGCTGTGCTCCGGACAGGTTCAGCTGTCTGAGATCGTTGTAGTGCGCGACCACCGCCTCGAGCGTCGTCGCACTGCCATCGTGGAAGTAAGGCGCGTGCTGCCAAAGAGCGCGCAGCGGCGTGGTGCGGTACGCTTTGTTCGCGGTGCGTACAGCGTACCCAGCGTCCTGTCCAACCTCGCTGGGTGAATGCAGGACTCCAGTATTGTTGTCGGTGTTGCTGACACCGACATGACAGGTCACGCAGTTCTCATCGAATATTGCGCGACCGCGTGTGGCGGCCTCGCTGTTGAAGCTTCCCGCCGGAGGCGCCGGCGCGGCGATGCTGTGCTGATAAGCCCGTAACGATGCCAGCTTGGGTCCAACCATATCGGGAGTCTGCCGAATGTTGATGCCGAGTCGCGGATCGGAAAAGTTCCCGTGCCCGTGCATCTGGGTGACTGCCACATACGCATTCCAGTAAGAGATAGGACCTTCGGCGGTGTATGTCTCGTTCCTCACCTGGGCGAGTCCGTAAGCGGGTGGCAGCACGAGCGGGGTGCTCTTACCATCGAAGTTGAATCGCGGATCGTACTTTCCCGGACCCCATGAGTTGTAGATCGCTTTTTGCGCCGGCGTAACCGCGGGAGAGAGCGCGATGATGGCGCCGACGTTCAGGTCGCGGTTCGGCCAACCGTCTTTCCGATGGCCGATGCCTTTGGAAAAAGCGTCGTCGACCGTCGAGTGGCACAACGCGCAAGTGATTCCGAGTCGGGTGAGGTTGTCCCTGCCGTTGACGCTCGTCACCGTTCCCTGAAGACCAACGACTGCGTTGAGCTTGAGCAGTGTGACCGTCGTTGCAGGATCGTTCAGGTCGACCTTGCCCGCTTTTATCGCCGCGGCTACGTCGGGCGGGATTGCATCGGCGTCGACTTTGAGGCCCACTTTCAGGGCCGTCGCCGGGCTGACGGATTTCTGCACGACTTCGTGCATCCGGGCGGTGTCGGTCCAGAACTGCTCGTCGCCGAAGGTATCGAATCGGAATACTCTCTGCCCGGCGGCCAGCGTCGCGGCGGAGAAGTCGTCGGTTGCCGATTCGGCGCCAGTCGGAGTCTGTGGAGCGGCACGGTTCGACGGACTCTGGGTCGCGCACGCGACGATCAACAGCAGGGTCCCGATGCCGCTCGAAATCAGGTGGAGGTTCGACGCGCGCTCGACGGACCAGGGCGGTCTGTTCATTTCTTTCTCCCGGGTTATCTCGTCGTTTCAGTGCTCACCGACTTCGTGAGATCATCAAGTCTAAACTGCACTTTCTTTCCGCAACCGTCGTACCCCTCTTAGGCATCCGGGACGAGCGTTCGGCACGAGGCCAGCCGCTCTGCTCGCTCATACCTCAGTCGGCACGGGCGTTGCCAAAGCTGGACTCGTTGCGCTGAGCGCATTGCCGGCGATGTCGATACCGTGCACTGCTTTGCCGCCTGGCGCTTCGGCGACAATTCGCAGCCAGAAGTGCCAGGTGATACCTACACAGAAATGACTCAGCCAGAAACTCAGGTGGCGGCGCCCGCTCCCCTCAGTCATCGCCAAATTCTGATCGCTTTCAGCGGACTGGTGCTGGCGATGCTTTTGGCAGCGCTCGATTCCACCATCGTCTCCACCGCGCTGCCCACGATCGTCAGCGAGCTCGGAGGGCTCGAGCACCTGGCGTGGGTCGTCACCGGCTACCTGCTGGCGCAGACTATCGTAACGCCGATCTACGGCAAGCTCGGCGATCTATATGGCCGCAAGATCGTGCTGCAATCCGCGATCGTGCTGTTCCTCATCGGCTCGGCGCTCTGCGGACTCAGCCAGAACATGACACAGCTGATTGTCTTCCGAGCGATTCAGGGACTCGGTGGTGGTGGACTCGTCGTAACCACCCAGGCAGTCGTGGGGGACATCGTTCCGCCGCGTGATCGCGGCCGCTATCAGGGAATCTTCGGAGCAGTGTACGGGCTCTCGAGCATTGCCGGTCCACTGCTCGGCGGCTACTTCACCACTCAGCTCTCCTGGCGCTGGATCTTCTACGTCAACCTGCCGGTGGGCATTGCCGCGCTCGCGGTCCTCGCGGCAACACTGCCTTCGCTCGCGCCGCGTCTCATTCGCGCCATCGACTACGCCGGTGCAGCCCTTCTGGCGGTGACGCTGAGCAGCATCACCTTGCTCTCGGACCTTGGCGGCACAGCCTATCCGTGGTCGTCGCCACTTCTGATCGGATTGATCGCGACGTCGATTATGTCTCTCCTGTTGTTTCTGTTCGTCGAGCGGAAAGCGAAAGAGCCGGTGCTGCCTCTGAGATTGTTTCAGCAGCAGACCTTCATTGTCACGTCCGCTGTGGGATTGATCGTAGGATTCGCGCTCTTTGGATCGGTTACGTACTTCCCGCTCTTTCTGCAGGTGGTGAAGGGAGTGAGTCCGACGGGCTCCGGCCTGGAGATGATACCGATGATGGGCGGGATGCTGGTTACATCGATTGGGTCCGGCCAGCTGATAAGCCGCACGGGGCACTACAAGATGTTTCCGGTCATCGGAACTGCAGTAATGGCCGCAGGATTGTTTCTGCTATCTCGCCTCAGGCCCGATACGACTCAAATGACCGCGTCGCTGCTGATGCTCGTGCTCGGCGTAGGTCTGGGGATGGTGATGCAGGTACTGGTGATCGCCGTGCAAAACGCCGTCGATTACGCGGACCTTGGAGTTGCCACGTCCGGAGCAACCTTATTTCGTCTGATCGGCGGCTCACTGGGAACGGCAATACTTGGTGCCATATTCGCCGCCGGGTTGCACGCGAATCTCGCGCGCGTGCTGCCAACTGCGGCCAGCGCGAGCAGTGCCGGAGGTACAAGCGTCCAGGCAATTCTGAGAATGCCGGCCGCCGAGCGCGCCGCCTATGTGCAGGCGTTCACCACCGCACTCGATTCAATGTTCCTCGTCGCAGCCCTGATATGCGCCGTCGGGTTTCTCCTCACCTGGTTTCTGCCGCAGCGTCCGCTCAGAGCAACCGTGGCAGCCTCCGCGGCTGATGCGGGTAATGAAGCGGGCGAAGCATTCGCCCGCCCGGCCGACGAAGATGCGGTCGCTGCATATCTATATGCGACGCTGTCTTCGCTCGCCGATCGCGATGTCCAGCGGGCCCACATCGAACGCATCATTTCGCGTGCGGGTGAAACGCTGAGTCCCGCGGCAGCGTGGCTGCTCGTTCAAATCGAGCGCGAGCCGCTCATCTCTCCGTTCGAGATTGCTCGCGGCAAGGGGATTCCCACCGAACGAGCGCAAGCTGCCATCGAGGAGCTGCGTCGTCGAAGTCTGGTGACCATCCCGCGCGCCGGTTCGACGAATCACTCGGAGCTGACACCGACAGGATGCACTGTGCTCGAGCGCCTGGTCACTGCGAGGCGCGCGCATCTTTCGGAGCTGGCCGAGGAATGGGACCCGAAGCACGATAGCGACGCCACGGGCTATCTTCGCCACGTTGTCCGCGACCTGGTCCCCGACGTAAGACAAGTTGGCTGATCCGGGTCACGCGCGGTGCATTTCTTGAAAGTCGGCTGACAGGAAACTGTCGTCGCATCGTCTTCAGTCCAATGCAGACCTCACTGATCCGCCTGAGCGAACCAGCCACAAGCGTCTTATCGCTACTCCGCAAGCATCCACGGACAGTGGAGGAGTTGGCTGGTGCGTTAGGTCTGACGCGCAACGCAGTTCGCAATCAGCTCGCAAAGCTGCTCGAGCTGAATCTCGTCGTGAGAAGCGGCTCCCGGCCAACCGCCAGCAAACCGTCGACACTCTACTCGATCACTGTTGAGGGGCAGATCCAGTTCTCCAGTCTCTACCTGCCGGTGCTGACGGAGTTTCTGGAAGTTGCTGAGTCGCAGTGTTCGGGAAAGCAACTGACGAGCTTTATGGCCGATACCGGCAAATCGCTGGCGGCCCGCTTTCCAAAGCCGAAGGGGACTCTCTCGACGCGGGTAAACGCCGCGGCGCGATTGCTCAGGACATTTGGCGGGATGGTGGATGTCCAAACCGACAACGGGTCATTGATTCTTCGCAGCTCGGGGTGCCCCCTGGCTGCGCTCACCGCGAAAAACCGCGCTGCCTGTCGCGTCATCGAGGGACTTCTGCGCGGCTACCTCAACATCCGGGTAAATACCTGCTGTGACATGACTGGAGAGCCGCATTGTTGCTTCCAGATCCAGACATAGCGCGGTAACTCGGCGGAAACCCCGGTCCTTCCCAGCGTTCGCGGCGGTCGAGCGCCATCGGAATAGTCTATGCACAAAACGCAGTCCGT
>Ga0207706_10006058_pt1 | contig 11240 bp, 11 predicted proteins | sample KBSC53metaG_FD_184318 | JGI IMG/M metagenome (GOLD analysis project Ga0207706, IMG submission 184318) | Corn rhizosphere microbial communities from Kellogg Biological Station, Michigan, USA - KBS C5-3 metaG (SPAdes) (version 2) | ecosystem: Host-associated > Plants > Roots > Rhizosphere > Soil ... | reverse complement strand
CGAGGCAGTCTTAGTCTAGGGTGAAAGCGAGTTTAGGAAGTTCACGTTAGCCACGTCGCCACCTCCCAAGCGGAATGTGCGACCTCAAGCTTCGGAGTGGCGCCAGAAAAGGCAATCAGGTTGTTTAATACTAGATCGCGCAATATCGAGTGCGATGGAAATGCTCTTGAGTAATGGATCACTCTAGGATTTGGCTGCCGTAGCAGGCCAGCTGCTCACCTACTGCAATCCATGTCGAGTAGGTGTTGAACCATACGCGCGCGACGCGGCGTGATTCACATATGGCGTTTAGGGCATTTCTGGTCGCTGCAACTTTTTAGAAATCGATCTCCGCACTTGGCGCGCCCCTCGCAGCGTGTAGAAACTCTAATAACCGATCGCCACCCTAGTGGGTGCTTCAAAAAGAGGACGCTCTTCCAAATCGCGCCCCAGCACCAGGCGGAAATTGACATTCGGGCGCAGCCGATCCGCTACGACCAGCTTCGCACGATTCAATAGAAGTGCATTGATACGTTTTGCTTGATTCTCTTGACCGCCACGGTACTGTATTTCGGTGACCAGCTGGTTGTAACGGGAAAGATTGGTCAGGTGAGCGACCGTAATCCCCTTTTTCCGCAGCAACGACGACGTCTTCTTGGCGAGACCGGGCACCCCGCTACCATTAGCGACTTCAAGCTGCCCGAGTTCACTCGGGAAGGACACATTGCGCGCTAACTGCACTGGTAGGCCTTGCTTTAATTCGTAAATGTTGGGTGCGATGTTCACTAAGCGAGGGATGTCTGAGCTTGTGCCAAATGCCTGCGGGAGACGATCAACGACGATAGGCCCTGCCAACGGTGCGGTTGCTGCAGCACCTACAAGGCTCAGCCGTTGTTCTGCGGTCTTTACATTTTCCCGTACACGCTCGCTTGCAGGATCCAGTCGCGACGCGATCTGCAGAGTGGCCAAAGCCTCCGCGTCGCGACCTTGTATCAAGTAGACGTAACCTAAATTGTTTTGGATTCGTGCGGAAAGCGGAGCCAGTTTGGAAGCTTTCAGAAATTCGGCGAGCGCTTCTTCATACTTTTCTTGGCGAGCCAAGTCAATGCCTAAGCCATTATGAATTTCCGCATTGCGTAAATTTTCCTGCAGAGTTTGCCGGTAGCCTTCGATCGCCTGAGCATAATCAGACACATTTTTGTCAGATCGTGCGGCCTGATCCTGCGCAGTGCTCTTTGAAGCCACGGCCGCCACTTGAGTAAGGCTGCTCAAGGCAAAACCTAATAATGATGACGATGCGCACCCGCCTAAGAGCGAGAGGCCGCACATAGCAGAGATAACTTTTAACCGGAACGTACGCATGAAACTTCTCCTGGTTTTGCTCATGTATCAACACACCCGCACGCCACAGAATAGCGATTAGGCACAAAATAAAAAGCCTCTTTGAAAAGCAAGTGCGGCAATTCCTGAACGCTAGTGCTGACCCGCCAGCATGGGCAAAATCACGCGATACACCTGCACGCCTGCGGGCCCCAGAATTACCATACTTACTGCTGGGAAAATGCAGAGGATCAACGGGAATAACATTTTTGTGGGCAGCTTCGCCGCCAGTTCCTCGGCGCGGAGCTGACGCTTGTGCCGTAAATCATCGGAGAACACGCGCAGCGATTCGCCGATGCTGGTGCCGAACTTGTCGGCCTGCGACAACATCGTGGCAAATGTATTAATCTCCTGCACGCCCGTGCGCAGACCAAGGTTACGCAACGCTTGAGCGCGCGTGCCGCCGGCGCGCGTTTCTAGATTGGTTAGGTGAATTTCCTCGGCGAGAGCGCTACTCTTGGTTCTTAGCTCGTCGGCCACGCGCACCAAAGCCGCATCAAGACCGAGCCCCGCTTCAACGCATACAAGCATCAAATCCGCGGCGTCTGGAAAGTTGTCGAAAATTTCGAGTTGTCGCGCTTTGACCGCCCGGCCTAAAGCAATATTCGGCAAGTAGCAACCGAGGGTCGCGGCCAGGAGCAGCAGCAGGAGCAGCATATTGGGATCAAAGCTCTTGCCTGCAATTTGCAACGCGATATACGCGCCAGCAGCGAAAACCAGCGGCAGCAGGGTCTTGGCGCCGTAAAATAAAACCACCGCATTCGGTGTGCGAATACCCGCATTGATGAAGCGCAGGCGAATCGGCGAGTCTTCCCATTTACCTTCGGGAATTGAAAGCTTGGCAAGCGGACCGGCGATCTCGACTACCGTCTTGACCCAGTCCGCCTTGACTTCGCTGGTGGACAGCTCCTGCAGTCGCCGCTGCGACTTGTTGGGGACGAGCCAGGTCAACAGCGTCATGCTGACCCCGGTCACCAGCAGGAAAATAACGATTCCATAGATCAACATACGCAGCCTTTCTGAAGTTCGATTACACGCGAATGTGCGAAAGCTTATACAGCCAGAGTGCGCCGACCACCATCATGCCCAGCACGATATTGGTGATCGTTATGCCCACGGGGTCGGTCCATAAAATGCTGATGAATTCGTGATTGGCAAAATTGAGCAGGGCCGCAATCGCGAACGGCAGCAGGCACAAAACCCAGGCCGACATGCGGCCTTCGGTCGTCAGCACTTTCACCTTACCGTGGAACTTGAGCCGGTTGCGGATGAGTTCGGACAGATTGCCGAGCACTTCCGTAAGATTGCCCCCAGCTTCGCGCTGGACAAGCACCGCTACTACGAAGTAATGCAGGTCGGTAAGCGGCACGCGACCGCCCAAGTTCGACAGCGCCTGCTGCATGGAGACGCCGAAATTGATTTCGTCATGCGTGGTCCGGAACTCGCTCGCAATCGGATCCGCCATTTCGTCACCCACCATCTGCAAGCCGGAAGGCAGCGCGTGGCCCGCGCGCAGCGCCCGGCCGATCAAGTCGAGCGTATCGGGCAGTTGCTGCTCCAGGCGCTGCAGCCGGCGCCGACGCTTCCACTGTACATATGCAAACGGAACCAACGCCGCGCCGAGCATCACCCCCATTTCCAACAACGGCAACACGCTCACGAACGAAAGCGCGACAAAGGCGACGCCGGCAGAGACAATCGACATCATCAACAACTTGGCCACCGTCCAGTTAAGTCCGGACTGCAACAGGAAGCGATCCAACCGATGCATGCGCGGAATGGCCATCAGCAGGCGGTCGACTGCCGGCACCTCGCTCAGCATCCGGTTCTTAAGAACTGCCGCTCTTTCGCTGGTATCCGCACTCGCGGACAGCGCGCGCAGGCGTTGCTCGATCTTTTTCGCTTCCGGGCCGCGGTACGAATTCCACATCATGTGGAGCGCCTCGACCATTAATACTACGGCCACGAACGCCATGATCGCGAAGAGCGGAAAGAAGCTGTTGTTTTGTAGGTCAATCATGCGGGCACCCTCATTCGTAGCGCGTGGCCGGGTCGAACATCGCGTCCGGGAGGTTGACGCCGTGATTGCGCAACTTATCGGCGAATTTCGGGCGGATGCCGGTGGCCTGCACGTGCCCGCTCACTTTTCCGTCCGCCGCCATACCGGTCTGCTTGAACGTGAAAATTTCCTGCATGGTGATAATTTCACCTTCCATGCCGGTAATTTCCTGAATGCTCGTCACCTTACGTTGCCCATCCGTCAACCGGTTTACCTGCACGATGACCGTAATCGCCGAGGCGATCTGCTGCCGCGCCGCTTTGTGCGGCAAATTGATGCCGGCCATGCTCACCATGTTCTCAAGTCGCGCGATCGCGTCGCGCGGAGTGTTGGCGTGAATCGTGGTCAGCGAGCCTTCGTGCCCGGTGTTCATCGCTTGCATCATGTCCACTGCCTCGCCGCCGCGCACCTCGCCGATAACGATGCGGTCGGGCCGCATCCGTAACGCGTTGCGCACCAGCGCCCGTTGAGTGACTTCGCCTTTGCCTTCGATGTTTGGCGGACGCGTTTCGAGCCGGACCACATGATCTTGCTGCAGCTGTAGTTCCGCCGCGTCTTCGATGGTGACAATGCGTTCGGTTTCCGGAATGAATCCGGACAGAATATTGAGCAGCGTCGTCTTGCCCGAACCGGTGCCGCCGGAAATGAGCATGTTGATTTTCGACTTGGCGAGCCCCTCGAGCAGCAACGCCATGTCGGGAGTCAGTGATTTGTAACGGGTTACCAAATCGCCCATTTTCAACGGTACGACCGCAAACCGCCGGATGGACACCATCGGTCCGTCCAGCGCGATCGGCGGGATGATCGCGTTGACGCGGGATCCATCCGGCAGTCTCGCATCGACCATCGGACTCGATTCGTCGATTCGCCGGCCTACGCGGGAAACGATCTTGTCGATGATGCGCAGCAAGTGCTTTTCGTCGGAAAATACGACGTCGGTGAGTTCGAGCTTGCCGCGCCGCTCCACATAAATCTGGTCATAGCTATTCACCAAAATGTCCGACACAGTTGAGTCGGCCATCAACAGCTCGAGCGGTCCCAGGCCCAGCATCTCGTTCTGAATATCGCGCACCAGCATGCGCCGTTCAATATCGTTGATCTGTGCCGGGTCCTCGGTAAGTAGCAGCTCGACCAATGTGGCAATTTCCTCGCGCAGCTTCGATTCAGACATTGACTCCAGCGAGACCAGGTCGACTTTCTCGAGAATCCGGTGATGCAACTTGTTTTTCAGTTTTACGTACGCTACCGCCGCCGGTGAACCGGTCGTTTGGGCGGCCGGTGGCCGCGTTTCCTCCAACGAAGGCGGCTTTACTTCGTCCTTTCTTCTGCCCAGCAAGTCCCTGATGTCTGTGACGGCCATGATTGCGCTCTATCCTCTTTCGTTGGCTACAGTTAATGTTTCAAACAGCCGGCCAAACAGACCGCTCTGAACCTGATCGGGTTTCGGCAATAAGGTCTGGGCGAGTTCACTGATGGCCCTGAGCACTAGACTGGATTTCGATACCAGTGCCAATGGCATGCCCTGATTTATCGCCTTGGCCACTTCTTTGTAACCGTTGGGTATCGTGCGCATTTTTGTGATACCGAGGCTTGCGCGTATGTCGTTCAGACCGATTTCCCCGTTTTTCCAGTGGCGATTAATGAGGAGCTCGACTTTGTCCCCCGGATAACCGAGCGAGCGAAACAGCGTCATCATTCGATTGGCATTGCGAACGTGCGGCAGCATCGTTTGCATGACGAGGAAGATCTTGTGGGCCCGATCAAGCGCCTTGATTGTCAGCTCATCCATAGTCTTACCCAGATCCAGAATCACGAAATCATAGTTGTTCACCGCCACATTTAATATGGCATCCAGGTGCTCGGGTTTGACCTGCAGTGACTGAGCGGGATCGTCTGGCGCCGCCAGGATCTCAAAGTTCGAGGTAATCTGCACCACGGATGCGCTCAAAAAAGACGCATCCAGGCGTGACACATTACGCGCAACCTCGGCAATGTCGCTGGTCGCTTTGCGATCATGCACGGTCAATACCGCCTCGCCGAGCTGCAGGTTGAGATCGATCAGCAATACCTTCTTGCCCTCCGTGCCCAGCTGATAGCCGAGATTAGTCGCGAGGAAGGTAGAACCGCTGCCACCTTTGCACGATTCGAACGCCAGCACGCGAGCGCTGCGCTGAGCAGTGCGCAGTCCCAACTTCGATTGCGCGCGCGCGACCGCCGCTTCAAGCGCCGTCTTGCTCACGGGCGAGGGCAGCACTTCGCGCACGCCCGCGCGCATCGCGTTAATCAGGAACTCCGACGTGTGTTGGGAACACAGCATGATGACGATCGTCTGCGGATAATGCGAAGTAACAAACTCGACGGGCGCCAGTTCGCTGGCATCGTGGTACATCCCCTCCACGATGATGATGTCCGGACGTTCCTGTTCGGCGACGTTGCGCAGCTTGCTCATACCGCCTTCGTGGCGTACGACCGCCGTCGGCGGACTGCCACCCTCCAACATCAAACTCATGTCGTGCAGCGATTTGGTACTGGGTGAGATCAGCGCAATTTTCATGGAGGTTCCTGGGTGAGTTAACTGCACACTGCATTGCTGTTGGGATCCTGCCCCATTATTTCTCGCGGCAGGTACGTGGAGAATCCCGGCATCGGGATGGCTGCTTGAGTGGCGTATCCGATCGGGGAAAGCCATTGATAATTGAGCCCGGTGATCAGCACATTCACTCCTGCGCAACTCGTCGAGTCGCAAGTCGCGCTGATATTGCCCGCTGCGTCGTACCAATCGATCTGCACGTTGGACGCGGCAAGCTGCGGTACGAATTTCTGCATGCTCGCAAGCACGGCTGCAGCACCCCTGTCGCATACCACTGAGATTCGCGCCCCCCAGCGAGTCGCTTCGTTTGCCGCGTTCCATGTCCATAACATGCGCGAGAAATCGAGAATGCCGAGGAAAAGCGTAAAAAAAAGCATAAGCACCAGCGAAAACTCCACGATCGTGGCGCCGGATTGCCTGATTCTCATAGCGGAGCTCGCATGGTTGCGCTGATATCGGCGTAAGTGATGTTGCCGAAATTCAATCCGAACACGCTCCCGAACAGCGGCGTAAAGGTGTAGCCGGTTATTTTCACGGTCACGGTATTGATCACCGGCAACGCGCCACTGAATGCCCATACGGGATCGGGCACCTGACTGGTGCTCAAGCCAATTGCCAATGGCGAACCAGTTCCCCCGAGATTTCCATAAACAATCAGATTTTTCGATTGGGTAATTCCGGATCCGGGACTTTGAACCGACAGATAACGCGCCGCATCCCGAACTGATTTGGTGAGTGTGTTGTATTGATACAGCGCACGGCTGTACTCGGTCACAATGAAGGACATGATCAGCAGCAACGGCGCTACCAACGCGAATTCGACGAGTGCTACGCCTCTTTGTTTTCTTTTCATGACAGTATTCATTGCACGAGCACCGGAACCAATGGTCCGCCGACACCGCCGGCAAGACCCGAAGTAGTGCAGGGGCTGCCCGGCGAACTCGCGTCCGCCACGTATTCCACCCACATTTTCGTGCTATTCGGGCCGGCGCCTTTTTTTATCGGGTGCAGCAGCAATACGCACGCGAGACTCTGGACCCTAATGGTGGCTGATCCGCCCAGTCCATCGAACGCCGCGCAATCGATCACCGGGAAGGTGACGATCCGGCGATCGCCGCCTGCTGTTGCCAGAGAACCGCTATAGATCTGGCCGACTGTATTCAATCCCACCGTATCCGGATTCCTATTGTCGCCTTCGTAGGGAGCGTTCGCGGCACGCTTGGTGACGAATGTCGGATACTTGTTCGGATAAGGCGGCTGCGCAATGGCAACATCCGAGTACCACGCGTAGCCGGTCAGATCCGGCACGCCGTCGTCGGGCGGCGCCTTGCTGCCTTGATAAATGCCGAACCGCGTGTTGTAAGCATCAGCGGCGCTGCCATTGTTGCCGGGCTTGCCGATGAGTGTGTTGCTGCCGGGCAGATTGCATTGGCCTTCGCCTTTCAGCACGTCCTTGAGTTCCCGGGCACCGCCGCCGTTGCCGGTAAAGTCGAGCCACCGGAACTGCCCGGTCACCTGCTCGCTCGAATTTACCGCGCCGAGTATCCATTCGCCTGGTTGGTAGCCGCCTGGTTTCTGGCAAAGGCCGACCGGCAGAGAACAATTGGTTTGCCCGGATGCACGGGTCGCGACTCCAGCGGCAGCCACGCCCTGAGTGGCGCCGTACGCGGCGTCGCCGCTGAATCCCTGCATTGCCTGCAGCATCCAGGGCACCATGCCGCCTCGCGTATGCGTGCATCTGGCGTATTTAGCGTTGGCGACGGGCAGGAAATTAGTGCTGTAGGCGCCCGTCAATGAGTCGCTGAAAGTAACGTCGTTAGCGACGAATCCTACGGCTGTGCCCTGGAAATTCACCTTATTCAAGTTGCCGGCGGTGATACCGGCATTAGTGGCGCGGGTGAGCGCATCGGCGGCTCCGTCCAGCTCCTGCGCGGCTGCCAGTGCGCAGCTGTCGGATGCGGTCTGCAGTTCTGTCTTAACCACGAACAAATGTCCGAAATCGAGCGCCACACCCATGAAGCCCAACAGAAACAGCAACGCGAAGGCGACGGTCACCATAACCGCGCCGTGCTGTCGCGCCTGCAGTCGTCTGCGGAGCCTCATCGTCGGGCAATCAAGTTAGTGGCGCTGATCGCTCAGCGATCCACCGATGTTGATCACGTTTATATTCGGTGGCGGAGCCCTGAACGATTCGACATAGCGGTTCATCGACTCATTTGCCGCTCTGCCATCGATACCCGAGACTGCGTTGGGATCGCGCACGGGCCCGTGATTGAGCGTTTGTGCGCTCTGAACGGAGGTAACTGCTTCGCCGGCGCGCCGGTCAACCTCCGGATGAATCGCTACGCATCCCGTCATCAAACACGCCGCGGCGGCGATTCCTGCAATATATTTTCTGTGCATCATTTTCTCCTCACTTGACTTCAAAGCCGCCTTTGGTCTGCGGCGGGTTAACCGGCGTAGCCGCACGACGGGGCTCCGCGGCCGTACCTTCCATCTTGCCTTCAAGGAAAAACTCGCCGCGTGTCGGTGGGACGAAATTGTCAGTAGGCAGGACGACGTCTTGCGCCAACGCTTTGACCAGGCGCGGCGTGACCAGGAACATCAGTTCCGTCTTGTCGCTCTGAAATTCGCTGGAGCGAAACAGCGCCCCTATGTACGGCATCTCGCCGAGAACGGGAAACCGCTTCACTGTTTCTGTCACATTGTTTTTGATGAGTCCAGCGATGGCGAAGCTCTGGCCATCGTAAAGTTGCACGCTCGTTTCCGCCCGGCGCGTGGTGAAAGACGGCAGCACCGACGTAATCCCATTGACCGTAGTGAATGGCGATCCGGTTTGGGAGAGTTCGGAGACTTCCGGCGCGACCTTCAAGTGAATGAGGCCAGCGTCGAGCACCGTAGGCGTGAACTTCAGTCCGACCCCGAATTCTTTCTCGGTCAAGGTGACCGTGGCAAAACCCAGTTGATTGGTCGACGCTGTCGGGATGAAAATCTTGCCGCCGGCGAGGAAACTGCCCTCCTGTCCGCTAATGGCGACGATTGTCGGCTCCGCGAGAATTTTGATGAGCCCGTCCTGCTTGGCTGCATCGAAGGTCAGGCCGTTGCCGTTAGACTTGACGGCGCTGCCTACACCCGCGCTATTGGTTAGGAAACCGGTGAGGATTGAATAAATCCAGCTCCCATTGGTGTGAGTCCAATTGAATTGAGTTCCAAGCTTGTCGAGCAAACTGCGGGAGACTTCGGCCACCTTGACTTCGAGCATCACCTGTTGCGGGGCCGCCACGCGAAGTAGATTGATTACCCTCGCGCCCGCAGTCGCAACCGCCACTCCGGTTGCGCCCCCGGTCGCCTGGCCGACGCTAATGGACGTGCCAGATTTGGCAGTACCGTCCCCCGCCACAATGGGAAGAACGAGTCCCTTATTTATGTTGCGCACGAAGGCATCGGCGATTGCCACGGCATTCTGGACCTGCGCGGCACTCGATATGGCCCCTGACAAAACGACCGAATCAGCGGCCGCGGTTACATGAATGTCTTTCTCCGCGGGCAACAACTGCGCGAACTTATCTTTTAGCAGCCCGGCGTCGATATCGATGACGAGGTCGATCACAGTAGTCTGCCCGCCCTTGCGCCACAAAATCACGTTTGTGGAACCGAAAGACTTACCTAATAGGTAGAGCTCGCGCGGGCTGATGATCGTCACGTCGGCGGCCGCCGGATTACCCACCGACACTCGGTCGATCGGTTCATCGAGGCGCAGCAGGGTGGACTTGCCGCTGACGAGCGTCAAAGTTGGGCCAATCACCGCGGGGATGGTCGACATGTCCTGGACGTTCGCAGTGGCCTGCAGCTTCGCCGTGTGCGTTTTCGCTTGAGCGAAAGCGCTTGAGCTCGTCAAGCCGGCCCCCACCAAGAGCGCGGCAAACGTCGTTGTCGCAATTCGCGGCATCGATCGCCGTATCCAACCTGCAGTTCCTAGTTTCATTTGTTATCCTTTTTAAGCAGCAACGCAATCTAACGTCGACGTGCGAGTCCTGCGACCTGCGAACAGTGTCGCCTAGCAATTACAAATCGATCTCGGCACGCGATTTCTGCACACCGCGAATTACTTCAATTCTCGCCTTGTCAACCGGCGGGGCCGATTGCGGCGCTACCCGCTGCACGCCTGGCCGCAGAGCGGGCTTGACCGCCACGGGAATAGCCGCGGGCTCGGTCAAACCCAACAGATCCGACTTGCGCACGCCAGACGTTGCCGTATTGACATTGTCGATCTGATTGCGCAGGACCAAAGACAGCGTGCCGATGTTGCGCGCAAGGTCGAGTTTCTCGGCGTCCTCCAGCGAGAGTTCGAGCGTGACTGCATTCACGACCTTGGGCTTGGTGTCATCGCGTCCTGCTTCTTGCGCGACCGCGAGCACCAGCACCTGGCTGAGCACTGTCTTGCTGATCTGCTGCTTTTCGTCGCTGGTCCTTACGCCCGGCCTGTCCTGCTGTGTGCTAACCATTACGTCGACATAATTGCCTGGCAACGCAAACCCGGCCACCCCGACCACATCGTTTACGCGTACCGTCATTGCGCGTTTGCCCTCGGCGATTACCGCCGACAGGCCGCCCTGCGTGCCCAACGGCGCGAGTTTGGAGGAAAGGATGGCTTCGCCGCGCTGGATCGAAGTTCTGACAACCCGGTCTTGAAGGTTTTTTACATCGTCGAAACCTCCGGGCGGCACCGATCCGCTCGGCCAATCCACGGTTTTCAGCATTTGGGGATTCAGGCGGTTGCCAAGTTCGATATCCATCGCCGCGACCACTACCTTGTTCGACGCAATAGCGCCTTTCTGTGCCACCCAGACAACCGCGAGCGCAGTCACGCCCAAACCTAAAAGTATCGAAATGAACAGCATTACAGCCGCGCGCGCATTCTTCATGGCAACATTCCTTTTGCTTTAAAAGAAACCCAATTGATGAAACACCAGGCACGAAATTGTGCCGACGGCAATCGCCACCCCATAGGGCAGCTTGCCCGCAGAGGCGCTCGGTTCAATACGCAGACTCGATGACGAACCGCCCACCGCACCAAGCTCGAGCGGAAGCAGTGCCGTAAGGTTCTGCAGGAGGCGCAGCGCCTGCCCGTGCCACAGAACCCACAGGATCGACAGCACGCCACCTGCGATCGTGCTGGCGAGCGCGGCGTAAAAAGTATCGAGGGGCCCCAGAAATGTTCCTACCATCGCC
>Ga0207706_10006057_pt1 | contig 11244 bp, 9 predicted proteins | sample KBSC53metaG_FD_184318 | JGI IMG/M metagenome (GOLD analysis project Ga0207706, IMG submission 184318) | Corn rhizosphere microbial communities from Kellogg Biological Station, Michigan, USA - KBS C5-3 metaG (SPAdes) (version 2) | ecosystem: Host-associated > Plants > Roots > Rhizosphere > Soil ... | reverse complement strand
ACCCAGTTTCAATATGACCTAAAGTTCTGTAATGATCAAACAGCGCGCCTCCCAATTTTGAAGTAACAACTCCTCCCAATCCACCTGCCATACCACCAATACCCACTACAGAGCCTACCGCTTTCTTAGGAAACATATCTGAAACTGTTGTGAAAATATTGGCCGACCATGCCTGGTGAGCTGATGCACCGATACCGATGAGAAAAATGGGGATCCAATAACTGATGAACCCAAGAGGCTGGGCAGCTAATACTACAAGAGGAAAAAATGCAATCAAAAGCATGGCCTTCATTCTTCCATCATAAACCCGGTAGCCTTTTTTTATGAAATGCATGGGAAACCATCCTCCCGCAATGCTGCCAAACATTGCCATGGTATAAAGCAAAGCCAATGGCAACATTACAGCTTCGTCCACCATTCCGTATTGCGCTTTTAAATACGCCGGTAACCAAAATAAAAAAAACCACCATATCCCATCAGTCATAAACTTTCCGAATGTGAAAGCCCATGTTTGTTTATAACCCAATAATTTTATCCATGGTGTTTTTTCAGCAGTGGAACCGGCCGTAACGATCGCTGTTTTTTCTTCTTCACTTCCGTTGATATAATTCAATTCTTCTACCGAAAGTCTTTTTTGCTTTTCAGGTTTTTCATAAAAAATAAACCAAAAGATCAACCATAGAAAACCAATACCTCCCATGATGATGAAAGCCGCTTCCCACCCCCAATTCGTTTTGATCCAGGGAACAGTAAGTGGCGCAAGGATGGCACCTACATTCGTACCGGAATTAAAAATACCTGTAGCAAAAGATCTCTCATTCTTAGGAAAATATTCGGACGTTGCTTTAATAGCCGCAGGAAAATTTCCTGCTTCACCAAAAGCTAAAAACGCACGGGAAAGCATAAATCCTAAAACAGAAACAGAAAAAACTGTAATGCCCGCCCATCCTAAAACAGTCGAAATGCCCTTACCAATAGGAATAGCAAAAGCGTGAGTGATGGCAGCAATAGACCAAATAATAATGGCTAATACATACCCTTTTTTTGTTCCCAGTTTGTCAATGATACGACCGGCAAATAACATGGAGAAAGCATACACAAATTGAAAAACTGCAGTGATGTTTGCGTAGTCAGTATTACTCCAGTTGAACTTTTTGGGATCGGCCAAATATGGTTGTAAAAGACTTAATACCTGGCGATCTAAATAATTTACAGTAGTGGCAAAAAACAAGAGAGCACAAATTGTCCACCTGTATTTTCCTATGCCCCCATCCCCGTCCGTACCGGCACGGGCGGGGCCTGAAGGGGGGATTTGCAGTCTTTCCTTAGGAGAAGGCAACTGCACTATCCTTTATTTTTTATTTTCTGAATCATATCCAAAACTTCTTTTGTGTCTTTCTCAATCGCAGCATAATCTTTTTGCTCCATTAATTTTTTGCTGATCAGTTTGCTTCCCATACCTACTGCACACACTCCCGATTTGAACCACGCCTCCAGGTTTTCTTTGGTGGTATCTACACCCCCGGTAGGCATAAATAATAATTTTGGAAATATTTCTTTGACACTGCTTACAAATTCAGGACCGAGCAAATTGCCAGGGAAAAGCTTGATGAATGTTATTCTTTTGTTTTCTGCAGCAATGATCTCACTGGGGGTCATACACCCCGGAGCATAAAAAATATCTTTACTGGTCGTATAGTCTATTACTTCCGGGATAAGACCCGGACTTACTAAAAAATCTGCACCAGCGTTACTATAATTTTCTGCCTGTTGTAAAGTCTTGATCGTTCCAACACCAAGAAACATATCCGGCATTTCCTTATTTTTTACTTCAATTAATTTTTTAAAATTATTCAACGCTGCTTCTCCCCTATTGGTGTATTCAACTGCCCTGATGCCTGCTCTGTAGATAGCTTTTAATACTTCAATGCTCACTGCTTCATCTGCATTGAAATACAAGGGTAGAATTCCCTGCTGAACAATTTTATCTGATACAAGTTTTTTATCTGTCATGAAGCCTCCTAAATCCCTCCGGCCGCTATTAGCGGTGGCGCAAGGAGGGACGTTGCCACCCACAGCCCTGAGAGCAGTGAGTGTACAATTGTTTTGAATTTGTTGTTGATTAAAGAGCTGAACGTTGAAGAGTGCGACGCAACCAAAGTCAAATAGAATTTACTTAAGCTGGTAACATAATCATCAACTAACTACAAGAGATATTTACTTTAAAGAATAACTTTTCGATCTAAGTCACCCCTTCGGGGGACAGGGGATTCTTATCGCTGCACTCTACCTGACGCATCACCTTTCATCAATTCTTTTACTTCGTTTAATGTAGCATGATTGAGATCGCCGGGGATGGTATGTTTCAAAGCCGAGGCTGCTACTCCAAACTCGGCAGCATCTTTCATTGACATCCCGGTAACCAAACCATAAATAAACCCGCTTGCAAAAGAGTCGCCGCTGCCTACACGATCCACAATTCGAACTTCATATTGACGGGTATGATAGAAATCTTTCCCATCATACACCAATGCACTCCACCCGTTATCCGAAGCGCTATGACTTTCTCTCAATGTGGAGGCCACATATTTAAATCCAAACTTGTCCGCCATTTGTTTGAACATGGCTTTATATCCTTCGACATTCAATTCACCTTTCGTGACATCGGTGCCCTCAGGCTTAAAACCAAGAGCTGTTTCAGCATCCTCTTCGTTGCCTATGCAAATGTCAACGTGCCGGCAAAGTCTTGTCATTACTTCTCTTGCCTTCTCTTTGCTCCATAATTTTTTTCTGTAGTTGAGATCAATACTGGTAGTAATGCCTTTTTCTTTCGCAGTCTTTAGTGCGGCCTCCGCAAGAGCTGCACACTTATCGCTTAAAGCTGGCGTGATGCCGGTTGTATGGAACCATGCAGCGTCGTCAAAAATCTTGTCAAAATCAAAATCGCTGATCTCTGCACTGGCTATGGAAGCACCGGCCCGGTCATAGATCACCTGCGAAGCCCGCATCGAGGCACCGCTTTCCAAAAAATAAATTCCAAGCCGATCACCACCCTTTGCTATGAATTGTGTGTCCACGCCGTAACGGCGTAAATGATTTATAGCAGACTGACCAATCGCATTGCCAGGCACCTTTGAGATGAATGTTCCATTCAATCCATAATTGCAAAGAGCTGCTGCAACGTTTGCTTCACCACCGCCATAGGTTACATCAAAGCTATCTGCCTGTACAAATCTTTTAAAATCGGGAGTAGAAAGCCTCAACATGATCTCTCCCAGTGTTACAATTTTTTTTGCCATATCCTTTCTGTACTTTATATAATTTAAACCGTAGCATTTTTAGCTATTGCAGGTCGCAATTTTTCTTTCCAGTTAAAATATTTCTCCGCATTGTAATAACAAATGTCCTGTATCACTTTACCTGTCCAATTGATATCATTCGGCAATTCACCATTTTCAATTTCATCTCCAAACAAGTCGCACAGTATCCTGCGAAAATATTCATGACGTGGATAGGAAAGGAAACTTCTTGAATCAGTTATCATTCCCACGAAACGGCTTAGCAAACTCATATTAGACAGGGTATTCAATTGCTTTATCATCCCATCCTTCTGATCTAAAAACCACCATGCAGAACCCCATTGTATCTTACCAGCCATTGAACCGTCATTGAAATTAGCGGTCATTGTCGCAAACAATTCATTGTCGGCGGGATTCAAATTGTAAAGGATCGTTTTTGCCAGTTTATTGTTCTTATCAAGTTTATCTAAAAATTTCGCAAGTGACCTGGCCTGCTTAAAGTCACCAATAGAATCCCATCCCGTATCTTTTCCTAACGTCTGCAACATGCGGGAGTTATTATTTCTCAGCGCTCCAATATGAAACTGCTGCACCCAGCCCTGTTCCCAATCCCATTCTGCAAATTGAAGCAACATGGCTGATCTGAATTTCAACTGTTCGTTATGATCCAATTGTTTGCCATCACGAACTTTATTAAATATGCTATTGATCGCTGAATTGGTAAAATCATCACTGCACATTTCCTCCAAACCATGGTCCGATACCGAGCAACCCATTAAAGCAAAAAAATCGTGGCGATTTTTTAGAGCATAAAGAAAATCATCCAGGGATGAAATGTCAATATCAGTAACTTCTTCTAATTTTTCCACGTATTTCAAAAATCTTTGAGGTTCGCTTACATCCATGGCGCTATCGGGACGAAATGCAGGTAATACCGGTATTTCAAAGCCATCTTCTTTTAATTTCAAATGATGCTCCAGTGAATCAACCGGGTCATCCGTTGTACAAATAAGTTTCACGTTCATTTTGAGCAACAAATTGCGAACAGAATAGGTCGGCGTTTGCAATTTTGCGGAGCATTCCTTGTAAATCTTTTTAGCTGAACCGGGATTCAAAACATCATGTACATTAAAATATCGCTGTAGCTCCAAGTGCGTCCAGTGGTATAAAGGATTGCGCAAAGTATACGGAACTGTTTCTGCCCACTTTTGAAATTTTTCCCAATCGTTTTTTGTACCGGTGCAGTATTCTTCCGAAACACCATTGATTCGCATGGCCCTCCATTTATAATGGTCGCCATAAAGCCAGCATTGGGTTAAATTTTCAAACTGTATATCATCTGCAATTTGTTGAGGAGGTAAGTGACAATGATAATCTATCACCGGCATGTCTTTGGCGTGATCGTGGTAAAGACGCTGGGCGGTTTTTGTTCTTAGTAAAAAATTTTCATCGAGAAATTTGCGCCCTCTAAATCCCCCTGAAGGGGGACTTGTTAAACCATCTCTTTTTTGATTCTGACTCATCCAATACGCAATTTATACTTTAAAAAGATCCTCGGCCTAAGTCCCCCTTTGCGCCGACGCTAAAGCTTTAGCGCAAGCGTTAGGGGACAGGGGCATTACAATGAAACTCCTCTTTTCCACGGTATAAAATCATCTTGATTTAATAGCACTGCCTTGGGAATTATTTCTCCGCTGGCTGCTTTGATACAATATTCTAATATTTCCTCTCCCATCTCCCGGATAGTTTTATCTCCTTCAATGATTGGTCCCGTATCAATGTCAATGATATCTCTCATTCTCTTTGTTAAAGCCGAATTAGTTGACACTTTAATGGTGGGGCAAACCGGGTTACCTGTGGGTGTTCCAAGACCTGTTGTGAACAGGATCAGGGTCGCCCCCGATGCGGCCTTGCCGGTAGTTGCTTCTACATCATTTCCGGGCGTGCAAACCAAACTCAATCCCGGTTTTGTTGCCGGTTCTGTATAATCAAGCACATCTGCAACAGGAGAAGTGCCCCCTTTCTTCGCAGCCCCCGCGCTTTTTATAGCATCCGTGATCAACCCATCTTTAATATTACCGGGTGAAGGGTTCATATAAAGACCAGAGCCAACTTTTGTTGCTGCTTCTTCATAATTCCTCATCAAGCGGATGAATTTCCTTGCCGTAGTTTCATCTACCGAACGATCAACTAATTCCTGTTCTACTCCACACAATTCAGGAAATTCAGCCAGCAAAACTTTTGCTCCCAATGCGACCAGCAGATCAGAGCAATAACCCACAGCGGGATTTGCAGAAATGCCACTGAAACCATCACTGCCTCCGCATTTCACTCCTACACACAATTTATTAAGAGCAGCGGGTTCACGTTCAAGCTTATTAATTTCAACGAGACCCAAAAAAGTTTTTCTTATTGCCTCAGTGATGAGTTGCTCTTCGCTTTTGGATTGTTGTTGTTCAAAAATATACAGCGGCTTATCAAAATTTGGATTACGCAGACGGAGATCGGCAAGAAGATCCTGCACCTGTAAATGCTGACAACCGAGGCTCAATATTGTAATACCTCCCACATTTGGATGGTCGGCATAGGCAGCAAGCAATTTACCTAATATGGCAGCATCCTGCCGGGTACCACCGCAACCGCCTTCATGATTCAGGAATTTTATTCCATCAACATTTTTAAAAGGCCTCTCTCCAGACCCCTCCGGGGGAGAGGGAGTTATGTCAAAACTTTTTATGTCCTTTCCTTCTTTGTAGGCCATCATCAAATGATGAGTGAACTGTTTGTATTTATCAGTAACCGCATAACCCAGTTCGTTATGCAATGCTTCACGGATCACATCAAGATTCCTGTTTTCGCAAAACACGGTGGGAATAAATAGCCAGTAGTTAGCTGTACCAACCCTTCCATCACTACGATGATATCCATTAAAAGTCCTGTTTGCAAATTTTGAGGCATCAGGTGCCTGCCATTGAAAGTTCGAACCACGATAATCATAAGGCCGGGCCGCATGTTTCACATTGGCGGTTGTCATGAGGCCACCGCGGGGAATGGGGTTTTGGACTTTTCCTACCAGCACTCCATACATGATCACCTCATCACCCTGGTTCATGTCACGCGTAAAAAATTTGTGCTTGGCGCCAATAGCATCCTGCAAAATGTATTCTTCGCCTTCAAATGAAATAGTTTCTCCTTTTGCCAGGTTTTTTAAGGCTACCAGGACATTGTCCTTTGAATGAATTTTTAAAACAACCTGTTTCATAATCAACCAATCGTTTTATCTTTTACTAAGCTACGAAGAGCAGGCATTGTTTTTTTTTCGACAACTATAAATCTGCCTGTGTTGTTTCAGAGAAATTTCATTAATTCCTGTTTCCATTTCTCATATAATTCGCCATATAATTTCACATTAGATGAAGGACTGATGCTTCTTATTAGCTTCAGATTGCCGAATGCCTCTTTTGGCGAAGAAAAAATACCTGCGCCAATCCCTGCTCCAAGAGCCGCCCCAACACTTCCATCATTTTCAAACAACTCAACAGGAACATTGGTTGCGTCTACAAAGGCTTCGGCAAAAAGTTCACTTAAAAACATATTTGCCCTTCCTACACGAATGACAGAGGGCAGGACGCCATTTTCACGCATAATATCTAAACCATAGCGGAATGAAAAAACAATTCCCTCTTGTGTGGCGCGAAAAACATGCGCCTTTGAATGTTTGTTAAGGTCGATATTCAAAAGATGTGCTCCAACAATTTTATTTTCAAATATCCTCTCGGCGCCGTTGCCAAATGGCAAAACAAATAATCCATCACTTCCCGGTTTTATTTGTGAAGCCCGTTTGTTCATCTCATTATAGTTTGTCGCCGACAGCTCTTGGATCCACCTGTTCATAATGCCGGTGCCGTTGATACATAACAATACCCCAACCCTTCGTTCATTTTTATTGTGATTCACGTGAGCAAAAGCATTTACTCTTGAAAGTTTGTCAAAAAATAAATGATCAGCCACTGCATAGATCACCCCTGATGTGCCGGCAGTAGCAGCCACCTCGCCCGGATGAAATACATTTAATGAAAGAGCATTGTTTAACTGGTCACCGGCTTTGTAACTTATAGGAATACCGGGCTTTAATGAAAGCTCTTTTGCAACTGTCGCTGATAAAGATCCATGAGAAGAAAAAAGCGGTTTTATTTCAGGAATGATCTTTTCGTCAAAACCAAAACAGTTCATTACATCCTTTGACAACTCATCTTCTTTAAAATCCCAAAAAATTCCTTCTGATAACGCAGAAGATGTTGTCGTAATCTCACCTGTTAATTTCATCGCCGCAAAATCACCCGGCAACATCATTTTATAAGAGCTCTCAAAGATCCCTGGTTCGTTTTCTTTGACCCACGAAAGTTTGGAGGCGGTAAAATTTCCCGGCGAATTGAGTAAAGCACTTAAAGATCTTTTCTCACCAATTTTTTTAAAGGCAGCATTTCCTGTTTCCACCGCCCGGCTATCGCACCAGATGATACTGTCCCGTAAAACTTTTTGTTGTTTATCCACCAATACCAATCCATGCATTTGATAGGCGATACCTATGGCCGCAATGTTTTGGGGATCGAATTTGCCAGCGGCATTTACCTTTTTTATCGCCCCTTTAATATTCTGCCACCATGTTTCGGGTGATTGCTCGGCCCAGCCTGTTTGCAACGAAGTGATCGTCGTTTCTTCTTCAGGGTACTGCGCAGAAGCAATGCATTGCTGTGTGCCTGCATCTACAATCGATACCTTGATAGAAGAAGTTCCAAGATCAATTCCGAGTAGTAACATTGTATTTATATAAACGTCAAATTTAACGTTGAACATTGAATATTGAATATTGAACATTTATCAGAAGGAAATGTTCAACTCAATTATCAATGTTCATTGCGGGTTATGCATTGGCCAGTGCCCTGTCAAGATGAACATATCCACCGTCCACATGTATCAATTGACCGGTGGTGTGACTTGATCGCGGCGACAGCAAGAAAGCTACGGCATTGGCGATCTCTTCAGCGGTGGTCATCCGGTTTCCCAATGGGATCTTTGATTCTATCTCTTTTAATTTCTTTTCAGGGTCAGGCAGTGTCTTTATCCACTTCTCATAAAGCGGTGTAAAACATTCGGCCACTATCACAGCATTGACACGAATGCCGTACTTCAACAATTCAACAGCCCATTCTCTTGTCATTGCGTTACGGCCGCCATTGGCAGCGGCATAAGCAGAAGTATTTCCCTGGCCAGTTTCGGCAGTTTTTGAACCGATATTTACTATTGCGCCCTTTGATCTTTTCAATTCCGGCAAAGACAGTTGAGCCATCAAATAATAGTGCACAAGATTTCTGTGAAGACTTTGCATGAATTGTTCATAATTGCCAGTTTCAAGTCCCACTCCGTCATTTATCCCGGCATTATTTACCAATCCTTCTATCCGGCCGAACTTTTTAATCACGGCATTCACAGCCTTTGCGCATTCAGAAGGTTCAGTCAACTCAGCCACTACCTGCCAGGCTTTACCACCATTTAATTCAATGTCATTTAACGTTTTTAAATTGTCTTCTTCATTTCTTCCCACAATAACCGGGCACGCTCCCTCGGCGGCAAGAAGCTTTACAATACCTTCTCCAATTCCTTTTGCGCCGCCTGTGACGATAATGATCTTATCTTTTAATTGCAGATCCATATGTATAGATTTTCCTTTTTTAAGGGCTTTGGCCCTTAGATCAATGAATAAAACCTAACTGCATTCCCCCCAAAAAACAATTGCTTTTCTGTTTTAGAGAATGAAGAAAAATATTCTTCTGCAATATTCAAAACCTCTTCATACGAAGCAGCCACCAGGCAAACAGGCCAGTCTGATCCATACATGATCCGGTGTGGCCCAAACGCTTCAATGACCACATCTATGTAAGGTATGAAATCGTCCTGCTTCCAATTTTTCCAATCGGCCTCGGTAACCATACCTGAAATTTTGCAATAAACATTTTCGAACCTGGCTATTTTCTGGATCTCTTTTTTCCACTAATTAATTTCCCGGTTTTTTATTCCGGGTTTTGCCAAATGATCGATCACGAACCTCTGGTTCATAAAGGCCCCAACAAATTCAGGAAGGTACTTCAACTGATCGGCATAAATAAGGATGTCATAAGTAAAACCAAATCTTTCCAGTTTGCTGATGCCATTCATAAATTCAGGCTTTAGCATCAAGTACCTGTCCCTTTCACCCTGCAATACATGCCTGAACCCCTTCATCTTTTTGAAAGAGCTGTAATAAGCTAGTCTTTCCTCGACGTTAATGGCTTGCAGATCTACCCAGCCTACAACACCCTTTATAAAATCGTTCGCTTCCGCATTCTTTAATTGAAATTCGTTTTCATCTTCAGATTGATCACTCTGCACAACAACTGAACAATCGAAATTATTTTTTTTTAGTGCCGTTTGAAGATCCCCGGGAAGAAAGTCTTTTTGGATAACGGCCATATCACCAGTGATCCAACTGTCACGAACAGGATCGAATTTCCAGAAATGCTGGTGGGCGTCAATTCGCATAGGCTTTGCATCTTTGTTTCGCAGTCCCTAATCCATCTATTCCCAATTCAACAACGTCGCCATTTTTCAGATATACGTTCGGTTTCATTCCCAAACCAACGCCTGCGGGAGTTCCGGTAGAGATTATATCTCCTGGTAATAAACTCATAAACTGGCTCACGTAAGAAACCAGGAATGGGATTTTAAAGATCAGGTTTGAAGTGGATCCATCCTGCATCGTCTTGCCATTCACGGTTAACCATAAACGCAAATTGTTGACATCGTTTATTTCATCTTTTGTAACCAGCCAGGGACCGAGTGGTGCAAACGTATCGCATCCTTTGCCTTTGTCCCAGGTTCCATTTCTCTCTAATTGAAAATTACGCTCGCTTACATCATTGTGTAAACAATATCCCGCAACATAATTCATGGCATTAGCCTCATCCACATAACTTGCCTTTTTTTCGATCACCACGGCAAGCTCCACTTCCCAATCTGTCTTTTCCGAATTTTTCGGAATGATGATATCATCAAATGGCCCGCACAATGAGGAAGTAGCTTTTAAAAAAACAACCGGTTCTGTTGGGATCGGGGCATTTGTTTCTTTTGCGTGGTCGGCATAATTCAAGCCGATACAAACAATTTTTGATGGTCTGCATACCGGGCTCCCAAGTCTTATGTTGCTTACAATTTTGGGTAGATTGTTTTTATTTTCTTTTAAAAAATTTTCCAATCTTCCTATTCCACCGGTTTCAAAAAAATCTTCATTATAGTCTCCACCGAATCCTGATACATCATAGAAAACATCATCAATAACAATTCCCGGTTTTTCTTCACCGGTCTTTCCAAATCGGATCAGCTTCATTGGTAAAAATTTTATTATTGATTATCGTACCTGTATGATGGTATCAATATCATCCCATGTGATACCATCGGTATACACAAAAATTCCCTCCGGTTGCTGTTTGAATTTCAGAGTTTTTTTATCACTGAATAAAACAACATCCTTAACTTTTTGCTGCACACCTGGAATAAAAATATAAGTTCCCGAAGGTCTTTTCAAAATATGAGCAAAGATGGTCTTATCTTTCAAAGTGACCACACCCCACTCCTGTGGCGGGACAACATTTCCTTTTGTTCCATTGATACTTTCCCCGTATTGCTTCATCCAGCTTCCCATCGCTTTCAATGTGTCTTTGAATTCCGTTTGAATTTCGCCATTCGGCATAGGACCGACATTCAATAGAAAATTGGCATTGTGCCCTGCCGCATTCACCATGTAATGAATAAGATCCTTCACCGATTTATAAGACACATCGGTAATATTATAGCCCCACGAATTATTCATTGTCTCACATGTTTCCAATGGCAATGCAGAAACGGAAGC
>Ga0207706_10006054_pt1 | contig 11248 bp, 10 predicted proteins | sample KBSC53metaG_FD_184318 | JGI IMG/M metagenome (GOLD analysis project Ga0207706, IMG submission 184318) | Corn rhizosphere microbial communities from Kellogg Biological Station, Michigan, USA - KBS C5-3 metaG (SPAdes) (version 2) | ecosystem: Host-associated > Plants > Roots > Rhizosphere > Soil ... | reverse complement strand
GATCGGGGGTGGCTCGGCCGGTGGCGTCTCCAGCGCGAACCGCCGGATGCGGAACGTGTCGAACTGGCCATCGATCCGCTCGCCGGCCAACGCCGCCCGAACCACTCGCAGCACGTCGCGGGTCCGCCGCCAGGGCGCATCGAAGGTCAGGCCGTTCCAATCCGAGACAATGATCGGACTCGAGGCGCCGAGCCCGAGAACGAAGCGGCCGGGCGCCGCGCCGGCGAGCGAGGCCGCGCTCATCGCGATCAGGGCCGGTCCCCGCGTGAAGACCGGGACAATCGCCGTGCCCAGCCGCAGTGTCGGCGCCCAGGTCGAGGCGAGGGCGAGCGGGGTGAACGCATCGGTCCCGGCGACCTCCGCTGTCCACGCGTCGGTGTATCCCGCCGCGGCCAGCGCCGGCACCAGGGCGGCGTGGTCCGCAAGTGGCACGCCGGTGACCGGTATGGTCATGCCCCACCGCACGCCTTGGCCGTCCGGCATGTCAGCTGGTGATCGCGTCGAACAGATTGCCGACCCCGAACGTCACCGCAGCAGCGAACGCACCGAGCAGGAGTTGGCGAGTTCCGGAGAATATCCAGCTGCGACTGGTGAATTGCGCCGTCACCGCCCCAGCGGCGAACAGCGCAGCGACCGACAGCCCAGCGGAGATGAGAAGCGAGGTCGCGCCGAACAAGTACGGCAGCAACGGGATGACCGCCCCGACCGTGAACGACGCGAACGACGAGCCCGCCGCCGTCCAGGGGCTGGGCAATTCCGACGGATTCACCCCGAATTCAGCCATCGCGTGGATCGATAGTGCCTCGTCCGGGTCGCGCGATATCTGCTCGGCGACTTGGCTGGCAAGCTCCGGCTCGACGCCCCGGTCCACGTAGCTTTGCGCCAACTCCGCCTGTTCGGCGGCCGCGTTCACCCGAAGCTCGCGCCGCTCGACCTCGATCTCAGCATGCGCCGACTCGTTCTGGCTCTGCACCGACACGTACTCACCAGTCGCCATCGAGAAAGCGCCGCCCACCAGCCCGGCCAACCCGGCAAGCGACACGGCAGTGCGGTCAGCGTTGGCGCCGGCTACGCCCGCGATGAGCGCGAAGTTGGACACCAGGCCGTCCATCATCCCGAAGACCGCTGGACGCAACCATCCGCTTGCCACCGAGCGATGTTGGTGATGGATCTCCGGGGGTTTCGTCATCGGTCTGACTCGCCGGGCGCCGCCGACGATCGTGCGTCATCGCGATCTACTGGTCGGGGCTCGTCCTCACCGGCTGCAGGCTCGCCGTCGCCCCCGGCGGCAGGCTCGCCCTCGCCCCCGGCGGCCTCCCCCTCACTGGGGCCGGTTTCTCTGTCGCGCGGGCGGGTGTAGAGGGACTCGTCCGGATGATCCCGGTGGCGAATGAACCAGACGAGCGCCCCGAGGAAGACCACGATGGCCGTCCAGTCGTTCAGACGCACGCCGAGGAACTCGTGGGCGAAGTCCGATCGCAGCGCCTCGATCCACGCCCGCCCGGCCGCATATCCCATCGCGTAAAGGGCAAATTCGTTTCCGCGGCCGAGTGTCCACCGGCGAGCCGCCCAGATCAGCGCGAACCCCAACGCGATGTCCCAGAGCGACTCGTACAGGAACGTCGGCTGGTAGTACCCCTGGACGGTCGTCCCGGTGCCACAGTCGACGGCATGCCCGGCAACAGTGTCGAAGCAATGAATCTGCAGCTTCCACGGCACGCTCGTCGGGCCGCCGAACAACTCGTTGTTGAACCAGTTGCCCCACCGGCCGATGCCCTGGGCGAACGCGAGCCCGGGCGCCGCAGCGTCGGCGAATGCGGTGAGGCGAATGCCTTTTCGCCGGCACCCGATCCACGCTCCGAGGACGCCCAAGGCCACGGCGCCCCAGATGCCGAGGCCACCGTCCCAGATTTTCAGGGCATCGATCGGGTGTCGGCCCGAGCCGAAGTATTTTTCGCCGTCGGTGATGACGTGGTACAGCCGGCCGCCGATGATGCCGAAGATGATCGCCCAGAACGCGACGTCCCAGACGTCCTCGTCCCGGCCGCCACGCGCCCGCCACCGACGGAGGGTGAGCGCGACGCACACGAAGATGCCGGCGACGATGCACAGGGCGTAGGCGCGGACCGGCAATGGCCCAAGGTGCCAGACGGCATGGGTTGGGCTCGGAATGCTGGCGACACTGCGCACCCAGTCACCGTAGACGAGGAAGCGGCACCAGTGGCCCGCGAGGGAGGTCGTTTGCCAGCCGCGGCGATTCGGGTGGACGTCCGGCCCGGCGGCGCGGAATCACGAGGGCGTGATCTTGGCCCTATCGCGTCCCAAGATCCGAGCGGCTCATGCGAGCGTCGCAGCTGGTTCCACGTAACTCCCTCGCGGCCCACTAAGTTTCAGGACATGGGTTCGCACGTGGTCCGCGCGTTGGTGGTCACCGCTCACGGCGATCGAGGTGTGCTGCAGATCCAGCAGCGTCAGCTCGCGGATCCAGGGCCCGCTGAGGCGCAGGTGCGCGTTGCGGCGTCGGGTATTAACTTCGTCGATGTCTACCAACGGCAGGGCATCTACCCTTTTCCGACGCCGTTCGTACTCGGCGGCGAGGGTGCGGGTGAGGTTGTCGCGGTCGGGTCGGACGTGTCCGGGGTTGCCGTCGGCGACCGAGTGGCCTGGGCGAACGTGCCGGGCAGCCATGTCGAGGCGCTGAACATCGCGGCCAATGCCCTCGTGCCGGTGCCGGACGAGGTGGCCGCCGACGTGGCCGCCGCCGCGATGCTGCAAGGAATGACGGCCCATTACCTCGTCACGTCGACCTATCCGGTGCAGTCGGGCGACAGTGTGCTGGTGCACGCGGCGGCCGGAGGTGTCGGCCAGCTGCTCGTCCAGATGGCCAAAGCTCGCGGAGCGTTTGTCATCGGGACTGTCTCCACCGCGCAGAAGGAGGCGGTCGCCAGACGCCTGGGCGCGGATCAGGTCATCCGCTACGAAGGGCTATCCAGCGACGAGCTCGCCGCGGAAGTCCGTCGGCGCAACAATGACGCACCGGTGCAGGTCGTCTACGACGGTGTCGGCCAAGCCACGTTCGACGCATCCCTGGCGACATTGGCGCCACGGGGCATGTTGGTGCTGTTCGGCGCGTCGAGCGGCCAGGTACCTCCGGTCAACCCGCAGCGGCTCAACTCGGGTGGCTCCCTGTTTCTGACGAGGCCGACGCTCGCGCACTACATTGCGACCCGCGAGGAGCTGCTCTGGCGGGGATCCGAGGTGCTGCGGGCCATCGCGGAGGGCAGCCTGCGACTGGACATCGGCGGGAAGTACTCACTCACGAACGCCGTGCAGGCGTATGACGACCTGGAGAGCCGCCGGACGATCGGCAAGCTGATCCTCCAGCCGTGAGCACTCCGTGCCCGGGCGACCTCAGAGCGCGTTTGCTCTCTAGCAACATGAACACTCACCGTGTTCTAGGGGAGGATATCCGCCACGGGGTGTTAGGGTTCCTGCTGCCACGTACCCGACCCAGGCGGTGGGAATGACTGAGGGCCCCATCCTGGTCAGGCCCCATTCCAGCTATCAACACGAAGCCTTGCTCTACCGCGGCGTGGACGCGTTCCTCGCCGGCACGGTGGGCTTTGTTCGGGACGGCCTGGCCAGCGAGCAGCCGGTCATGGTCGTCGTCGCCGAACCTCGGCTCGGTGAGCTCCGAGCGGCGCTCGGCCGTGACGCTCAGCGGGTCCGAATGATGGACATGGCTGCCGTCGGCGCGAACCCGGCCCGCATCATCCCGGCGTGGCAGGAGTTCCTCGACGGCCACGACGACGACCAGCCCATTCGCGGTGTGGGCGAGCCGATCTGGTTCGGCCGGCGCGCAGCCGAGATTGCCGAGTGCCAGCTGCACGAGGCATTGCTGAACCTCGCGGTCGAGCCGGATCGGCCGTTCTGGCTGCGTTGCCCGTACGACGCGGACGCACTACCGGCCGAGATCGTCGACGCCGCGCACCACAGTCACCCGGTGCTTGTGGAGGCCGGCGACTATCGGGGCAGCACGAACTACGGCGGCGTGGTCCACGCGGAAGAGATGTTCGGTGAGCCGCTGCCCGAGCCCTCGGTCAGCGCCGCCAGCTACGTCTTCGACGGGATGACGGTGACCGTCGCGGTCAAGCATGCGGTAGCCGAAGCAGCGGAGCTTGGACTCGACAGCAAGCGCCTGCTCGACCTGACCACTGCGCTGCGCGAGATTCTCGACAACAGCGTTGGCCACGGCGGCGGGGGTGGAACGCTTCGCCTGTGGCACGACCCGGAGGCGTTCGTCTGCGAGGTTCGCGATACCGGGCATATCGAAGACCCGATGATCGGCCGTCGGAGGCAGGTCGACGATTCCGGGCGACCCTCGGGTCTGTGGTTGGCGAACCAGTTGTGCGACATGGTTCAGGTCCGCTCGTCGGCGGACGGCACGACCGTGCGGCTCGTGAGCTGGCTAACGGCGGCCGCTGACGGACGGACGCCGACTAGTCGGCCGTAGCCCGCACCCCGTCAGCCAGTTCGGCCGTGAGCCGGGCGAGCGCGGCGATGCCGGCAGCATCCGGCGAGTCCAGCAGGCAGCGGACGAGCGCAGAGCCGACGATGACGCCATCGGCGAACTGCGCGACTTCCGCGGCCTGCCGCCCGTTGGAGACGCCGAGCCCGACACAGACCGCCGACTCGGGCGAGACGGCCCTTACCCGCGCGACGAGGGTGCGCGCCGTAGTCCCGACCGTGTCCCGCGCTCCGGTGACGCCCATCGTGGAGGCGGCGTAGACGAAGCCACGGCAGGCCGCTGCCGTGGTGGCAAGTCGGGCGTCAGTCGACGACGGCGCGACCAGGAAGACTCGATCCAGGCCGTAAGCGTCGCTGGCCGCGATCCAGGGCGTCGCCTCGTCCGGTATGAGGTCAGGAGTGATGGCGCCGGATCCGCCCGCGTCGGCGAGGTCAGCCGCGAAGCGGGTAACTCCGTAGCGTTCGACCGGATTCCAGTACGTCATGACCACTGCGGCCGCCCCGGCATCAGCGACGGCGGCGACCGCCCGGAGCACGTCCCGCATGGCCACACCCGCGCGTACGGCCGGATCTACGGCAGCCTGGATCGTCGGACCGTCCATGCCCGGATCGCTGTAAGGGACGCCGACCTCGACGATGTCCACTCCTGCGACGACTATCGCGCGCATGGCGGCGATCGACGTGTCGACGTCCGGGTAGCCCACCGGAAGATAGCCAACGAGGGCCGCGCGTCGATCGGCCCGCGCCGCGGCGATCGTCACCTCGAGCGCACCTGGCGCGCGGGATCGGTCGGGTATCAGAGCGGCCGCGTTCGGGCGGGAGGGCTGGCTCACGGGTCGACGAGATCGAAGTAGCGGGACGCGGTTTCGACGTCCTTGTCGCCGCGCCCAGACAAGTTGACGAGGATGATCGCGTCCGGCCCCAACTCGCGCCCGAGTTGCTGGGCGCCAGCGAGGGCGTGGGCGGACTCGATGGCCGGGATGATGCCCTCGGCGCGGCACAACAGCCGAAAGGCGTCCATGGCCTGGGCGTCCGTAATCGGCCGGTACTCGGCGCGGCCGATGTCATGGAGGTAGGCATGTTCCGGGCCCACGCCCGGGTAGTCCAAGCCGGCCGAGATCGAATGCGATTCGATCGTCTGTCCGTTTGCATCCTGCAGCAGGTAGGAGCGCGCGCCATGGAGCACGCCCGGCGAACCGCCGGTGATCGACGCGGCATGCCGGCCACTGTCGATGCCGTCACCCGCGGCCTCGAACCCGACGAGACGCACCGACGTGTCAGGGATGAAGGCGGCGAAAATGCCGATGGCGTTGGAGCCGCCACCCACGCAGGCCGCAACCGCATCGGGCAGCCGGCCGGTGCGCTCGAGAACCTGGCCGCGAGACTCCGCGCCGATGACTCGGTGGAATTCGCGCACCATCATCGGGATCGGATGCGGGCCGGCCGCGGTGCCGAACAGGTAATGCGTGGACTCGACATTGGCCACCCAGTCGCGGAAGGCTTCGTTGATCGCGTCCTTCAGCGTCCGTGATCCGGTGCCGACGGGCACGACTTCGCAGCCGAGTAGCCGCATGCGGGCCACGTTCAGCGCCTGCCGGCGGGTGTCTTCCTCACCCATGTACACCGTGCAATCCAAACCGAGCAGCGCGGCCGCGGTCGCGGTAGCGACGCCGTGCTGACCGGCGCCGGTCTCCGCAATCAGTCGGGTTTTTCCGAGCCGCTTCGTTAGCAACGCCTGGCCCAGCACATTGTTGATCTTGTGTGAACCGGTGTGGTTGAGATCCTCGCGCTTGAGCAAGATGCGGGCACCGCCGGCTTCGGCGCCGAACCGAGGTGCATCGGTGAGCGCGGACGGCCGACCGGCATAGTCACGTAGCAATCGGTGGAGCTCAGCCACGAACTGGGGGTCGGCCTGCGCGGAATGGAACGCGTCGGTCAACTCGTCGAGCGCAGAAACCAGCGCCTCCGGGACGAATCGGCCACCGTACGGACCGAAGTGTCCTGTCCGATCAGGGGATTCTGTGCGCAAGTCGACTTGCGTGGTCATGACAGCACTCCTGGGTCAGCGAACGACGGTTGCCGGGGGAGGCAGCTCACCCGTGCCATCGACGCGCGCCGTGGACGTGACCCATGCCGGGCAGTGTAACCGTCGAACCCGATGGGTCTTCGCCATGCGCGGGCGCCTACGCAACCGCGCACGCCCCCCGGCGAGGTCTGTGTGCCCTCAGCGGGAGGCGCGCGGGGTCGCGGGGTGCGCCCCGGCCGTTACCAGCTCAGCCACAGCTGCGCGGGGATCGGAGGTCGTCACGAGACCGGTGCCGACGAGCACCGCGTCGGCGCCGGCGGCCGCGTATTCGATCAGATCGAGGGGGCCACGGACGCCGGATTCCGCAATCTTCACGACATCGCTCGGCAGTCCAGGTGCGATTTGCTCGAAACGCGACCGGTCGACCCGCAACGTGCGCAAATCTCGGGCATTGACGCCGATAACGCGTGCGCCGGCGTCGAGCGCGCGGGTAGCCTCTTCCGCCGTGTGAACCTCGACCACCGCGGTCATGCCGAGCGACTCGACGCGCTCACGCAGCCCGACCAGCGCGTTCTGTTCGAGCATTGCGACGATTAGAAGCACGAGGTCCGCTCCATGTGCTCGAGCCTCGTGCACTTGATAGGAACAGTAGATAAAGTCCTTACGCAGCAGCGGAATCGCCACCGCTGTTCGTACCTGGTCGAGGTCATCGAGTGATCCGCCAAAACGGCGCTGCTCGGTCAAGACGCTGATGATGCGTGCTCCGCCGGCTTCGTACTCCTGAGCCAATCCCGCGGGGTCGTCGATGTTGGCAAGCTGCCCCCTCGACGGACTGCTTCGCTTGAGCTCGGCGACAACACCGACACCGGGCGCGCGCAGCACGGCGAGCCCGTCGAGCGGCGACGGGGCCGACGCTGCGCGCGCCTTGACGTCGGCCAGCGATCGGCTCTGCTGGCGTGCCGCCACGTCGGCGCGCACGCCGACGAGGATCTCCTCGAGCACATTTGGGCGGTTGCCCACGAAGTCGCCTCTCCCGTGATGACAGTTCGACCCGATGCTAGCTAGCGGGTTCGTGAATCGTGTGACGGGGGCCGTGGACAAGTCAGTCTCACCACCCGCCGAGGGGCAGCCGTACGGTGAACCGGGCGCCCCCTTCCGCCGCGTGGCCGGCCTCGATAGTCCCGCCGATGCGCTCGACCAGTCCGTGGACGATCGTCAGTCCCAACCCGGTTCCGACGCTGCGAACGCCGCGGTAGCGCTCGTACAACGCCGATCGGTCGAACGCCATAGCCAGATCGTCGTCGGTCAAGCCCGGGCCGCCGTCCCGGACCTCGACCACGAGGTGCGGCGAGGCGGCCAGTTGTTCCAGGCGGGCCGCCAAGACGATCGGGGAACCGGACGGGGTCACGCGCAAGGCGTTCTCGAGCAGGCCGTCGAGCACCTGCCGCAGCCGGGACGCATCGGTCCAGGCGATCAGCGGCCCGGCCGGTCGTTCCACCACGAACCGAACGCCCTCCGCGGCACAGCGCCCGGACCACACGTCGGCGGCCGAGTTGATGACGCTGCCGACATCGACTCCAGCCAGGTCGACCCGGAACTCCTGCGCATCGAGCCGGGCGAGATCCAGCAGATCTCCAACGAGGCGGGACAGGCGGTGCGACTCATTCAGCATGATCGCCCCGACCCGCGCCGTCTCCTCCGGAGGAACGACGCCATCTGCGAGCGACTCGGCGTACCCGTTGATCGCCGTCAACGGCGTACGCAGGTCGTGGGACACCGACATCAAGAACTGCCGCTGCCGAGCCTCCGACTGCGCCAGACCCGCCGCGAGGCGGTTCAGCGCGTCAGACACCTCGCGCACCTCGGCCGGACCCTCGGGCGGGATGACAACGTCGCGGCGGCCAGAGTTGAGCGCGTGCGCGGCCACTGCCGTGCGCTTGAGCGGACGGGCCAGGCGCCATGCGACGACGAGACCGAGCAGGACTGCGATGCCGACCGCAATGGCCAGGGCCACGATGAGCCGGCGCAGTGCGGCATCGCCAACCGCGATCGCGTCAGCCCGGCGTTGGACCAGCACGATGCCGCCCGCGTTCGTGGGACGAGCCTCGACGAGCACGGACTGGCCATCGATGGTGCGCCGGGAGGACAGCGAGTTCTCGGCCAGCACGTCCGCGATCTCGTTCGGGCGGAGCGCGTCGCGTGCTATCCGGCTGGCCGACACCACGTGACCCGCATCGTCGATCGTCGCGAACTGGATCTTCAGAGCTCGCAGCAGATTGCGCGCCCTGACCTCCCCGGCCGTGGGATTCCCCGGAGCATCGGCGAACGTTTGCGCGGCGCCGGCCAGGCGGGCCAGGAGCTGTTTCGCGGTCCGATCATTAGCTTGGCGGACCAGCCCGACGGCGATCCCCCCGGCGACCACGGCCGTGATGAGAGCGACTGAGACGCTGAGCAAGGAGATGCGCAGTGCCAGAGTGCCTCGGCGGCGGATCACCGGCGCGGCGCCTCGACCGCATAGCCGACGCCCCGGACGGTTCGTAGTGGGCTGGTGGCGCCGAGTTTGGCCCGGATCTGGGCGATGTGCACGTCGACCGTCCGGGTCCCAGCGACTGATGCGTAACCCCACACCTCACTCAGCAACTGCTCGCGGCTGTACACCCGACCCGGGCGTCGCATCAGATGCGCCAGCAGATCGAACTCGGTGACGGTCAGGGCCACCTCCGCGGTACCGGAGAACACCCGCCGCTCGACCGGATCGAGCCGGACGTCTCCGACTTCGAGCGGCGGCATCGCGTCCGGCACGCCCTTGGTCCGGCGCAAGACGCCGGTCACCCGCGCGACGAGTTCCCGCGGTGAAAAGGGCTTCGTTACATAGTCGTCGGCCCCGAGTTCCAGGCCCACCACGCGGTCGACCTCGTCGTCCCGCGCAGTGACGAACAGCACCGGAACCCAGTTCTGCTCCGCGCGCAGTCGGCGGCACACCTCGACGCCGTCCAGCTCGGGCAGGCCGATGTCGAGCAGGACGGCCGCCGGCTTGAGCCGGCGGATCGCCGCGAGTGCGGCCGCTCCATCCTTCTCGACATGGACGCCGTAACCGGCCTTCGCGAGGTACATCCGGATCAAATCGGCGATCGCAGCCTCGTCCTCGGCGACGAGGATCAGCCCGCGGACAGCGTTCGGATCCGTCGGCACACCAGGCAATCTACGGTCCCCGGGCGGCGTCCACGGTCACCGCCAGGTCAGGGTTCGGTACGAGTCGACGAGTCGCTCCCGGCGTCATCCGGTGCGCCGACGCTCCGATCCCGGGCCGGCCGCGCCGCCGGCTCGGGCGGGTCGGCCGTGACGTCTGGCGCCGGATCCGCCGTCGGGTCGATGCCCCGGTCGAGTGCGGACCACAGCCTCGCGTCGGGCTGCGGCCCGGCTGCCGGCTGGGGATGCTCGTAACGGCCAGAAAGACCTTTCCAGGCCGCGCCGCACGCGATCGTCAAGGCCCCGCCGAGGACGATGAGCACACCCCCGAGCGCAGCCAGCACGGGCCAAATCGGGTGCACGGCGACGGTCACAGCTTGGCCCGCGTCAAGCCCGACGCCGGTTTGGGCATCACGGAGCAAGGCTCGCGCGTGCTCCGGTGAGATCGCGTGCAACCCGGTCACGGCGTCCCAGCCCACGATTGCGCCGGCGACCACCAGCACCACCCCGATGATCCGGCGGGCTATGCCTCGGGTGGCAAGAATGCCGACCACCCCGGCCAGCGCCACCACCGCGAGCCCGGTCACTGCGGGATGCAGCGTGCGTCCGCTCACATCCAGCACGTCGTCCGCGAGGGGCCGGGCCCGGTACGCGGTCACGGTCTGCCATCCTCGGCCACTGGCGAACAGGGCCAGCGCGCCACCGACAACGAGGCTGAGCAGGGCCGCGGCGAACGTCACACGTCCAACGGGCGTCACTGCGAAATCCGATGAGACGGGTCTGGCTCCGCCACGGCCCGCAGCGTCTCGGCGGTTGCAATCGCTTGCAACACTGCCCGCGCCTTGTTCCGGGTTTCCTGCTCTTCGAGCGCGGGGATGCTGTCGGCAACGATCCCGGCCGAGGCCTGCACATAGGCATGGTCATGAGTCATCACGGCGGTGCGGATCGCGATCGCCATGTCCAGGTCGCCTGCCGCATCGAGATAGCCGACGGCCCCGCCGTACACCCCTCGGCGGACCGGCTCGAGTTCCTCGATGAGCTCCATTGCCCGCACCTTGGGCGCGCCGGTGAGGGTGCCCGCGGGGAAGCTTGCGCGCAGGACGTCGAATGCATCACAACCGTCGGCGACCCGGCCCTGCACGGTCGAGACGATGTGCCAGACATGGCTGTAGCGCTCGAGCGATCCGAACTCGACGACCTCGACCGATCCGGGCGCCGATACCCGCCCGAGGTCGTTGCGAGCGAGGTCGACGAGCATGACGTGCTCGGCCCGCTCCTTCGGGTCTCGGACCAGCTCGGCGGCCAGCGCGGCGTCGCGCTCGGCCGTCTCCCCCCGCCGGCGCGTGCCGGCGATCGGGTGCAGGACGGCTACCCCGTCCGCGACGGTGACCAGCGCCTCCGGGCTGGACCCCACGATGTCGAGGCCAGGCAGCCGCAGCACGTACATGTACGGCGACGGGTTCAGGGTGCGCAGCACTCGATAAACGTCGAATGCGTCCGCGTCCG
>Ga0207706_10006053_pt1 | contig 11248 bp, 16 predicted proteins | sample KBSC53metaG_FD_184318 | JGI IMG/M metagenome (GOLD analysis project Ga0207706, IMG submission 184318) | Corn rhizosphere microbial communities from Kellogg Biological Station, Michigan, USA - KBS C5-3 metaG (SPAdes) (version 2) | ecosystem: Host-associated > Plants > Roots > Rhizosphere > Soil ... | reverse complement strand
CCGATGAAGATGCCGGCGATGATCGCCTGGCCCGTTTCGAGTCGGATATCGCGCGAACGCGCGACCTCGTCCTTCGCCCGATCCGGCGCTCGCGCGCTTGATCCCGGGGCGCCGTCTGTCAAGAGCGTTCGTCCTCCGACCGCTTCCGGTGTGGTCCACGGAAAGTATGGACCAGACGTCTGACACCCCGGTTCCGGCCTGGGCCCGTGACGGGCTTCGTGGTGACCGACGACACCATCCCTGTGGCCGGACGCGAACGCTGAAATCCGCCTGTTACGTCGCCCGTCGCGCAGTTGACGTCGGCCCGGTCCGGGCCGCACGTACGGTCCGTGCGACCCCCAGCCGACCCCCAGGGAAGAGGAGGCCAGCTCATGGATCGCAACGACACGAGGCGCATCGACGGCGACGTCGATCCGCTCGATCCGACCCTCGATCGGAACGAGATGGACCGCGCGATGGACCGGCCGATGGATCGGCGCGGGGCCGTCGACGACGCCAGGGAAGACACCAACGAGCATGGCGCCGAGGCGCTCGGTGCCGGCGGGGGCGCCTTGGCCGGGGCAGCCGTCGGAGCCGCGGTCGGTGGCCCTCCGGGTGCCGTCGTCGGTGGCGCTATCGGGGCCGTCGGTGGCGCGGTCGCTGGTGAGGCGGCCGAAGGCGACGACGAGGCCGGGTCCGGCACAGGAGCGCTGGGCGGCGGTGCCGCGGGCGCGGTGATCGGTGGGGCCATCGCCGGCCCTCCGGGTGCTGTCGTCGGTGGTGCCGTCGGCGCCGCCGGCGGCGCCGGCGTCGGCGACAAGACCGAGGAGGACCTGGAGGAGGGTCGCCGACCCGATCTCGACCCGCGCTAGGCCGATCGGACCCCGGGCTGCACCGGGGTGAGAGACTAGGACCGCGGACCTTCAGGAGAGGTCCGCGGTCCATTGCGTTCCGGGGAGACCTCGTTGCCAGATCGACTACGGATCGCCCAGGTCGCCCCGCCCTTCGAACGCGTCCCGCCAGGCGCCTACGGCGGCACCGAGCGCATCGTCCACGGACTCGTGACCGAGCTCGACCGGCGCGGCCACGAGATCACGACGTTCGCCAGCGGCGATTCGGTCGTCCCGGGACGGCATATCGAGACGGTCGAGAAAGCACTCCGGCCGATCGGCTATACCGGCGACTCGCTGCCGTTCATGCAGCTGACGCTCCACAGCGTCCTCAAGCATGCTCGCGAATTCGACGTCATCCATAGCCATCTCGAGTGGGTCAACCTGCTCCTCGCCCGCGTGGCCCCGGTGCCGGTCGTCTCGACGTTCCATGGCCGGCTCGACATGCCGTACGCCGACGGGCTGCTCGCCGACCCGCCGTCCGGCCTCGTCGCGATCAGCCGGAACCAGGCATCGACCCATCCCGATGTCCCGTTCTCCGTCGTCCACAACGGCCTGCGCCTTGGCGAGGCGCCGTTCGGCAAGCAGCGTACCGACGCGCTGTGCTTCGTCGGGCGGGTGGTGCCGGAGAAGGGCATCGTCGAATCGATCGAGATCGCCAAGGCCGTCGGCCGTCCGCTGAAGATCGCCGCCAAGGTCGCGGCCGGTGGCGTCGAGCGCGAGTACTACGACGAGGTGTTCGCCCCCGCGCTGAAGGCGGCCGGTCCATCGATCGAGTACCTCGGCGAGGTGTCCCAGGAGGAGCGCGACCAGCTGTTCGCCGAGAGCTATGCGGCCCTGATGCCCGGTTCGTGGCCGGAACCGTTCGGCCTCGTCGCCATCGAAGCGCTGGCATGCGGCACGCCAGTCGTCGCCCGGCCCACGGGCGCGCTGCCGGAGATCGTCCGCGATGGCATCGACGGGTTCTTCGGTGACGACGTCCGGGCGATGGCGTTCCGCGTCGACCGCGTTGCTGACCTCGACCGGCAGGCGATCCGCGATTCCGTCATCGAGCGGTTCTCGGTGGGGCGCATGACCGACGGATACGAGGCCGTCTATCGCACGAGGATCGCTGCCGCTCCAGCGGGCGAGCCCGAACAGCCGGCGTTCGCCTGAGTCGCGCTTAGTCGAGCAGCTGGCGCTGCAGCCAGATCACCGGCTGGATCGCGTCACCGGCCGGCCACGCGAATTCGATCACGTGCACGAGCTCCGTCGTGCCATCGTCGAGAGGGCGGACGGGGCGCCGGCGTGTCCGATCGCGCGCGCGGGACGCGCCCTCGGATGAACGCGGACCGTGGGGCAGCGTCGGGGCCGGCTCCAGCCTCATAGCTGCTCGCTGGGATCCTCGATGTCGGCGGCGTCCGGAGCATCCGGGCCGTCGCGAAGAAGCGGATTCGGTTCCTGTTCGTCCGAACCGGGCCGGGACCGCGACCCGTCATCGCGCCCACCGCGCTGAGGGTCGGTGGCCATCCCCGTTTCGTCTGGCCGGTGGTCCGGGGGCCGGGTGGTGTCGTCGGTCATGAGGGACCCTCCGTGGGAGCTGTCTCACAACGGTCGCAGGTGCCACGCTTCGGGGCGCACGCGTCGGTCCGTGGCGGCGTTGCAGTGCCGTGCCAGCCCGGACTGGCGGGTGTGATCAGGCGGTTCGCATGTTCCGCCGCAGCAGCAGCCAGGCTGCCACGAGGGTGACGGTTGCGATCGCGATGAGCGCGCCGACCTGCCAGAGGTGGTTGGTCGACCCGCGGAGCATGAGGTCCTGCAGCAGCTGGATGCCGTGCGTGACGGGGAGCAGGTAGGCGAGGGCGCGGACCGGTGGGCTGAACTGGTCGATGGCCAGGACGAAGCCGCTGAAGAAGACCGAGGCAAGGAGGGTCAGCAGGGACAGCTGCACCGCCTGACGTTCCGAGTCGGAGACGACGGCGATCAGCAGCCCGAGCCCCAGCGATGCCAGAAGGAGCAAGCCGATGACGATGGCGAGCGAACCGACGCTGGCGAGCACCGGCACTCCCAGGCCGACCACGAGCAACAGCATCGTGAGGCCGGCGATGACGAACCCGATGAGGCCGAAGGCCAGAACCTTGCCAGCGAGCACCTCCGCTGCGGTCACGGGTGAGATCCGGAAGAGCTCCATGACGCCACTCTGGCGTTCACGGACGAGGGACATCGAGACGAGCGTGACCGCGAGGTGCTGCAGGATCAGCGCAAGGACGGCCGGTCCGAAGAACGAGGTCACGGTTGGCGCACGGTCGGCGAGGTTCACGAGCTGCGATTCGGTCGGCGCGGCGACCACGTCGGGCGGGATCGACGCGGCCTGGGCGTCGCCTGCCTGGAGCGCGTAGCCCTGGCCCTCCTCGACGGCACGCTCGATGATGCGGCGATTGACGGCACTCGCGAGCGCCGAGCCGAGGATGGTGGCGTAGTTCTCTTCGACCGGGTCGACGGCATCGACCACGATGTCGATCGTCGAGCGCTTCCCGGCCCGGAATGCGGCCTCCGGGTCATCGGGTGCCACGACGAGGACGTCGACCTCACCCGCTCGTAGGCGCGCCTCAGCGGCCGCGCGGTCCTGGACCACGCTGTCGATATGCAGGGCCGGGCCTGCCAACGCCTGGTAATCGGCCGGATCCGCAGGCAGCTCGCTCGATGCCGGCGCGACCACGATCGTGTCGAGCGGCCGACGGATGCCGCTGAAGCCGGCGCCGAACAGGGCCATGATCAGGAACGGGCCGACGATGAGGCTGACGATCGCTCCCGGCCGCCGGACGGTCTCGACCAGCTCCTTGCCGATGAACGCGAGCAGCCGCCAGATGACCGTGAGGACCGAGCGCATCAGGCGGCGTGCTCCGCGTCGTCTGCCTTGGGTCGCGCGGCACGGTCGCGCTCGACCAGGAGAGCGAACACCTCGTCGTAGGAGGGACGCGCCTCGGCGGCGGACGACACATCGCCACCCAACCCCGTGATCGTCTCGACGATCTCGGGCAGGATCCGCGCGGCGTCATCGACCGTCGCGCGGATCGAGTTCGGCCCGCGCTGTTCGATCCGGTGGACGCCCTCGATCTGGCGCAGCGACGTCGGGTCGATCGGGGCGGCCGTCTCGACGTCGACCATATCGCCGCCGATCGCGGTCCGGCGCAGGTCATCGGGCGTGCCGGCGGCGATGACGTGGCCGTCGGAGATGAGCAGGACCGCATCACACTGTTCCGCTTCGCCGACATATTGGGTGGTGACCAGGAGCGTCCGCCCCTCGTTACGGAGCCGGCTCAACTCGCGCCAGATCGTCGACCGCAGGAGGGGGTCGATCCCGGCGGTGGGCTCGTCGAGGAACAGGACTGCCGGCTCGTGGACCAGGGCGGTGGCGAGCTCGAGGCGCCGCTGCATCCCACCGGACAGCCTGCCGGCGCGGCGGTCGCGCACTGACCACAGGTCCACCAGCTCGAGGACTTGTCGGGTCCGGCGGCGACGTCGCCACCATAGGAGCCCGAAGAGCGATGCGACGAAGTCGACGTTCTCGCGGGTCGTGAGGTCCGGATAGAGCGCGAATTGCTGCGGCATGTAGCCGATCCGTTCGCGGGTGTGCCGCTTGAACCGGACCGGATCCTCGTCCATCACCCGGATCTCGCCATCGGTCGGCGTCAGCGCTCCGGTCATCAGTCGCACAAGCGTCGTCTTGCCGGCCCCGGACGGCCCGATGATCCCAAGGATCGTGCCTTGCGGCACCGCGACGGATACATCGTCGAGGGCCACGTCGTCGCCGAAGCGCTTCGATACCCGGTCGATGAGGACTGCTGCATCCAACTGGGGGTCTCCTCTGGGGGTCTCCTGAGGCGCCGCGTACCCGCCTATCCCTCGTCCTGGCGTCGGATCGGTCCTGGCGTCGGATAGAAGGAGTCCCATCGCGATCGTCCCCCAGGGCAGGTATCGCGACGGGACCTGTTTCCGAGTATCCGCGGGGGTCCGTATCGGAAGGGAAACCCGCGCTCGATGCGAGGTTGCAGGCATGTGGCGAAGGCCCTTCGCGCGTGTCGGCGCGACGTTCGCGCTCGTACCGTCGCGATATGACGGACACGCGAGAGGACGCGCGCGAGGTCGCCCGAGCGAGCGGCCTGCGCTACACCAGCGACACGAGAGCGGGGTTCACCCGCCACAAGACGGGCCGGGGCTTCACCTACCGCGACAGGGAAGGGAAGCCCATCCGCGACGAAGCGGTCCTCGAGCGGATCCGCGGGATCGTCATCCCGCCCGCGTGGACCGATGTCTGGATCTCGCCCTGGCCGAACGGGCACCTTCAAGCCACTGGCAGGGACGCGCGTGGTCGCAAGCAATATCGCTATCACCCGCGATGGCGGGAGCGGCGGGGGGCAGAGAACTTCGCGCGGCTGATCGCCTTCGCCAAGGCGCTCCCGAGGATCCGCCGTCGCGCCGAGCGGGACCTGGCGAAGCGCGGGCTGCCGCGCGAGAAGGTCCTCGGCGCCGTCGTCCGGCTGCTCGAGCTCACGTTGATCCGTGTCGGGAACGATGAGTACGCCAAGCTCAACAGGTCGTTCGGGCTGACGACCCTGCACGATCGCCACGCGACGATCAGCGGCTCGGCGGTCACGTTCCGCTTCCGCGGCAAGGCCGGCATCGTCCACGAGGTCGGGTTGCGGGACAGGCGTCTCGCGGCGGTCGTGCGGCGATGCCAGGAGCTACCCGGGCAGGAGCTGTTCCAGTACGTCGACGACGATGGGGTCACGCGCGATGTCACGTCCGACGACGTCAATGACTACCTGCGGGAGATCTCTGGCGGCGACTTCACGGCCAAGGACTTCCGGACCTGGGCCGGCACGCTGCTGGCGTACCGTGCCCTCCGCGCGCTCCAGCCGCAGGACCAAGGGGCGCCGGCGAAGAAGAACGTGGTCGAGGCGATGAAGATGACCGCCGAGCGCCTGGGCAACACGCCGGCGGTCGCGCGCGGGAGCTACGTCCACCCGGCCGTCCTCGAGGCATATCTCGAGGGGAACCTCGGTGGGGCGCTGGTCGATGCGGCTGAGGAGCAGGTCGCGCCGCCGACCGAGGCGGACCGGAGCGAGGAGATCGCGGTCGTCAAGCTCCTGCGGCAACGAGCACGCGACGCACGTCGGTCGAGCAAGACGCGTCGGTCGACCAGGAGGTGTCGGTCGACCAAGGCGTGAAGGTGGCCGAGACATGAAGAGACCCCGGCCGATGGCCGGGGTCTCTTCTCGATGTGCGTGTCGGATCAGACGTCCTCGCCGTGCTCCTCGCGGAACTTGGCGCGATCGACCTGCTTGTCGACCTCGTCGCCAGCGTTGGCCAGCCCGGTGCGGATGTCGTCGCCGAGGTTCGCTGCCTTGTCGGACAGGCTCTCGTCGCCGTCCGACTTGCGCGCCTGCTCCTTGGCCTCGTTCTCCGCGTCCCGATAGGTTCGCTTCGCGTCGTCCATGTGGTCGAAACCTCCTTCGCCCCCGCTCAGAGGCGGGTCGGTCTCGACGCTACGACCGCTCGCGTTGCGGCCGCTTGCGGGTTGCCGGGCCGGTCGGTATCAGCACCGTTGCACCCCGTCACCCGAGACGCGAGGGCGTCCCCTAGCTCGCGACCGTCGTCTCGCGCTGGATGTATTCGGAGCCGACGAGCGCCGCCGGCACCAGCGCTGCGATCACGAGCAATCGATTCGCGCCACCGATGAGAAGCCCGCCGGCAAACCCGAGCGATGCTGCGGCGACCACCTTGAGTGTTTGGTCGGAACCTGCACGGACCATGCGGTTCGCTTCCTGGAACGCACGGTTGGCCTCGCCGAGCGCGTCACGCGTGGTGTTCGCGGCCTCGGGGAACCGCGCGGCCACCTCGCCGGCAGCCCCGGCGACGGTGTCAGCCGCTTGGCGTGCCGTCGTCGATAGACGCGCCATCGGATCTGTGTCCTTATCGGTGGCCTTGCGGCCGGATGTGGTCGCACTCATCTGGTGTCCTCCCCAGTGATGTTTTCGACAGAAATGGCGACGGACGGCCCGGGGAGGGGACCCGAACCGTCCGTGCGAAAGGAGGTGCGCCCCGTCACAAGCGCCCGCCTTGTGGTGTTCTGCTGTTGTCGAACCGTAGGTCAGTCGATGTGGAGAGACCGCCATCCCTCGCCGACGCGACATTACAAACGCATAACAAGCCGATCATGCCGCCGGCCTCCGGTCGGTCCTGGCGCCGGCGGTATCGGGATCCCACACGACGGCCACCCCGAGGCCGCTGAGCTGACGGGTGACCATGGTCGACCACAGCCACGGGATCTCCGCGGCCAGCGCTACTACCGGACCTTCCGCGCCGTGCTCCTCTGCGCAGCGGACCGCGACCCGGGTCTCCAGCAGCCGAAAGGCAGTGCGAACGGCTATGCGCGGGCTCGAGAACCATGCGAGCAACGCTCGATGCGTCCGCCGACTCTCACCGATGGTGGGGAGATCCATTCCATCACCCTGTCATGGAGGCTGCTGCCTCCAAGGACAGAACCATGCGCCGCCGTCGCTATCCGCCGCCCCGACGCGCGGGGCTTATCCGATTGCGGATCGATAACAGGCCGCGAGCGCGGCCGCGGGGGCGGGCGATGCACATCCTGGCTCCGGCGAGGGATACCTCGTGCTGATGCACGTCAGCTGCATCACGAGCGTTCTGGGTGCCGGCGTGGCGCGGCCTTGGGGCGACTGAGCGGCAGCGCAAGCGAAGACAGCCGAGAAGGATGGGTAAGTGTGGCTCCCGGACCCCCAGTGGTACAGGAGCCACACTCTAAGCGTCGCCAAAACGACGTCACGGTCGTCCGTCCTCCGGAGGGCCCTGCCCTTGCATGAGCCTCGCGGCTGGGTCAGCGGCCCTCGCTCACCTTGTGGCCGCCCTCGACCTGGCCTCCTTCGACCTCGCCGCGCCAGCCGCCCGTCGGCGTGCCGCGCGATTCGATGTATTCCTTGAAGCGGCGAAGATCGCCCTCGACCTGCCGCTGGACGAAGCCCAGCGCATCGCCCGCCTTCTCGACGACACCTTCCGGCTCGACCTCGAGTTCGAGCGTCACGCGCGTCCGCGATCCGCCGATCGGCTCGAAGCTGACGCGGCCGTCGTTCTTCGCTCCGCTCGTCGAGTGCCAGGCGACGACCGTGTCGGGTTCCTGCTCGCTGATCTCTGCACGCCACGAGCGGTCGATGCCATTGATCTCGGCGTTCCACGCGAGGGTGGTGTCGTTGAGTTGCTCGACGCTCCTCACGCCGTCCATGAACCGTGGGAACTCCTCGAACTGGGTCCACTGGTCATAGGCGACGCGGACGGGGACTTCGACATCTGTGGTTTCGACGATCTTCGACATAAGGCTTCTCCCTTCGCTTGACGGTGAAAGCGACGGAGCCCACCGCACTGGGTGGGCTCCGTCACATATCAGATGTCCGGACGATCGCCCGGACGTGGATCAGATGGGACCGCGGCCGACCCGGCTCCGACCCATCACGGCGTTGACCACGACGACCGTGATCACAGCACCGATGACCGAGACGACGATCGAGCTGATGTCGAACGGCCCATTGATCGGATCGCTGTTGAACAGCGCTCCTGCAAGGAACCCGCCGACGAGAGCGCCGACGATGCCGAGCACGATGTGCCCGATGATCCCAAGACCCTCGTCACCGCGGACGAGGAAGCCGGCCAGGTAGCCGGCGATCGCACCTAGGACGATCCACGCGATGATGCTCACAGATGCCTCCTTCCCGTGGCGGGCTTCGCACCCGCCTGCTGGGGTTTCAGCCCGTTCTACGGGTGTCTCCACTCTCGCCGGGCCCCGGACTTCTTCGGACAACGGCAGGGCTTCCGGACGTAACAACGATATGAATCCGGGTCGCTCCGCCGACCGCGTCTCGAAGGTGCACGGGCGATGCGCTGGACATGACGACGCCGGGCTCGTGACGGGCCCGGCGTCGAGTGGCTGGGGTCAGGGCCGTCGATCAGGACGGCGAAGCGGAATCGCTCGGCATCGTGCTCTCGAGGCCGCTGTCCGACGGCATCGCCGACGCCCCGCTTGAATCGATCGGGGCGGCAGACGCGCCGGTACCCGAGGTGCTGGTCGTACCGCTGCTACTGCACGCAACAAGGGCGGCGCTCAGTGCGAGGAACAGGACGATTCTCTTGATCATGTGGTCACCTCCAAAAAGGGATATCGGCACGGCGGGATTCAGGCCGTCGCCGGGGTGGGCCATCCGTGGGCCGTCTCGACCGTACGTGCGGAGACGCATCGCGGGTAGCCCCACCACCCCGTGACTCGTTGCAGGCGGCTCGCAGAGCGCGATGGTGCGCGGGCGCCACGCTCACGCCCCGTTGTGATATCGCCGCGATGCGCTAGGCTCCGAAAGCCGATCCGGGCGCATGGTGGCGGACCGCACGATGCCGGCGGTCGTTGGTCTTCCCGTCGCAACGAGGTCCAAAATCGATGTTCTTCGATCGCGCCACCAAACCGAGCAGGTCCTGGGAGGTCGAACCGCCCGATGACCGGACGATGCTCGCGCTGCAATACCTCGTCGCCTTCATCGCCGTCGGGGCGGCGATCCTGCTGAGCTCGGTGCACTGAGCAACCCCACCGTCCGCCTGTTCGATGCGGATGCCCATGACCGTCGCGTCGAGCTGACCGAGGAGGTCGTCCGGTCGCTCGGGCCGAAGCGATTGCTGTGGGTCGACATCGATACCCGTCGGGAAGAGGACACGCTCACCCAGGCGCTGGACACGCTCGGCCTGGCCGACGCCGACGTCGAGCGGCTGCAAAACGACGACCGCCGCGCGCGGCTCACCCATACCGCTGAGCTGCTCCACATCACGCTCGAAGCGATGGAGACCGATGACGCCACCCCCCCGCGCCTGGTCCGTCGCGAGATCGACCTCCTCGCGGGTCGCAACGTCGTCCTGACCGTCCACGAGGGACCTGTGGACGCTCTGATCAGGTTCCGTGCCGGCATCGATGGGGAGACGCGCCTCGGCGACCTCACCGCCGGCGACCTCATCTCGGCGCTCGTCGACGAGGTGCTGGTCGGCTACTACCTCCTTGTCGAGATCATCGAGCGCGAGATCGACGATCTCGACCAGCGGGCGCTGCACGGCCGCACCGGCGACGACGTCCTCGCCGCCATCGTCGACCTCCGCCGCCGGATCGGCCTGGTCCGCCGGACGCTTGCCCCGCACCGCGACGCGTTCTCCACGCTGGGCCTTCCCCAGCTGGGCATCGAGGATGCGATCGGCAAGCCGTGGCCTGGGCTGGTCGACCGCCTTGAGGGGGCGATGGCAGCCGTCGAGGGGCTGCGCGATGGCCTCCTGGGCACATTCGATATCTACATGGGTCGCGTCTCGCAGCGCGCCAACGACGTCATGCGCATCCTGACGCTGCTATCGGCGGTGTTGCTCCCGGCGGTCGTGCTCGCCGGGATCATGGGGATGAACTTCAAGCTCGGGTTCTTCGACGATCCATCGAACGTCTGGATCGTGATCGGCAGCATGGTCGTGTTCGCGATCGGCATCCTCGCGATCGCCCGGATCCGCCACTGGCTCTAGGTCGTCAGTCTTCCCGCATCACACGCAACGCGAACCCGAACTCGGCGCCCCCGGCCGGTAGCGGTCGTGCCCAGACGCGGCCACCCATGGCCCGGACGAGCCGGGCGCACACGAACAGCCCGATCCCGGCGCCGGTGGTCGCAGTCGCGGTGTTCGGCGACCGATAGAAGAGGTCGAACAGGCGCTCGGCCTCGTGCAGCTCGATGCCCGGGCCGTCGTCGCGGACGCAGACCGCGACCTCATCCGATTCGGCCCGGTACTCGACGACGACATCGACCGCGGTGCCTTGACCGCCGTACTTCGCCGCGTTCGCCAGGAGGTTGCGGACGACCTGCTCGAGATAGGTGGGGTCGGCCATGACCGTCGGGAGGCCCGCGGCCATCTCGATCGTTGCAAAGGCGCCGAACGCACCGGTGATTCGCCAGGGCGGCACGTTGGATACGGCGCGGACCACGCGCCCGTCACGTGTGACGAAGGCGATGTCGATCGTCAGGCGCATGAAAAACGTGTGCACGGCATTGCACGGGGCAATCACGAGCGCCTCGTCGTCCATCGTCGTCCGCCCGAGCAGGCCGCGGCGGCGCGCCGCCGAATCCACTGCCGCCACGACGCGTCCCGCGAGACGCGTGCCGGTATCGGCATCGATCAGGGTCCAGTGGCCCTGCGGATTCTTGAGCAGCGGTTGGATGAAGGACGCCACGGCAGATCAGGCGGGGCAGGAGCAGGGAGAGGCGCGTCTCACGAGTCGGTTCGCCGCTGCGTCGCCGGAGGCGCGTTCGCGGACAGAGACA
>Ga0207706_10006051_pt1 | contig 11252 bp, 8 predicted proteins | sample KBSC53metaG_FD_184318 | JGI IMG/M metagenome (GOLD analysis project Ga0207706, IMG submission 184318) | Corn rhizosphere microbial communities from Kellogg Biological Station, Michigan, USA - KBS C5-3 metaG (SPAdes) (version 2) | ecosystem: Host-associated > Plants > Roots > Rhizosphere > Soil ... | reverse complement strand
CGCAATGCCTCCAGCGTCAGGAACAGTAAGATCGAAATGCCGAGCGTCGCGAAGACATAATCAGGTGACGGTGGATATTTGGAAACGTTCATGAAGGACAGGAAGGTGCGCAGCGGCGTCGCCTGATACGTCCAGGGTGACGGGTCGCCATAGCCGTCGAGCAGGCGCAGCAGCCCGAACGCGATCAGCAACCCAATCGCGAGCGGCAGCAGCAGGCGAAAGCGCTCCTTCCGCGCGCGGCGGAAGACGGGAGCGAGGCCGAAGCCCAGGCACATCACCGACAGCCACGGCACGAACGCATAGAAAGCCAGGATCGGCGTCCCGGGGATGGGACCCGGCGCGATTGTGAACGTGCGGACCACGGCCAGTGCACCGGTTGCGCCTGCGGTAGCGGGCACGGCGAGCGGGTAGAGAAGCAGGATGGCGAGCCCAAGCGCCAGCACCGCGCGCGCGGGAAGCCGCGCGATCGCCGCCATGCAGATCATGCTCATCCCGATCGCCCAGATCACCTGAAGGAAGAAAAGCGGTTCACCGAAGTTGAAGCCGAAGGTAATCACCGTGCATTCGAGCAGGATCAGCCAAAGGCCGCGTTTGAGCAGGAAAGCGCTGAGTGCCGCGCCTGTCTTTCCATTGGCTTTTTGGAAGAAGATCGACACGCCCGCCAGGAAGACGAAGGTAGTCGCGCACAGATGCGTCACCCACCGCGTCGCATACAGCAGGGGCCAGCTTTGCGCCGGGTCGGTCGGATCGAAGCGGAAGGCGTAGAAATGGAGATAATCGCGCGCATGATCGAGTACCATGATTGCGATCACCAGCCCACGCAGCATGTCGATCGCGTCGAGGCGCGCGGCGCCGCTGCGCGTCAGGCCCTTGGGCGTCGGCTCAACCAACGTGTCGCCCGCGCCCGGTAAGGTCGCTGTAGCCATCCTCTTCCTCCCGTTTCGGCCTTTTACCACGGCGCCGAAAGGGAGAGGAGTGAACAATCTGGATCGCGGTTACTCCAGCGAACGCGGGTCTATCTCCGGCCCGCTCGCTATGGGAGACCTTGCCTATACTCCGTCATTCCCGCGCAGGCGGGAATCCATAACCCTTAGCTGCTCCGATCTATCTGAAACGGTTCAGTTTATGGATCCCCGCCTGCGCGGGGATGACGACGGATGTTACGATCACTTCACCGGCACCGACGGCGGCTCGACCGGGTCCATCAGCTTGCGCGTGAAATAGGTCATCTCCAGCGCAATCGCGCGCGCCGACTGTTTCAAGTTGGCGCCAGCGGCGTGCCCGCCTTCGGTATTCTCCCAGAACAGATAGGGCAGGCCATATTCCTTCATCCGCGCGGCGAACTTGCGCGCCTGGACCGGGCCGACGCGGTCATCGCGCGTCGTTGTCCAGATGAAAGGTTCGGGGTAGGCCTTGTCCTTGCGCAGCGCCTGATAGGGAGAGGTCTTCTCCCAGAAGGCGCGCTCTTCGGGCACGCTCATGCTGCCATATTCGCCGACCCAGGAGGAGCCGGCCGACAATTTCTCGTAGCGCAGCATGTCGAGCAGCGGAATTTCGATTGCGACGGCATGCCACAAATCGGGCCGCTGCGTCATCTCGACCCCCATCAACAGGCCGCCATTGGATCCGCCATAAATGCCGAGCCGGCGGGGCGAGGTGATGCCGCGCCGGATCAGATCTTCGGCCACCGCCGCGAAATCGTCATAGATCACCTGGCGTTTGGTCTTGAGACCCGCCTCATGCCAGGCAGGACCGAACTCGCCGCCACCGCGAATGTTGGCGAGTACATAGGCCCCGCCCTTCTCGAGCCACAATTTGCCGCGGGTCGCCTGGTAATAAGGCGTTTCGGAGACCTGAAACCCCCCATAAGCATTCATGATCGTGGGCGTGCTGCCATCATGTTTGATGTCGGCGCGGTGGACCACGAAATAGGGGATCTTGGTTCCGTCCTTGGACGTCGCCTCGAATTGCTCGGTGACGAGCCCCGCCGCGTCGAACCGCGCGGGCATTGCCTTCGCCTGCCGCGCCACGCCAGTGGCCGCGTCCACGTGCCAGAGCGTGGTTGGAACGGTGAAGCTCTGCACCGCCAGATAGGCCTCTTCGGTCAGCCGGTCCGAGCTGACCAGATCGACCGAGCTGTTGTCGGGCAGCGCGATGCGTTTGGCGGTCCACCCCTTGGCGCTCGGGGTGAAGCTCCACGCCTGACCACGCACATTATCGTAGATCGCGGCGAGGACATGGCCACGCGTCGCGAGCACGCCGTCGATCGACTGGCGCGGTCCGGGCGCGAACAGCACATGGCTGGCGATCACCCTGCCATTCGCAATCTCAAATCCGACCAGCGACCCCGCCTTCAGCCCCTTCCAATCTTCGTCCACGCGCAACAGAAGCTGGTTCGCGGCGAAGCCCTGAACGCGATATTTGGTCGGCAGATCGAGCTTGGTCACGCCGGTTGGCGTTACCGCAAAGAGCTGGCCTTCGAAGAAGGTGATGCTGCGTTCGATATAGGTCAGGCGGTGACCCTGGCCGTCGACCAGGCTGGTCGGACTCACCCCAACGTCGCTTTGCAAGCCGCGATAGATTTCCACCGCTTGCTCGACCGGCTGGCCGCGCTTCAGCCGCTTGACCACGAAGGGGTAGCCGGAGGTGGTCATCGTGCCGGGGCCCCAATCGCGTGAGACGAGCAGCGCGTCTGGGGATTCCCAGGCGGTATCCTGCTTCGATATGGGCAGCGTGAACCCTGGCTCCACGAAATTGCCGCTGGCAAGATCGAACTCACGCTGCGTGGTCGCATCCTCGCCGCCATTCGACAGGTTCAGCAAACACAAGCGCTCGGCGACGGGCTCGCAATTCGCCCCCTTCCATACCCAGCCCGTTTTGTCGGCGGCGCTGAGCGCGTCGAGATCGAGCAGGGTGCGCCATTGCGGGCGGGCGGTCAGATAATCTGCGGGCGTGGTTGCGCGCCACAGGCCATGGACATGATCTGCATCCTGCCAGAAGTTGGTGATCTGGCCGCCGATCTGGTTCGGCATGGGAATGCGATCGGTCGCCTCTAGGATCTTGAGCGCGTCCGCGTTCAAGGCGGCGAAGCGCGGATCGCCCTCGAGCAGGCCGAGCGTGCGCGCATTCTCGCGGTTCACCCATGCGAGCGATTCCGGCGAGGAGACCTGCTCCAGCCAGATATAGGGGTCATCAGCGGGATCGGGATCGGCAGCTTGGATCATGGTCGGAAGTGAAGCCAGCAGGGCGGCAAAGAGAAGTCGGCGCGAAGGGGAGGCCATTGAACATCCTTCATCATTTCATGGGCCGAACTGAGGCTATCGCGTGCGAAGGGTCAAGCGTTTGCCGGTGAGCGCGGGCTGAGCTAGACCGGTCGTCATGAGCCTCGTCACCTTGGCCACCGCGGTTGCGGGGCATCTTTCCTATACCGATCTGCATCTGTCGCCGGTGGCCTTCCACGCGGGCCCCTTCACGATCCGCTGGTACGGCCTCGCTTATATGGCAGGGATCATCATCGGCTGGTGGTATCTGACTAAGCTGATCGAACAGCCAGGCGCGCCGATGGCACGACGCCATGCCGACGATTTCGTATTCTACGCAACGCTCGGCATCATCCTCGGCGGGCGGATCGCTTATGTGATCTTCTACGATCCATGGATGCTCAAGGACCCTTTGCAGGTCTTCAAATTGTGGGACGGCGGCATGTCCTTTCACGGCGGCGCGTTCGGCGTGGTCCTTGCGACCTGGTGGCTGGCGCGGCGCAACGGACTCTCGATGGTGCGCTTCCTGGATTATGTCGCCTGCTGTGGGCCGTTCGGCCTGTTCTTCGGCAGACTGGCCAACTTTGTGAACGGCGAATTGTGGGGCAGGCCCACCGATGCGCCTTGGGGCATCATTTTCCCCAGCACCGTCAATGCCGGTCTGCCGGAGCCAGCGCGCCACCCCAGCCAGCTCTACGAAGCGGGGCTGGAGGGCATCCTCCTGTTCCTCATTCTCTCTTATCTCTTCTGGCGGACGGACGCGCGCTATAAACCTGGGCTGCTTTTGGGCGTATTTCTGATTGGCTATGGCGCATCACGCTTCTTCGTCGAATTCTTTCGGGAGCCCGATAAGCAATTGGGGATCCTTCCCTGGGGTTTGTCGATGGGGCAGACATTGTCCGCGCCGATGGTCCTCGTCGGGCTGTGGTTCATCGTCACCGCAAGCCGCCGGACGGCGCGACTGACCGATCATGCCGGTGCCGTCTGACATTTCGCGCGAGCTCGCGCAGCTGATCGAGGAAGAAGGCGCGATCTCGATCGAGCGCTTCATGGGCGCGGCGAACAAACATTATTACGCGACGCGCGACGCGATCGGTGCCGCGGGTGATTTCATCACCGCGCCCGAGGTCAGCCAGATGTTCGGCGAGATCGTCGGGCTTGCGCTCGCCGACACGTGGCAGCGCGCCGGGCGTCCGGCGAATGCGGCCTTGGTCGAACTCGGCCCGGGTCGCGGTACATTGGCCGACGATATGCTGCGCGCGATGAAAGTCGCAGGGCTTGAGCCGCCGCTTCATTTTGTCGAGACCAGCCCGCTGCTGCGCGACAAGCAGGCCGAGCTCCATCCGCATGCCACCTGGCACGATACGATCCAGACACTGCCGACTGATCGGCCGCTGCTGATTGTCGCCAACGAATTCTTCGATGCGTTGCCCGTGCATCAGCTGGTGATGACCTTTTCCGGCTGGCGCGAACGCGTCGTGCGGCTGGGAATGGACGGGTTCGAGCCCGCGCCGGGTGAGCCCACCAAATATGGTGAGGTGCCGATGCATTTGCGGCGTGCCGATCCGGGCGGGATCATCGAGAGCTGCCCCGCCGCGCGCAAGCTGATGCGCGCGATTGCGCGGCGGCTGCATGATCAGGGCGGCGTGCTGCTGGTGATCGACTATGGGCATTATGGCGGCGCGCACGGTGACACGCTCCAGGCGGTGCACGCGCACGCTTATGCCGATCCCTTTGCGCGGCCCGGCGCGAGCGATCTGACCGCGCATGTCGACTTCTCTGCACTTGCCGGGTCGGCTCGCGCGGCGGGCACGCATGTGGCGGGGCCGGTCGAGCAGGGGCAATGGCTGGTATCGCTTGGCCTGTCCGATCGTGCCGCCATCCTCTCGCGCAACGCGCCGCGGCGAGCAGAGGAGATCAGCGAGGCCTATCACCGCCTCACCCATCCTGACGAGATGGGCCAATTGTTCAAGGTGATGGCAGTTACCGGCAGGAGCTGGCCCAAACCCGGCGGCTTTTGATCCCCCGCCACCTAAATCAACCGTCACTCCAGCGAAAGCTGGAGTCCATCTCCCGCACTGGATATGCGGCCAGGATAGGAGATGGATGCCAGCTTGGCTCGGGTCCCAGCAAAATGGCATTTTGCTGGGTGCCCTCCTGGCATGACGGAGTAAAAATGTCGATCACCCCCTACCGCGCCCGTTTGCTTGCCGCCGTCCCGCACGGCTTCCTCGGTCGCCGGGGCGGCGTCTCGACCGGAATTCTCGCTGGCCTCAATGTCGGCCTCGGCTCGGGCGACGAGCGCGGGGCAATCGCCGAGAATCGCCGGCGTGCGGTCGAGGCGGTGTTGCCCGGGGCTGCGCTGGTGACCGTCCATCAAGTCCATTCAGCCGAAGCCGTGATCGCGCATGCGCCTTTTCCCGATGACGCCCGCCCTCCGGTGGACGCGATCGTGACCGACCGGCCTGGCCTGCTGCTCGGCATCCTCACCGCCGATTGTGCGCCGGTATTGCTCGCCGATGCGCAGGCGGGCGTGGTCGGCGCGGCGCATGCCGGCTGGAAGGGCGCGCTGAATGGCGTGACCGACGCAACCATCGCGGCGATGGAAAAGTTGGGCGCCAAGCGCGAGCGCATCGTCGCCGCGATCGGACCCTGCATCGCGCGCGCCTCCTATGAAGTGGACGACGCATTCGCGCGCCGCTTCGAGGAAGCGGATCCCGCCAACGAGCGTTTCTTCTTCGCCGGGCGGCCCGGCCACCAGCAGTTCGATATCGAAGCCTATGTTGCTGCGCGGCTGGCGGCAGCGGGTGTGGGGCGCGTCGAGGCGCTCGGGCTCGACACCTATGCCGACGAAGTCGCTTTCTTCAGCTTCAGGCGCGCAACCCATCGCGGAGAACCCGATTACGGGCGGGAGATTTCGCTGATCGGGGTTGCAGCCTGAACGGAACCGACAGCGCCCCAGTACATGGCTTGGAGCTTGTAAGGACGGGCCGCCCTATCGCGTCTTGATCTCGTCCGGATTGGTGAGCTGCGTCAGGATCCAGCCGTTGCCATCCGGATCCCTGAGCATGGTGAAGCGACCCCAGGGCTGCTCTTCGATCGGCGTCAGTTCAACACCCAGTCCGGTGAGGCGGCGATGCTCTGCATCCACATCATCGATCCCCAGCATCAGGCCCTGTTGTCCTCCGGGCCTCAGCCCTTCGAACCAGGTGACAAGCGCGATTGTCGCGCCACCGTCCTTGGGCTGGAGCTGGATCCAGCGCATGTCGGGCCCGATCGCTTCGTCGCGCAACAGCGTGAAGCCCATTAATTCGCGATAGAAATCCCGCGCCCGGATCTGATCGGCGACGGGCATGGAAACGATCGCGATCGACATGGGGAATTCCCCTTAGAAGGGCAGCCAGCGTCCCGTTTCGCTGAACTTCATATAGCCGAGATTGGCCCCCAGGCGCCAGCCGACGCCTAACCGGATCGGGATCAGTACGATGTCGCCGCGGCGGAGGTAAGAGGCGGTGAAGCCGCCGACCAGATAGACGTCGCCCTCGGCGGCGGGGAAGCGGCGATACAGATCTTGCGAATCCTCGAGATTATACACCAGGACGAAGGTCTTGGCGGCGTTGGCGCCCAGATCGAAGCCGACAGACGGGCCGGTCCAGAACACCTTCCGCTGCCCCTCGATCTTATGGAACAACGTGCCGGATCCGTAGCGCAGGCCGACCACGATCGCGCCGCCTGCCTCGCGCCCGGCAATATAGGCATTGGGTCGGCCTTGCTCCTTGAAGATCTTTTCGATCAGACCGGCCAGGCCCGCCGCGCCCTTGCCGAACACGCCTTCTGCGGCCCCGACGATATCGCCTTCCTCATAAGTGCCCCCCTTGGCCGAGTTGCGCGCCTGGATCTCGGCGGACGAAGCGGCCGGAATCGGATGGGTGCCGGCAGGCTGTTCGGGGGCAGCGGGGGGCGGTGCGGGTCTGGCGGGCTCAGCATCAGGAGCCGGCGTGGCCTGGCCATGCTCCTCGATCGGGCCGCTCGCGGCCATGCTGCCGGCGGCGTTGGGGTCGACCGTCTTGACCTGCGTGGACGCGGTGGATGCCGCGAACACCGCCATCAGGATCATACCCATCGTCTTGCCGATCATCCGCCGCCCTCTCTCAAATCTGCGCCATGATAGCCCTGCGAGCGCTTTCCCCGCAATGAACGGTGAAGCGCGTTGATCGACGCAAAAGCTCTCGCTATAGCCGCGCTTCCGCCAGGACCCGGAGACGTGGGTGAGTGGCTGAAACCAACGCTTTGCTAAAGCGTCATACGGGAAACCGTATCGAGGGTTCGAATCCCTCCGTCTCCGCCACCTGATGATCCCCTCGCCTTTACCGGCCGGATCACCAGGGCCATCTTTGTCCACATCCCAGATGGTTAGCTGATCCTTTTGCCTTAACCGGCCGACGCCGGCTGGTTGAACTGCTGCTCAGGTCGCTCGCTTCGCACCAATTGCTCGATCATCTGATCGAGCGCCCTCCATCCTTGGCGCTGCTCAGCATGCTGGCGTTCGAAACTGATCCAACCCCGATTGAAGCCGCCCCCTCGCCATGATGATCGTCGGAATCGTCAATGATGACGCGTACCTTGGATTTCGGCAGCCTCTTCAAGATCTCCCGCCGCGCTTCAAACCCCATCCATTGATAGCCATCGTCCTTCCGCGGATGCGTCGGCACGAAGGTTAGGCCTTGCTTACTGGTCGCCGGCAGCAGGGTGTCGCTCGGTCCCTTGGATGCATAACGATCGACAAAGGCCTGCGAGGAAACGAAGCCGCGGGTGAAAGCGACGTTGAGCAGGCCCGGATCGGTTTCGCGCGCGAGGTCGATCTTCGCCAGTTGCGCGATGCCATAATGGGGCTCGCCATTCGCATTCATGAAGACGGGCGTCCCACGATAGGTGAAGGCGCCCGGAAGTTCAGCGTTGAAGGGGAAATGTACCCAGCGGAACTTCTGGATCGGCGCGGCCAGGATGGAAAAGCTCGGTGGCCGCGCGGCGCTGGAGCGCGTCCCGGCATTGCCCTCGAAATTCAGCCGGTTCTTCACCGCCAAGAAGGTTGTGCTTTCCGGCTCACTATATTCGATCGCGAAGCCGACGAAATCGTTGGGCGGGCATGCCCACGCGCCAGTTCATCGCGAGCAAGGCCATCCCTTCGCCACGATGAATCTTCAGCGTGAGCGGTGCGGCAGCAACGGTGCCTTCGACGAAGCAGGCATTGGTCATGCGCGAATCCCCCGCACTGTCGGGGGCAAGGTGCCATGCCTGCACCGTGCTGGCCAACGCAACTGGCACCACGTCGGCACTAATATCTGTCCCAAACGGTTTCTAAGCGGCCGGTGATCCAGGGGAGGCAATCAGCCGGGATAGTACCGGCAGCGACTCCTGAGCCGGCGCGTCCGTTTGTTACATTTCTGTATCAATTGCCCGGCGAATGGGCATTATGCTTGCGCGCTCGGTCGTGTTTCGTGTCTGCGTCGGTTGAAGGTTTCTGAGGCGCTGCCCCCAAGGCGCCTCAGGGGGCCGGTCGCCACCGCGGCCGGCCCTTACCCTCAGCCCTGGTCCTCATAAGCGAATTGCAGGATGCCCCATTGGCGTCCGCGCACGTGGATCGACGCGATCACCTGCTTCAGCAGCACGACGCCGCCGCCCGCAACGGACCGGCGATAGGCCTTGATGCAGAAGGGCTGCGTAATCTGGCACTGCTCGCGCGTGTCCTGAAATTCAAAGATCATGCCTTGGCGCGCATGCTCGGCATTCCAGTCATCCTGCCCGGGACGCTGTTCCTGTGCGCGTTCGGGCATGGCAACCGCGCCGAACGCATTGCGATCGGTAAAGGTCATGCCGAAGAAGCCTTTATAGCTCCGCGCTGCCTCCTGATGGGGGCGTGCGGCGGCCACGATCAGCTGCTGTGCGGGGTGCGTGTAGAGCGGGGGTTTGGTGCCCGGAATCTGGCTATATTGCGCGCTGAACAGATCGGCCTCGGATAGCGCACCCGAAGCGATCGCCTGTTCCAGCTTGGCCGATACATCCTGTGCCGCGGCAAGGCCGAAGCGGATATAAGGGGAATCGGGAATCTCGGTCCCGCTTTCGGCGAAATATTGCAGCAGCTCGTTGGTGTCGTTGCTGACGCCGGTGACACGATCGGACAGGCGTAGCAGGCCGGTCGCATTGTCGTTCGAGGTCGCGCTGAGCGCGCCCAGGCCCGCATGGACGTTATCGACCGAGGCGACCATCGATCCGATCCGGTCGGCGACTGAATCGCTGATCTGCGATAGGCCGCGCATGAGCGATCCCAGTCTCTCGACCAGCGTTTCGATGTCCTGTGCGCCGGCATGCGCCGAACGTGCCTTGGCCGTGCCGTCGTTGATGCGATGAAGCATGCGATCCGCCTCACCGGTCAACGCCACGATCGATTCCTCTATCGTCTGCGTCGCCTGCGCGGTTTCCTGCGCGAGCTTCTTCACCTCGCTCGCGACGACGGTGAAGCCGCGACCGGCATCGCCCGCGCGCGCCGCCTCGATCGTGGCGTTGAGCGCAAGCAGGTTGGTCTGGCTGGCAATGTCACGGATCGCCCCGGTCACGCGCCCCACGGTGGAGAGCGCGTTGGTGAAGGCTTCTAGCCCGGCATGGATATGCGTGACCTGGTCGATCAGCTCGAGCACGTTAGCGGTCGCGCCCGAGAGACGGCGGTTCGAATCGTCGATCACGCTACGCGCCGCGGTTGCGTTCTCGCGCGCCTCTTGCGCCGCCTGCGCGACGCTCTGACCGTCTTCCGATAGCCGATCGGCTTCCCCGCGGATCGACTGGATCGTAGAGGCCTGCTCTGTGACGCGCGTGGCGAGCTCTGAAATATCCGCTTGCAGGTCGAGCGTGCGGATGCCGAGTTCCCCCGACATCTTGGCCGCTTTCATGATGGTGTCATTCATACTGAGCGCCCGGGCCAAGCCTCTTTGGAGCAACGCATAATCGGAAAGGGTTAACAGCGATTTAGCGAGTGGCCCGGCCAAGCGTCTGGCGAGACGTGCGCACCGTGTGCCGTTGTCACCGAATCGAAACGGCACCGTCACCAAAGTCTCATCATCCGGGCGCATCCGCCTCCGACCTTGCACTGCAGCAAATCGGGGGAATTCATGGTCCGCACGCACGTTTCGCTTCTCGCTCTTGCTGTCGCAAGCCTTGTTCCAGCTGTGGTTCATGCCGCCGATCCGGCCGTCACGCCCGCGGCCGATGCGAGGGGCGCCGACACTGTGGCAAACGGGAGCGAAGCCGAGACGGTCGTGGTCACCGGCGCCAAGGTGACCCGCTCGGCGACCGCCATCTCGCAGGCGGAGATCCAGAAGATCATGCCGGGTGTGTCCCCGCTGAAGGCGATCCAGACCCTACCGGGCGTACTCTACATCACCGCCGATCCGTGGGGTTACAATGAGCAGAACGCCCAGATCTTCATCCACGGCTTCACCGCACAGCAGCTCGGTTACACGATGGACGGTTTGCCGCTGGGCGACCAGAGCTACGGCAATTATAACGGCCTTTCGCCACAACGCGCCGTGATCTCGGAAAATGTGGGGCGCGTCGTCGTCACCACCGGCGCGGGCGATCTCGGTACCCCCTCGAACAGCAATCTCGGCGGCACGGTCGAAACATTCTCATCCGATCCGGCCAAGCAGTTCGGCATTACTGCGAACCAGACGGTCGGCAGCTATTCGACCTCGCGCACCTATGTGCGGATCGACAGCGGCACGTTTGATGGCGAAAACGCCTTCTACGTCTCGGCCGCGCGTCAGCATGCGCGAGCGTGGGATTTCAATGGCAAGCAGGGCGGCTGGCAGGCCAACGCGAAGTTCGTCCATGAGAATGAAGCGGGCAAATTCACGCTCTTCCTCGACTATAACGACATGAAGCAGCCGAACGAGGACGCGACGGTATTCTTCAAGCCGTCCGCCGGCGGCACCGCCACCC
>Ga0207706_10006049_pt1 | contig 11256 bp, 10 predicted proteins | sample KBSC53metaG_FD_184318 | JGI IMG/M metagenome (GOLD analysis project Ga0207706, IMG submission 184318) | Corn rhizosphere microbial communities from Kellogg Biological Station, Michigan, USA - KBS C5-3 metaG (SPAdes) (version 2) | ecosystem: Host-associated > Plants > Roots > Rhizosphere > Soil ... | reverse complement strand
TGCGATGCAACGCGAATGGCACAACAAAGCGGCGTTCGAGCTACATCAGGCAACGGAGCGCCTGTACATCTGCTTCCTGCTCGTGCGGACGATGTATTTTCCTCGCTCGCACAACATCAAGTTCCTGCGCTCGCTCGCCGAGGACAAGGAGCCTCGGCTGATTGAGGCCTGGCCGCGCGAGACCAAGAAGGACCGCGCCCGCTTTGAGCGGTTGAAGCGCGCTTATGTCGAGGCACGCTACTCGGCAGGTTATTCGATCACCACCGAGGATCTCGACGCGTTGGCCGCATCGGTCTTGCGCCTGCGCGACATCGTCGAGCAGGTCTGCCGCGAACGTCTGGCCGAGCTCGAGGCGGAAGCGGCGGCTTAGCTGTCAGCTCGCGCTGCTGGCGCTGAAGCGCCGGCTGCAGGCGAAGGTGTCGGAGACCAAGTCCAGCGGCCAGCGCCGGTTCGGTCCATCCGGCAACACCAATCGACCGTTGCGGTGACAGGGCGGGTCATACAATTATTGAGGCCAGATCCTTCAGCACGACATTGTGGAGCATGGCTTTGGCCAGCAGCTTTTTCAGCCGGGCGGTCTCGTCCTCGAGCGTCCGCAGCCGACGAGCATCGGAGACCTCCATGTCACCGAACTTCGACTTCCATTTGTAAAAACGTCGCCGCGCTAATCCCGTGACGGCGGCATACATCCGCCGTCGCCATGCCCGCTTCCTGCTCCTTCAAAATCGCGATGATCTGCTCTTCGCTGAACCTGCTGCTGCGCATCTTCGTCCGACTCCTTCGCGTCGGACTCTACTCAAAATCGGTCACATGTCAGAAAAGCGCGTCACGGCGCCTTTTTCCCGCGAAAATGGCCGGAACCCGGCACGCGAACGCCCCGTTTCCCTGGTTGAACGCAAAGGTAGGAGCGACGCCATGGAACCGGTCGGCCGCACGCGCTGGGTTATTGCCGAGGGCTATATTCCTCCAAACAGCTCGTACGACAGCCGGGCGCTCGTGTCGCACGAGGCCGCGTGCATCCTCAACACCGGCGACGCGGACGCGCATGTCGCCATCACCGTGTTCTTTACCGACCGCGAGCCAGCTGGACCGTATCTGGTGACGGTCGGAGCGCGCAGGACGCTGCATTTGCGGTTCAATGACCTCGACGATCCCGAGCCCGTGCCGGTCGGCACCGATTACGCCTCGGTGATCGAATCCGACGTGCCGATCGTCGTCCAGCATACGCGCCTCGATTCCCGCAAAGCCGAGCTCGCGCTGCTGTCGACGGTGGCTTTCGCCGCTTAAGCAAACAGCCGCTTGCAACTGGTGGTCGATGCGCCAAGATGCCGCCCGTTTCGGGAGGGCAATTGTGACACGCAAGGACGAAGGAACGGCGAACGGCCCCGCGCTGGGGCGGCGTGAATTTCTGGGCGCGGCGACGATGGGCGCGGGGCTGGCGGCGACCGGCCTCGGCGCGCCGGCCTCGGCGGCCGAGGGACCCGCGCCGCAGGTCGACTTCCCGGCCGATCCGCGCGCGTTCGGCGGCGGGGCGCCGAGCGCCAACAACCGCGCCGAGATCGACCTCTACGACGCCGAGGTCGAAGGCAAGCTGCCGGCCGACCTCGACGGGGTGTTCTACCGTGTCGGGCCCGACCCGCAGTATCCCAAGCCCGAGAAGTATTCGGGCGACATTCCGTTCGACGGCGAGGGCCACGTGTCGATGTTCCGCATCAAGGACGGGCACGTCGATTATCGCACGCGCTACGCCCGCACACAGCGGTGGAAGGCCCAGCACGAGGCGCGCCGCAGCCTGTTCGGCATGTACCGCAACCCGATGACCGACGACCCGAGCGTCAAGGGTCTCAGCCGCGGCACGGCGAACACCCAGCTGTTCGTGCACCACAAGAAGCTGCTGGTGTTCAAGGAGGACAGCCCGCCGGTCTACATGGACCCGTGGACGCTCGAGACGAAGGACGATTACTACACCTTCGGCGGCAAGCTCGGCAGCCAGACGCATACCGCGCACCCGAAGATCGATCCCCTGACGGGCGAGTACATCAGCTTCGGCTACGAGGCGAACGGGCTCGCGTCGAAGGACGTTCACGTATTCAGCGCCGACAAGGACGGCAACGTCAATTGGGGCGTGACCGTCGAGGCGCCTTATGCGGCGATGATGCACGACTTCGCGGTGACCCAGAAATACGTGATCCTGATGGTCACGCAAATGGCCGCCAACATCCCGCAGATGGAAGCGGGCGGCGTCCACTTCGCCTACGATTCGACGCTGCCCGTCTACATCGGCGTGCTGCACCGCGGCGGCGACGGCAAGGACCTGCGCTGGTTCAAGGGCGCCAACCTCTTCTGCACCCACGTGATGGGCGCGTGGTCCGACGGCGACAAGGTGACGCTCGACATGGACGGCGGCGAGGGCAACCAGTTTCCTTTCTTTCCCAGCGTGCGCGAGCCGTTCGACCCGGTGAAGGCGCAAGGCCGCATCCGCCGCTTCACGATCGATCTTTCCCGCAAGAGCAACGACACCTACCAGACCGAGACGCTCTATCCCGACATCACCGGCGTGCTCTCGCGGCAGGACGACCGCTTCCATACGCTGCCGTACCGCTGGGGCTACCTCAACGCCGGGCGCGGGTGGGCGATCTTCGACCATGCCAGCAAGACCTCGCAGCTGGTGACGGTGCCCGACTACGCGTTGTCGGAGATGACCTTCGTGCCCCGCAGGAAGGACGCGCCGGAGGGCGACGGCTATCTCATCGGCATCGGCAGCTCGATGAAGGAAGCGGGCCGCTCGGACCTGATCCTCGTCGACACCAAGGCCATCGCCGCCGGCCCGGTCGCGCGGGTGAAGATGCCGTTCAAGGTCGTCGGCCAGGTGCACGGCTTCTGGGCCGACGCCAGCCAGCTTCCCGCCTGAGCCGCCGATGATCCGCACGCTTTTCGCCCGCGCGCTGGCGGTCACCTCCGCGCTGTTCCTGACGGGAGCGGGACAGGCACCGTCGGTCGACTGGGCCATGGTCGGGCGCACGTTCGACGAGCAGCATTTCAGCCCCCTGACCCAGATCAACGACAAGAACGTCGGCCGCCTGGGGCTTGCCTGGTACGCCGACATCGCGACCGAGCGCGGGATGGAAGGGACGCCGCTCGAGATCGGCGGCGTGCTCTACAACGTGCAGCCGTGGAACATCGTCACCGCTTACGAGGCGACAAGCGGCAAGGTGCTGTGGACGTTCGACCCGCACGTGCCGACGAAGTACGGCCGCATGGCCTGCTGCGACATCGTCTCACGCGGGCTCGCGGCGGCGAACGGCAAGATCTACGTCGCGACGCTCGACGGGCGGCTCATCGCGCTCGATGCCGCGAGCGGCAAGCCGGTCTGGTCGGTGCTGACGGTCGACAACTCGAAGAACTACACGATCACCGGCGCGCCGCGGGTCTACGACGGCAAGGTCCTGATCGGCAACGGCGGCGCGGAGATGGGCGTGCGCGGCTACGTCACCGCCTACGACGCCGAGACCGGCCGGCAGGCCTGGCGCTTCTACACGGTGCCGGGCGACCCTTCGAAGGGCTTCGAGAACAAGGCCATGCAAATGGCCGCCAGGACCTGGACCGGCGAGTGGTGGAAAGCGGGCGGCGGCGGCACGGTGTGGGATTCGATGGCCTATGACCCGGCGCTGCACATGGTCTACATCGGCGTCGGCAACGGCTCGCCGTGGGCGCAGATCTTCCGCAGCCCGGGCGGCGGCGACAACCTGTTCCTGGCCTCGATCGTCGCGCTCGACGTGCGCACCGGCGAATACGAGTGGCACTACCAGACGGTGCCGGGCGAGGAGTGGGACTATACCGCCACGCAGCAGATGATCCTCGCCGACCTTCCGATCGGCGGCAAGGTCCGCAAGGTCATCATGCAGGCGCCGAAGAACGGCTTCTTCTACGTGCTCGACCGCCGGACCGGCGAGCTTATGAGCGCGAGGGCGACCGTGCCGATCAACTGGGCGAGCGGTATCGACATGAAGACCGGTCGACCGATCGGCAACCCGGCGGTGCGCTACGGCAAGGTTCCGGTGATGGTCTCGCCCGGCGCGGGCGGCGCGCACAATTTCAACGCGATGGCCTATAGCCCCAAGACCGGCCTCGTCTACCTCCCCGTCAGCGAGACCTACATGGCCTACGCCGCCGCCGACAGCTTCGACCCGGCGCATCCGGGTCTCGGCACCAGCTTTGCGGGCTACGACGCCGAGCGCAAAAGGATCGCCGAATACGCCGATGCCCATTCGCGTCAGTGGCTCTCGGCGCGCGACCCGGTGACGCAAAAGGAAGTCTGGCGCACGCCCGACGAGCGGAAGGGCAGCGGCGGCGTGCTGGTGACCGCCGGCAACCTCGTGTTCGAGGGCAAGATCGGCACGACGTTTGCGGCCTACCGCGCCGACACGGGCCGCAAGGTCTGGGAAATGCCCGTGCAACAGGTGCCGATCGCCGCGCCGATCACCTACATGGTCGACGGCGTGCAATACATCGCCGTCAACGCCGGCTGGGGCGGCGGGCTCGCGCACGTCGAGCGGTCGAACTACTCAAAGCTGTTCATCGGCAAGCCGCGCCTCCTGGTGTTCAAGCTCGGCGGCAGCGCCAAGCTGCCGCCGATGCCCAAGGAATCGACCGAGGTGCCCGAGCTGGCGGCGCCGCCGAAGCTCACGGCCAGCGCCGCCGTGGTGGCGAAAGGCGAGCAGCTCTACGGCCAAAACTGCGCGCTGTGCCACGGCGTCGCCGCGCGCGGCGGGGTCAAGGACCTGCGCCACATGTCGCCGCAGACGCACGCCGATTTCCTCGCCATCGTCCTCGGCGGCAAGCGCGCGGCGAACGGCATGGCGAGTTTCGCGGACGTGCTGACGAAGGACGAGGCCGAGGCGATCCACCAGTACCTGATCGCCCGCGCCAACGCCGACTGGGATGCCCCTGCGAAATAGGTTGACCGGAAAATCGTTTCGCGCGAAACCACTGCTCGCCCGCCGGGGTCCGCCCCGGCCGAGCCGTGGGAGAGCGTCGGGCAAGCCCGGCCGCCGAAGGAGCAACCGCCCCGGAATCTCTCAGGCCGAAGGACCGCGGGGTCGGTAAAGCGGGCACTCTGGAAAGAGCCTTCCGGCAACGGACGGCCACCGAAGGTGTAAGCCCGGACATCCGGGCCAGGCTCTCAGGTTTCCCGACAGAGGGGGCGATGGAGAAGAGGCCCAGCCCGGGCATCGCCATCGCGTCGGGGAAGTCGATGACCGAAGAAGCTGCAAGCCAAGCCCTCGACAGACTGCCGCTCGATGCGTGGCATCGCGCGAAGGGCGCGCGCATGGTGCCGTTCGCCGGCTACGAGATGCCGCTCCAGTACGCCGGCCCGCATGGGGGGATCCTCGCCGAGCATGAATGGACGCGCACCCACGCCGGGCTGTTCGACGTCAGCCACATGGGCCAACTGATTGTCGAGGGCGAAGGCGCAGCCGAGGCGCTCGAAGCGCTGCTCCCCGCCGACATCGAGGCGCTGAATCCCGGCCACATCCGCTATTCGCTGCTGCTCGCCGAGGACGGCGGCATCCTCGACGACCTGATGGTGACCAACCTCACCCAAGCGGACGCCACGCCGCGCTACTACCTCGTCGTCAACGGCGCGACCAAGTGGGACGACATCGCCCACTTGCGCGAGCGCCTGCCCGACGAGATCACCTTGACGCACCTTGAAGACCAGGCGCTGCTGGCGCTGCAGGGCCCCGAGGCGGCGCAGGCGCTCGAGCGGGTGATGCGCGGCGCGACGCACGACCTCGGCTTCATGCAGGGAACCGGCTACCAGTTCGGCGAGATCCTCGTCGGCATCGGCCGCTCGGGCTATACCGGCGAGGACGGCTTCGAGCTGTCGGTCCCGGCCGACCGCGCCGAGCAGCTCGCCGGCCGCCTTTGCGCCGAGATCGAGATCAAGCCCGTCGGCCTCGGCGCGCGCGATTCGCTGCGGCTCGAAGCCGGGCTGCCGCTTTACGGGCACGACCTGACGCCAAAGACCGATCCCGTCAGCGCCGGGCTCGAATTCGCCATCAGCAGGAAGCGCCGCGAGACCGGCGGCTTTCCGGGCGCCGAGCGCATCGGCAAGCTGCTGAAGGACGGCACGCCGACCCGCCGCGTCGGCCTCGCGCTCGAAGGCCGCATGGCCGCGCGGGAGGGCGCGCCGGTGTTCGCCGCCACGAAGCAGGTCGGCACCGTCACCTCGGGCGGGTTCTCGCCGACGCTCGGCCATCCGATCGCGATGGCCTACGTCGACAGCGATCTCGCGGCCGCCGGCACCGGGCTCGAAATAGAGGTCCGCGGGAAGCGCCTGCCCGCGCGGGTCGTGCCGATGCCCTTCGTCCCCCACCGCTATCACCGCAAAGGAGCTGCCTGACATGCCGCGTTACTTCACCGAGGATCACGAATGGATCGAGGTCGACGGCGACACCGCCACGATCGGCATCACCGACTACGCGCAAGGCCAGCTCGGCGACATCGTCTTCGTCGAGGTCCCGAGCGCCGGCACCGCTCTCGCCAAGGGCAAGGAAGCCGCGGTGGTCGAAAGCGTCAAGGCGGCAAGCGACGTCTTTTCGCCGGTGAGCGGCACGGTCACGCAAGGCAACGCGGCGCTCGAGGACGACCCGGCGCTGGTGAACTCCGCGCCCGAGAGCGACGGCTGGTTCTTCAAGCTGACCATGGCCGACAAGGGCGAGCTTGCCGGGCTGATGGACGAAGAAAAGTACAAGGACTTCGTGGCGACACTCTGAGGATCACGTCATGCGCTACCTTCCCCTAACCGACGCCGACCGAGCGGCGATGCTCGGCGTCATCGGCGCAACGTCGATCGACGCGTTGTTCGCGGATGTCCCGCGTGAGCTTTATCTCGCCGGCCCGATCGACGGCCTGCCGACGCATGCGAGCGAGTTGGCGGTCGAGCGGCACATGGCCGCGCTCGCGGCGAAGAACCTTTCCGCCGGCGAGGCGCCGTTCTTCCTCGGGGCCGGGGCCTATCGCCACCACATCCCGGCGAGCGTCGACCACCTGATCCAGCGCGGCGAGTTCCTCACCAGCTACACGCCCTACCAGCCCGAGATCGCCCAGGGCACGCTGCAGATGCTGTTCGAGTTCCAGACGCAGGTCGCGCGGCTGTTCGGCTGCGCGGTGGCGAACGCCTCGATGTACGACGGCTCGACCGCCTGCTGGGAGGCGATCGCGATGGCGGGCCGCGTGACCAGGCGCAGCAAGGTGCTGCTGTCGAACGGGCTGCACCCGCACTACGTCTCGACCGCAAGGACGATGGCGCGCTTCAACGGCGATGCTGTCGACTATGCCGAGCCGGCGCTGACCGCCGAGACCGACTTCGCGAGGCTGGCGACCGCCGTCGACGGCGAAACCGGGTGCGTCGTGGTGCAGTACCCGGACATCCTCGGCCGCGTCGGCGACATGACCGCGCTGGCGGACGCCTGCCACGCCGCGGGCGCGCTGCTGGTGGCGGTGGTGACCGAGCCGGTCGCGCTCGGCGCGCTCAGGTCGCCGGGCGAGATGGGCGCCGATATCGTCGTCGGCGAGGGCCAGGCGATCGGCGTCGGGCTGCAGTACGGCGGGCCGTACCTGGGCCTCTTCGCGATCCGCGATGCGAAGCACGTGCGACAGATGCCGGGCCGGCTGTGCGGCGAGACGGTCGACGCCGAGGGCAAGCGCGGCTTCGTGCTGACCCTCTCGACCCGCGAGCAGCACATCCGCCGCGAGAAGGCGACGAGCAACATCTGCACCAACTCCGGGCTTTGTGCGCTCGCCTTCTCGGTTCACCTGACGCTGCTCGGCGAGAAGGGCCTGCGGGCGCTGGCGGCCGAGAACCATCGCCTCGCCTGCCTTGCCGCCGGGCGGCTGGCGAAAGTGGGGGGCGTCGAGGTGCTCAACGACGCCTTCTTCAACGAGTTCACCATCACCGTGCCGGCCGAATCCCGCCAGCTCGTGCGCGACCTCGCCGACAAAGGTATCCTCGCCGGTGTCTCGCTCGGGCGGCTCTATCCCGATGGCGACCGGCGCGAGAACGGTATCGTCGTCGCCGTCACCGAGACGGTCACCGAGGAGGATATCGAGAGGCTTGCCTCGGCGCTCGAGGAGGCCCTCGCATGAACGCGCCCAATGTCAGCGGATGGAAGCCCGGCACCCCTGAGGCGCCGTCCGGTCCGGCGGGGATCGAGACGGTCACCGGTAATCGCGGGCTGATGCTTGAAGAGCCGCTGATCTTCGAGATCGGCGGCGCCGACACCTGCGGGGTCGACTTGCCGGAACCCGCCGGCGAAACGGACCGCCTCGGCGGCCTTGCCCGCTCCGAGCCGATCGGCCTCCCCGGTCTGTCCGAGCCCGAGACGGTGCGCCACTACACGCGCCTCAGCCGGCAGAACTACGCGATCGACTGCGGCATCTTCCCGCTCGGCAGCTGCACGATGAAGCACAACCCGCGGCTCAACGAGAAGATCGCGCGGCTGCCCGGCTTTTGCGATCTTCACCCGCTGCAGCCGGAAGCGACCGTGCAGGGCGCGCTCGGGGTGATCGACGAACTGGCGCGCTGGCTGCTCGCGCTCACCGGCATGCACTCGGTGGCGATGAGCCCGAAGGCGGGCGCGCACGGCGAGCTGTGCGGGATTCTGTGCATCCGCGCCGCGCTCGAAGCACGCGGCGATGCCCGCTCGGTGATCCTCGTCCCGGAAAGCGCCCACGGTACCAATCCCGCCACCGCCGCCTTCGCGGGGTACGCGGTCGAGAACATCCCTGCGACCGCCGAGGGCCGCGTCGATCTCGCGGCGCTCAAGGCGCGTCTTGCTCCCGACGTCGCGGCGGTGATGATCACCAACCCCAACACCTGCGGCCTGTTCGAGCGCGACATGAAGGCGATCTCGGACGCGGTCCATGCCGCCGGCGCGCTGGTCTATTGCGACGGCGCCAACTTCAACGCCATCGTCGGCCGCGTGCGGCCGGGCGACCTCGGCATCGATGCGATGCACATCAACCTGCACAAGACCTTCTCGACCCCGCACGGCGGCGGCGGGCCGGGCTCGGGGCCGGTGGTTCTGAGCGAAGCGCTGACGCCGTTCGCGCCGCTGCCGTTCGTGCGCAAGGCCGGCGATTCGTTCGAGCTGATCGAGGAGGAAGACGGCGCCGAGGCCGCGCCGCGCACGTTCGGTCGGATGGCGGCGTTCAACGGCCAGATGGGCATGTTCACCCGCGCTCTCGCCTACATCCTCAGCCACGGCATCGACGGGTTGCGGCAGGTGTCGGGCGATGCGGTGCTGGGCGCCAACTACCTGCTGCGCAGCCTCGACGACGTGCTTGACGCGCCGTTCGGCGGCAGCGGGCCGTGCATGCACGAGGCGCTGTTCAGCGACCAGGGCTTTGCGGAAGGGATCGCCACGCTCGATCTTGCCAAGGCGCTGATCGACGAGGGCTTCCACCCGATGACGATGTACTTCCCGCTCGTCGTCCACGGCGCGATGCTGGTCGAGCCGACCGAATGCGAGAGCAAGGCGAGCCTCGACCAGTTCATCCTCGCGCTGCGCGCGCTCGCGGCGCGCGCGAAGGCGGGCGACGAGAGCCTTCGCCAGGCACCGCGCCTCGCGCCGAGGCGGCGGCTCGACGAGACGCTGGCAGCGCGAAAGCCGGTGCTGACCTACGAGGGCGACTGACCCTAAAGCTTCGCCGTCAGCTCGGGGACGATCTGGAACAGGTCGCCGACGAGGCCGATGTCGGCGACCTGGAAGATCGGCGCGTCGCCGTCCTTGTTGATGGCGACGATGGTTTTCGAATCCTTCATCCCCGCAAGGTGCTGGATCGCGCCCGAGATGCCGATGGCGATGTAGAGCTCGGGGGCGACGATCTTGCCGGTCTGGCCGACCTGGTAATCGTTCGGCACGTAGCCTGCATCGACCGCCGCGCGGCTGGCGCCGATCGCCGCGCCGAGCTTGTCGGCGAGCGGGGTGATCAGCTCCTCGAACGTCGCCGCGTCCTTTAGCGCGCGGCCGCCCGAGACGATGACCCTGGCGCTGGTCAGTTCGGGCCGCTCGCTTTCCTCGGCGTCGAGCGAGACGAAGGTCGAAAGCCCCGCGTCGCCCGGGCCCGAGACGGCCTCGATCGCCGCCGTGCCGCCCTCGGCGGCGGCCTTGTCGAACGCCGTGCCGCGCACGGTGATGACCAGCTTGGGATCGCTTGCCTCGACCGTCGCGATGGCGTTGCCGGCGTAGATCGGCCGGGTGAAGGTCCGCTCGCCCTCGACCGAGAGGATGTCGGAGACCTGCATCACGTCGAGCATCGCCGCGACGCGCGGGGCGATGTTCTTGCCGGTCGTCGTCGCCGGCGCGAGAAACGCATCGTGGCGCTCCATCAGCGAGGCGATGAGCGGGGCGACGTTCTCGGCGAGCTGGTGCTCGTAGGCCGGTTCGTCGGCCACGTGAACCTTGCCGACGCCGGCGATCCGCGCCGCCGCCTCGGCGACGCCGCGGCAATCCTTGCCGGCGACGAGCAGGTGCACGTCGCCGAGCTTCGCCGCCGCGGTGACCGTGGCGAGCGTCGCGTCCTTCAGCTGCCGGTTGTCGTGTTCGGCGAGGACCAGGGTCTTCATCACGCCACTCCCAGCGTCTTGAGTTTCGCCACCAGCTCGTCGACCGAGCCGACTTTCGCGCCCGCCTGGCGCACCGGCGGCTCGCTGACGTTCGTCACCTTCAATCGCGGCGCGGCATCGACGCCGTAATCGGCCGGCGCCTTTGTCGCGAGCGGCTTCGCCTTCGCCTTCATGATGTTGGGCAGCGAGGCGTAGCGCGGCTCGTTGAGCCTCAAGTCGGTGGTCACGACCGCCGGCAGCTTGAGCAAGACCGTCTCGAGCCCGCCGTCGACCTCTCGGGTGACGCTCACGCGGTCGCCGCTCACCTCGACCTTCGACGCGAACGTCCCCTGCGGCCGGCCCCACAGCGCGGCGAGCATCTGGCCGGTCTGGTTCGAATCGTCGTCGATCGCCTGCTTGCCCATCACCACCATGCCGGGCTGCTCCTCGTCGACGATCGCCTTCAGGATCTTCGCCACGGCAAGCGGCTCGACCTCGTCGTCCGTCTCGACCAGGATCGCCCGGTCGGCGCCCATGGCGAGCGCGGTGCGCAGCGTCTCCTGGGCCTTCGCCGGGCCGATCGAGACGGCGACGATCTCGCTCGCCGCGCCCTTTTCCTTCAGGCGAATGGCTTCCTCGACGGC
>Ga0207706_10006042_pt1 | contig 11264 bp, 14 predicted proteins | sample KBSC53metaG_FD_184318 | JGI IMG/M metagenome (GOLD analysis project Ga0207706, IMG submission 184318) | Corn rhizosphere microbial communities from Kellogg Biological Station, Michigan, USA - KBS C5-3 metaG (SPAdes) (version 2) | ecosystem: Host-associated > Plants > Roots > Rhizosphere > Soil ... | reverse complement strand
GTTGGGGATCATCTGCTCGAGAGCGGAGCGGAGGCGCTCGCCCTTCTGCCGCACCTGCGCGAGGAATTCCTCGTCTGCGACGATGTCGAACACCGCCTGTCCCGCCGCCATGGCAAGCGGGTTGCCGCCGTAGGTCGACCCGTGCGTGCCGATCACCATGCCGGCCGCCGCTTTCTCGCTCGCGAGGCAGGCGCCCATCGGGAAGCCGCCGCCGATGCCCTTGGCCGAAGCCATGATGTCCGGGACGACGCCGTAATGCTGGTAGCCATAAAGCTGCCCCGTCCGGGCGACGCCGCACTGGACCTCATCGAACACGAGCATGAGATCATGCTCGTCGCAGGCGGCGCGCAGGCCGGCGAGGAATTCGTGGGTCGCGGGCCGGATGCCGCCCTCGCCCTGGATCGGTTCGAGCAGGAAGCCTGCAGTATTTTCGTCGATCGCTGCCAATGCCGCGTCGAGATTGTTGAATTCGACGACCTTGAAGCCCGGAAGTAGCGGCGCGAACCCCTCAATCATCTTCTGCTGATCGGTGGCGCTGATCGTCGCCATCGTCCGCCCGTGGAAGGCGTTCGAGAAAGTGATCAGGTCGTGCTTGTGACCATTGCCCTTGGCGTAATGATAGCGGCGCGCGGTCTTGATCGCGCATTCCACCGCTTCGACGCCTGAATTGGTGAAGAACACCGTGTCGGCAAAGGTCAGGTCGCACAGCCGCTTCGCGAACGCCTCGCCCTGCGGCGAGCCGTAGAGGTTCGACACGTGCATCAGGGTAGCGGCCTGCTCCTGGATCGCCTTGGTCAGGTGCGGATGCCCGTGGCCGAGGATATTGACCGCAATGCCCGCGGCAAAGTCGAGGTACCGCTCACCCTGCTCGCCGTAGAGATAGGCTCCCTCACCACGGACCGGGCGGACCGGCGAACGCGGATAGACGGGCATGAGCGGCGTGATGGCCATGGAAAGACGGCTCCCTTTAAGCGTCGGTGTTGCGGTCCCGAGGCTATAGCCAGCGGTCCGAAAAAGGGCAAAGCACCGCGCGCCTGCGCAACGAAAAAGGCGCCCCGGAATACAAACCGGAGCGCCTCTTCCTTACGCAACTGACGCTTACTTAGTCGTTGCCGCGGCCCCAACGGCCGTCCCGATCGTTGTAGCCGTAACGACCATATCGGTTGCTCAGCGCGACCTGCACGCGCTGCTCGAGGTTCGCGATCCGAACCTGGATCTCGTTGGCCTCATTGGGATTAAGCCCGTTCCGGCTTACGCGGCGCAGGCGGCGCTCGATGTCGTTCGCCTGATCGCGCAAACGGTCGGCACTGCGCTCGCTGATCCGGTCGCGATGGTCCAGGCGGCTGATCTGGCGCTCGACGTTGTCCAGCCGAACCTGCAAGGCACGAGCCTGGCCGAAGCCGTTGTTATTGCCATAGCCGTTATACCCGTTGTAGCCGGACGGCGCCGGCCGCGGAGCGGGGTAGTACTGGGCAACCGCGGGGCTGGCGGCGATGAGCGCGGCACCTGCAGCGGCCATTGAAAGAACGATCCTACGCATCACGGGCTCTCCTTCGTTTGAGCACTTGGTTGATGCGTATGTTGTGCGCCCCTTCGCTTGATGCGCGTCTGAACGCGACCGTTATGAACCGTTCAATATTGTAAACGCGCTAAGCCTTTGAAATCGCTCACAGCGGCGGCCTGGGCGCACTCACGGGCCCCGAACGCGCGCTCAAAACGGCAATCAGAAACAGGAAGATTGTCAGGAGAATCCCGAGTCCGGCGGCCGGCGATTCGAGGAACCAGCTTCCCACCGGGGCCGCCCGGCTCACCCACCACAGGCCGCCGGCCACCACTGCAAGGCCGAACAGCTGCTGGACGAAGCCAGCCACGAGATATCGCCGATGGGCGGACAGCTGCTCCTCGAAAGCGATCCTCGCCTGCACTCGGCGGACGAATTGGCGATCCGGCAGCCGTTCGTCAGGCTGCAGCGCAGACGCGAGGAAGAGTTCGAAATCGTCAGCCATGTTCCGTTCCTTCCCAAAGTGCACGGCACCTTGCCTTCGCCCGCGCCACTGTCGACTTCAGCGTCCCCAAGGGCATTTTGAGCATCTCGGCAGCTTCGACATGCGTCCAGCCATGCCCCTCGCAAAGGACCAGCGCCGCGCGCTCGCTTTCGCTCAGTCGCGCGAGCATGTCCTCGACTTCCGTCGACGCCGGCGGGCCATGATCAACGGTCCCGTCCTCGACTGGTCGCGTGCGCTGGCGCCGGAGCATGTCGAGCCGGCAGCGCCAGGCAATTCTGGTGAGCCAGGTCGAATAGCGCGCACGCCCGTCATACTGACCTGCCGCGAGCCATGCCTTGAGAAAGGCGTCCTGCGCGATGTCGTCGGCGACATCCGCGCCGAACGTCCGCGCAAGGAAGCTTCGGAGCGGCCGCTCATATTTCTCGACGAGCAAAGCGAAAGCGCCGCTGTCGCCGCTCGCAGCGCGGCGCGACAGGGCGAGGTCCTCGTCATTGGGGTGAGGCACGCCGACGGGCCCGTTCCAGCATGAACAGACGCAGCCAGAGCGCCGTCCCGATGATCAGCGGGAACAGTGCGCCCGCTATCCCATAGTGCATCCAGGCCGGATCGCCGATGACGATGCTGGCGGCGATCATTGCGATTCCGAAAGCGATCAGGATCGTCGCCAGCCGGTCGTCGCCGGCCTTTTCCGGCAGCGATCCAAGCCGTTCCATCATTGCCTCGGCGCTCGACGGATCGCGATCGACCAGGCGCCGCGCCGTTTTGTGCATGATGGCCGTAGCAGCCAGGCGCACGAGATGAATGAAGCTCAGCGCGATCGCGGCGACAACCGCCACCATCACGATCATTTCCGTAGCGGGCATGTCAAACTCCTTCATATTCCGGAGCTTGGACGTCGTCGCGGCCGCCTTTGGATGAGCGGCCGCGAAAAAAGTCAGTTCTTGATCTTCCAGCCCGTCCTCAGAAGCGAATAGCAGGCCGCCCAGAGCAGGACGTTGAGCGCCAATAGACCGAGGCCGCCAATCCACAGCGGTGAATCGCTCGTCCCGAGAAAACCGGCGCGGAACCCCGAGATGACGTAGAAGAAGGGGTTGGCGTGGCTGACCTTCTGGAAAGCAGGGGACAGTTGGTGAACCGAGTAGAAGGTCCCGCTGAGCAGCGACAACGGAGTCACGACGAAGTTGGAGACAGCCGCGGCATGATCGAACTTCTCGGCCCAGACCGATGTCAGCAGGCCGAGGAACGAGAGCAACAGCGCTCCCATCAATCCGAACCACAAGACCAGCTCCGGCCGACGGATGTCGACCGACACGCCGGGCCACAGAAGCATCGCCAGCCAGACGGCGAACCCGACCAGGACTGCCCGGGTCACCGACGCCCCGACTAGCCCCGCCATCAACTCGCCCGTCGACAGCGGCGGCATCAGATAATCGACGATATTGCCCTGGATCTTTCCCACCAGCAGCGAAAAGCTCGAATTGGCGAAAGCATTCTGCAGCATCGCCATGACGATCAGCCCGGGAGCGATGAAATCGGCGAATGGCACTCCCAGGACCGTCCGTCCTGCGCGCCCCAATGCCACCGTAAAAATCGCCAGATATAGAAGGGTTGTGATCGCCGGCGCCCACACGGTTTGCATCTGGACCTTGAAGAAGCGGCGCACCTCCTTGATATAAAGGGTCCGAAGGCCTCCCCAATTGACGCCCTTGAGCACCGGGTCACCGGGTGCGTTGCGCACCCAACTATTCGCTTGGTCGTTCACCGGTCGAGGGCCTATCGGCTGGTCGTCATACGGGCAAGTTTGGAGCAGGGATTAAAAATGTCGTGGACTGAAGAGCGTATCGAGCGCCTGAAGAAGATGTGGCACGACGGGGCAACCGCGAGCCAGATCGCCGACGAGCTCGGCGGAGTCAGCCGCAATGCAGTAATCGGCAAGGCGCACCGCCTCGGCCTCGAGCAGCGCCCCTCTCCCGTGAAGGCCGGCGAGGAAAAGGAAGCAAAAAAGCCCGCCGCTGCTGCGGCGCCGAAACCCGCTGCGCCGAAGGTCGAAGCGTCGAAACCTGCGCCTGCCGCCTCTGCAACGCCGCAAGCTTCCGCTCCGGCCGCCACGCCGCGCTCGGCCCCCGAGATGCAATATCGCTCGATCGGTCCGGGCGGTTTCATCCGCCAGGGCCCAGGCGAACAACAGGCGCCGATCCCGCCCGCTCCTCCGCGCCGCCTGGTGCCGGCCAAGCCGAGCCCAGAGGTTGCCGACAAGACCAGCCTGCTCGATCTCAACGACCGCATCTGCAAGTGGCCGATGGGGCACCCTGGCGAGCCGGATTTCCATTTCTGCGGGGAGCAGGCCAATCCCGGATTCCCGTATTGCGTCCAGCATTGCGGCGTCGCCTATCAGGCGCAGCTACCGCGGCGCGACCGGCGCCCACCCCCGCCCCTGCCCTTCGGCGGCCCCAGGGTCCGCTAAGCTCAAGCTGCCGAGCGCAAGCTGAGCGGAGCGCAGCGAGCGTGGTTGCGCAACAAACAGCGAAAGCCGGCCGACCGGCCGGGAACGCGACCGGATCGACGTTGTGGGATCCACTCCCGTGACGGCGCCCGGTCCCCTTCGGTGGTGGCGTAGCCCGCTTTGGCTGCTCCAGGTCGCGACCGGCGCGAAGAGCTTTGCTGACAACCCAATTCTCGGTTCACGGCGGCTGAACCGGCGGGGGCTCCATGCCTCACGATTGAAGCTCGCTCACCGGCTCGCCTGGCGCCGCAGGCGCGGCCTGGCTTCGAAAATGCCGCCCGAATGGCGCGAGCAGTTCGATCGCAATGGCTATGTCGAAATCCGCGACTTTCTTCCGGCGGACAGCTTCGCGCGTCTTCAATCGGCGCTTCTCGGAAGCGAGTTCGACAGCCGGGAACACCGGCAAGGCGACACGATCACGCGGCGGGTGCCCATCGGCCCCACGTTGCTCCAGGCAGTCCCCGACCTTGCCCGACTGATCGACGACAAGCGCTGGAAGCATATTCTCGCTTATGTCGGCACCACGCGCAGCGAACCGCTTTATTACGTGCAGACAATTGTCATGGGCCATGCGCAAGGCGCGCCGGACCCCCAGCTCGAGCTACACTCCGACACCTTCCACCCGTCGCTGAAGGCTTGGCTGTTCCTCACCGACGTCACCGATGACGAAGGGCCCCTGACCTATGTTGCCGGATCCCATCGACTGACGCCCAAGCGCCTCGCCTGGGAGCAAGCGCGCAGCATTGGCATCAGCGACAGCGACCATCTTTCGCAGCGTGGTTCGCTGCGAGTTTCCGCCGACGAGCTTGCCGCGCTCGACCTGCCCGCGCCCACACGGTTCACCGTCCCCGCGAACACATTGGTCGCCATCGACACCTGCGGTTTCCATGCGCGCGGCAATTGTAGTCGCCCAACAGTCCGCGTCGAAATCTGGGCCTATTCGCGCCGCAGCCCTTTCGTGCCGTGGTCGGGACTTGACCTTCTGTCCTGGAGACCGATCGCGATTCGCCGCGCGACCTGGCTGCCTTTCATCGTCGACCGTCTCGATCGTCTCGGCTGGATGAAGCAGCATTGGAAGCCTGCTGGCCCCCGCCGCCCGATCGATCCCTAGGCGCTCGTCCCGGGATCGCCGAGGAAGCGGCGGACCCCGCTCGTGAATGTCTCCCACGCCGGCTCGTCGGCGAGAAGGATGTGATTTCGGCTTTCGAGCGGAACGAATTGCGCGTTGGGAATGCCGCCGGCCAATTCGGCGCCCTGTGAAAACGGCACCGCTTGGTCGCTGCGCGAATGGAAGATGAGCGACGGCGTTTCTACCTTCGGCAACAGGTCGCGGACGTCGATCACCGACAGGGCGCGCTGCAGCCGCACTGCATTCTCGGGCGACGCGGAGAGTCGCTGCATTTCGTTGAACCACCCCATCTGCTTCGGCGAGGCGTCGGGTATGTAATGATTGGTGAAGAGCTGGCGATAAGCCGGATTGTCCGCTCCCCAGCCCACCTCCGTCAGCGTCAGCATCGCCTCCCGCCTCGCGATCTCCGCAGGGTCCGCGCGAACCGCCCAGCCCGCGGCATAGCCGTTACAGATGATAAGTCGCCTGACGCGCTTCGGGTGACGCACCGCATAGGCCACCGCGACTGCCGCTCCCTGGCTGATCGCCAGCAAATCGAACTGATCGACGCCTGTCTCCTCGACGACGCATTCCAGGTCCTCCACGAACGCGCTGAAGGACAGATCGGGCGTACCCCAGTCGCTGAGGCCGTTGCCGCGTTCGTCATAGCGGATCAGCGAGCGGCCACGCGTGAACTCCTCGATCCAGTGCCGCCAGAGCGGGCTGTCCCAATCATGCTGGATATGGTTCAGCCAGTTGGCCGTCTTGATGAGCGGCGGGCCCTCACCGGTTACCGAATAAGCCAGCCGGGTCCCGTCCTGCGCCTTGGCATAAAGAACTTTCTGCGGCGGCAGCTCGGCGCGCTGGCCCTTCTTCGCTTCCGCTTCCTGTTCGGCTTCGACGCGCTTCCGCCAGGCTGCGGGCGGGATCCCATATTCGCGCTTGAAGGCACGGTTGAAGGCCGCCTCGCTGCTGAAACCGACCGCATGCGCGACATTCGCGGTGTTCTGCCGGCCGTCGCGGAGCAGGTTGCACGCCATGCGCATCCGCCACTGCGCGCAATAGCGCATCGGGGATTCGCCGATCAGCTCGGCGAACCGCTCGCCAAGGATCGACCGCGACACGCCCGCTTCCCGCGCGAGCGTCTCGACGTCGAAATCCTCCGCATAATGATTGTGTATGATCGATAGCGCTTTCGACACGGCCGGATCTGTCATGCCGCGCAGCCAGCCTTTCGAGCTTGGCGGGAGCTTCTCCACATATTCCCGGATCGCTTGTCCCAGGAACAGCTCGGCAAGTCGCGCTACGACTTCCGGCGATGGCTTGCTTTCCGACAGGAAGCGCAGCGAGCTCTCCAGCCACTCCGCCTGATGCTCGCTAGCATGCAAGGTAAGCATTGGGGGGAGCGCCTCGACCAAAGGATGATCGGTGGCGTCCAGCGAACCGAGGAACCCGCACCATACCTCTGTCTTGTCGCCCGCCGTGCCCGTCGAGACGCGGTGCACACCGTCCGAGGTGATCCAGCTGATCTCGCTTACTTCGGCGGGCTGCAGGCCGGTACGGCTTGCCAGCAGGTGCGGCTCGTTTCGCGGCAACAAGACGATGTCCCCCGCCGCCAGCTCGACCGGCGCCATGCCATCGACCTGCGCAACGGTCCGGCCCGAGCGGACGTAATGATAGCTGATCATTGTCTTCGGCGTCGGGAACCAGGGGGAGCAATGATCGGGCGTGAACTGCGCGCGCACGCAGTAGTCGCCGCTGAACTCGGCATCGATGACTACGCCGCCGCTCAAGCGGAGCGAGCCTAGGATTTCGTCGAGAACGTCCACGAATCGTCCTGTCGCGCATACGTATGCGGCGTTTCGGTCAACTTATCCGGCAGCGCAGTCATTTTGGCAAACGGCTGTCTGGCATACATCCCGATCATCAAATCCGGCAGTCGATTCCGACTTGGGAAAGCAATGCTTCCCGAGCGGGGAGAGTTCGTGCCGGGACATGAAGGGAACGAGAGATGACTGGCAATAACGACAACATGAAGACGCACCGGATGGTGACGCTCTTCTTTGCGTTCGTGGCGGGCATGTCCGCCGTGTCGACGGCGGTCGCGCCGGCAATTCTGCATTGATCGGAGGATTTCATGTACCACGACTTCAATTATGAAGCGACGCTTGCCTCGTCACTGCGTGCGCAGTGGCAGCTCGACGACGTGCTTCGGGCGGACCAGGATCTCGATTTCACGCGCAACTTCATGCCCGAGAGCCTGGCTCGCACGGCTGCGCTCGAGAACCTGAACCCGTTCGAGCAGCGCATCCTCAACCAGATCAGCGCGCATCAGTACCTTAGTATCTTCGGCATCGTTGAGGAGTTCATTCTCCCCTTCGTGGTCGACCATGCGCGTCCGCATCTGCACGGCGACGACTGGCGAGTTCGTGCGATCCTCAACTTCGCGGGAGAGGAAGCCAAGCATATCCAGCTGTTCAAGCGCTTCCATGCAGCCTTTGTTCGCGGCTTCCCGGTCGAGTGCCAGATGATCGGCCCGTCGGAAGCGATCGGTGCCGAGATCCTGCGCCACGATCCTCTCGCGGTCGGCCTCGTCATCCTGATGATCGAGTGGATGAGCCAGCAGCATTATCTTGGCTCGATCCGGGACGATGGCGACATCGATCCGCTCTTCAAGAGCCTCTTGAAGAACCACTGGATGGAGGAGGCGCAGCACGCCAAGCTCGACACGCTGATCGTGGACGCGCTCGCCGTCGGCCGCACCGAAGAACAGATTCAGAAGGCGATCGACGAGTTTTTCGAGATTGGCGGCTTCCTCGATGACGGGCTCAAGCAGCAGGCGGAGTTCAACCTGAATGCCCTCGAGAAGGCGATCGGCCGCAAGGTCGAGGACCGCGAGGCGCTGCTCGCCCAGCAGCATCAGGCCGCACGCTGGACCTACATCGGCTCCGGCATGGTGCACGAGCGCTTCCAGGACACGCTGCAATCGATGTCGCGCAGCGCTGCCGACCGCATTGCCGAGGCCGCCCCGGTCTTCGCCTGATCAACCACCCGCAAGAAGGAAAAGACGAAGATGTTGGACACTGTGAAAACCGAGCGCGTGAACGGGCTCGACCTGAAGGCCCTTGGCGAGGTCGTCGAAGCGATCGGCCAGGATCCAGGCCAGGCGAAGGTCGCGTTCAACGTGACCACGCGCTGGGCGGGCCAGACCCGCAGCGAGACGCTGGTTGAAGGCTATACGATCGGCGGCGAGCGGGTCACCCGCACGCACAAGATCGTCGCTGACGAGCCGTTTGAGCTGTTGGGCGGCGACAGCGCCCCCAATCCGCAGGAGCTGCTGATGGCGGCGTTCAACGCCTGCATCACGGTGGGCTATGTCGCCGGCGCGTCGCTGCAGGGCATCACGCTCGAAAGCCTCGAAATCCGCACCCGCGGCGAGCTCGACCTGCGCGGTTTCCTCGGTCTCAGCGAGGACGTCGTGCCGGGTTACGAGGAGATCGAGTACGAGGTCAGCATCAAGGGCGACGGCACCGCCGATCAGTTCGCGGCGATTCACGACAACGTCCTCAAGACCTCGCCCAATTACTTCAACGTCAGCCGCCCGATCCGCGTCAACGCGAAGCTGAGCGTCGGCTGATCCGAACCAACGAGGAGTAAGGTGATGCACCACATCATGACCGCCGCTGTGGCGGCAATGCTCGCGACCCCGGCTTCGGCCGACCGGCGCATCGTCATCGCCAGCGGCGTACCGATCGCGCGGGTCAGCTATTCGGGCCTGGACCTCAAGTCCGACGGCGGCCGCAGGCAAATGGCGCACCGCATCCGCGTGGCCGCCGAGAAGCTGTGCCTCGGCGCCTTCGTCGAAACCGAGGCCGGCCGGAACGGCTGCTACGTCGCTGCCGTCAACAGCGGCCTCACCCAGATGAACGCTTTGGCCGGCCTGTAACAGCCGGTCCCCCGGGCGCGCCTTCCCCCCTCCCTTTGCCCCCAGGGCGCGCCCGGGACTTCCTTCAGGAGCAATCGAATGCCCGACACCTACACCCTGCCCAACCCCAACAAGGCCTTGTGGGAAAAGGGCGACTTCACCCGCATCGCCGCGACTATGCGTCAGAGCGGCGAAGAGCTGGTCGACAGCCTCGACCTCCGCGCCGGCATGCGGGTGCTCGATCTCGGCTCCGGCGACGGCACGACGGCGATCCCCGCCGCCCGCACCGGTGCCGATGTGCTCGGCGTAGACATCGCCTCCAACCTCGTCGACGCGGGCAACGCCCGCGCGCGGGAAGCCGGTCTCCACAATCTCCGCTTCGAGGAAGGCGACGCATCGAACCTCGCTGGTCTCGCGGATGACAGCTTCGACCTCGTCGTCAGCATCTTCGGCGCCATGTTTGCGCCGCGCCCGCAGGACGTCGCGCGTGAGATGGTGCGCGTGGCGAAACCCGACGGTCGCATCGTGATGGGCAACTGGATCCCGGGCGATCCCACACTCGTCGCGCAAATCCTGAAGATCAGCGCGGCCTACACGCCCCCGCCGCCCGCAGGGTTCGTCAGCCCCATTACCTGGGGCGATGAGGCTGAGGTACGCGAGCGTTTCGAAGTCGCCGGCATCATGCCGAACCAGGTCCGGTTCGAGCGGTCGACCTGGTTCTTCCGCGACGAAGGGCCTGCAAGCGGCCTCTTCGACACGTTCCGCCATTTCTACGGCCCGACCATGAACGCCTTCGAGGCCGCCGCGAAGGACGGCCGCGAGGAAGAACTCGCGAAGGAGCTCCGCGCCCTTTTCGTCGAGCAAAACCGCGGCTGCGAGAACACGGCCATCCCGGCGACCTTCCTCAAGGTCACCGTCAACGTCGGAAGGAAATGATCATGCGACACCTGCTGGAAGACCCCGCATTTCCCGACATCGTCGCCGAATGGGCGCGCTGCGACGGGCTCGACTGCGATTATGCCAACGACAATATCGGCGAAGAGGATGACGATTTCGCGGAGATCTTCCTCATGGAAATCGCCCGCCGCGATATCGAGGCGACCCGTGCGTGGTAACGAAAGCCCCGGAGAGCGTGGCTCCCCGGGGCTCCTTTCCCGCCTTCGCGAGATGGTTCAGGCGTTCTCGGCTTCCGCGTCGACCGTCTGCTTCGAAGCAGGACTGTCGATGGCGCGGTCGGATTCGCCGATGTTGATCTTCCTCGGCTTCATCGCCTCCGGGATCTCGCGCACCAGCTCGATGGCGAGCAGCCCGTCCTTCATGTCCGCGCCGCGGACCTGGATATGGTCGGCAAGCGCGAACCTGCGCTCGAACGACCGCGTCGCGATCCCGCGATAGATGTAATCGTTGCCGCCAGGGCCACCGTCCGACTCGTCCTTCTTGCGGCCCGACACCAAAAGCACGTTCTGCTGTGCCGTGATGTCGATCTCGTCGGGCTTGAAGCCGGCGACAGCAAGCTCGATCCGATACTCATTCTCGCCGAGCTTGATGAGGTCGAAGGGCGGGTAATTCTCCTGCCCCTGCCCAAAGGTATTGTTCTCGAGCATGTCGAACAGTCGGTCGAAGCCGACGGTGGAGCGCCGATAGGGCGCAAAGTCGAATGCACTACGCATAGTCATGTCCTCCAATTGAGCGACTAGGCGGAGCAAAGATGCGCGTGCGGGC
>Ga0207706_10006041_pt1 | contig 11264 bp, 7 predicted proteins | sample KBSC53metaG_FD_184318 | JGI IMG/M metagenome (GOLD analysis project Ga0207706, IMG submission 184318) | Corn rhizosphere microbial communities from Kellogg Biological Station, Michigan, USA - KBS C5-3 metaG (SPAdes) (version 2) | ecosystem: Host-associated > Plants > Roots > Rhizosphere > Soil ... | reverse complement strand
CCCTTTTTAGGAATTGTCATTACATGTTTTATAAACGGAAGTAAATTATTTCTTATGCCTTGCGATTCGTTGCCGATAACAATAATTCCTTCACTGATCTTTGGATGTGTGTAAAGATTTTCTCCGTCCAATAACGCACCATATACCTCAACATCAACTTTGCTTAACCATGTTGCAAGTTCTTTATACCTAACATCCACACGCAAAATACTGCCCATTGTTGATTGCACAACTTTAGGATTGTAAGCATCGGCAGTATCAATAGCAGCAACTATTTGAGCGATGCCAAACCAGTCTGCAATTCTAATGATCGTACCAAGATTACCCGGATCTTGTATGCCATCAAGCACAAGTGTTATATTTCCTTTTAACTGCGGTTCTGTTTTTATTTTTTTCTTTTCCACGATGGCAAACACCTGGTTTGGCGTTTGCTGGCTGCTTATCTTTTTTAATTCTGCTTCGCTTACAGCTGTTACAAAATTTAAGTGAGGATGAATTTTAACCCATTCTTGCAACGCATAAATTTTTTTCACAACAATCTCGCTGTTGAGCAATTCGTTTACAAGTTTTGCGCCTTCGGCAACAAACACCTCTTCCTCGTCTCTTGTTTTTTTGTGGGACAAACTTTGAATATATTTGATTTCATTCTTACTGATCATCTCTATGAGGTTAAGCAATTTGGTTAAATGGCTTGGATTTGTTTTTATTATATGCGGTCTCCTGTTTTCGTGCACGGTCGTAAAAAATTATCCTGTGGGAAAACCTTTTGTATATGAAAACAAAGTGCACATTGCCGGCAATATAAATAAAGATGAGAAGAAAAAACTGACAAATGATCTTGCCAGCTATTGGGATGATAGTTTGCGTGCTCAAACGGTGCAGCAGTTTGGTGTTCGATACGTTTTAAAAAACCCTCCTGTTTTTGACTCTGCAAATCTTTCGAGAACGAAAGTGTTTATGACCGGCTATTTAAATTCACAGGGATATTACACACCAACTTTTGCAAATCTTGATTCATGTTATCGCTTTGATACTGTTGTAAAAAATAACAAGCCTGCACAAATAAGAACAATAATTGTATTAAACATTAATCCGGGAAAGCAAACAATCATTGATTCCCTCTCTTATCATGTTGGAAATAATATTTTAGATTCTATTGCAGCGGTCAACATAAAAAACAGCTTTATTAAACCGGGCAAGACTCCTTTTTCAAAACAAATAATTGCTTCGGAACTTGACAGGCTTGTAACATTGTATCGTAAACAGGGATACTTTTTATTAACACGCGATAATCTTGTTGCGGAAGTTGACACTTCACTGATATCACCGGAATTGATAACGTTAGATCCTTTTGAACAGGCAAGACTTCTTGCAGAAGCTACTGAAAAAAGAAAACAAAATCCAACTTCTATAGTCGTGATCAAAGAAAGGGAAAACGAAGACTCAACTTTGGCGCCCGGTGATACAATTTTTTTTAAACCTTATTACATAGGCAACATTTATTATTATCCTGAAACAAAAAGATATGATTTGCCTGATACGCTTATTCATGATACAACCTCTTTTAAAGTGTTGCGAAAAAATTATCACACGATGTTCTACAGAAAAGGGCTTTTCAAATTTCAACCCTTGCTTGAACACTCCTATCAACCCAAAGGAAATGTTTACAATGAAGACAATTTTTATAAGACCCTGAATAATCTTAGCTCTATCGGTGCGTGGGAACGCATAGATTACAGAACAGTGATGCGAAATGATTCAATAGATTTTTATTATTTTCTTACACCCGCTAAAAGAGAAAGCATATCGCTCAACCTGGAACTAAGCCATAGCACGGGAGATTTTTTCAGCACATCTAACCTGGTGGGAATTTCATTTAACGTGAATTATCTTAATCGCAATGTTTTACATCGCGCAATTCAATCAAACACTACATTAAGTAATGGAGTTGAATTTGGATTTAACCAGGGCACTTCTTTCGTACAAACACTGCAATCATCACTCACACAATCTTTCAGCATTCCCCGACTGGTTGGTTTTTCAAAGTTGATGAATAAAGTAGATGCGGCAAGGACAAATCTCGTTTTAAACGGCTCTTACTATGACAGGAAAGATTTTTATCGGTTACGTTCTGTTGTGACTAACTGGGGTTATACATGGAGACAAAAAAATATTGTGTGGCAGTTTAAATTTCCAAATGTTGAATTATATTTTCTTGATACGTTGCCTCAACTTGAAAGTGCATTTCAAACAAACCCGTATTTGCGTACTGCATTTAATACCGGCGCAATACTTGGTGCGCAGGGAAGTTTTATTTATACGTATCCATCTAAGCGAAATAAAAATATAAACAATTACATAAGGCTTGGCTCTGAAATTTCAACTGCGTTTGGAATAAAATTCTTGCAGGAAAATATTTACCAGTATATAAAACTTGAAGCAGAATACAGAAAGCTTATTAATTATCAAAAGTCAAGTCTTGCTTTCAGGGGATTTGGCGGTATCGGTTATAACTATCACTTCACGGAAAAATATGGAAAAACGCTGCCATTTTATAAGCAATTCATTGCCGGAGGTCCAAACAGCATGCGTGCATGGGGCTTGCGATTATTAGGTTTAGGTTCATCGCTTGTTAGCGATACTGCAAAAGATTTTCGCGATAGGTATGGTGATATGCAGTTAGAAGGAAACGTTGAATATCGTTTTAACATTGCAGACTTCAGCAGCGTGAAAATTGGCAGCGCTGTTTTTGTTGATATGGGGAACATCTGGAACATTTATAGAAATGATTCGGTGCCTAACGCTGATTTCGATTTAAGACGTCTCTGGCAGGATTGGGCAATTGGTATAGGCACAGGAATACGATTTGATTTCAGTTATTTTTTGATACGCATTGATTTTGGAATAAAAATAAAAGACCCCGCACAATACCAGCTAAACAATGGTTGGGTGATAAAAGATTTTACATGGAAGAATTATCTCTATAGTGTAAAGAATCAAATAACAGGACAATATGAACCTGCAACAAGAAATAACTATGCATTTCAGTTAGGTATCGGACTGCCCTTCTGATGTATGTTTTAATTGATGAATTTCTTTTTCAAATTCTTCCGGTGTTAGCGCATCTTTTAAATGAAACAGTCCAATTCGTGTTCTGCACAAACTGCTTAAATATGCGCCACAACCAAGTGTTTCACCAAAATCTTTGGCAAGACTTCTTATATATGTTCCCGTTGAGCACACAACTTTAAATGCAACAACAGGCAAATCAATATTTGTAATTTCAAATGAACTGATCGTAACAGGTCTTGCATCAAGCACAACTTCATGTCCTTTGCGTGCAAGTTCATACACACGTTTACCCTCTTTTTTTATAGCAGAATGGATTGGCGGCACCTGCATAATTTTGCCTGTAAATAGTTTTGTTGTGTCATAAATTTTTTCTTCGCTTACATCTTCAATTGATTTAAAATTTCCCGGTTTGCTTTCGAGATCATAAGTAGGAGTTGTTGCGCCTAAAGTAAATGTGCCGGTATATTCTTTTTCCATGCCCATGTACTCGTTTATCTTCTTTGTAAATTTTCCGGTGCAGATAATGAGCAGCCCTGATGCAAGCGGGTCAAGCGTTCCCGCATGTCCCACTTTTGAAACTCTTGTAAGTATGCGTACCTTTTTTACCGCATCAAATGATGTCCACTTCAAAGGTTTGTTGATCAAAATAATCTTTCCATCAAGAAAAGATTGTAATGCAGGATGTACTTCTTTTTGCTTCATGCTTTGTTCTGAGCGCGCAAAGTTGAGAGAAAAATTTTGTTGCACCGGAAAATTTTTTTGGTAACAAGCCCTAGTTTTTCAGAGTCGCCTGTTGTGTCCTCACTGCATCGTTCACATCATTGTGCATCATTCCTCAATCGTTCATACTTTAAATTGATGTATTATTTATCTTCAATAATTATTATTTTTAGATGCAATTCATCTGACTGCTTCTTCTCAATCTTCACAACAATAAATCTTACCGTATGAACCAGGGAGATCTTCTAAAAACTATCATTACAAGTTCGGTCGCCGTTCTTACAGCGCTCTTGCCTCTTATTATTAACTACTTCGGAAAAAGAAGCAAGGATACTGAACGTAAAAATCTGCTTGATGATTCACAGGCACGCATGAATTTTTTGAACAATTATTATGAGTCATTACGCAAGCTATTACCCGACACAGAAATTGATGCGTTGAAAGCGAAAATAGCCGCCGAATTGTATGATATAAAAAATAAGATCAACGAATCAAACCTACGGCACGCCAATACAACCAGTGGAGTGCATTTCACGTTCCAGAAAATATTTCTCACCTACAAACCTGCCACCTTTATGGGCTGGATCTGGGCAATATTATTTTACCTTGACCTGTTCATGCTTTTCGTTTCATTACTGGGCGCGGCAATAGATGATGCCGGTAATTTTACCTGGTCACAATTTTATAACAGTATCGTAAATGAAGAAGGCGGCATAACAGCAATTGTTATTTTGATAGGTTCGCTTTTATTGTTTCGATGGCTTGCTCTCCGTAATTATAAAAAGAATGCGCATCTGCAGATTCCCGGACACGCCTAAAAATAGTTTTAGGTTCATTGCTCAATAGAATTCAGAACCGCGAAGTGAGTGACACAACAGGCGATGAATAAAGCGATAAAGCTCGTCACAAAAAAAATCAACAACAACTTGCAAAACAAAAAGCCTGAGTTTACTCAACTCAAGCTTTTGATATTTTTACTTTTAAATTTTTACTTTTTACTTACTCCGCTGTCTCTTTCTTTTTCTTCCCCGTTTTTGGTGTAAGCATCAGCAGCATACGTTTGCCTTCAAGCTTTGGTAAAGCTTCCGGCTGACCAACTTCTGCCAAACGCTCTGCAAATTTTAGCAACACCAACTCTCCTCTCTCTTTAAATTGTATCGCCCTTCCTTTGAATTGCACATAAGCTTTCACCTTATTGCCATCTTTCAAAAATTTTTCTGCATGCTTTGCTTTAAAATCAAAGTCATGATCGTCGGTGCCGGGAGTAAAACGAATTTCCTTCACCTCGCTTTGCTTGGCATTTGATTTCATTTCTTTTTCCTTACGCTTTTTCTCGTAAAGAAATTTTTTGTAATCGATAACCTTACATACGGGAGGATTGGCGTTGGGTGAAATTTCAACGAGATCGAGTTCTTGTTCACGGGCAATTTTTCTTGCCTCTTCAGTGGGATAAATACCGACAGTTACATTGTCGCCAACAAGGCGAACCTGCGGTACTCTTATTCTATCATTGATACGGTGTTCAGGCTCTGGTTGCCTGTTAAAGCGTGGGTTAAAACGCCCAAAGTTTCTTTGCGGTAAAGCCATTAAATGTTTTTTGGTGAATAATTGATTTCGTTAAAGATAAAAAATGTTTTGTTTTATTCTGATTTGCGGGTTTTTATTTCTTCCACAATCATTTTGATAAATTCATCGATGAATTGAGCACCTGCATCTCCTTTTCCCTGCCTGCGCACAGAAACTTTTTGTTCGTTCATTTCTTTCTCTCCCACTACAAGCATATAAGGAACTTTGCTTAACTCAGCTTCACGGATTTTCTTTCCGATCTTTTCATTGCGCTCATCCACTTCTGCTCTTACGTTTGCTTTATGCAATTTGGATTTTATTTCATTTGCATAAGGCAAAAATTTATCGCTGATGGGTAAAATTTTTACTTGTTGCGGAGCCAGCCAAACAGGAAATTTTCCTGCGTAATGTTCGAGCAAAAATCCTATGAAACGTTCATGAGTTCCAAGCGGTGCACGATGAATGATCAAAGGAACTTCTGTTGTGTTATCCGGTTTTGTGTACTGCAATTTAAAACTTCTGCCTTGTGAAAAATCTACCTGGTTTGTTGCAAGCGTAAACTCCCGACCAATAACACTGTATATCTGCACATCGATCTTTGGTCCGTAAAATGCGGCTTCATCCTGCACTTCAATGTATGGAATATTTGATTCGATCAAAACATTGCGCACCATTTCTTCCGTTTCTTTCCAAAGCTCCGGATGATTCACATATTTTATTCCAAGTTTATCAGGTGAGTGCAATGACAAACGCATCACATATTTATCAATGCCAAAAATTTTAAAATACTTCAGGTACATTTCATTTACTGCGCGAAACTCTTCTGCAAACTGTTCACGTGTGCAATAGATATGCGCATCATTCATGTGCAAGCAACGAACACGCATCAGGCCAAATAATTCACCGCTTTGTTCATAACGATAAACTGTTCCATACTCTGCAATACGATAAGGAAGATCGCGATAGCTCTTTGGTTCTGCTGCATATATTTTGTGGTGATGCGGACAGTTCATCGCTTTGAGATAATATCTCTCTCCTTCCATTTCCATCGGCGGATACATACTATCTGCATAGTAAGGTAAATGTCCGCTCGTTAAATACATGCTCTCTTTTGCAATGTGCGGTGTAACTACACGTTTGTATCCTGCATCTGCTTCCGTTTCTTTTGCAAGCTTTTCTAACTCTTCAATAATAATTGTTCCGTTGGGCATCCACATGATCAAACCAGGACCAACATCATCATCCATTGTATAAATGCCTAACTCTTTTCCAAGCTTCCGATGATCTCTTTTCTTTGCTTCTTCAAGCATGTGCAGATATTCATCCAGCTCTTTTTGACTCGGAAACGTAACGCCGTACACTCTTGTAAGCTGTTTATTTTTTTCATCACCTTTCCAATATGCGCCGGCAATATTTGTAAGCTTGATCGCTTTTATAAAATTTGTATTTGGAATATGCGGACCGCGGCACAAGTCAGTAAAATTTCCCTGCGTATAAAAAGTGATTTGTCCGTCTTGCAAACCTTCGAGCAGATCAAGTTTATATTCATCGCCTTTCTCTGTAAAATATTTTACAGCTTCTGCTTTCGGAATTTCCTTTCTTATATATGCATGATTTTGTTTTGCAAGCTCATTCATTTTTTTCTCGAGTGCAGCAAGATCTTCTTCCGTCATTTTTCTATCCCCCAGATCCATGTCGTAATAAAAACCATTTTCAACAGGGGGACCAACCCAAAACTTTACACCTGGAAACATAGTCTCAACAGCTTCTGCCATCAGGTGCGCGGAAGAATGCCAGAAAGTCGCTTTGCCTTCCACATCTGTCCATGTAAGCAATTTAATTGTTGCATCTTTATTGATTGGCCGCGTTGCATCCCACACCTGCCCGTTTATATTTGCAGCAAGCACTTTTCGCGCCAACCCTTCGCTGATCGATTTCGCAATGTCCAATGCAGTAACGCCGTTCTCATACTCTCTTACTGCTCCATCCGGAAATGTAATGTTGATCATGTTACCCTGTTCGTGATATTTATTTTTATGGTACCAGCTTTTGTTTTTTATAGCATCGCCTGTTGCGTCGCAATCACTTCAACTGTAAATCTTTTGTCATCTGAAGAAGCGAAACAAAAACCCACTCTTAATTTTATTGGGTTGCAAAAGTAGCAAATGTTCTGACTAAAATATCTGATTGTTGCTGGTACGAAATTTTAGTAATGTTAAATAGAATTACCAACCGTACAAGTGAGTGACACAACAGAAGTTGAATAGTAGCCGTTCAGCCAAGTTCAATAAAAATATTTTACTGCTTTTGGTAAATTCGATAACGATAAATTTCAGTAAAACCTTAACGCTTCTTTAAAGGCTAACCTTTTAAAGCAAAGCATAGATTTGTAATATGAAGTTTCGCTTGTTACTTGTTGCGTTTGTACTTGTTGCGAGTTGCTTGTATGCCCAGGATATTACGGGCATCTGGCGTGGTTATTTTAATTCGGGTTACGGATATTTCAAACAACAATACAAATATGAAGTGCAAATAAATCAATTGAGCAATGCCGCATCCATGAAGGGTTTGGAAGGTGTTACATATTCTTATCACTCCACTGTTTTTTATGGCAAGGCAACATTACAGGGCATTTATGATGCAAAAAATAAAAGCTTAACAATTAAAGAAATAAAACTGGTCGAATTAAAAATTGCCGGTAACAGTGAACCTTGTTTAATGACATGTTATCTCGATTACAGCAAAGATGGAAATACAGAAATTTTAGAAGGTCCGTTTACAAGTGTGAATGCAAACTCAAAAGCTGATTGCGGTTCCGGCTATGTTCATCTTGAAAGAGTGCAGGAATCAGAATTTAAGAAAGAAGACTTTTTACTGAAGAAAAAAAATGAAACTCCGCCGCCTGTAGTAAAATCAACCGAGCCCTCTACAAAACCGGCTCCTCCATCTTCCAATAATTACAATGCTGATGTGAAACGTTTACAACTTGCTTTGGGCATAACACCTGATGGGGTTTTTGGACCGCATACCAGTGCTGTTTTAAAAGCAAAAGTTCCTGAATCGAATGGGAAAGTAGATATTAACGATACAACAGCCATCAACGATCTCATTGTAAAGATCAAAAAGAATAAGAGCACGCAGCCGGCAAAAAAACAACCGCCGGTCTTATCAAAAAAGCCAACAGCTAAAAAAATTAATCCACCAGTTGCAAAGAAAACAACACCTAATACAACAGCAAAAACACCGCCTCAAAAAAAGACAACAACAGGTAATGATACAATTGCTAAATCACAGCCCCAGGTAATTCCGCCAGCCAACCCGCAGGTGGATAAAGATTTAACGAAGAAAACAGTTCCTGTACCAGAAGTGATAAAAGAAAGAGAAAATCCATTAATAAAAACTATTGTTACCAGTTCGCCTGATATTTTGATACAATTGTTTGATAATGGTGAAATAGACGGTGACACAATTACTGTATATGATAACAATCAAATTATCGCCAACAGGCAGGGATTAACCGGAAAACCAATTACACTGCATGTTAAAGCTGATCTTATGAATTCGCATCATGAGTTCGTAATGGTAGCGAATAATCTTGGTTCCATTCCGCCTAATACAGCGTTGATGGTTATAACAACCGGCGGAAAACGTTATGAATTATTTATTTCTTCTGATGAAAAGAAAAATGCCAAAGTGGTGATCGATTATAAAATGCCGGGAAAAGAATCGTAAAACCCTCTAAATCTTCCTAAAGGGGAACTTGTCAAGGTCGTAATATTTTTTATTTGCATTCATTAATACAGCTTGCTTTTTTAATTCTCCTTTTATGTTGAAGCAAATAATTTATTTTTACGACCTCTAAAAACTATACTATGTCTTACAACCTGCTTAAAGGAAAGAAAGGAATAATATTCGGTGCGCTTGATGAAAAATCAATTGCATGGAATACTGCGTTGAAATGTCATGAAGAAGGAGCACAACTTGTCTTAAGCAATGCACCTGTTGCTTTGAGAATGGGTGAAATAAATAAGCTTGCCGAAAAGGTGCAGGCTCCTGTTGTTGGTGCTGATGTAGTGAACATGGATGATTTGAAAAAACTTTTTGAAGAATCCACAAAACATTTTAATGGTGGCATAGATTTTATTTTGCATTCCATCGGCATGAGCTTGAATGTGCGTAAAGGAAAAAGTTATACTGAAATTGATTATGGCTTTAATCAAAAAACATTGGATATATCCGCGATGAGTTTGCATCGCGTATTGCGCACCGCATGGGACATGGATGCAATAAATGAATGGGGCAGCGTTGTTGCGCTTACATATATTGCTGCACAGCGTGTGTTCCCCGATTACAATGAAATGGCAGATGCAAAAGCTTTGCTTGAAAGTGTTGCTCGCAGTTTTGGTTATTATTATGGTGTAAGAAAAAAGGTAAGAGTAAATACTGTTTCACAATCGCCCACACAAACAACTGCTGGAAGCGGAGTAAAAGGCTTTAGCGGTTTTATGGATTACGCGCAAAAAATGAGTCCGCTTGGAAATGCTTCTGCAAGTGATTGCGCTAATTATTGCGTAACACTTTTCAGTGATTTTACAAAAATGGTTACTATGCAAAATTTATTTCATGATGGCGGGTTTAGTTTTACGGGCGTTACGGAAGCGGTAATTAAAGAGATGGAGAAAACCAGTGATTAATTGCGGCAGTGTTACAGCAAACGATACATCACTCATCATAAAAAATGCAAATGAAGTAACGATTTATATTTCCATTGCAACCAACTTTAATAATTATCATGATATAAGTGGTGATGAAAATGCAAGAGCAACATCTTATCTTAATAAAGTATATTCAAAATCATTTCAGCAAATATTACCTGCCCATATTGCAGCTTATCAAAAATATTTTAATCGCGTAAAGCTTGATTTGGGAACTACAGACGCAGCAAAGCTTCCAACGGATGAGAGATTAAAAAATTTTAATTCCACAAGCGACCCGCAGCTTGTTACATTATATTTTCAATATGGAAGATATTTATTGATTTCATCATCACAACCAGGCGGTCAACCGGCAACATTACAAGGCATCTGGAATCATGAATTATTTCCGCCGTGGGACAGTAAATACACCATCAACATCAACACCGAAATGAATTACTGGCCTGCGGAAAAAACTAATCTTTCAGAATTAACGGAACCACTAATAACGATGGTAAAAGAACTCTCAACAACCGGTACAACAACAGCAAAAAATATGTATGGTGTAAGAGGTTGGATGGCGCATCACAACACAGATATATGGCGCATTAATGGCGCTGTTGACGGCGCTTTCTGGGGCATTTGGCCCAACGGCGGCGGATGGTTGAGCCAACATTTATGGGAACACTATTTATACAATGGCGATAAAAATTATCTCGCTTCTGTATATCCAGCATTGAAAGGTGCAGCGATGTTTTATTCGGATTATCTTATTGAACATTCTAAATATCATTGGCTGGTTTTGTGCCCGGACATGTCGCCTGAAAATGCGCCCGCCGCACATGAAGGTTCATCGCTGGATGCGGGAGTAACCATGAGTAACCAAATTATATTTGACGTATTCACCAATACAATTGATGCAGCAGAAATTTTAAATAAAGATGAAGCATTTGCTGATACATTGAAACAAAAACGCAGCCTGCTTGCGCCGATGCATATTGGTCAATACGGGCAACTGCAGGAATGGTTAGATGATGTAGATAATCCAAATGACCATCATCGTCATATATCACATTTGTATGGTTTATTTCCATCCAATCAAATATCTCCGTATCGCACACCGAAATTATACAGTGCAGCAAAAAATACATTAATTCAACGCGGCGATGTTTCAACAGGATGGAGCATGGGTTGGAAAGTAAACTGGTGGGC
>Ga0207706_10006039_pt1 | contig 11268 bp, 10 predicted proteins | sample KBSC53metaG_FD_184318 | JGI IMG/M metagenome (GOLD analysis project Ga0207706, IMG submission 184318) | Corn rhizosphere microbial communities from Kellogg Biological Station, Michigan, USA - KBS C5-3 metaG (SPAdes) (version 2) | ecosystem: Host-associated > Plants > Roots > Rhizosphere > Soil ... | reverse complement strand
GTGAAAATCGCCCCGAAGAGATCGGGAAAATATTTTCGCAGGGCATTTATATTGCATTCGCGATCGCGACCATCAGTATTCTCCTTACCTGGATTCTTGCTCCAACTATTTTAAGGCAGGTAATTCGTTCAGAGGGTATGGCCGAAAAGGCGATCAATTTTTTAAAGATCCGTATCTGGGGATTGATTTTTTTATACATCTATCAGATGCGAAACGCATTGTTGGTAGGGACCAACCAAAGCAAATATCTTGTGTTTGGTACACTGGCTGAAGCGATCACCAATATTATTTTTGATTACGGTTTTATTTTCGGGCATCTTGGTTTCCCCGAACTTGGATTAAATGGAGCGGCCCTCGCTTCTATTATCGCAGAGTTTATGGGCATGTTTGTGATCTTCCTTGTTATCTGGCGAAAAGGGATCAGCAGGCGGTTTGCTCTTTTCAGTCACTTTGGCTGGAATGCTCCCATTGTTAAACAAATTCTTTCAATATCGACCCCCCTTATTTTTCAATTAGCAGTTAGCCTGATAAGCTGGGAATTTTTTTATATCCTGGTTGAACATCATGGACAGGAGGCGCTGGCTATCTCTAATATCATGCGAAATATTTTTGGGATCGTGGGTTGTATCAGCTGGTCCTTTGCCGCAACCACCGCTGCAATGGTCAGCAATGTCATTGGCCAGGGTAAGCACGAGAAAGTTCAGCCATTAATACTAAAAATTATTTCCATTACATCAACAGCATCCATTGTCATTTGTATTTTTCTGAATCTTTTTCCACAAACACTTCTTTCTGTATTTGGCCAGGACGAAAGTTTTAATCAGCATTCAATACCCGTGATCCGTGTTGTAACCTTTGCCATGGTGCTGATGTCATTTGGTACAGTTTGGTTAAACGCCGTCACAGGCACCGGTAACAGCCGTATTACTTTTTTGATCGAATTCATCACGATCATCCTGTATAGCATTTATATCTGGCTGGTGCTTGAAAAATTTTTCCTGCCCATTACTTACGGGTGGATGAGTGAGTGGTTGTACTGGATCAGCCTGTTCACTTTCTCATGGTTGTACATACGAAGCGGGAAATGGAAGGCAAAAGTGATCTGAGGTGCCTCATCCCTGCCTGCCGGCAGGCAGGCTCCAACTCCTTCTCCTGAGGGAGAAGGAGCGGTGCTACATTGCAAATCTCTGCTTTCTGCTCGTCCACACCAGTTATGAATACAGTTGAGCTATTTGTCATTGCTGAAATGCTTAACTGCTGTAGATGAAATTGATTCTATTGTTTGGCCTCTTCTCTCCCTTTGGAGAGGAGACAGAGAGGTGAGGTTTGGCGTTGAGTCTCGCGTCTTCGTGGCAAAATTTTATCTTTAGATTATATTCAATCAAAACTTCCATTATGAATTACCGCCTGCTTATGATGCTGATCGCCGCATCAGCTATTCTTTCCTGCAACAATTCAACTGATACAAAAATGGCTGCATCAAAATATAAAACCATTGGAACTATTGAACGGATAGATCCGACTCTTGATAGCATCATTTCGCCGGATGCTAAAATTGAGGTCATCGCTGACAGTTTTGATTGGAGTGAAGGACCTGTGTGGATCGAATCGAAGAAAATGCTATTGTTCTCAGATGTACCACAGAATATCGTTTATAAATGGACAGAAGAAAAAGCCCGCCTGAACGATTCATTCGGGCAGGGGAAAGAGATTTTTCTTACGCCCTCCGGTTATTCAGATTCTGTAAAACGAGGCGGTGAAATGGGTTCGAATGGATTGACGCTTGACCCAGGTGGTCAGCTTGTACTTTGCCAGCACGGTAACAGGCAAATGGCAAGAATGGATGCTTCTTTTGATGAGCCAAGATCTTTATTCATATCCATTGCCAATAATTACAAAGGGAAAAAATTCAATAGTCCGAATGATGCAGTGTATAACAGCGCCGGTGAATTGTTTTTCACCGATCCACCTTATGGTTTGGAAAAGCAATTAGAAGACCCTAAAAAAGAAATCCCTTTCCAGGGTGTGTATAAGGTAAAAAAGAATGGTGACGTGATCTTGTTGGTCGACTCCCTCACACGCCCCAATGGGATTGCTTTTATGCCGGGTGAAAAAACATTATTGGTGGCCAACTCTGATCCCGCAAAGCCAAATTGGTATGCTTTTGATGTAAACGGTGATTCATTGAATAATGGCCGGATCTTTTACAGTGCTACCGGTTACGATTCCACATTAAAAGGTTTGCCTGACGGGATGAAGATCGATAAGAATGGAAACGTATTTGCCACAGGTCCCGGCGGGTTATGGATTTTTAACAAAGAAGGAAAACAGTTAGGTAAAATAAAATTCAAGGATGCTACATCCAATTGCGCATTTTCTCCTGATCAAAAAACTTTGTACATCACCAATGATATGAATGTGCTGAGAGTAAAGATGAGATAAGCTTCGTGAACTTTGTGGTCCGTCGTGTCCGTAGTGACCATATATGGTCAGCTTAAGGATGTCTCCCTTGCTGATTGAATATATTACCTTTTAATTACTACTAACTATTAGATGTATGCATTGCAAATTATGTGATCACACTAGCCTTTCCAGCACACCTTTGCGTTTAACGATATTCTTATAATCCCATTGGATCTTTTTAGACTTTTCAAGCCAGCGCTTCAGATCCTCTTTATTTATTTGCTCAACGCTAGTGTATCGGGCCTCCGCAGCTTTAAATTTTCCTTCGGGTTGTAAACCTTCTTCCTCAAATGACTGACCGCTCCAAAATAATAATCGAATACAGTTCTTCATCTTGCTATAACCAACGATCGGGTTACCCTCCAGGAACCAGACTGGATGCGCATGCCAGATCTTATTTGCTGCTTCGGGAAGATGGCTGTCAATTTCATCAGCTAATAAATTGCAGATCGCTTTATCATTAGGTGATTCCGAATCATTATATGCCTGGACGTCTTTGTTCATACACTAAGTTGATAGATTTATTCTTCATTCCTGAACTCTGTCTTCACAGGCCGGTACAAATAATTATTTCTTCGGAAACTCACCTTCCGGAAAACTTTCAAGAATCGCAGGCTCGGGAGTTGTGTCATAATTAATTCCCTGTTTTTTTAATATCCCTCTTACCACAAATCCTAAAAATGCGAGGTAAGCAAAACAAAGAACAGGCACCCAATAGGATTGGTGAATACCATAACCAACGACGGAGGATTTCGTTTGCACATAGTCGGCGATCTTTCCTTGTATCGGTGGAATGATACCTCCACCGAGGATCATCATAATTAGAAATGCAGAACCCTGTGTAGTGTATTTTCCAAGACCCATGATTGATAGATCGAAAATGGCTGGCCACATAATGGAGCAGAACAATCCGCCGCTGAGGAAAGCATAAACGGCTATCTGTCCTTTGCTGAACAGCCCTATCAGCATCGCCAGCAGGCCAAGCAAAGCGAAAATCATAAGAGTTCTTGCAGGCTTGTTCTTGCTGAGATAGAATGCAAGCATTTGAACAAGTACGCAGACAATATAATAATACAACGGTTTTACATTGTATTGCGAAATCGCACTGATACTGATGACAATTCCAAAAGCGACAAGAGGTACAATGAACATGAGTATCTGCTTGGTAGACTCTTTGAAATTAAAAACGGGAATAGAGCCTGTCCATCGACCGATCATTAAGCTTCCCCAATACATAGAAATAAAGGGCGCTACCTGTGATGACTGATAACCTCCAAAATCCGGTTGTTTCAGCAATTCACTGAAATTACTGACAATGGTAACCTCAACACCCACATAAACAAAAATGCCAAGCATGCCCAGGACCAATTGCGGATATTTCATTGCACCCCAGCCATCCGGTTTTTTTTGCGCACGCAGGTTTGAATAAAGAAGTGTGATCACAACAACGGCCAGTGCGCCCAGCAACCATTTCATCCGGTATGTTTCGAGGCTATGCTTTTCTACATCGGTCAATATGGTTGGGTCGGCCTTATAACTATTAAACACGGGAACAAACATAATGATGAGCAACCCTGTCATCATTAATAAAGAATACAGGGCCTTGTTTGCAGGCTCAGTTTTTTCTGCTGAGATGCCGGGAGGAACTTTTTTAGAAAAGGCGAAAAGTGCCGCAGCTGCGATAAACAATAAACCAACGCCTATATAAAGAACGATCACTTTGCTAAGACTGAGTGAAGCAATTTTTTCATCGGTGATTGCAGCCGTTGTGCCAAATAATGCAAAGGCAACAACGATGGGCCCGATGGCCGTGCCAAAGGAATTCACTCCGCCACCCAGGTTCACGCGACCCATACCTGTAGAAGGATCACCTAACGAAATAGCGAAAGGTTGCGCGGCGGTTTGCTGCAATGAAAATCCAAGGGCTACGATGAAAAGACCTGCCAGCATCCCGGCAAAAGTGTTTGCATTAACAGCAATGATCATGGCAGCCGCACCCAATGCGGAGAATAATAAACCGTAAACGATACTTTTTTTATAACCCCATTTGCCAACAAGGTCTTTTCCGCCAAAAGCTCCATAAATAAATAAAAACAATGCGCCTATATAATATGCCGTATAAAATGCAAAATCAACCAACTGGCTTTGAAACTGGTCGAGATGAAAGAAATGTTTACAAAAAGGAATGAACACACTGTTACCGGAAGCAATAAATCCCCAGAAAAAGAAGACTATTACCAGGGTACTCAATGCTCCGTAATTGGTTGGAACATGTGCGGCAGATGAAGAGGCTACCGGGCGACTGGATGCCATTGCTGTTGCCATAATGCAATCGTTTTGATTTAAAAATTTACCTAAAATAAACAGAAATCATCAGTGCAAAAATTTATTGTGAATTATTTGAAGCAACTAGCTGAATATGTGAATAACTAGGAATTGAAAAAATGTGCTTATGTTTAAATAAATTATTGGTTATTCGGTGAAGCAGTCCGGCACCTATTTAAACCATACAAGGCATCAAGTGTTCCCACCAATGGCCATCTTTTATGTCTTTATGCCTTATATGGTTCCTGTTTTATGCGAATAGTTATTAAATAAATTTTAATTGTGCAAATGACTCCTGCAACCAAATCTAACTACGCCACTTCAATGGCCATTATCGCATTTTTGTTTTTCATTTTTGGATTTGTAACCTGGATCAACGGCCCGCTGATCTTTTACGTTAAGCTTGCTTTCAGACTGGACACGGATTCAAAAGCTTTTTTGGTGACGACAGCTTTTTACATGGCCTATTTCTTTTTGGCCTTGCCATCGTCCTGGATATTGCAAAAGACAAATATGAAAAGAGGAATGGCCCTGGGTTTATTGGTCATGGCTATCGGCACTTTTGTCTTTGGCACCTTCGCCACTCACCGCAATTATTCATTAGCACTTACAGGACTCTTCATTATAGGGTCGGGATTATCACTTCTTCAAACAGCATCGAATCCATATGTCAGCATACTCGGTCCGATCGAAAGCGCAGCAAAGAGGATCAGCATTATGGGGATTTGCAACAAAACAGCCGGCATACTAAGCCCCATCCTTCTGAGCTTATTTGTTTTGAAGGGCATTAATAAGCTTGAAGAAAAAGTAAATACCGCCCCGAGTGAACAGGCTAAAGAAGCTATATTGAATGATTTTGCTTCAAAAGTATATGTGCCCTACCTGGTCATGGCGGTCATACTCTTAGCTCTTGCTCTCTGGATACTGCGCTCGTCGCTTCCTGAAATAAAAGGCTCCGAAGCCAATGCAGGGCAGGAAGGAAGTTCACAGAAAAACAAAACAAGCATTTTTCAGTTCCCGCATTTATGGTTAGGAGCCGTCTGTATTTTTGTTTATGTAGGAGTGGAGGTAATGGCCGGAGATGCGATTGGCATCTATGGTAAGGGATTTGGCATCCCTACCGATCAAACAAAATATTTTACATCGTTTACATTGGGAGCCATGTTGCTCGGTTATATTGCAGGACTGGCTTCCGTTCCAAAATATATTTCCCAGCAGAAAGCCCTTACTGTTTCGGCTATTTTAGGAATTTTATTTACAGCCGGAGCTTTTTTAACTTCAAACTATATTTCGGTTGGGTTTGTAGCAGCGCTTGGATTTGCGAATGCAATGATGTGGCCGTCCATATTTCCATTAGCGATCAATCGCCTTGGAAAATTTACGGAAAAGGGAGCGGCCATTTTGATCATGGGAATTGTGGGCGGAGCGATCATTCCGAAAGCATTTGCGAGCTTAAAGGAGCACCATAATTTTCAAACCGTGTTCTTTGCCTTAATGATTCCCTGTTATTTCTATATACTTTATTATTCGATCAAGGGATATAAAGCAGGAATGAAATAAATTGGTTATCCGCTTGCATCAGTCTTTGTGGCCATTGTGGTCCTTTGTGATCTTTGTGACCATGTTTGTTCGGGAAAAGAAAGGCCACGAAGTGCACCAAGAGCCACAAAGAACACGAAGTATTAAAAAATAAGTTTTAGTTTAAATATCCGGATAGTCATTTTGAAATAAATTTCAGTATGGAGATTATTCATGTTTCGGCAGAATGTTATCCTGTAGCAAAAGTGGGTGGACTTGGAGATGTGGTAGGAGCATTGCCAAAATACCAGGCCAAAGAGGGGCATATCACCAAAGTGGTAATGCCGATGTATCGTACAAAATTTTTGTATGAGAATGAATGGGAGGTTGTTCATCAATCGAGTCAATATTTGGGGCCGCAGTGGTTTAACTATAATGTGATCAAAGAGAAAACAAACAAGCTTGGCTTTGATCTTTACCTGATCGATATTAATGGTTTACTGGATCGCGAAAAGGTGTACGGATATGATGACGATATTGAGCGGTTCACTTCTTTTCAAATAGCTTTTTGCGACTGGATCAATCAATGGCAGCACAAGCCGGATGTCATTCATACACATGATCACCATACGGCGCTGATTCCTTTTATGCTGCAGTATTGTTATGCTTTTAAAGGTTTATCCGGTATTCCAACGGTCTTCACCATTCATAATGCACAATACCAGGGTTGGATGGGATGGGACAAGAGTTATTACCTGCCTGCATGGGATACCTGGAAAGGAGGTTTGCTTGAATGGAATCACACCATCAATCCGCTGGCAGCAGCCGTCAAGTGCGCCTCAAAAGTAACCACAGTAAGTCCCAGCTATTTGGGTGAATTAAATTACATGGCCAACGGTTTGGAGAGCTTGTTTGAATTCGAAAAAGGAAAAACTACAGGAATTTTAAATGGCATTGACACAGATGTATGGAACCCCAATGCAGATAATTTTATTGCCAAAAACTATGACGCCGAAAAAGTAGAGAGAGGAAAGCTTAAAAATAAAAAAGAGATCTGCGGTCAGTTTGGTTTGGATGTTGAAAAACCTTTGTTTGCATTTGTGGGAAGGTTGGTTGGTGAAAAAGCGGCCGACCTGTTGCCTGATAGTATCAGCTCTTCTATCTACCAACATCATGGCAAATGCAATTTTTTGGTGCTTGGCTCGGGTGAACCGCAGGTAGAAAATCAACTGGAAAGCATAAAACACCAGTTTGGTGGCTATGTCAATACTTATATTGGATACAGCGAGCCGCTCAGCCACATGCTTTATGCAGGTGCTGATTTTCTTTTAATGCCCAGTCGCGTAGAGCCTTGCGGATTGAATCAAATGTATGCGTTGAGATACGGCACCGTCCCGATGGTGAGGAGTGTGGGTGGTTTGATCGACACCGTGAAAGATTTTGGGGATTACCAGGGCTTCGGTATCCGGTTTGACCAGCCGACAGTTAGCGACATTACCTATTCTGTTGGCCGGGCCATCGATCTTTACTATCACAAAAAAAATTTATTGGGCTGGATGCAGCAATACATGATGAGCATTGATCATTCATGGGAAGCCTCAGCGAAGGAGTATATACAGTTGTATCAATCTTTGAAGTAGATAATGTAGAGATAAAAGTTAAAAGTGAATAGATAAAAGTTATTTAAATTCATCTGTCCTTCATTTACATTAAACCTTAAACTATGTGGTATGAGTCAGGAAAGTATTTTAAAAACAAAAAGTTTCAATTTCGCTGTGCGAACCATTAAGCTTTACCAGTACCTGAAAAAGAAATACGGCGAATACGAAATTGCCCAACAAGTGATCAGGGCTGGTACTTCAATTGGTGCATTGGTCAGGGAAGCAGAATTTGCAGAAAGCCGCAAGGATTTTATTCATAAATTGTATATAGGATTAAAAGAGGCGAACGAAGTTAATTATTGGCTTGAGCTACTATACGCTACGGAATATATAAATAAAAAGATGTTCGATTCAATGAAGAAGGATGCAGGAGAAATATTGAAAATGTTAGTGTCAAGCGTAAAAACGGTAATGCGAGCGATCTAAAGCCTTTTATCTTTTATCTGATAAACTTTTATCTAAACCATGAGCCAGGAAATCTTAGCAGTCATATTGGGAGGCGGTGCGGGTACAAGACTCTATCCTCTGACAGCAAGCCGCTCCAAGCCAGCCGTTCCTATCGCAGGCAAATACAGGTTGGTCGATATCCCTATTTCTAACTGCATCAATTGCGGGATCAGCCGGATGTTTGTATTGACGCAATTCAATTCTGCTTCGCTGAACAGGCATATCAAGAACACATATCATTTCAGTGCCTTCAGTTCGGCGTTCGTCGATATTCTTGCTGCAGAGCAAACTCCTGATAACCCGACCTGGTACCAGGGCACTGCCGATGCTGTACGTCAGTGTTTGCGACATATTGGGCCATTTGAAAGTGATTATGTGCTGATACTTTCCGGCGACCAGTTGTACCAAATGGATTTTAACGAGATGCTCGAGAATCACAAAAAAATGAGGGCCGATATCTCGATCGCAACCATTCCTGTTGCTGCAAGAGATGCTTCTGATTTCGGGATCATGAAAAAGAGTGATGAAGGATATATTACTTCCTTTACAGAGAAGCCAAAGAAGGATATGTTGCCGGATTGGGAAAGTGATACGGGCGATGAAATGAAAAAGAAAGGAAAGGTTTATCTCGCCTCCATGGGGATTTACATTTTTACGAGGAAGATGTTATTCGATCTTTTGCAATCCGAATACAAAGAAGGAACTGATTTTGGCAAGGAGATCATTCCTCAATCCATTCAAAAATATAAAGTAGCCAGTTATCAATATGATGGCTACTGGACAGATATCGGGAACATCTATTCTTTCTTTGAAGCCAATCTTAACCTCACTGCCGATCTTCCTGAATTCAATTTATTTGATAACAGCAAGGCCATTTACACAAGGGCTCGTATGCTGCCGCCTGCGAAGATCAGCGGCACTACCCTGGAAAAGACATTGATCGCTGAAGGTTGTATCATCAATGCTTCACGTATTGAAAACAGTGTTGCAGGCATTCGCTCAAGGATAGAGCATGGCACTACGGTAGTGAGTAGTTATGTAATGGGGAATGACTATTTTGAAACGCTTGATGACATAGCAAGTGCCAATAAAGCAGGTATCCCGCTATTGGGTATTGGTCACCGCTGTTATATACGCAATGCGATCATTGATAAAAATGTCCGTATTGGGAACGACGTACGTATCAATGGCGGCAATCATTTAGAGAACTCTGATCACTCGCTATACACTATCAAGGATGGGGTGGTAGTATTGAAAAAGGGAGCTGTTATTCCAGATGGATTTGTGATCTGATCTGCGTCAGGCATTATTCTTACTTCTGACATTGGAAAGTTTTTCGGACAACGATTTTATAAAACCGGGTTTATCTTTCTTTGCCAATTTGGTCAGTGCTTTGGCCTGTGGCGAAATTTTGAAATATTTATCTCCCCAAAGACTGATCTCCGTCATTACAGGGAGCAAACTGATCCCCATCGGTGTAAGCTTATAAAATATTTTGGCTTTGCTTTCCGGGTGTTCTTCCCGGGTGATTAACCCTGCTTCTTCCAGTTTCTGAAGGCGGTCTGCGAGAATATTGGTAGCAATTTTCTCGGGAGCGTTTAAAAACTCTCCGTAGGTATTCAGATCATAGAACATCATGTTCCTGATGATCAGCAGCGACCACTTATCGCCCCAGATATCGAGTGAAGAGCTGATAGGACAATCCGAACGATAGTTGATTTTTCCCGGCACAATATTAAATTTTAGTAAAAATTACTTGCATTTTGCAAGTAATTAATATTTTTACTTGTAAATTGCAAGTACAAATATAGATCAAAATGAAAAAGAACAAGGTGATACTGGTAACCGGGGCAAGCTCTGGTATAGGTTTGCTGATTGCAAACAAACTGCACAACGAGGGATTTACTGTTTTTGGTACAAGCAGAAACCCTGAGAAATACAGAAATAAAGTGCCTTTTAGATTATTGTCTCTTGACGTGACCTCGGACCAATCGATCCGGGATTGCGTAGATGCGCTGATGTCTGAAGTTCCGGGGCTTGATATTTTGATAAATAATGCCGGAGGCTTACTTACGGGCAGTGTAGAAGAAACTGCAATAGAACAAGCCTACAAACAATTTGAAACGAATTTCTGGGGCTCAGTTAAAATGACAAAGGCCGTGCTTCCAGTTATGCGAAGCCAGCGATCCGGAAAGATCATTACGATCAGTTCTTTAATTGGGTTAATTGGCATTCCTTTCAACAGCTATTATTCTGCATCCAAACATGCACTGGAAGGTTTTTATAAATCTTTACGTCTTGAATTAAGACCATTCAACATCAAGGTCTCGGTTATCGAGCCGGGATTTTTTAAAACAAATATTGATAAAGGCGCTGAATACGGAAATGAAAACATAAGCGACTATGAGCATTCAAGAAAAAAAGTGTTTCAATTTTTTTCTGAATCGCTGGCGAAATCGCCGGCACCGAAACCCGTAGCAGACGTGGTTTTAAAGATCGTCAACGAAAAAAATCCGAAATACAATTATCCTGTCGGGGCCCGTACCAGGCTACTTCCGGCTATACAATTTTTTTCACATAATCTGTTCGAGACGGGTTTTTTGAGAAGGGCGGGCTTGGAGTAACGGATCAGAATTAGATTCATCACGCAGGGAAACAATTTCGCTTTTACAACGTGTGCGTCTTACATAAACTTCCTATCTTCCCTTTTTCAATTTTTTCACTTAACGGTTGTTTATGTCATCAGCCTACACGGGAGTAAAGCCAAAACTATCGATCTCGGAGATCATCAACATGAGTGTTGGTTTCTTCGGCATTCAATTCGGGTGGGACCTCCAGAGAGCCAACATGGGTC
>Ga0207706_10006037_pt1 | contig 11268 bp, 10 predicted proteins | sample KBSC53metaG_FD_184318 | JGI IMG/M metagenome (GOLD analysis project Ga0207706, IMG submission 184318) | Corn rhizosphere microbial communities from Kellogg Biological Station, Michigan, USA - KBS C5-3 metaG (SPAdes) (version 2) | ecosystem: Host-associated > Plants > Roots > Rhizosphere > Soil ... | reverse complement strand
GTCGGTCCGAAGCGACCATCACTAACCCCCTGCCAACTTCAATGAGAAAGCTAATAACGAGAGATTAGTGATGGTCGCTTCGGACCGACTCGGACTCATTCTTGCTCTGCCGGGACTTATTTTAGGAGTGGTTGTTGCTACTTATGTGCTTTTTGCCAAGACAGTTTGCGATCCGCTCTACCAGCCAAACAAACTACTAGATCTCGATTTCTTGGCTCGGATCAAACCTAATGTAGCAGCACAGCTCAGAGAGTCGTTCTCGCCGCCATCCCAAGAGAAACTGGCCTTTTATCAAAAGCCACTCATCCCGCGGTTTTGTCACGAACCAAATGATTAAATCGGCTGCCCCACGACTAGCGGTTTGGTTTGTAGCTGGCTCAATAGTTGTCCTCTATTCACATGCTGTTTTTTATCTTCCAACACCTTACGGCGACCAATTTCCTGAAATTTACTCTGCGCTCACGCGCTCCTTCGGGGACGCCATTACCGATATAAGTATTGCACCGCTCTTTCGTCCTGGCCAAGTGGTTATTCAGTATTTGAGCCTATTCATATTTGGGCCTAATCCGTTCTCGAATAATTATCTGCAAGTAACCTTCCTAATTTTAGTCAGCTTAGGAGCTCTAAGCCTAATATCGTGGCAAGATTGGATCGATGCAGGCGCAGGCATTACAGCGTTATCTTTTCTCTTTGGCCATCATGCGTTTGTATCAGTCATGGAAGCTCACATCACCTTTTCCAATGGCTTTGTTCTGCTGCTCATGATTGTGGCCCTACATGTATTGCAGTCAAAAGGAGATCTTACTGATCAGTTTTTAGCGATAATAATTTCAATCATCGCTCTACTCACGAAAGAGGTAGGGTTGATTGTACCATTCACGCTCTTGGCTGGATCGCTTCTTGGCTTCTCTGGCGTACGCCGATTAACAGCTGTTCTGCTCTTCGCCTTCTTGGCCAGTTATGTCGGATTCAGAGTATACGAGCTCCACGGGACGCTTGGGCTTGGCGACTCACCCAGTGTGTCAGAGCGTTTGTCCAATGTCGTGGCGGCCCAAGTAATGATGGTCACCGGCGAGCCATATGATGGGAAATGGGCCGAGCTCCTACATCGCCACCTTTATCCGTGGCGAATTATTCGCATTAGCCTGGGCCTTGGGACGGTGGCTTTGTGTTTGATTGCTTTTTGTTTGCGCAGAGAAGCGGCGAAGGCTTTTCCAGAAAAACAACTTGTCGACGCAAAATGGATGCTGCTCTTGCTTGGCGTGACAGTCGCGAGCGCGGCGATAGCATTTGAGTACACTCGGCATCGATTTGGCGCGATGGCGCTACCTGTGGCCTTCCTTTTGGTGTACCGGTCGTTACGCGTCATACTATGGCGGCTATCTAGTGGTGATGTTCGGGCTTGGGTGCGCGTTGGTCTGATGACCCTCCTCGCGGTGTACTCACTCGGTTGGTCAAGTCGCGTGGCTGACGGATTCTATGTAGTACGATATATGGGAGCTAAAACGATGGTCGATTGGATCGAGCATTATGACAAGTATCGCGAGCAAGAGGACAAAGTACGCCCGCAGAGTCTTTCCTACCTCAATAGCTTCTTTTGGGCAGCAGAGGAGAAGCCATGGCCTACTATTCAGAATGATCGATCGTTCATTAGGCTATGGCTTGGTGACGAGGACGTCATGAATCGGTGAGTGTCCACATTTTGACTCTTTGATGCCCTTATAAATCCCAGTTAGCCGAGAACAACAGGAATGTGAGATGCTTCCTTGCGCGTATGCACAGTCTATGAGGACGACTTTGCACCAAGGCAAGGCGGTTTATATTTGACCTAGTCGCGGATACCCTTCATGGACCAGGTGCGAGCCCTAGCCGATACGCGACGTATATCTCTCTACCTTCAGATTGCCAGATTAGACCACTGGATCAAGAATATCTTCGTTCTACCAGGACTGGCGTCAGCAGCAGCTTTTACTCCGCTGAGCGAGCCCCTGTGGGCCGGGCCGGCAGCGCTGTTGTCAACATGTCTGATTGCTTCTGCGAATTATACAATCAATGAATTTCTGGATTCTAGTTACGATCGACACCACCCAAAAAAAAATCGACGCCCGGGCGCCTTAGGCCTCCTCGATTGGCGATTGGTAGTGCTGCAATATCTCTTTCTCGCTGGTATAGGAATCAGCTTGGCCCTCGCGATCAACATACCGCTTTTAGTTGTGTCATTAGTTTTTTTGGGAATGGGCGTATTGTATAATGTACCGCCCCTCCGCACGAAGGATTACCCCTACCTCGACGTTCTCTCCGAGTCTTTCAATAATCCTATCCGGTTCTTATTTGGTTGGTTTGCGATCAACTCGTATCTTTTGCCTCCGTCGAGTATTCTACTAGCGTACTGGATGGGAGGGGCCTATTTGATGGCCGTTAAGCGCTACTCTGAGTACCGTCGTATAGGGGATCCAGACCGAGCAAAACTCTATCGTAAGTCTTTCGCGGCATATTCTGAAAAATCGTTGCTGCTTTCTGCTTTTTTTTATGCAATCTGCGCCGCCTTTTTCATTGGCATATTTCTTATAAAGTACAAATCGGAATTCGTTATAATGGTTCCCTTATTCGCCGCATTATTTACTTGGTATCTGTGGATTGGGTTCAAACCAGAATCTGCTGCACAGGCACCTGAGACTCTATATCAAGAGCATTACTTTATGCTATTTGCCGCTATAGTGTTTATTCTATCGATTGCTTTGTTTTATGCTAACATTCCGCTATTAGCACTGCTAACCGATACAAAATTAATTTCAATTCGTAATTTGAAGTGATGGGAATCGCGACCCACCCGGGAGACCGTAGGCCGTCACTGACTGCCTTCGGGGCGTAGACGGTCCTCAGTTAGCTTTACCACCTCCTGGGCCAAGTGCTGTTTCAAATCTCCGGGCAGATCTAGACCGACGATATGCCAACGCCACTGAATGAGACGAAGGTGCGCTCTAAACTGATCCGCGCGTGGCTTTTTTGGCGGTAGATAGACGTAAAAGCTTCTGCCTCGGTAATCGGAGTTAAGCCAAAGATGTCAAGGGCTGTTGAAAGAAGCTGGAGTGAAAGCGCGCGGTCGAGAGGCACTTTAGCCTGCTCTCCGGCATCACCCTTGTTAAGCAAATCCAAAAGCGCCCGGACCGTCATCAAGCGGGCAACAATAGGATCGACCGCTGAGACCATGAGGCGTTTCCCGATGGCCTGTAACGGAAGTTTCTTTCCAGTCAGTTTAAGGTACTCTTGCACGATTTGTTTTGTGAGCGAACGCCGCACCGCGGGAAAATCAATTCGCTCCGTTAAAGCGACGGCATCCCTATCCTCAATGGCAGATGCGATGTCGTAAAGCGCAATCAGTGGCGATGCGAGATACAAGCTCAGAAAAATGCTGAGCGTAAGGGCAACCCAAAATCTCCACCGGATTCTGCCGTCCCGACTCGGCATAGCAAACTTTCAATTTGGGTTTGCCCGCTGCACTACGATCTTACGGGACGCCCAGTGAGCATTGAAGATCAACTTTTATCGGGCGCATTGCTCTTGTGGCGTAAAGTCCATTTCACGTTGTTTTTCAATTTACCTAGCGCCTCCCAATCCTCCACTTCTAGCTCCACAATAAATACACCCTTGTCGCCTCGCCAAAGATTGCATGCTAGGCAGCCGGTCAGGCGATCACCGCAATGCTCGATTTGGATGAGCGCAGAACCGCAACGGTCACAGTTCTCTGACACGACTGTTAGTCACCTTCTGGAGCAGCCTCTCATTAATTGAGTCGCAAAGCATTTTTAATGAGATAAAATTGCGTCCTGCTTGAATAAGCGCTTTCACAAACGCGGTCCTGACCGGGAGGGTGTCATGTTCAAAGTGATGCGTGGTGGAACAGTTATCGGCAGCGGGCTGAAAATAGTTGGAAATGTCAGCGCTGAAGGGCTAGTTGAGGTCAATGGCCAGATAGAGGGTGATGTGCGTTGCACCGCGCTTGTGATCTCTTCAAATGCTCAGATTGTGGGAAGCGTAACTGCTGAACGGGTCGTGGTGAACGGCAAAGTAGAGGGTCCAATTCAAGGGGGCGACGTTGTACTGAAATCGAAGGCGCATGTCGTCGGGGATATTCGACATAAATCCCTCACGATTGAAAAGGGTGCCTATTTCGAGGGCCGCGCAGCACAAGCTCAGGCCGCTAACGGCATCCAACCAGAAAAGGCCAAGGTAAGAACCCTTCGCGAGGCTCACGAAACCGATGCAGCAGTAGGATAGGTTTCTGCGGGAATCAGCCGGTGATTTCTTGGACGCGCAGCGTGACCGCTGGACACGTATCAGGAAAACAAGCGCTCACATGGAAGCTTTGATACGCGAGAAGTCGCATTTTGCTGAGGCGAATGATCCAGCTTCCTTGCTTGCTGAATATTTTCTAGCCACTGGCCAACAGACTGGCGACCGCAACGCCGTAGCCTTCCAAGCTCCCCGACACTTACCGCTCATCCTTATCTCCCAGTTGCCACGTAGTGGAGGCAGCCTATTCAGCCAACTTCTCGACGGCCATCCCGAACTCCTTGTACACCCGCATGAGATGCGAATTGGATATCCGGGGAAGACCGCTTGGCCGGAATTAGATCCACGGGATCCGCCGGAGCGTCTCTTCGCAATGCTGTTCGCGCCGGAGCTCGTTTACTTCGTAAGGAAAGGCTACCGCAAGCCAGGCAAACTGAAGCAAAAGCAGGCCGCACTACCTTTCGACTACTCACCTTACGACCACTATCGCCAGTTCATTTCTTTCATGAAGCAGAAGGCACGACAAAGGTCGCACTTTTCCATCCAAAATTTTCTTGGTATCCCGTGGGGCCTGCGGCCGAATGGGCGGCACGTGTTGGACAACTATTTCAGCGCCTTCTTTGGCGCCTGGCCAGGGGGACAGACAGTGAACCCCCGCTATGTGGCCGGCTTTATTCCGTCGATGGCGCAATCACCGGCAAGCATCGCTAACTTTTTTTCTGATTATCCTGACGGGCGCCTCATCACTCTCATTCGCAACCCTGTCGATTGGTTCGCGTCGCGAAGGGCTCACACCGACAAAGGAGTAGTGCGCTATGGTGATCTCGACGTGGAGATTGCAAGCTGGAACAGGATGGCACGGCTCGCTTTAGGTTATCACCGCAAGTACGCAGGCAAAATGATGCTGCTATCGTTTCGAGAGCTCGTTATCTACCGTGAATGTGTAATGCGACGCTTCGCTCAGTGGTGCTGTATTGATTTTGATGCGGCGCTTCTCAGTCAGACCTTTGCCCGTAGAACTATCCTGCCCAATACAAACTTCAACGAATCTCTTGAGCAACTGCCGTCAACTGTGCTCGAGCGAAGTTCCGAGCTCACCGCCACAGAGGTAACAAAAGCACTCGAATTGACTCAGACTTGGCGAACTCGCTTAGAGGCGGTTGGGTGCTCGGTTTAACCAATTCCAAGCCGATTGAAATTTGCTGCCTTCGCGGCGTTGCCGGTTCCGGAGAATAGGGTTGCAAGACACGTTTTGGGTTGAATGTGATCTCAAGGACGTGTGGCGCGCCTCGCCTATGCTGACAATAGTCTGGACCTGATCCGAAGCCGCAGAGAGGCTGCAAAGTCTCTGCTTGGCTGGCGCTCTCGTCTGCCGTTAAAATGTAGCGGTGGGAAAATCATTCACAACCCTGTCGCAAACCTTCGCAAGGGAGAGGCACGTCTCACGGTGCGTGACAGAGATGACCGCGGATACGCAGCCTCGAGGGGGTGTAATTTCGCCCGCGAATCGCCATGCTTATCGCATCCTGGTATGTCTCTATAGCTGGTATTACTTTCGCCAGATGCGGCCTGCGCTCGAGATCCTCGCGCGCCAGGGTCACCGTTTGCACATCATCGCGATCATGCACGACCGCGACGATTTCCAGAGCGGGTGTGAAGAGCTTTGCACTCGCTACGCCAATGTGACGTTTCAGGTTGGGCCGGAGCGTGGTGACGATTGGACGGTGTGGGCTGAGTTTCTACGCACAACCCAATGCTTTCTCCAGTCTCAAGAGCCTCGTTTCGACAATGCGTGCAGAATTGCCGATCGGAAGCGTCTCGCGGGTTTTCCGCTCATATTTGACTGGGCTTTGTTCAAGCGGATGCCGGCAAGAGAGCTCGCCTGGCGCTTTCTACGCCGCTGCAATGCAGCGTTGCCCACTGATCCCAAAATCGACGCAGTGTTCCTAAGCTTCAAGCCAGATGTCATGATCATCACTCCTCTGCTCGACCGCTCGGGACAGATGTGGGACTACATGGCGAGCGCGCAGGCTAAGGGAGTACGCAGCGTTTTTCCGGTGCACAGCTGGGACAATCTTTCCAGCAAGGCGCGCGTAAATGTCTTCCCTGACCGCATGCTTGTGTGGAACGAGATTCAACGCGATGAGGCGATCAGGTTTCACCGGGTGCCGAAGGACCGAATCGCAATTACGGGCGCGCAAGGCTTCGATGATTGGTTCGAAATGCAGCCAAGTACGACTCGCAGTGAGTTTTGTAGCGCTTTAGGACTGAACCCTGAGAAGCCGATTCTGCTGTTTGTTTGTTCGGCGATATTGAAGCGTCATATGGCTTCGGAGGTCGCCACATCAAAAACCGAACTGCCATTCTTTACTCGTTGGATCGGGGCGCTGCGAAAGTCGACTGACGCGCGCTTGCGAGAGGCCAACGTAATCATTCGTCCGCATCCTAAGCGTGAGGATCATTGGGACGATGTCGATCTTACCCAGTGGGGCCGGGTTGTTGTGCATCCAAGCCAAGGCCGCTTGCCTAATAATGACGAATCCAAGGCCGTGTTCTTTGATTCTCTGTATCATTCGGAGGTCATCATCGGGCTTAACACCAGCGCAATGATCGAGGCCGGCATTGTTGGACGCCCTGTGATGACGGTGCTCGACCCTGACTATCGGGCCGGACAGATAGAGATGCAACATTTTCAGTATCTGCTAAATGTTGCCGGCGGCTTACTAATTGCGGGTCGCGATTATGCCGAGCACATGCAGCAGCTAGCGGCATTATTCGAAGATCCAGAACAAGGTCGGCGCCGGGCGCGTGAGTTCACCAGCGCCTTCGTACGTCCTCTTGGCCTCGGACTGCCGGCTGCGCCTATTTTTGCGGAAATTATTGCGGAGGTTGCAGCGCGGAGTTCCGGCCGACCTCACCGTTCAGGGGCCGTTGACCGATTGCTTCTCGCGGGCATGCGGTTGGCAAGGAGCGCCGCGATGAGGAGGCGAAAATCGCGATGGGGTGGCGAAAGGTTAGTGGTTGACAAAACGTCCCCGGCGTCGGGACAAGCTTCCGAATCAGGGCAATGACGGAGGCCGAGCCGCCCGCAATCGTTGATGAATCTTTGAACCCAAGTCTCAAGCCCTATCCAGTACTTTTGGCTCCCACTTGATAAAAAAGAGGAGCCCTAACAACAGCATCACTAGAATGACTGCACCGGAAAGCGCGAGTGCATCCCAGCGCATCGGCTCACTGTGAAAGAGCGCCCAGCGATATAACTCTAGGATCGGCGTCAAAGGGTTAAACAACATGTATTCTTTCCACGGCTCCGGCAAGGCGGTGCGTGGATAATAAACTGGGGTGATGAAGATCAACGGCCCCATCAAATAACGCATGACGTACCACACGTCTCGCGCCGCGCTATTCAGCGGCGATGTCACACAGGTAAGACCGATAACGAAAAGCAACAACATCACAATCGCAAGCGGCGCCGCAAGGATATGCAGTCCAAAATCGGGCCTAAAATGCCCGGTCACGTAGAAATAGATGCCTGCGAGTACGGCTGAGAACAATATAATGCCGAACTCGATGAACACGGGCGCAATCGCAGTGACATGCGCAATGATCTTCGGAAAGTAGAAATGTCGCGACAGGCGTCCGTTGCGCTGAATGCTTTTCGTCCCCCAAGTTAGGCTTCGCTGGAACATCGACCAAAACGACATACTGAGTAGTATAAACAACAGATAGGGAACGGGGCCTGTCGACACGCCGAGCACGGTTTTAAGAAAAAGCGTCGCCATCAACGCGGACATGATCGGACGTATAAACAGCCAGCCAATACCGAGAACGGATGATTTGTAGACGTTACTAAGCGAATATTTTATGAGCAATGGGAAAAGCCGGCGATACCGCCACGTCTCGCCGAGATAGCCGAAGATCGTGCCGCGATGGGGTCTTACCACCCACACCCCTTCGTCTTTGCCAGCTGCGTTATGATCCCGCAGGATATCAGCGCTCACACTATCTGCTCCTGTAACTCTTCCCGGGCACCGGAGCCTGCACTGAGTTGGCTCTCCTCACTCGCTACCTCTTCAATGCGATGGATCTGCCAATCCAATCGCGGACGAAGTAAAGGTGTCCGCTCAGCGTCAGAAGGCTTTGGAGTGACTTCCTCAAGCCAAGTGGGGATTCTTTCTGTTAATGATGCACCATTCGCTACAGCGGTCAGCAGGACACGCTCTTTTCCGCTATCGCAAATGTGAGCTGTGCCAACATCCATATCCTCCCAACCGTTCGCCGGTTTACGAAAGAATGTTCGAGCCACAATTTTATAATCTACGACCGTATCAATCTGTTGTCGCGTGAGCCATTCTTGAAGTGAAAACAATAACACGTAACGCCCTGGGCTTCTGGCACAGAACGGCCACGGCAAGTCTGACGCAAATAGGAGCGTTCCCATTGCGTCCAACTCAACTCTTAGCCCGATTTCGATATTGGGTTCCAAAACCTCGACCTCTATTTCCACCTGGACCGGCTCGTTGGCGTTGGTGAGAAATACCGGACGGCTCCCGCTGTGTACGACACGAACATCACTGAGCCTAGCTAACGTGCCGAGCTCCGCCCGAAAAAAAGTGGCTGGCTCCCGAGTCAGTTCCGCCGAGTTGGTTCGGCATCGCTCAACGAATCGCTGCAAGCGCTTTTCAAGATTATTGACTTTACGGTGCCACGTACTCTGTAGCACCAGGCGGAATTTACCCTCAGAAGGGGGCGCCTGTCCGAAAGTGTCCCGTGAAACGTGAACGGCTCCGAGCTGGTTGTCCTCTTGAATATCCTCCTTAGTCAACTCTTCTTTCTCACCTTCGCGAGAGGACTGATCTTCCTTTTGCCAACCACAGACCGCTTCATATTTTGGCAACAAGGCGTTAGCGGATTCGTCGGCGATGATCCTTCCCTCTGACAGCCATACGACGCGATGACAGAGGCTAGCCAAATCAGATACGGTTTGAGTCGCATAAATAAGCGTCGCTCCTTGATTCACGACTTCCTTAAGCTTCGCGGCAACTCTCGCGCGAAACGGTGGGTCACCGCCGCTAATTCCATCGTCGACAAGGAGAATACCCGGATCACAAAACAGTCCGGCTGCCAGGGAAAGCTTCGCATACATTGATGTCGAGTATTGGCCGACCTTTTGATCGAGCTGGCGCTCCATCCCAGCGAAACTGGCAATTTCTTGAGCTCTGTCGAGAATGCGCCCTTTCGCCATACCCAGCAGAGACTCAAGCATGGCAAGGTTCTGCCGCCCCGTGGCATCGCCGAAAAATGGCGTGCGAAGGAAGTTGAGGGGAAGAACTGCCCCTTTACCACGTACCTCGCCAGTGGTTGGTAAAGTGATCCCGGCAAGAATGCTCACGAGGGTGGTTTTGCCGCTCCCGCCAAGCCCGACAACGGCAACTGCGTCTCCAGCATTGATGCGGAGGTTTATATCTCGTAGCGCCCAGATCTCCTTTTGGCCCGTGGGATGAGTGTCCTCTTTTCTTTCTGGGCTTTCACCAACCTCATCGTCGTCATCGTCATCATCCATTTCTTCGATTTTGGCGAACCACGATGTTCCGCGCCGCCGATACATCTTAGAAACGTTCCTGATCTCCACCCAGCCCACCCTACACTCCCGCCCTTAGGCCCGCGCGCGCACGCAGCCCGTTGAGAAACATCCGCCTTTTTTGCCACGCTTCCAACGACTGTGTCCGCGTCGAATTAGCACGCGTTCCGGCGAGTTCAGCACGTCGATTGACCAAGTTGAGCCATCGTAGGGCAATTGGCCGCAGCCAAACTCCCCACAATCGAGCAATTTTTTTCTCACTCGCCAAGACTTCGATGCGATCGACGAGTTTGGGCGCACAAGTTTGATTAAGGCCCCAGGGACGGACAAACGCTTGGACAAAGTTTTCGGCTTGGGCGGTATCGGCTCTAGATCTCAAAGCTTCGGAAAGCTGGCCCCAATGTGCCGCCCAATTATCAGCCACCTGCAATACTCGCATTCCAGGCTCGGTCAGATAAGAGAAATGTAGGGTCATCTCCTGCGACAGTCGATTGCGGGCGTCTAAGATGGTGTAAACCGGTCTGCCTACAACAGCTGCATCAATCATCGCCGTAGTGTTAAGCGCAACTGCGGCATTAGCATGATAAAGAGAATCGAAGAAGGTGTGCTTTCGCTCCTCGCCAACCGGAAGTTCGCCTTCGCGCGGCCAAACAGCTACAGCCTGATCACCTCCGAAAATCCGAAGGTCAGTAAACTCGTCCAAACGTTTGGGGTGGGGCCTTATCAAAACTGCGGCCTCGGCCAAGCGTTGATCATTGCATAGGCGGAGCCTCTGCACCCATTCGACAACGAAGGCTTCCTCGGGCTGAAGGTTTGAGAAGTGGAGCGCTGAGCACAGATAAAGAATGAGAGCGCGATCTGGCGGCAGATCCACGCGACGCAGAAAGGCGGCACGATCCATTGAAGGTTTTGCAACAAACCAGTCGTCAAAATTGTACGCCCCGGTAATGAATACACGCCGCCGTCTCTGCCGATGCAGTTCCACTGCCTCTTGCTCTTGGATTTGATTCCAAACGGCTATGCCTTCCGGCCGCAATCGGATAAGCCCCTTGCTCGTAAGATTGTCCCAACTGTGCACAGCGTACAGGGTTGGTATGCGCAAGGCCTTCGCTGCCCGAACATGCTCTAGCTGATGACTATCAGCGCCGAGCAGGGGGGACACCACCAGCACATCAGGTTGATAGAGACGAAAGTGCTCCACGAGCTCGTGCGTGGCGGGAACGGCTTCCTCGACAAGCCGCAACCATGTCAGTGTTGCTCGGCGCCGCCATCCGTAACGGAGTCGATACCTCTTTATTAGTCGGTGCACAAATTCAGGTGTTTTGCGCGCGCGCTTCAGCCGTGAATAGGGCGCTTGATCAAACACAGGCGCGAGGAAAAAGAGGTAGTCGATT
>Ga0207706_10006035_pt1 | contig 11270 bp, 14 predicted proteins | sample KBSC53metaG_FD_184318 | JGI IMG/M metagenome (GOLD analysis project Ga0207706, IMG submission 184318) | Corn rhizosphere microbial communities from Kellogg Biological Station, Michigan, USA - KBS C5-3 metaG (SPAdes) (version 2) | ecosystem: Host-associated > Plants > Roots > Rhizosphere > Soil ... | reverse complement strand
AGCCCTCAGACGCCAGAACGAAACCGTGGACGAAATTGTTATTGTCGCCGCCACCGATCAGCCGAAGCTCGTCATCGATCACGTTTTGCGCTTGCCAACGCTCGCCCGGACCCTCGAACTGACCGACGATCGCTGTGTCGCGTCCCTTGCGGCGGGTATCAAAATGGAACTCGACGCCGTGCCGCCCGATGAGTTCATTGCGGCACTTCATGCGCGGACCGGAGCGCCGAATCACATCGCGAAGCTGGAGAAAATCGCGCGCGCGAAAGGAATCGATCTTACATCCACCAAAACACGATCAAAGGGCGGAGCGCGGTTCAAAAATGAAAACGAGATTTATCACCGGCTCGGGCTTCAGTATATTCCGCCGGAACTTCGTGAAGACCAGGGCGAGGTCGAGGCGGCGATGTCCGGGAAGTTACCGCAGCCCTTAGCGCTCGAAGATATCCGCGGCATGACGCATTGTCACACGATCTATTCAGATGGCCGGAACACCATCGAGGAAATGGCCTTGGCGGCAGAAGCGATCGGGATGCGATATCTCACGATCACCGATCACTCGCCGAGCGCCTACTATGCCCGCGGTGTTTCGATCGACCGCTTGCGCGCCCAATGGGACGAGATCGCGCGAGTGCAGGAGCGCGTAAAAATAAAGCTGCTGAGGGGAACCGAGTCCGATATTCTCGAAGACGGCTCACTCGATTATCCCGACCATTATCTGGCGCAATTTGATATTGTGATCGCGAGCATCCATTCACGCCATAAGATGGATGGCGATCAGATGACACACCGGCTATTGTGCGCGCTCAAGCTGCCGGTCTTCAAAATCTGGGGGCATCCGCTCGGCCGATTGATTCAATCGCGGCCGCCGTTTGCCTGCCGGATGGAGGAAGTGTTGGACGCGGTGGCGGTCTCGCGTTGCGCCATCGAGGTGAACGGCGATCCGCGCCGTCTCGATCTGGCGCCGGAATGGATTCGCGCCGCGCGCGAGCGCGGCATCAAGTTCATCGTTTCAACGGATGCGCATTCTACGGGCGCGTTGAACTACTTGACGTACGGAGTTTCCACTGCGCGCCGCGGCTGGCTTACGCGGGAGGAAGTTTTGAATACTCTGGATACTGAATCTTTCATGAAGGAGGTCCGCCCATGAGCCGAGTTTTTATTCTGTCGCCGGCGAATTGCAACGGTCTGCGGGCTCGGTGGGTGTTGAAAAAGAGCAGCCGCTCAGAGCTGGCGATGCGACTGCGCAGCGCCGGCGTGTCCTTGGGCGAGGTCTTTACGTATTTAAGCGCGCTCTATTTCCGCGGTAAGCTTGCCTATGCGCGAAATTTTGCCGAGCCACCTTCCAGCTGTCCGGGAATTCTGATTATCACGCCGACCGCCGGTTTGTTAGCGCACGATGCGTTGATCCGCTTGGCGAGGCTCAGGGGCTTCGGCCGCGTCCCGATCCATGTGAAAAATCAAACCTACCGCGCCGCGCTCCGGCGTAGTGCGAAAGAATTACTAACTCAGATCGGGACGGACTGTGAGATCGTGCTTTTGGGAAGCGTTGCGACGGGGAAATACTTGGATATTCTCGCTCCGATCTTCGGCACGCGGCTTCGAGTCCCGGCTGAGTTTGTCGGGCTAGGCGATATGGCGCGCGGCGGATTGCTGCTGCGCTGCGTGCGGGAGAATCGCCAGCTGAACTATGTGGAGGTTACGTCGGTGCTCCGTTCGCAGTCGAAACTAATTCGCGGAAATCAAAAGATCGTCACCGTCGAGAATCTCTCATGATGGGGCTTCATTGGAGAAGTCAAAACGCCTGAAGATTCGGCGCTTTAATGTCGAGAATGCCCGGCAGATCATCTAGCAGATGCTACCGCGCAGGGAGCCTCTTTCAATCCTTTCAGCAGTGATTGCGACCGCTTACTGTTTTGTTTCTGCTCTTACCGGTCGGACGCCGAATGGTTCCGAGCGATTGCCGAACAGAACCAGAGTGTCGGATCCGACGCTTGTCAGCTGGTAATATTCTTTGGCAGGAAAAAAAACGATATCGTTTTTTTCCAGTATCCGTTCGTTGCCCTTGATGTCCTTGACGGAGCATTTCCCGGCAATTACGAGGAAAGTCTCTGGCGATTGGTGGTAATGCATCGGCGTGCTGTCGCCCGGCGGAAAGTGCAGCATCCACGAGCGAAAATTGTCGGTGCCGAAGAGCTGGACATTTCTGAGACTTTCCTTTCCCGCTTCTTCGATCTTTTGATTGAGGTTGGTGAACTCCATGGCTTCCTCCGTCCGGTACGTGTTTGCGCTAGATTATTGGAGTCAGAAGGAGGTGTCAATTTGTGCATTGAATCGGAGGCGAGGTGAGTGCGAGAGGAGAGTAGATTCGAACAACGAGAGGAATAGAGAACGAAGTTTCAATAATTGACTTACCCAAGATGTCATGATGAGGGCGGAGGAGATATGCGCTTTAACTTTCCTCGATTTCAATCTCGTCTGGAAACACGTAAAGCGATGAGTTGTCGTCCCACTTGACAAGCACCATGCGCCGGCCGAGGTTTTCGGTCTCATGTACGATCGTGCCCCGGCGTTCAGGCTCGATCTTCGCTTCGTGAGTACGAACCATTTTTTTGGCTCGACAGCGCCGCCCCTTCCGACTGGTATCGATCATCGTCATCTCCTGCCTCTCAAAAGCGGCCAATGGAAATTCCGCGCGGCGGATGATGATCACCGGCTGAGATCTCAACTGCAGATCACATCATCCGGTTGAACAATGATTACACAGTAAGTGTAATACGGGTGAGCGAGACTTCAAGCCTGCAGGACGGAGGTTAGCTCAGTGCTTTTGTTCATCCTCATAAGCTCAGGTCCGATTGCGCGTAAGCGCTTTCATAAGCGAAATGCGCATTAACAGAAACTCCTATGACTTTGTTCCTACTCGTCTCGCTTTCTCTCTGAAAAGCGTTTTTGCAGACAATCAAGCCGCGCGAGAGCTCGTTTGCGGCATTGGCAGCATGCAGCGACGGAGAATGACACTTCACGACAGTTTGCGCATTTGCGATGCATGCAAAACGGGCATGGAGCATCAGGCAAAGGCGAAAATGATACTGTTCGCATCGAAATTGGACTGCGCCTTTCGTGAATATTGGAATTATCGGCTGGAGTTTTCAAAGCTGTATTAACCGAGTTGCTAATCGAACGAATCAGTATTGGTTGGTCGTTTTTAGACGATTTATTTTAACGAAGCAAGAGTTTTCGAAAACTTTGCAAAATTCTTTTGCGAATTTTGTTTTTGCATCCCTGATGAGTTTTTCAGAACACGACAACGCAACAGTTGACTCGATATTTCTCAGATTTTCCGATCTGCTCGTCTTGAGATTCGCTCTTGCGTCAAGGCCTCCGCTCGTTTAAGAAGCCATTCTAGGTTGGTTGCGCGGCTGCACGCTCACAGAAGGAGAGCCAATGGGTCAAATCCTGGGGCTTGGTATTACTCATTATCCCGGTTTGGGCACTCAAGGAAATTTGAGTCGTCGCATCAAGATCTGCCTGGCCGATGCTGCGCTGCCGGAGCATTTGCGCTCGATGGAGAACTGGCCCCGGCCGATGCGCGATCAATGGGGTATGGACGACGGAATGACTCATTCCACTGCGCATCGAGCGGAAATGATCGAGGGTTTTCGGATGGCGCGGCGCGCTCTCGATGAATTTCAACCGGATATTTGCGTCGTGTGGGGAGATGATCAATTCGAGAACTATCGTGAAGATTGCGTGCCCGCATTTTCCGTGCTCGCGTATGACTCGGCCGACTTCCAACCCTGGCTGCACAATCAGCGTGGCATCAATTCGTGGAACGAAGCGAGAGAAAAGATCTATACCGTCCGCGGCCACCGCAGTGGCGCAAAACACCTCGCGTCATTTCTTCTCAATCAAGGATTCGATATTGCTTATAGCTACAAGCCGTTGCACATCGGTTTGGGACACGCGTTTGCCAATTCCGTTCTTTACCTGGATTGGGATCGCGCAGGGTTTTCTTATCCGCTGGTGCCGTTCACCGTGAACGCCTATGGCCGGCATCTTACCGGCAGCCAGGGCGTGCCGCCGACACCCTCCATGGGCCAAAAGCTGACCCAGGTCGAAGAAGATCCGCCGGGACCGCAGCCCTGGCGCTGCTTTCAGATCGGTGCCGCGACGGCCCGCGCATTCGCCGACACTCCTTGGAAAGTCGCATTGATCGCGTCGTCGAGCTGGTCGCATTCGTTTCTAACCGAAAAACACGGCCGGATGTACCCCGATGTCGAGTCCGACAAGCGTTACTTCGAAGCCCTCCGCACCGGGGAATGGGACACCTGGCGTGATACCAATCTGGCTCAGGCCGAAGATCGCGGCCATCACGAATTGCTCAATTGGTTTTGCCTCGCGGGCGCGATGGCGGAGCTCAAGCGAAAGCCTGACGAGGCGGTGTTTCTCGAGTCATGGATTACAAATTCCGACAAAGTATTTGCGGTATTTCGGCCGCCGCTCCCTTGACGATGACTTCGACCGTGGAGGTGCAGCATGATCGCTTTGCAGGTGATGGTTCAGATCAAGCCCGAAAATCTGTCGGAGTACTTGGAGGCTATACGTCACGACGCTGAGCATTCGGAAAAGGATGAACCCGGCTGCCTGCGTTTTGACGTGCTGCAAGACAAAGACGATCCACACCGGTTTTACTACTACGAGGTGTATAAGGACCAGGCTGCACTGGAAGCGCACCGTCAGACGCCGCATTTCAAGCTCTATGCGGAAAAAGTGCAGGGATGGTTGGCCGCGCCGCCAGAGCGCCGCTTGGGAAGAAATTTGATTCCGTCCGACGATGCCTGGCGATAGAGCAAGCCCTTCGGATGATCTCGCGCAAAGGAAGACTCGATTCTCCTTTCGGAGGCCCTATGCGATTGTTCTGGCGCAGTTGGTTCCCGGTCGTTGTGATCTTGTTCTCCGTCGGCTTTGATTCCCACATCGCTCGCGCGCAAGAAAAAATTCGTCTGGCTCACAGCGCTTTGGAGAGCAGCAATTCGGTCTGGTATTTGGCCAAAGAACGCGGGCTCTACAAGAAATACGGCCTCGACGCCGATTTGCTCTTTATCCCGAGCACGACGACGAGCGTTTCCAGCTTAGTTGCCGGTGATGTGCAGGTCGGTAACGCTTCCGGCGGCGGCGTGGCGAGCGCGGTGGTCGCCGGAGCCGATCTCGTATTAGTTTCCTGCTATCTGAATTCATTGCCTTACGAGTTGGTGGTCAATGAAAATATTAAATCGGCCGAGGATCTCAAAGGGAAAAGCATTGGCATCAGCCGCGTTGGAAGCGCATCCGATGTCGCTGCGCGCGCGCTTATTCGCGGCCTTGGATTAGAGCCCGACAAGCAGGTGCCGATTATGCAAGTCGGCGGGCCGGCCGAGCGGGCGGCGTCCTTTCGGACCGGACGGATCGCCGGATTTCCGTCGCCCCCCGGAATTATTTATCTGACCAAGGGCATGCCGTTTCGGATTCTGATCAGCACTGCGGATTTTCAGAAACGATTCGAGTTCCCGTACATCTGCGCAACCACGACCCGAAGTTATCTGGCGCGACAACGGGATATTGTAAAAAAAGTCCTGATGGCGCACATCGAAGCGGTTCAATATTTCAAAACACACAAGGACGAGAGCAAGAGAATTATTGCCAAATACAGTCGAATCTCTGAAGAAAGGTATTTAGAGGCGGCTTATACGGCGAGCGCAAAACTGTATGACGTCGTACCGCTGGTGACGCGGCAAGGAACGGAGGTTCAAATCAAGGAAGCGACGAGCCGAAAACCCGGGGCGCAGCTTCGGTTCGAAGATCTGGTCGATGAAAGCATTGTGCGCGAGCTGGAGAAGGGCGGTTTTATCGACAAAATTTACAAGCAGTGAAGGGGTCTTCGGGATTTGGAGTGGTGCAGTGATGGCTATTTGATCCCTGCCGCGTGAAGGTATTGGAGATCGACAAATCGCTCAGCCGCGGGGAGCGGCGGCGTTAGGTTTCCCGCTTCGCCCATAAATGCGATGACCTGCTCCAGTCCTTTGAGATTGATCTCCGCTTTTTTCGGCAACACGCCGCGTTCGGGCTCGAAGTACAATCCAAGAGTTTGTTTAGCGATCGCTTCGGTGGCGCCGGTAGTTTCTACAATGGTTTTTATGACCGAGTTGCGCTTCGCGGGATCTCGGATGAAAGTGAACGCCGCGGCCAGTGCGCGCACATAACGAACCAACGCCGTCTTATGGGTTTCGGCCCAACGGCGGCGCACGGCCGTGACCGTGTAGAGAAAATCCGGCACGACTTCAGTTGAAAGCCCGAGCAATTGATAGCCGTCGTTCAAGGCCAGCAAATCTTGCGGTTGGCCGAGCGGGACGGCCTCACAGTCGCCGCGTCTCAAACAGGTAAAACGCGCCGGCGTACCTTCGATAGTTTTGACGCGAAAATCACCGTTGCTCACGCCATGTTTCTGCAGCAGCTTGCGCGTCGATAGCGTGATCGTGCCGGCCTCGTCGGCGAGACCGATCAATTTGCCTTTGAGATCGGTGATGTTTTTAACTTGCGGTCTGGCGATCAGACTGTAAATCGGATTATTGAATTCTCCGGCGATCGCTACGGCATCCGAACCGTTGAGCACCGCGCGAATCAGAAAAGCCGTCGCAATATGCGTGACGTCGGCCGTGTCGTCGTGCAGCGAGTCGAGCATCCGGTCCGCGCCCCCGGGAAGCGGCACGACCACATGAAAATTCAGTCCTTCACGGTGAAAAAAACCCTGGCGATCGGCAATCGAGACGGGCAGGGAGAAAATGCTGCGCATCGCTGAATAGGCCTGCGCATACCGTAAGGGGATAGCTTGCGCCGCAACATCAGGATCTCCGTTGAGCCAAACCGCTGCTAGAAAAAATTGCGCTAGAAATATCCAAGGGCCGCATCCGCGCCACTTCCAACGGCCACGTAGAGCGGCGTTCACTTGGTGATCCGCTGCATTGTGCAAAGGACTTCAATGGCCGATAAAGGCGTTTTGCTGGGCGCGCTCCGGGTAATGCTGCGGGTGTGTTTGTAGCCTTCCTTGGTGCACGATATGGCAACATTGCTCGCTGTAATTTCTTTGCCGAAGCCGGGCAGTTTGTAAATTCCCGCGCCGTTGGTGCGCGTGATCACCGATCCACGTCCTTTGATCTCGGCAGTTACCTTGGCATCCGGCACCGGTTTACCAGCTTGATCTTTTACAAAGCCAAAGTACGACGGGCCGTTGTCCTGGGGCGCATCCGGTGCTTCGTCGTCGCTGCCTCCGGCCCAAGCCGGCGAACATATTGTCATTGAGCAAGCGAGAACGAGTGAAATTGTATAAGTAACGCCCGTCACGCTCCGTTTCATCGCGTTCCTTTCGGCTAACGGACGAAGTATCGCCGCAGCATAAACACAAAAACCACCATGACCACCAGCGGCACCGTCCAGGCGCAGCCGTGCCAAAGGCGTTTAGCCGATACGACCGGCAACCACGAGACCAGAGCCGCGATCGCCAACGCGCCCAGCGTCAACGTGGCGAGCCAGCCATACCAGTACATCGCCGGTCCATCGGTCGTTGGTTGCACGAGAAAATGAAATTTCTCCGTCGCCGCATGATAGGTAAATAGCGCAAGGTTATATTGCACGGATAAAACATAAAGCACCGCATAAGCGACCGCGAAGGCAATGACGAATTTTGAAATTGCTACAGCGTCGCTCATAAATCGAAGCCCCGAATGTTGTTTAAAATGTGACCAACAACAAATCCCCACCACACGATGAAGGCAAGAAGCGCGGTCAGAATCGCGCGCGTGCGACCGTACTCGGCGACATGGGGGGCGCGCCAAAAATACCAATAGGCCGGGAGCATACCGAGACCGAGCGCAACGAAGTGCTCCTTTAACTCGAAGGCGCCGTTCGGGATGTAAAGCTGCATTTGCTCGAGGACGATTCTCACGTTGAGCCGATACGAGGGATAAATAATTGCGCCCAATAGAGCGGTCAGCGCATAAAGCACAAGGACGGCATTGACGTAGGAGGTCGGCGGCACCGCGCGCATGCGCGCGATAAATGAATCGGCGGCGCCGCAACTCGCGGGAACCCATGTGCTGATCGTCTGATGGGTGATTGCGCCGAGCAACGCCACCGCCAATAGACTGTGCACGATAAGCAGAAAGACGATCATGATCGGTCCCAATTAGTGACTTGCTTTACTCCAGATCGGGGGAGCTTGTCTAGTTGGAATCATTGCTACAATGACGACGATTTGCGCCGCCGCGGACGCGGTAAAACGAGCGTCGCGATCGAGCGTCTAGCAGCCGACGCCGTCGCCCTTAACAAACGTTGCGTCCTGATACTATATAAGTGTGTTTCGATGCCGACACGAAAACAAATACAGCTGCGATCGCTAGCAGCGGTCTTTCTGCGCGCGGGCAATCTTACCTTCGGCGGCGGCGATGCCATTACGGCACTATTGCAGCGAGAGTTGGTGCACAGAAGAGAATGGCTCACCCGTTATCAATATGGGCTGGCACAAAGTTTGGCCAAGGTAACCCCGGGCACCGCGATCCTCGCGTTTTGCGCCGCGACCGCGTGGATGATGCGACGTTCGGCGGGCTCGCTTGCGGCCGTGCTCGCTGTGTCGGTGCCTTCCGCTGTGATCGCCGTTTTCTTGACGATGGCGTTTACATCAATGAGCGGCAGCGCACGCGCTCTGGCGGTGCTCGGCGCAGTATTAGCGGCTTCGATCGGTTTGATGTGGGCTGCCGCCTGGCTGCTGGTCAAGCCCGAGCTCAACAAAGTGACAGCATTGCGCACGGTTGTTTTGGTATTCGGTGTTTTCATCGCGCGCTGGTGGTCGGTGTCACCGATTGAAATCCTCGCCGGCGCCGCGATCATCGGCGCGCTTTGGTCGTGCGAGAAAGACCCATGAAACTTGTTGTGCTATATCTGCTGCTCCTCAAAGCGACGGCGACATCGTTCGGCGGCTTGAGCTCGATACCGGTGCTGCGCGAGGACTTTGTGGTTCGGCATCACCTCCTAACCGATCGCGAACTAAACCTCGCGGTTACCGCGGGTCGCGCTGGCCCGGGTCCGAACGGATTGTACGTGGTGAGCGTCGGATATCTCGTCGCCGGTATGCCAGGAGCGTGCCTCGGTTGGCTGGCAATGGTGACGCCGGCGTTTCTGATCATTCCACTAGCGCATTTTGTGGGTAGTCACGCCGAGCTGCCGCGGATCAGGGGGGCGATCAGGGCCTCAACGGTGGCCAGTGCCGGATTGCTGGCGGCGACGACACTGCGGCTTGCCCAAGGAGCTTTGACCGACGTCATTCTGGTCGGTATCGCGGCAATGAGCTTCCTCATCTTTTCTTTTAGCAGAGTAGATTCGTTGTGGGTGATTTTTGGCTCGGCCATCATTGGTTTTGTGAGCGGGACGTTCGCTCAATGAGACTGGAGGGGACAATCACGCGCAGAGTGCGCTCGCTTCAGTCGGGGCTAATTTTTGTCGGATGCGATTACTTCTTGACGTATTTCTCTAACGCTTCAGGACCGAATTCAATCCAGCTCGAGCGGATCACGTCGTTAGATTAATTTTTATCCCGCTCTGCGGCTGCGCTTGCTTAAGTTAACGGTTGGCGACGCGTTGTGTGTCTTTCGCGTGCGCAGCGATTCACGCTATTTCAGCAGCTCAACGTATCCCATCCGGCCCGAGAGATTACCCGACCACCAGATCCGGCTTGGGTTGGTCGGATCGATTTCGATCCGGCGCGGGTCGGATTCGGCATTCGCCAGTGGAAACTCGGTAAATTTTTCGCTCTTCGGATCAAAGCGGGCAATCTTATCGACGTGTTGCTCGCTAAACCAAACCAGGGGGCTCTTGGTGTCACCCTGAACGGAGTACGGTCCGGCATCCTCGGTGGGCGGATCGTAAATGATCATTTTGACGGTCTTGTAATCGATCTTCATCAACTTGCCGGCACCGTGCAAACCGACCCAGACGTTCCCTTCCGAGTCCATGCCGCCTTTACGTGCCACAGGGTTCTTTACGAAGATGGGAAATTCATCGATTTTTCCGGTCGCTGGATCAAGCCTTCCCATCTGACTGACCGCGTTTTCGATGAACCAGATTTTGTTATCGCCGGAAATCGCCATTCCATAGGGACTGGCGGTTCGTCCGCGTTTGATTCCGGCCGGAACATCATAAATGGTGAACTCCTTGGTTGCCGGGTCCAAGCGGATGACCTGATTGGCCGCGATCGAGTTTAACCAGACGGTTCCGTTCGGATGGACGCGCATCGTGTTGCCGCTGGCAGAACCGCTCTTGAGCTTTGGTAGCTCGTAAAGCGCAAACTCGTTGTTCTTCGGATCGAGGCTTAACCAGCGCCGGTTGGGGCCGCCGTCGATAAACCAGAGCTTGCCGTCCGGCGCGCGCGTGATCGCATTCAGTCGATTAGTCGGCGATGGACCGGCCGGCGGCGCGATTTCAGAATAAGTGAGATTTTTTCCGTCCAAGCGGCCGAGCTTGCCGCCAACGCGCTGTGTCACCCACGCATTGCCGTCTAGGTCGACAGTGATTTCGTGCGGCTCGGCTTTATTGTTCGGCAGTTCATATTCGACGGCGAGGTATTTCGCCGCTTCGCCGGTGATCAGGGTCCGCGGCAAACGACTGTTGGGATCCGGCGCTGGTCGTCCGCTGCCACCCGCCCCGGAGAAGTTGGCCATCACATAATCCAAAACCGTTCTCGTTTCATCGTCCGTCAATGGCTTCGCCGTCGTCGAGCCCTGGGCGTAAACCCGCATGTTCTGCACGATGGTCTGCCAGCGCTCGCGATTGGCCTGCACCCGGGTGATTCTTTGCGTATCATGGCAGGAGATGCATTTTGCTTCGACGATCGATTTGCCCTCACCTTCCGGTAAAGCAGCTCGAGAGGCGCTGCCTTCTCCGCCTTCGCCGACCTGCTCGCCCGGTAATCTTCCCGGCCACGCACCGGGTAGCTGCGGTGCCCGAGCCTTGGTTAGCGCCAGATCAATCACTGTGGGTTTACTTCCCGATACTTCCATCGGCGCGGACAACTCGCTTTGAAAATCACCGCCGATCGCTTGCGCAACGTATTGTCCGGCAGGAAGAGCACTGATCGAGAAGCGTCCTTGCGGCTGGCTAACGACCATGAGGGTGAGCCGGCGCTCGGAGTTTTTTATCTTCACAAATGCTCCGCTGACCGGCGCGCCTTGCGAGTCCTTCACCAC
>Ga0207706_10006032_pt1 | contig 11272 bp, 13 predicted proteins | sample KBSC53metaG_FD_184318 | JGI IMG/M metagenome (GOLD analysis project Ga0207706, IMG submission 184318) | Corn rhizosphere microbial communities from Kellogg Biological Station, Michigan, USA - KBS C5-3 metaG (SPAdes) (version 2) | ecosystem: Host-associated > Plants > Roots > Rhizosphere > Soil ... | reverse complement strand
TGGAAGCCTTACATCGTCGTCTTCTTCGCCGGCTACGCGTGCGGAACCGGTTTGGTGATGATGCTCAGCCTCGGCATCGTCTTCATGAGCAAGGCGGTCTTCCAACTGCAATACTGATGACGACTAACGCGCTCCCATCTTCACCCGTCGGCCGGCAGATCAAACTGCCGCTCAGCAAGGCGGCCGAGATCGCCTGGCAGAGCATCCGCCTGCGCCTGGCGCGCAGCCTGGTCGTCACCAGTGGCATTGTCCTGTCCCTGGCCTTCCTCATGTCGATCCTGACCAGCGAGGCGGTGACGGATTCGATGCGGCGATGGGTTTTGTCCGGCCCGGCGGATGAGTCGCTGCAGCGGCAGCAACTCGCCGCGAAGATGCAGTCCAAGGGCGTCGCCTCGACGCCGCAGGAGATCGCCGATGCGCGCATCCAGAGCCGCTGGCTCGTCGGTCTGGCGTTGCTGGTCGCGTTCGTGGGCATCCTCAACGCCATGCTGATGAGCGTGACCGAGCGCTTCCGCGAAATCGGCACGATGAAATGCCTCGGAGCCCTCGACGGTTTCATCGTGAAACTCTTCCTGCTCGAAAGCCTCTTCCAGGGCGTCGTCGGCACGGCGGTCGGCGTGATCCTGGGCTTGGCGCTCTCGCTCCTCTCCATCTCCGCGAGCTATGGCCACGACGCGTGGCGCGACGTGCCGGTCGGACAACTTACTGTTCGCCTCCTGATCTGTCTGATGACCGGAATTGCGCTCACCGTGGCAGGGGCGGTCTATCCGGCGTGGCAAGCCGCGCGCATGCAGCCGATTGAGGCGATGAGAGTGGAGACCTGAACGTGCAGGCAAGTCCGATGCTCATGGCCCCGGCGGGCGCGAAGGCTGCTCCGGGCGCGAAAGCTGCTCCGGGCGCGAAAGCCGGCGCAGGAAAAACGATTGAAATCAACGCCGCCGACGATATGAAGTTCACCGTCACGACAATCACGGCCAAGTCCAAAAGGAGCCGAGTGATGGTCGCAAAGCCACAACCGGGCGAGACTATCTGGGGCCCGCCCATATCGCCGCACTACGTCCGAAAAGTTGGTCAAACAGACCCGCGCATCATCGCAATTGAAGTGAAGTCGTAAGGGCATGCTCACCGGCACGTGTCATTGCGGAGCAGTGCGGATCGAGGTCCCGCGCCGGCCGCGCATGCTCACGAACTGCAACTGCTCGATCTGTCGCCGATACGGCACGCTGTGGGCGTACTACAAGGCGTCTGATGTGCGTGTTGTTTGCAAATCGGGTGCCACAGAGTCGTACTCGTGGGTTCGCAAGGCATTGAGGTTTGTACGCTGCACGACCTGCGGCTGCGTCACGAACTGGAAGCGAGCGCGTCCGCGAAAGGTGACCTACATGGGTGTGAATATGCGGAACTTCGAACCAAGTGCGCTGGATGGAGTGCGGATCCGCCTGCTCGACGGAGCCGACACGTGGAAGTACCTTGACTGACGAAGGATCCGCCATGCCGGCCACTTTGCGAACACGCTGCCTCCGCGTGTGCGCCGCGACGGTGGTCCTGACGATCCTGTTACTTCACGGCTGCGCGAGCACCCCACCGCAGGACGTCGCGACCCCTGAGGTTGTTGCGCAGTTGTCGGCGCAGGCGGATGCCTGGGACAAGGCGATAGTTCGGAAGGATCGCGCTGCGATCGAACAGAACATGTCCGAAGACTTTCGTCAGATCGACAGTGCGGGAAATGTAGAGGCCAAGGCCTCATTCGTCGACGGACTCACGTCTCCCGATCTGCAGATCGACCCGTATGTGGTTGAAGACTTCGACGTCCGAGTCTACGGAGACGTGGCTCTTCTAAGCGGTCGCACCCGCATGACGGGCAGGAACCAGGGGACGCCCTTCACCAGCCACTACCGCTACATAGACGTGTATGTTCGTCGCCAGGGCCAGTGGAAGGTTGTCAGCGTCCAGATATCCCGCATTCCCAACTGACCTAAGCATTGGGAGGGAGCAGGGCAGATGAAGCGGTCTTTCCGGCAGGTCAACGTGTTCTCAGCCGATCCGCTGGGCGGCAATCCGCTTGCGGTCGTCCATGCGGCCGACGGTCTTACCGAGCAGCAGATGGCGGCATTTGCGCGCTGGACGAACCTGTCCGAGAGCACGTATCTGCTCAACCCGACCGATGATGCAGCCGATTATCGGGTCCGCATATTCACACCCAGTGGGGAGCTGCCCTTTGCCGGGCACCCGACGCTCGGGTCCTGTCACGCCTGGCTTGCTGCGGGCGGGTCACCACGCGATGGCAAGGTCGTCATCCAGCAGTGTGAGATCGGGTTGGTCCGCATCCGTCGCGACAGCGCACGGCTCGAGTTCGCCGCGCCGCCCTTGCGGCGGACGGGTCCGTTGGAGCCCGAGGTGCTCGCTCGGATTTGCAAGGCCCTGAGCCTGGCGCCGTCTGATATCCGGCACCACCAATGGGTGGACAACGGACCGGGCTGGTGTGCGGTGATGCTGCGCTCCGGCAGTCAGGTGCTGTCACTCCGCCCCGAATGGCCGGCGCTTGGCGACCTGAAACTTGGTGTCGTTGGGCCGCAGTCGGCCGGACACGAGACGGACTTTGAAGTGCGGGCCTTTATTGGCGATGGCGCGTACGAAGACCCGGTCACCGGTAGCCTCAACGCCAGTCTGGCGCAGTGGCTCATTGGAGCCGGCCTGGCGCCATCGACCTACACCGTTGCGCAGGGCACGGCGATGCAACGAGCGGGGCGTGTGCATCTGCGCAAGAGCGACAACGAAGTCTGGGTGGGCGGGGATGTCGTGGACTGCATCAAGGGCGAAGTCCATATTTAGAGCCGCACGCCCCGCGAGGTCAGCACATGCAGCGCGTCAAATCGCCAAGCGGTGCCACGGTCTCATACGAGATCTACGGTACGGGCCCGGCCCTGGTGCTCGTGCACGGGGCGTTCAGCGACCACCGTACCAACTGGGAATTCGTGCGACCGCTGTTTGAGAAGCAATTCACCGTGTATGCGATCGCACGTCGGGGGCGCGGTGAGACCGACGCAACCCAGGGCCACAGCCTCGATGACGAGAGCAAGGATGTCGTCGCGGTGGTTGACGCAATTGGTCAGCCGATATTCCTCCTCGGCCATTCCTATGGGGCGCAGACTGCACTCGCTGCCATGAGTCAGCTCGCCGATCGCGTTCGGAAGCTGGTGCTCTACGAGCCGCCAGTCCCGCCCGTGGCCGCGAAGGCAGCACTGGCGAGCCTCGAGACACTCGCAAGCGTCGGTGACTGGGAGAGTTTCTCGGTCACGTTTTTCCGGGACCTGCTCCTCACTTCGCCGCAGGAACTCGAGGCGCTCCGCGCGACCGAGCTGTGGCCGCCAATCGTCCGCGATGCGAGGGCATCGCTCGGCGATATCAGGGCAATCATCAGGTACCACTTCAACGCTGAGCGTTTTCGCGAGCTTCGGACTCCGGTATTGCTGCAGACGGGCACCGAAAGTCCGCCCCAGCTCTACGTCACGGACGCGCTCGCCGCCGTCCTGCCCAACGTCCGGGTCGAGGAACTTGCTGGCCAGGCGCACGAGGCCATGACCACGGCACCGGAAATGTACGCAGAGAGCGTGACCCGGTTTCTGCTCTCTTCGTAGACCTTCGCGTCCGAACAGCACAGCGCCAAGAGGTTCACGACATGTCTGCCCACGAGCTTGCCCAGCTGAACATCGGCATCATCAAGGGCCCGATGGACTCGCCGGTGATGGCTGACTTCGCCGCAAACCTGGAGCGGATCAATGCAGTGGCGGAAGCTGCCCCTGGCTTTGTCTGGCGGCTTCAGACCGAGGAGGGCGATGCGACCGCCATCCGACCGTTCGAGAACGAGAACACGCTCGTCAACATGTCGGTGTGGAAGGATCTCGACTCACTCCGCAGGTACGTCTATCACTCCGCGCACGTCGATGTGATGCGTCGCCGCCGGGAGTGGTTCGAGGAGATGAACGAGGCATTCCTTGTTCTGTGGTGGGTCCCGCGGGGGCACCGGCCAAGCATCACGGAAGCGATCGCGCGGCTCGATCTGCTGCGAGCCAAGGGGCCGAGTTCCGACGCGTTCACATTCCGGCGTTCATTTCCGCCGCCGGGCGCCGCGCAGGACGAATCTCCGGTCGTCTTGGGCGACAGCTGCCCTGCCACGTGACACTCCCATGTTCGAGACCACCTTTGCCCTCCAGACTATTGGTATTACACGCTCCCGGTTGATAAGCCTCGATGTCGCGCCGCTCCAGGGGGACGAGGGTGCCCCTGAGGCTTGGCTGGAGTTCAACCCTTCGATGGCGCCGGGTCTCTCAGGCATCGCGGCCGGCGACGAGCTCATCGTACTGACGTGGCTGCATCTCGCGCGACGCGATGTGCTCCAGGTGCATCCGCGCGGACGGCGCGAGAGGCCGTTGACCGGCGTATTCGCGACACGTTCGCCGGATCGTCCCAACCCCGTGGGGCTACACACAGTAAAAGTTCTGGAGGTCAGCGGACACAGGTTGCGGGTCGCGGCGATCGAGGCAGTCGACGGAACACCCATCCTCGATATCAAACCGGTGCTTCTGCAGCCCGACCGGCGGTGACGGTCGAGTCCACGCAAGGACGCCACTGTCAGGTCAGTAGTCTGCTGCCAGAGCGATCCACCAACCGGCGACGACCACCGCGATCGCCAGCACGCCGAGCAGCAACTGTCCACGGCCGCGAAGCGCCGCGCCGCGCGATGCGCGTCCGTGCCACCAGCCCGCCATAACCCCGGTGACGAACCCCGCCAGGTGGGCGAGTACATCGGTCCGTTCGCCACCCACACCGAGAAAGGCGAGCAGCGCGACGCCCGCCAGGATTGGTGCGTAGCGATAGGGCCAGCGCTCGACGATGGCGTGACGCTGCCGCCAGCCATACGCGGCCAGCAGCCCAAGCGTCGCAAACACCGCAGTCGAGGCGCCGGCGGAGGAGTGCGCCGGTGTCTGCACCAGCGCGGTGACGAGGTTGGCGGCCACGGCTGCTCCAAGGACGGATGCCCAAGCGACGCCCGGGCCGAGCAGCTGTCCCGCGAAATAGCCGAACAGCATGCCAAACCCGAGATTCGCAACCAGGTGCGCGACATCGAGATGCAACGTCAGCGCGGTGACCGTGCGCCAGAGCTCGCCCCGCTGCACATCGCCCGCCTGCAGAGCACCCGCACCGAGCCAGTCCAGATTGAACGCGCTCACACCCGCGAGGTAGCCCACCAGCACGAGTACCAGCGCATAGACCAACGACCCGAACTCCGCGTATGGCTGCCTCGGGGGTGGGGCAGGGGGAATCGGCCGCGGCGGGTTTTCGCGCGCGTAACGCTCGAGTTGCTGGTGCGCCAAGGTTGCGTCGTCGGCGGAGACGAATAGGTGCCAGCGGCCGCCGGCGAACACGAGCTGAGAGCCGATACCAACGGACTGCAGGACGAGCACCCGCTCGTCGCATTGGGGGCGCGACAGGCTCTGGAAGAGCTCGACGAGGTCCGGCGGTGCCTGGCCGTTCGCGTCGGTCACGACGGCAGCAGCAGCGTTTCGCCAGTTTCGAGCACGCGGAATCGCGTGGGATCGACCGCGTGCCCGTCGAAGTGGTCCGTCACCGTCGCCTTCCGCGAGTTTTCGCTGCGGCCTTGCGACCGGCAGGCCGCATGCGCTTGATGTCGAGCCGCGCCGCGAGCCTGGTCAGCTCGACCTCTGCCGCCTCGATGCTCTTGCGACCGGTATCGATGGATTCGCGCGCCCGATGAAAGTCCATGAGCTGCAGCTTCGCCAGATCGGGCTTCAACACCAGGTCCGGCGGGTCCGCCGCGAGCCGGTCGCGTGTGATCCGTTCCTGCATGATCCCGACCGCGCTCGCCATTACCTCGAAGAGTCCCGGTTCGCTGCGTCGTGCCCGGAAGGATTCCACGAGGCCGTCGATCAGTCCCGACCAGCTGCGCAGCACCGCCGTACCTTCGGCGCTTGCCGGCGTATTCTCCGAGGCGCCGGGCCGGCGGGCGGCGGCGCCGCCACGCGTCGCGCGCATCGCAGCGCGCGTGACGGGCCGGCTCAGGTCCACCGCGATCACGACATCCGCGCCCAGCGCGCGGCAGAGTGACACTGGTACCGGGTTCACCACGCCGCCGTCGATCAGCCACCGATCCTGGTGCCAGCTCGGCGCAAAGAGACCCGGCAGCCCGCTCGACGCACGGATGGCGGTCATCATCGATCCGTCGCGCAGCCAGATCTCCTCGCCCGTGTATAGGTCGGTCGCGACTGCTCCGAAGGCCACCGGCAGCTCCTCGATCCTGGGATCGCCGATCTGCGTCGCGATCGCCATCATCAGCCGGTTGCCAGTCATCACGCCGCCGCCGCGAAAGACGGTATCGACCAGCCGCCAGACGTCCCGCTGGGTCATCGCGGTGACCCAGCCCTCGAGCGCTTCGAGTCGCCCGTTGGCATAGGCGGCGGCCACCAGCGCGCCGACCGACGCGCCCGCGACGATGTCCGGCTTGAATCCCCGCTCGACCAGGGCCGTGACGACGCCGATGTGCGCCCAGCCGCGCGCGGCGCCACTGCCGAGCGCGAGCCCGAGACGTAGCCGCTTCGCGGCCTGACGTCCGCTCACCTCAGGGGCGCAGAGCGCGATACAGGAAGGGGAGACTCACGTCCATGCGATAGTCGACGTCGGAGTGATCATCGTCGAACTCCTCGTAGCGGTGCGCGATCCCGGCCGCGGACAGCCGTTTCGACAGCATCCGCGTCCCGTAGTGGATGTGGAATTGGTCGCGCCACCCGCAGTCGATATAGATGCCGCGCAGGCTACGCAGGCTTCGCCGGTATCGCGCGACGAGGTTCACGGGGTCATGGCGCATCCAGCGGCGCCACCGCCCGGGCACCGCTTCGCCGGTATCGAGGTGGAACGGAAAGCGAAAGCCGAGCGGCGCTTTCGGGTCCGGATCGTAGGTCGCCGCCATGCACACGTTCATGATCGCCATGCCCTCGGCATGCGACAGCTTAGGCTTGGCCCAGATCGCGTCCAGGAACCGCTTTGCGCGGCCGTCGTCGAAACCCTGCATGAGCCGGCGGTCGCCGCGGGCGACCTCGGCCGGCACCTGCCTGCCGGCCTTGCGCGCGGGCTGGCGGTACTTGGCGAGCACGTTGAGGGTGTTGGGCCAGTCGCAGTGATAGATGAACTCGAAGTAGGCATCGCCCGAATGATCGGCGACCGCTCCCCAGTGCCGGGCGTAGCGCATGCCGTGGATGATCGCGCCGTAGCCGCCGGATGACTTGCCGAAGCAGCCGCGATGCTCGCGCGAGGCGAGGGTGCGGAACTCACGATCGACGAACGGCACGATCTCGTCGACCAGGTAATCCGCGTAGCGCCCGATGGCGGTGGAGTTGACGTACTGGTTGCCGCCCAGGCTCGTAAAGCAGTCCGGCATCACCAGGATCACCGGTCCCATGCGCTTGTCGTGAATGAGCCGTGCGGCGCGCTCGGCAAGATTCTCGCTGAACGGCTTCCAGTTGAGATGCGCCGGACCGGAGCCGGTGAACCCCACCATGTCCATGAGGACAGGGAATCGCGCGCCGGGTCCGCTCCTGCGCCGGTCGTACTGCGGTGGCAGCCACACCGCAAGGCGCCGAACGTGCGGGTCGCCGAGCGGATTTTCTGCGAGCACCTTCGACCGGTGCTCGAGCATCACGATCGTTCCTGCGCCTCGTACCGGACGCTTGCGTGCCATGCGTTGCTTCCTTTGGCTACTTCCGGTCGCGGATATCGATGAAGGTGAGGAACTCGCTGCGGGTCCGCGCATCGCTGCGGAAGGTGCCGAGCATGTTGCTGGTGATCATCGAGACGCCGCGCTTGTGGACGCCGCGTGTCGTCATGCATTCGTGCACGGCCTCGACCACGACGCCGACGCCGCGCGGTTTCAGCACCGTGTTGATGCAGCCCGCGATCTCCGCAGTCATCTTCTCCTGCACCTGGAATCGGCGCGCATAGGCATCCACCACCCGCGCCAGCTTGCTGATGCCGACCACCTTGTTGGTGGGCAGGTAACCCACATGGGCGCGGCCGATGATCGGCGCCATGTGATGCTCGCAGTGCGATTCGAACTCGATGTCGCGGAGCACGACCATCTCGTCGTAGCCGGCGGTCTCCTCGAAAGTGCGCTGCAGGTACTCGCGTGGATCGACGCCGTAGCCCCGGTACCAGTCGCGATAGGCAGCTACAACACGGCGCGGCGTGTCGCGCAGACCCTCGCGGGCGGGATCCTCGCCGGCCCAGCGCAGCAGGACGCGCACCGCATCTTCCGCGGTTGCCTGGTCGACGGTCTCTTTGACCGCCTTCTTCGCCTTCGCCATAGTCGACTCCCTTTCAGCGCCGCGCCTGGCCACGCCAGAGCATCAGCAGCACGAACCCGGCGACCATCCCGCCCAGATGGGCAAAGTGCGCGACACCCTGGCTGGTGCCGGTCACCCCGAGATATAGCTCGAGCAGGCCGTAAAGCGTGACGAACAGCCAGGCGGGCATCGGGATCGGCGGGAACAGCAATATGATACGGCGCTGCGGGAAGGCCATGCCAAATGCCAGCAGCAGGCCGAATACGCCGCCGGAAGCCCCGATCGTCGGCACGGGTGGCCGGTCGATGTTTCCCATCACGAGGAGCTGCGTGACCGCGGCGCCAATGACGCAGAGCAGGTAATAGATCAGGTAGCGGCGCGAACCGAGCAGTTGCTCGACATCGCCGCCGAACATGTACAGCGCCAGCATGTTGAAGAACAGGTGCGCAGGCCCCGCGTGCAGAAAACCATAGGTCAGCAGCTGCCATGGTCGGAAGATCGGTGCCCCCGGAAACTGGTCCGACCCTAATGGCCACAGCGCGAGGCTCGAAATGAGCAGTGGCCCGCTCAGGTACTGCAGGACGAAGACTGCAACGTTCGCGATCAGGAGCGCCCGTGTGACGGGTGGCATACGGCCGGGGGACATCCGGGAATCCTATCGGAAAGCTTGCCGCGACGTGGCCCGCCGGTGCTAAGTTTGCTTTCCCGCCCCGAATTCGCCCCGATCGCATGACCGCACCCGGCTGGACCTTCCATCTGCTGCTGGCCGTTGGCCTTGCCGGCATGCCTGCCGCCGCGCAAGGAGCGCGCCGGTTCGGTGCACTCGAGTTCTCGCCGTGCGCGCTGAGCTCACCGGGTCTGCCGCTCACGGTGCCCGCGCAGTGCACGTCCGTGACCGTTCCCGAGGATCATGCGCGGCCCGGCGGCCGGCGCATCGAACTCGCGCTCGCGTGGGTGCCGAGCACCGCGCGCAAGCCAGAGCCCGACCCGGTATTCATGCTGGCGGGCGGGCCGGGTCAGTCCGCGCGGGACAGCTACGCGGCTGTGTCACCCGCCTTCCGCGAAGTGCTCAGGCGCAGGCACGTCATGCTGCTCGACCAGCGCGGCACCGGGGCAGGAAATCCCCTCGACTGTGGCGTGACGGAGGAGGCCGGGCTGTCCGAAGCCACCGACGCCGCGAGCCCAGCGGCTGCGCGCGCGCAGGCCCAGCGCTGCCTCGAACGGCTCGACGCCGACCCGCGCTTCTACACGACGAGCGACGCGGTACAGGACCTCGAGACGACTCGTACCCGGCTCGGCGCGGAGCGGATCGAACTGGTCGGGATCTCCTATGGCACACGGCTCGCGCTGGAGTACCTGCGGCGCAATCCCGCGCGCGTGCGCGCCATCGTGCTCGACGGCGTCGTGCCGCCCGAGCTCGCACTCGGTGCGGAGCACGCGCGCAACCTGGAGCAGGCGATAGATGCGCAGCTCGCCCGCTGCGCCGAGGACGACGTGTGTGCACGCCAGTACGGTACGCCCCGACAGACGCTGGCGCGGCTCATGGACGAATTGCGTCGCGAGCCCCGCAGGGTACGATACCGGGACCCGAAAACGGCCGAGCCGCGCGAGGACCTGCTGACCGCGGACCTCGTGACCGGCGTGGTGCGGCTCTACGCCTACGCCCCGCAGCTCGCCGCGATGCTGCCGATGACCATCGCCCGGGCCGCGGCCGGTGATGCCGAGCTCCTCATGGCACAGGCGCGCATGATCGACGACCTGGTGGGCGAGCAGATCTCCATGGGGCTGCAGCTCTCGGTGACATGCGCCGAGGACGCGCCCTTGCTCGATGCGAACGCGGGCGATGCCGATACGCTGCTTGGTGGCGGGTTCGTGGCTACGATCAGGGCCGCATGCGAGGTCTGGCCGCGCGGACGGATGCCCGCAGATTTTCATGCGCCGATCGCGAGCGATCGACCGGCTCTTCTGCTCTCGGGGGAGCTCGACCCGGTGACCCCGCCGCGCTACGGCGAGCAGGTCCTGCGCGGCCTTCCGAACGGTCGGCACCTGGTCGCGCGCGGCCAGGCACACAACGTGATGATGGCGGGTTGCATGCCGCGGCTGATCGCGGAGTTCATGGACTCTGCGGATGCGCGCACGCTCGATGCGAGCTGTCTCGAGCGCCTGATCGAGACGCCGCCGTTCTCGGGTGCTTACGGCTGGGAGCCATGATGCGTCGAAGCCTGCGGCGAGACCGCCGATGATTGAGGTGCAGGACCTGCACAAGTCCTTCACGATCCGCGGCGTGCCGCTGCATGCGGTGAACGGGGTGAGCTTCGCCGCGGCAGACGGCGAGATCACCGGGCTCCTGGGTCCGAACGGCGCGGGCAAGACCACGACGCTCAGGATGCTCTACACGCTGATGCAGCCGGACCGGGGGCGGGTGATCGTCGACGGGCTCGATGCTGCGTCGGACCCGACAGGCGTACGCGCGCGGCTTGGCGTGCTGCCGGATGCGCGCGGCCTGTACAAGCGCCTGAGCGCCCGCGAGAACATCGAGTACTTCGCGCGGCTTTACTCGATCCCTGAAGCGGTGATCGCTGCGCGCATCGACAAGCTTTCCCGCGCGCTCGACCTCGGCGATTTCCTCGAGCGACGCACCGAGGGGTTCTCCGGCGGTCAGCGCACGCGCACCGCAATCGCGCGCGCATTGATCCACGATCCGCGGAACGTGCTGCTGGACGAGCCCACGAACGGTCTTGACGTCATGACGACGCGTGCGCTCCGCGTCTTCCTCCGCGGTCTGCGCGCCGAGGGCCGCTGCGTGCTGCTGTCGAGCCACGTGATGCAGGAGGTCGCGGCGCTCTGCGACCGTATCGTCGTGATCGCGAACGGTCATGTCGTTGCGCAAGGCACGCCCGAGGAGCTGCGCGAACGGA
>Ga0207706_10006030_pt1 | contig 11274 bp, 8 predicted proteins | sample KBSC53metaG_FD_184318 | JGI IMG/M metagenome (GOLD analysis project Ga0207706, IMG submission 184318) | Corn rhizosphere microbial communities from Kellogg Biological Station, Michigan, USA - KBS C5-3 metaG (SPAdes) (version 2) | ecosystem: Host-associated > Plants > Roots > Rhizosphere > Soil ... | reverse complement strand
AACAGGAACCCCTGCGACGACGACGGCACACCGACCCTGGCCTTCTCGGCGCCGCTGTCGAGATCGAGGACGACGAGGCTGTCGGAGCCGGTCCGAAGCGACGCCCGGCGGGCCGCCGCGAAGCGGGAGGCGAACTGGCCGACCCCGCGGGTCAGCGGGCGGATCCAGCGCCTGCGCATCAGCGCGAGGTCCTGCCAGTCGCCGACGACAAGCTCACGGGTGTCCGGATAGACGATCAGGTGGCCGGCGTGGGCGAGCCCGTCGCGACGCCAGAGCGGATCGAGCTCGTCGCCGGTCAGCCGCCAGGCGCGGACGACCGCGTTGCCGGCGTCATAGGCGACGACGACGCGGCCGAACGGATCCCAGGCCGGCGGGTTCGACACGGTTCCGTGCGGAAGCCCGCTCACCTCGGTCGAGCGGATCGTCCCGTCGTCATGTCGCGCCCACCAGAGGCGGACCGGATCGGGAGATTCGCCGCTGCCGAGCATCGTCCGGTCGGTCCGGTTGCGGCCCTGATCCATCCAGAGGACGTGCTCGTCGCCGATCACCGGGTCCCAGCCGTAGCTTCTTCCCGGCGCCGGCCCGTAGGCGGGCTGCCAGGCCTCGTCGATCACGAGCCGTCCGGCGTCGCGGTCGAGGCGGAGCCGGAAGAGGGTGGTCGCGCCGACCGCGATCACCGCCCCGCCGTCGGAGGAGAGGCGCGCGATCGCGGGCTCGGGCAGCTCGAGCGGCGCTGCGACCGGGGCGAGCGTCTCCGGATCGAGGACGGAGACCGTGGAGGGTGTCCGGCCGGCCGGAGCGTCGCAGTCCTTCGTCACGAGCTCGCCGCCGTCGAGGACGACGAACGAGTTGTGCGGGCGATCGACGGGGAGCCGGTGCGAGGCGAGGACGTCGAGCTCGGGGCTGAGCCGGTGCGCCCAGCGACCGAAGACGAGGTGGAGGTCGCCGCTCGCATGGGCGGCGATCCCACCCGGCCAGAACGGCCCGCCGGGAAGCGGCGGCGTTCGCGCCGTTACCGCGAGCGACTCCGGGTCGAGCCGCTCGGCCCAAGCGGAGACGGGCGTCGTATGGATTCGCCGCATCGGGACGTCGTGGCGGAGCGCGAAGAGCTCACCGGGCTCGCGGCGGACGATCGCGTCGGTCGCGAACGCTTCGGCGACCGCCGCCAGCTGCAGCCCCTCGCCGGGCTGGATGTCGAGCCCGGGAACGCCGGCGAGGCCCCACCTCCGCGGACCGCCGTCCTCGCAGGTCCATGGCTGCGGCCAGTAGCCGCGGCCCTCGCCGGTCTCTTGACTGCGGGTCAACAGCCGGCAGCGTCCCATATCGGAACGGCGCCGGCCGGCGCGCGGAAGGCGCCGCCCTCTCGCGCTGTCCGGTCAGGACGGCGTCAGTAGTAATGAGGCCTGCCGCCGACGGCCCGTCCCATTGCGCCGAGGATCCAGAAGATGAGGCCAAGCACGACGAGAATCGCGCCGATCACCCAGAGGATCCCGATGTTCGCAATCGCGCCGATGACCAGCAGGACGATTCCGAGAATGATCATTTGCTCGCTCCTTTCCCAAGCCCCGACTACCCGTTTCCTTGCGGCGCCAACCGGCGAAACCGAAAGCGGGCATCCCGCTGGACAGCAGCCCGTCACAGGGGTACGTTGAACGCGAACGACGAGAGGAGAAACCGATGTCTGACGATGCCTTGTTCCTGGGATGGGGTCAGGTGGTTCGGGGTCGCGAGGAGAAGGCCGTGTCGGTCTTCAACGAGTCGATCGAGTACTACGGCCGGCTCCAGCAGGAGGGGAAGCTCGAGAGCGTCGAGCCGTGGTTTCTGCAGCCCCACGGCGGCGACCTCGAGGGCTTCATCATCCTCCGCGGCGAGCCCGCGCAGCTCGACGAGATCCTCCGCAGCCCCGAGTTCGAGAGATTGCAGGCCCGGGTCGGGATGATCGTCGATCGTCTCGGAATCGTGCCCGCCGTGACCGGCAGCTCGTTGGCACGTGGGATGGGCCAGTTCCAGGAGGCGATCGGGGACCTCGGCGGCTGACGCCGAGCCCGGCGACGCCGTTCGAATCCGCGATGCGGGCCGCGGCCGCGCGGCCCGTCGCCCGATAATGGCGCGATGCTGTTCGAGCTCGAGCGCGTGTCGCTGCGCCGTGGCGGCGAGCCGGTCCTGGTCGAGCGCTCGGCCCGCTTTCCGGAAGGCGTCAGCGCCGTCGTCGGTCCCTCGGGCTCGGGGAAGTCGACGCTGCTCAGGCTGCTCGACCGTCTCTCCGACCCCGATCAGGGCGTGGTCAGGTTCCGCGGAACCGATACGCGCGAGCTCGACCCGCTGCAGCTTCGCCGCGAGGTCGCGCTCGTGCCCCAGCTCCCGGCCCTGCTCGACGGCACGGTCGCCGACAACCTCAGCTTCGCCGCCGGGCTGAGCGACCGCGAACCCGACGTCGACCGGCTGCTCGGCCTTGCCGGCCTCGACGGCTCGTTCGCCGACCGCGACGTCGAGCGTCTTTCCGTCGGCGAGCAGCAGCGGACGATGATCGCGAGAGCGCTGGCGACGGAGCCGGACGTGCTGCTCCTCGACGAGCCGACATCGGCTCTCGACGAGCAAGCCCGCGACTCGGTCGAGCGCACGGTCGTCGATCTGCACCGCAAGCTCGGCAACTCGATCGTGATCGTCACCCACGACCCCGGACAGGCGCGGCGACTGGCCGAGTGGGTCGTCCGGATCGACGCCGGACGGCTCGTCGAGCAGGGTGCGGCGGCGGGGATCCTGGCGTGATCGGCATCGACGTCACGATCGGCGAGGTCGCGGCATCGCTCGTCCTCGTCGCGATCGCGGCCGCGATCTCGCGCTGGCGCGGCGCCGGGCTCGAGGCCGATATCGGGATCGCCGTCGTGCGCAGCTTCGTGCAGCTGACCGCGATCGGCTTCGTGATCACGGCGATCTTCGACGAGGACAGCCTGCTCCTCGTCGTCGCCCTGCTCGCGGTCATGGTCGTTTTCGGCGCGTTCACGGCGCGGGCGCGGGCCCGGCACGTCCCGGGGGCGCTGACGCCGCTGCTCGTCGCGCTCGCGCTGTCGGCGACCGCGACGCTCGGTCTCGTCCTCGGGCTCGGGATCTTCCCGGCTGAGCCGCGCTACCTGGTGCCGGTCGGCGGGATGGTGATCGGCAACGCGATGACCGCCTCGGCGGTGGCGCTGAACCGGCTCGGGGACGAGATGCGAACCGAAGCGCCGCGAGTCGAGGCGACGCTCGCGCTCGGAGCGACCTCCCGCCGGGCCGCCGCGCCGAGCGTCCGCCGGGCCCTCCGCTCGGGGACCATCGCCCTCGTCGACTCGACGAAGACGACCGGGCTGATCTTCTTCCCGGGCACGATGGTCGGCATGCTGCTCGCCGGCGCCGACCCGACCGACGCCGTTCGCCTCCAGCTCATCCTCCTCTACGTGCTGCTCGGCGCCGTCGCGATCTCAGCGCTGACGGCGACGACCCTGGCCTACCGCAACTTCTTCACCGCCGCCGAGCAGCTCCGCGACCGCGGCGACGGCGGCGGGCAGCCCGCTCAGTAGAAGCCGAGCCGGGCCAGCGGCTCGGTCAGCTCGCGCTCCTCGTAGGAGAAGTGCGAGTTCATCGCGTCGGTGAGGAGGTCGACCGCGGCGCGCAGCTCCGCCATCCCCTCCGGCTCCGACGAGACGAGGTCGATCAGCGCCTCGTCGACCCGCTCGAGGATCTCGGCGATCGCCTCGTGCTCCTCGCCGAGGCGGTCGAGGACGGCGGCGAGGCGCGCGTCGCCGCGACGCAGATGCGGGAAGACGCTGCGGTCCTCGAGCGTGTGGTGGCGGGTGACGTTGCCGCAATAGGTCTCGCAGAAGGTGCCGAGCGTCCAGTTGTTCTGCCGGATCGCCATCCGGTTCAGGTAAGAGCGGACCGCGGCGGCGTTCGTCGTTCCCTGATCGACCTGCTCGATCAGATCGCGCAGCCGGACGAGCTCCGCGCGGAGCATGTCGTGGACGTCGACGAGATGCCGCCCGGCGGCCTGCTCGTCGGGGCTGTACTTCCGGCCGCGATCCGGATCCGGGCCGCTCGGACGCTCGTCCTCGTCCCACGGCGCCTCGGAGCTGAGGCGGACGCCGTCGTCGGGCGTCGGCGTCACCTCGAGGCCGCCGCTCGGGGCCGCCCCACCAGCATCGCCCGCCGGGACCGCGGATGCTGCCGCCCGGCCGCTTCCCGGCCGCGAGCGTTCGGCCTCGACGAGCTCCCGCGTCCGTGGCGCGGTCTCCTCGGCCCAGGCGCGGATCGCCGGCTCCTCGTCGGCGGCGAGGATGAACGCGCTGATCCCGGTCTCGAGCGCGAGATCGGCGAGCTGCTCGGGCCAGCTCGACGGCTCGCCGGATGGAAACGTCTCGCCGCCGACGGAGCCGACGTTGAGCATCCGCCGGATGTCGCCGGGCCGGCGCCCTGCCCGCTGGGCGCCTTCGTCGATCACCGCGCACATCTCACCGAGCTCGGCGATCGCCGCGTAGCCGACGCTCGGTATCCAGCCGTCCGCCTTCGCTCCGGTCAGCCGCAGCATCCGCGGCTTGTACGCACCGAGCCAGATCTCGACGTCGTGCGCCGGCGCCGGCCCCGGGTGCGCCCCGGCGAGGCGGTGGTGGGTGCCGTCGACGCGGGCGGAGCGCTCCCCGGTGTTCCAGATCGACCGGATCACGTCGATCGCCTCGGAGAGCGCATCGACGCTCTCCCCGGGCTTCAACCGCTCGCCCCCCATCGCGGCGATCCCGTCCCAGAACGCGCCGGCACCGAGGCCGAGCTCGATCCGGCCGCCGCTGAGGATGTCGAGGCTGGCGACGCTCCGTGCCAGCACGGCCGGATTGCGGAGCGGCAGGTTGGCCACGTTCGGCGCCAGCCGCACGGTCTCGGTCTCGGCCGCCAGGTAGGAGAGGAGGGTCCAGGTGTCGAGGAATCGCGCCTGGTAGGGGTGATCCTGGAACGTCACCAGGTCGAGGCCGACGACGTCGGCGAGCTTCGCCGCCGCGATCGCCTGCCCGGGTCGCTCGGCGGAGGGGATCGCGAAGATCCCGAACTGAAGCTCATGGCCGTAGTCGATCACGCGGGCAGGCTACGACCTCGCGTCCGCCGCCACCGCTGCGCCGCTCCCGCCGGGGGCCCGTCCCTAGGATCGAGGACGTGGAGGCCGGCGCGACGCATGTCCCCGATCAGAGCGTTCCCCGCCGGCGGGAGCTGCTCGCGGCCCTGGCGGCGCCGCTTCGCAGCTTCCTCAGCACCGAGGCGGGCAGCGCCGGGCTGCTGCTGGCCGCGACGGCGATCGCGCTGGTCTGGGCGAACTCGCCGCTCTCCGACTCCTACCAGTCGCTCTGGAGCACCGATCTGTCGATCCGGATCGGCAGCAACGAGCTGAGCCTCGATCTCGCCCACTGGGTGGACGACGGTCTGATGGCGGCGTTCTTCTTCGTGATCGGACTGGAGATCCGCCGCGAGCTGTCGATGGGCGAGCTCACCGAGCGCCGCCGGCTCGCCATCCCCGGGATCGCCGCCGTCGGCGGCATGGTGGTGCCGGCGCTGCTGTACCTCGCGCTCAATCCCTCCGGCGAGGCGGCGAACGGCTGGGGCGTGGTGATCGGGACCGACACCGCGTTCCTGCTCGGCGCGCTCGCGCTCGTCGGTCCGGATTGCCCGACCCAGCTGCGCGTCTTCCTACTGACGCTGACGATCGCCGACGACATCGCCGCGATCGCCGTGATCGGTGCCGTGTACTCCGATTCGATCGATCTCGTCGCGGTTGCCGTCGGTGCCGCCTGCCTCGTGATCATCGTCGCCCTCGGCCGTCTCCGGGTCTGGCGTGGCTCCGTGTATGCGATCGTCGGCGCCGTCCTCTGGGTCGCCGCGGTCGAGTCGGGCCTGCACCCGACGATCGCCGGGATGGCGGCGGGCCTCTTGATCACGGCCCGGCCGCCGGAGCGCGAACAGGTCGAGCACGCGGCGTCCCGGTTCCGGGCTTTCCGGCAGTCGCCCCTTCCCGACGTCGGCTACGAGGCGAAGCAGAGCCTCCAGAAGGCGGTGTCGCTGAACGAGCGCCTGCAGACGGCGATGCACCCGTGGACCAGTTTCGTGATCGTGCCGATCTTCGCGCTCGCCAACGCCGGGGTCGACCTCCGTGACGGGGTCCTCGGCGACGCATTGACCTCGCCGGTCACCTGGGGCGTCGTCCTCGGCCTCGTCGTCGGCAAGCTCGCCGGGATCGGCGCCGGCGCGCTCGGCGCCGTCCGTCTCGGCCTTGGGCGGCTGCCGCAGGGCGTCGGCTCCGGGCAGGTCGTCGGCGGGGCGGCGCTGTCGGGCATCGGCTTCACGGTCTCGCTGCTGATCGCCGGGCTCGCGTTCGACTCGCCGGCCCTGCACGACGAAGCCACGGTCGGAGTGCTGATGGCGGGCGCGATCGCGATCGGCGTCGGCTGGATCGTCTTCCGCCTCGCCGCCGTCCTCCGCGGCGAGCGCACCGCCGGGCTGCCGCGGAAGCTCGACATGGCGGTCGATCCCGAGCGCGATCACATCCGCGGCGCGGTCGCGGCGTCGCTGACGCTTGTCGAGTACGGCGACTTCGAATGCCCATTCTGTGGTCGAGCCACCGGCGTGCTCAGGGACCTCCGCGAGCGCTTCGGCGACGACCTCCGGTACGTCTTCCGGCACCTCCCGCTCGCCGACGTTCACGAGCACGCCGAGATGGCGGCCCAGGCCGCCGAAGCGGCGGCCCTCCAGGGGAGCTTCTGGGAGATGCACGACCTGCTCTTCCGCCACCAGGACGAGCTCGAATGGGCCGACCTCGTCGGCTACGCCGGGGAGCTCGGGCTCGACGTCGAGCGGTTCGTCCGCGACCTGTCCGAGGGCCGCTGCGCCGAGCGGGTCCGCGAGGACGTCGTCAGCGCCGAGGCGAGCGGCGCGCGCGGGACACCGACGTTCTTCATCGGCGAGCAGCGCCACATCGGCCCCTATGACACCGAGACCCTCGCCCGCGAGCTCGAGTCGCAGCGCTCGCCGGCCGGCGTCTGAGTCGAACAGCTTCGACTCGCGGGGAATCCGGGGGTAGGCTCGACTTCGTGGCCCACGAGCATCACGAGGGCGACGAGCCGGTCCGGCTCACCCGCTGGCAGCGTCTCGGCATCCGGGAGCTGCGGCGAAAGGCGGGCCGCGACGGCGGCGAGCCGTTACAGCCGGAGGACTGGAAGATCGCGTGGAAGCTGCACTCGACCGGCGCCGGCGGAGTCGTGGGCCGGTTCCTGCGCTCGCTGCCGAGCAGCCCACGCTGTTGCATTTGCGGCGCGCCGTTCGCCGGGCCGGGAAGCCGCATCGCCGGACCCCTCGGCTACCGGCCTTCGCGAAAGAATCCGACGATCTGCTCCGTCTGCGTCGAGTTCTCGCCTCCCGGGGGAATGAACATGGAGACGGGGGTGCTGTTCGCCGACCTCCGCGGCTTCACGGAACGCTCGGAGGGAATCGATCCACGCGAAGTCTCGGAATCGCTGCGGCGCTTCTACCGCTGCGCCGAGGACGTCCTCTTCCCGGAGGCCGTGATCGACAAGCTGATCGGCGACGAGGTGATGGCGATCTACCTCCCCGAGCTGCAGCCGGGCATCGAGCCCGAGGACGTGCCGGTCCTGATGCTCGACCACGCTCGCGGGCTGCTCCGCGCGGTCGGCTATGGATCAGCGACCGAACCGTTCGTCGAGATGGGCATCGGCCTCGACGCCGGCGAGGCCTTCGTCGGCAACATCGGCCAGCGGGCGCTCTACGACTTCACGGCGGTCGGCGACATCGTCAACACCGCATCGCGGCTGCAGGGGCAGGCGGCCGGCGGCGAGATCGTGCTCTCCGAGAGGGTGGCGTCGGGACTCGGCGGCGGCGCCGGCACCCGGGTCGAGCTCGAGCTCAAGGGCAAGGCCGGGCCGCAGGTCGCTTATCGGCTCACCGTCTAGCTGATCCAGTGGGTGGAGACGGCTCGCGTACCCGGCTGGAGCTCCTCCGCGAGCCCGAAGCGGCGGCGGCGGCCGAGCAGCGCCTGCGCCCAGTCGACGGCCGTGTAGTCGAGCGCGGCGAGCAGGCCGGGCAGGCGCAGCAGCGGGCCGCGCCCGTCGCCGGTGCGAGCGAGCTGGATCCGGTGCCAGCCGGTTCCCCCGGCGGGCCCGAGGATCCGGCGGACCTGCCGCGGCCCGCCGAGGCGTGGGCCGGGCCGGTCGAGGACGTCGGTCTCCCCGGCGACGAACCGGCCCGCCAGGCCGGGGCGGACGGCGAGCGGCCGGCCGACGCCGACGACGTCACAGACGCCGCCGGCCAAGGCCCGGTCGACCTCGGCGCGCGTCCGGAACCCACCGGTCAGCATCACCGGCACGTCGACCGCCGCGGAGAGCGCGGCGGCGGAGCTCCAGAACGGCGACTCGTGCTCGCTTCGCAGGTCGACCCCGTCGGCGCCGTAGCCGACCATCGCCGGCCGCTCGTAGGTGCCACCGGAGACCTCGATCAGGTCGATGCCCGCCGCCTCGAGCCGGCGGCCGAGCTCGGCGAGGTCGGCATCGGCGCCGTCGCGGGCATCGAGCTTGACACTGAGGGCGGCCCCGGCCGGCAACGTCTCCCGCATTGTCGCGACGGTCTCGAGCAGAAGCCGCGCCCGGCCCTCGAGATCGCCGCCGTAGGCATCGCTGCGGCGGTTGAGATCGGGGTCGAGAAAGCCGCTGAGCAGGTAGCCGTGGGCACCGTGGATCTGGATGCCGGGGAAGCCGGCGGCGACCAGCCGGGCCGCGGAATCGGCGAACCTCGCCCTGACGTCGGCGATCTCGGCGGCCGTGAGCGCCCGCGGGCGCCCGAAGGCGCCGACGAGGTCCACGGCGGGGCCGTCGGAGGGGCCGACCGGGTGCGGCTGCACCCAGCGGTTCTCCTGCCGCCCCGGATGCGAGACCTGGACGAGCGTCGGCGCGGCGGCGGCGCTCGCCGCCCAGCGTCGCAGGGCCGCCTCGTCGGTCGCAGCATCGACGACGACGTTGCGGGCGCGCTCGAGGTGACGGCGATCGATCATCACGTTCCCGGTCAGGATCAGTCCCGCACCGCCCGCGGCGTTCGCCGCGTAGAGGCGGACGTGCCGCTCGGTCGGATCGTTGCGCGAGTCCGAGATCCCCTCGGTCATCGCGGCGCGCCCGAGCCGGTTCGCCAGCACCAGGCCGCACGGCAGCTCGAGCGGATCGGTCAGCGCGGCGCCCACGGGCCGAACCTAACAGCGGGCCGGGGCCGGCAGCGTGCGGCGGCGCACGGAACGCGGCCCTGGCCCCGGCTCCGCCCTCGCCTCGGGGCATATAGTCGTCGTCATGCGGGGAGCGCAGCGGAGCCGCGGGCGGGGCCGGGCCGGGCTCGGCCCGGCGATCGGGTTGATGCTGGCTGCGCTGCTCGTCGCCGCCGCGCCGGCCGCGGGCGCCGGCGAGCGGATCGGCGACCGGTTCGCCGCCGCCAATCGCTGCCTCACCGTCGCGACCGGCGCCGGGTTCATCGCCGCGACTGCGGACGGCTACCGCGTCACCCGGGACCGGGCTCAGGCGGAGCCGTTCTTCTTCGAGCCGACCGGCCTCGGCCGCTACCTGCTCTACGACTCCGGCCGGCGCCTGCTCGCTGCCGGCGGCGGCGCCGGGATCGAGCGCGCGACAGCGCCCGGCCGCCGCGCCGAGTGGGCGCTGCGGAGGGCGATGCCACGATCGTTCCGGGTCAAGCTCGTCCACGGTCCCGGCCGGCTCGCGGTCGCCGAGAGTGACTCCCTGGTCCGCGGCGCGGGCGCCGGACGCGCGGGCCGGTTCCGGCTCGTGCCCGCCCACGGCTGCTCCCGCTACCCCGACCCCTCCCCCGGCACGAGCGGCGAGCCGGGGCCCTCGGTGAATCCGGACGGAACCGTGCGCGGCTTCGTCGACACCCACCTCCACATCACCGCCGACATGCGCGCCGGCGGGCGGGTCATCGACGGCAAGGCCTACGACCGCTATGGGGTCACCCGTGCGCTCGGACGCGACGCCCGCAACCACGGCCCCGACGGCAGCGCCGACGTGACCGGCAACCTGCTCCGGACCGGCCTGCCGTTCGGGACCCACGACGTCCACGGTTGGCCGACGTTCACCGGCTGGCCCGTCCACGACACCAACACCCACCAGCAGACCTACTTCCGGTGGCTCGAGCGGATGTGGATGGCAGGTGAGCGGATCGTCGTCGCGCAGACGATCGAGGACGAGCCGCTCTGCCGGATCGAGCCGGTGCGGGCGCACTCCTGCGACGAGGAGCACGCGATCGCGCTCGAGGTCCGGAGGCTGCGGGGCCTGCAGCGCTACGTCGACGCGCAGAGCGGCGGCCCCGGCGAGGGCTGGTTCCGGATCGTCTCCGGGCCCGAGCAGGCCCGCCGCGTCGTCGAGCGCGGCAAGCTCGCGGTCGTGATCGGCGCCGAATGGTCGAACCCGCTCGGCTGCTCGGAACGCGCCGACTGCACGCGGGCCGACGTCGACCGCGGCATCGCGCGCCTCCGCAGGCTCGGCGTCCGCAGCACCTTCATCGCCCACTGGGTCGACAACGGGTTCGCCGGCGCGGCGCTCGAGGGCGGGACGAAAGGCACCTTCATCAACGTCTTCAACGCCCTCCAGAACGGCCGCTACCTCCGCTCCGGCCCCTGCCCGCATCCGAGCCAGGGCGAGGAGATCAACACGTTGAGCCCGCTCGAGATGCAGATCCTCTCGCAGTTCTTCCCGGCAACTCAGGGGCTGGAGCCGATGCCCGACTATCCGCCCGGCCGGCAGTGCAACAGCAAGGGGCTGACGAAGCTCGGCGCCTACTTCGTCCGCCGGCTGATGGCCAACCACATGCTGATCGAGGTCGACCACATGAGCGAGCTGGCACGCGAGCGGGTCCTGAGAATCGCCGCCCGGCACGACTATCCGCTCGTCTCGAGTCACACCGGCACCGGCGGAAGCTGGACCGGCGGCGAGCTCCGCAGCCTCTACCGGAGCGGCGGCTTCGCCTCGGCAACGCCCGCCGACGCGCCCGGGCTGGCCGCGAAGATCCTCGGCTTCCGCGACTTCCGCGACCGCGGTCGCTACTTCGGCGTCGGGATCGGCACCGACACCGGCGGCTTCTCCTCCCTCCCCGGCCCGGAGCCCCAGGACCGGATCGAATATCCGTTCCGCGGCTACCGCAGCGACGTCCGCTTCCGCCGTCAGCGGACCGGCGAGCGCACCTTCGACCTCAACGAGGACG
>Ga0207706_10006025_pt1 | contig 11277 bp, 8 predicted proteins | sample KBSC53metaG_FD_184318 | JGI IMG/M metagenome (GOLD analysis project Ga0207706, IMG submission 184318) | Corn rhizosphere microbial communities from Kellogg Biological Station, Michigan, USA - KBS C5-3 metaG (SPAdes) (version 2) | ecosystem: Host-associated > Plants > Roots > Rhizosphere > Soil ... | reverse complement strand
CCACGACCTGGGTTCGATAACGACTCGGGCGGGCCTGGTGCGCGCGCGGCGCCGTTTGTTAGCACTCGCCTTGAGTGAGTGCTGATGATAGATGCTCTGCGCCGGGAAATCAAGCGCCTAGCTGCAAATTTCCTGTGGTGCTGGCTAAGCCGGCCGGCGCGGGCAAACCGCATCCATGACAATGTCATAGTCGTCGTGCGCTATGCTAGGGTGCCCCATTGCCGGGGCGAACCAGGAGTGCTCGATGTCCAGTCAACCGATCGCCGACGCCGGCCGTGGCGGAGCGGCGGTGCCATCGCCGCGCGCAGTCCATGCCGATCGCGGGCTTGCCTGGTGGGGCGAAGCGTGGCGCCTGTTCACGCCTGCCGCCGGGGTCTGGCTGGTGATCATCATCCTGCTGATCATCTTGAACATCGTGCTGGCGGCCATACCGCTGGTAGGTCACGTGAGCGGGCAGCTGCTTTTTCCGATTTTCGCCGGGGGCCTGATGCTGGGCTGCCGCGCCGTCGATCGCGGCGAGCCTCTGACCGTCGGGCACCTGTTCGCCGGGTTCAGCACGCACACCGGACCGCTTTTCATTCTCGGCCTGATCTATACGGCGATCGCGATCGCGATCGCGCTGGTCGTGTTCGGGCTGTTGCTGGTGTTCTTCGGCGCAGCGATCGTCTCCAGCCTCTGGCACTTGCAGGACCTGCAGGAACTGCAGGATCCGTGGGCCGCGGTCTCGATACTGGGCAGCCTCGGGCTCGCAATATTGGTTGGCCTGCTTGTGTTCCTGCTGCTGTATCTGCCGCTGGTGATGGCGATCTGGTTTGCGCCGGCGCTGGTCGTGCTGCGCGGCGTCGCGCCGCTCGAAGCGATGCGGCTGTCGTTCAACGGATGCGTGCGTAACATCGTGCCGTTCCTTCTGTACGGCGTGGTCGGCGTCGGGCTCTCGATCGTCGCAACGATTCCGCTTCTGCTGGGCTGGCTGGTGCTCGGGCCGGTGACGATCGCGTCGCTGTATACCAGCTACTGCGACATCTACGAAGATCCGGCGACGGCGTCGCAAGCGGTCGCGCCGCCGCAGCCCTGAATTTCGGTCACGTCCCCGCCTCTGCGGAGATCGTATCGCCGCTTCGTTCGCGTGATGTCATTCCTCCAGCGCCAAAGACCGTGGTCAGCGGCGATACGGCGCTCGAGCGTTCCCGCCGGATGGCTGGTAGTCATTCCGTTGGTCCTCGCGTTGGCGATCTACGCACGCTTTTTTCACGGGTTCTGGCTCGGCGACGACTTTGGGTTTTTGCATCAAACGTGGCTCGCCTCGGCCGACGGCAACCTTTGGGCGCAAACCTGGGCGCAGTTTTTCGCCGTGACGCCCGATGGGGTGGTGTTCTACCGCCCGATGATGATCGCAAGCGTCGCGCTCAACGAGTGGATCGCGGGCAACAACTTCGCGGCCTGGTTCGCGCTCAATTGGCTCGCGCATGCGGGGAATATTGTCATCGTCGCGATGCTGATTGCGCGGCTCGCCGCCGCTTGCGGCCGAGACGGGCGCGTTGCTGGCGTCATTGCGGCGACGTTCTTCGCACTGTGCCCGACACTTGCGGAAGGCGTTTTCTGGGTTGCCGCGCGCGCGGACGCGTTTGTCACGCTGCTGACGCTAGCCGGTGTCTACGCTTGGACGTCATCGCCGACTTCAGCGCGCGCCGCCGTTCTTCCATTCCTTTTCGTGCTTGCACTCGGATTCAAGGAATCTGCCGTCGTATTTGCGCTGCAAATAATGCTCGTCGCGCTGGCGTGGCCAACCAAATTGTCGCGCGCGCAGATTTTCGCAGTTGCCGCATGCTTCATTCTGGTCGCACTCTTTCTCGCTCTGCGGGCGCATTTTTTCGGCGACTTCTGGCGGGTTTACACGAGACCTGACAGGACACTGCGCGTCGATGCGCTGTGGCTCGGCGCAAGCTCGATTGGAGATTGGTGGAAAAGCCTCACACAAACCACGCCTCGAGGCGCGATCGTCTTTCTCGGCCTACTGGGATCCGGATGCATGCTGATCGCTGCACACACGCGGGGCGCCCAAAGGCGCGTAGCGGCCGCACTGTTTGGCGCTTCGGGTGGGCTCGTTGTCGCCACGCTGCTGGCCACCGCCGGGATGCCCGCATCAGGTGAGGGTGGACGCCTGACTTACACGCCCGTCGCCTGGCTCGCGCTTGCAATCGGTGTCGCAGGTGCCGAACCGGCCTCGGACAGGGGTCCTGGCGACGATCATCGATGGTATCGCGGCGTCGGGCTCGCATTGATTGCTTGCGCAACCCTTGCCGGCACATGGGTGCTTCAGGGAGAGCTTCGCACGGCGCGTTCCGCGCAGAACCTGGTGCGAGACATGGTGCACGCATCGCGTGAGTGGGCGGGTACGCATCCCGGCCTGACACTGCTCGTGATTGAGCAGAATTACGGACCGGTAGTCACAACACGCAATGCGCAAGCCTGGCTTGTGCTGCCCCCCATACAGCCGACGCCGCTTCTGCATCGCGTCTTGCCAACTCCGTCGGCGGAATTGGGCGCGCGCCACGATCAGTTGCTTGCCGGTTTGGCAACCCGGCTCGGCAAGGTTCGGCCGTCGCGGTTGGATGGCGACGAGTTAAGCCGACTGTTCGAGCCCGATGCACCGCATTGGCCCGAGCACTACGCGTGCTTGTCTCGGCACACGCATCGACTGGTCGAGCTCGCGGCACCCGATCCTTCGGATCGCACCAAATGGGCCGCGGCACTGCTGGATGGATTTGACCAATGCGTCGCTACTGGGCGGTAACATGCGTTGCTCGTAATGCTCAAGCTCTGCGCCATCGAACCCGCCGCCGCGACCGTGGGTCAACGCCCAAAACCCTGCCGGCTAATTGCGCGGCGGATTGCCGTTGACCGCGCGGCGCACGTTGATCGCAAGCGCCGATGGGGCGTCGCTGCGCAGAAACCAGCGCAGCCGGTTCGTATCGCCGACGCGATCGAACGAGTGCGTGGCCAGCAGATGCTCGACTGCAGCTCGATAGCGTGAATCCCGCGGTATGCGCACGACCCAGGTTTTTCTCCCGGGCGCCGTCGCGAACAGCGCGTCGAGCATTGTGCGGCCATGGCCGCCGCCGCGCTGTCCGAACTCCAGCGCGGCGAGCCAGAGCTCGAAGCCGCCGGCGATCGCACGAAAGAGGCCGAAGCCGGTCGGCGAATTTCCGCTGTGGCGATCATCCGGCCAGAACACATAGCCGGGCACCGCGACCGACTCGACCCTGCCGGTCTGCAGGTCTTCCTCGATGAAATAGCCGTGGACGAGTGCGCGCTTGAGCTTGTCGAAGAACTCGACCGATTGCGTGGAATCCGCAGCGAGCCCGGAATCGAAGCTGCCTTCGGCGGCATTCTGTCGGATAAGCGACCGAAGCATGGCCAGATGACCGACATGGGCGGGTGCAAGCATGTTTGCAAACCACGCGACGGGAGCAGGCGCTGGTTATAGACCTTGGCTTGTCTGGCCGCTTGTCCACCTTACGAACGGATAGCGCAGCGGCACTAACGGTTGTGCTGTCACGAACGGCGAGCGATGTGCACGACAACATCGGCTCCAAGCCGCTAGTGAGCCTGCTCCCAGTTCGGGCCGCTGCCGACATCGACGACCAGCGGGACGCGCAGTTGCGCGACGCCACTCATCAGCACGGGCAACTCGCGTTCGACTCGGTCGAGCTCCGCGTCGGGCGCCTCGAGCACCAGCTCGTCGTGCACTTGCAGAATCAGCCGGGTGCCGAGTCGCTCGCGATCGAGCCATTGCTGCAAGACGATCATCGCGAGCTTGATCAAGTCGGCCGCGGTTCCCTGCATCGGCGCATTGATCGCCGCACGCTCCGCGCCCTGGCGACGTGGACCGCCGCCTGCGTTGATGTCGGGCAGCCAGAGTCGCCGCCCGAATACGGTCTCGACGTATCCCTGCTTGTGCGCCAGCTCGCGCGTTCGCCGCATATACTCGGCCACACCTGGATAGCGGGTGAAATACTTGTCGATGAACATCTGCGCCGCACTGCGCTCGATCGCGAGCTGCGCCGCAAGGCCGAAGGCGCTCATGCCGTAGATCAGGCCGAAGTTGACGGCCTTGATGTAGCGCCGCTGGTCGCCGCTGACGTCGGCCAGCGGCACGCCGAATATCTCGGCCGCCGTCGCACGGTGAATGTCAGCGCCTTCGGCGAAAGCCTTGAGCAGGGATTCGTCGCCGGACAGATGCGCCATGATGCGCAGCTCGACCTGCGAATAGTCGGCCGATACGATCGTATGTCCGGGCGGTGCGATGAATGCTTCTCGTATCCGCCTGCCTTCGGGCGTTCGCACCGGAATGTTCTGCAGATTGGGATCAGTGCTGGCGAGCCGTCCGGTAACCGCCGTCGCCTGTCCGAAACTGGTGTGGACGCGCCCGGTGCGCGCGTTGCGCATCTGCGGCAGCTTGTCGGTATAGGTCGACTTGAGCTTGGACAGCCCCCGATGCTCGAGCAGAAGCTTCGGCAGCGGGTAATCGGCGGCCAGCTGCTGCAGCACGTCCTCGTCGGTCGACGGTTGTCCGGTCGCCGTCTTCTTCACCACCGGCAGACCCATTTTTCCGAACAGTATGTCGCCAAGCTGTTTCGGCGATCCGAGATTGAATGGCTGGCCGGCCAGCTCGTAGGCGCGATTTTCGAGCGCAAGCACGCGCTCGCCCAGCTCGCGGCTTTGCGCGTCCAGCAATGCGCAATCGAGAAGCACACCGGTGCGCTCCATCCGAAACAGGACTTCGCTGGTGGGTATCTCGATCGACGAATAGACGAAATCGAGGCCCGCGTCGGCGGCAATTCGCGGGTGCTGGACCCGATGCAGCTGGACGGTGATATCGGTATCCTCCGCCGCGTATTCGGTCGCTCTCTCGATCGATACCTGGTCGAAACCGATTTGCGATGCGCCCTTTCCGGTGACGTCTGCGTAGCTCAGGGTTTTCACGTCGAGCCGGCGCAACGCGAGGCTGCCCATATCGTGCGGCCGGTGCGATTCGAGCACGTACGATTGCAGCATCGTATCGTGCGCGACGCCGGCGAGCGCAATACCGTGGTTGGCGAGCACGTGCTGATCGTATTTGACGTTCTGGCCGAGCTTTTTTGCAGCTGGATTTTCGAACCAGGGTTTGAGCCGTGCCAGCACCAGCTCGAGCGGCAGCTGCGGGGGCGCGCCCGCGTAGCGGTGAACGAGGGGAATGTACGCGGCGTGTCCGGGCTCGAGCGCGAACGCCAAGCCGACGATCCGCGCCTGCATCGGATCCAGGCTGGTCGTCTCGGTGGCGAAGCAGACCAGCTCGGCGTGCCCGATCGCATCGGTCAGGCGCTCGAACGCGGGCATGTCCAGTATGGTTTCGTAGTGTCGCTGCACTGGCGCGCGGGCGGGTGCGACCGTCGTCGACTCGGTCGGCGACGGCGCAGCGGTCGTTGCAGCAGCGGTGTGCACGGGTGCATCGCCGGGCCCGTCGTCCACGTCCTTGAGCCAGGTTTTGAACTCGAAGCGCTCCAGCAGATTTCTCAGTTTGACGGAATCGACCGGCTGCACGACCAGCCCGGTCGGTGCAACGGGCAATGTGCAGTCGGTCCGGACCGTCAGTAGTTTCCTGCCTTGCGGCAGCCAGTCGAGCGCCGCGCGCAGATTCTCGCCGACGACGCCGCCGATATCTCCGGCGTGCGCGATCACCTGGTCCAACGTCCCGTATTCAGCCAGCCACTTGGCAGCGGTTTTCGGGCCGACTTTCGCCACGCCGGGTACATTGTCGACGGCATCGCCAGTGAGCGTCAGCAGATCGAGAATCTGATCGGCGCGCACGCCGAACTTGGCAACGACGCTTTGCATATCCAGCTTCTCGTTGCTCATCGTGTTCACCAGCGTCACTCGCGGCGTAATGAGTTGCGCCAGGTCCTTGTCGCCGGTCGAGATCACCGCGTCGAGACCGTCTGTTTCGGCGCGACGCACCAGCGTGCCGATGACGTCGTCAGCCTCGACGCCGGCTATCATCAGCAACGGCCAGCCGTAGGCGCGAATCAACTCGTGCAGTGGCTCGATCTGCTGTGCGAGATCGTCGGGCATCGCCGCACGAGTGGCCTTGTATTGCGGATACCAGTCGTCGCGAAACGTCTTGCCGGGTGCGTCGAATACGACCGCGAACTGGTCCGGCTTGCCGTCTTCGACCAATCGGCGCAACATGGAAATGACACCGCGAATCGCGCCCGTGGGCTCGCCGCGCGAGGTGCGCAGATCCGGCAAGGCGTGAAACGCCCGGTACAGATAAGACGAGCCGTCGACGAGGTACAGCGTAGGCATGAATCAGACGGACAAGATTCCCGAGTTGATCGATCCTGAGGCGAATTTCGCGACCAACGGACAGGAAGCGTGGCGTGTTCTGGGCATTATGGCAGAGTTTGCCGTCGCGACGGAGCGCCTGCGCGGCATTCGTCCCGCGGTCAGCCTGTTCGGCAGCGCGCGCATTGCGCCCAACCATGCGTACTACCGAAAGGCCGAGCATATCGCGCGCCTTTTGTCCGACGCGGGCTTTTCGGTGATCTCCGGCGGAGGACCCGGACTGATGGAAGCGGTCAATCGCGGCGCGCACGCGGGGCGCTCGCCGGCGATCGGCCTCAACATCGTGCTGCCGCACGAACAGGCCGGCAACGCATTCCAGGATGTCGGCATCAACTTCCGCTATTTCTTCGCCCGCAAGATGATGTTCGTGCGCTTTGCTTCCGCGTACGTGGTCCTGCCGGGAGGCTTCGGCACCGTCGACGAGCTGACCGAATGCCTGACGCTGGTGCAGACCGGGAAGACCCGCAAGATTCCGATCATTCTGGTCGGCGGGGATTTCTGGAAGGGCCTGATCGACTGGATGCGCGACAAGCTGGTCGGGGAAGGACTGATTTCTCCCGGCGACATGGACCTGATGACCTTGATCGACGAACCCGAAGCGATCGTCGACGCGATCTTCGACTATTACGAGAGCCGCGGATTCCAGCCGACGCGCGCCGAGCGCGACAGGATGCTCAATCTCTGACGGTTCCGCTCTGTCGTCGCGCCGGGAGGGAGGTACCGATTCCTGCTAAAATGAATAACTATCGATCGTCGCCATGCAACATGCGCCTTCGCCCGGCAACGCTGCTCCCCACCTTCGCTTTTGTCTTCGCGCTTGCGGCGTTCGCGCAGAAGCCGCCGCCGGCGAACCTCGAGCCGCTGCCCGAAGCGCCACCGCCGCCTCCCGAGATCGCCAACGATCCCGAGCTCGAGCCCCAGGTGACGATCGTTCGCCGGCCGACCGAGACAATCGAGGAATACCGCGTCAAAGGACGCCTGACGATGATCAAGGTGATTCCCAAGACCGGCAGGCCCTACTATCTGGTTGCCGACGGCAGCACGGCACGTTTGTCCGTCGCGACAGCCTGGATACGGGATTCAAAGTGCCTATGTGGCTGCTGTTCTCTTTTTGATTTAGGCACCGTCCTTTACCAGCGCTGAAAGCGGTCGTGCACGCCGAAGTGCGCGGCGATGCCGATGTCGGTCTATACCACCGTCACACCCGAAGAACTCGCTGGCTGGCTCACGCGTTATGCGATCGGCGCCGTGCACGAATTCGAGCCGATTTCAGCCGGCATCGAAAATACCAATTACTTCGTCACGGCGGACAAGGGTCGCTACGTGCTGACACTCTACGAGCGGCTTCCGGCGGAGGAGTTGCCGTTTTACCTGAATCTGATCGCGCATCTGGCGAGTGCCGGCGTGCAGGCCCCCGCACCCGAACCGGATCGCAGCGGCGCGCTGTGGAGCATCCTCAACGGCAAGCCCGCCGGATTAGTCGCCCGACTCGAAGGCGCCGCGGTCTCGCAACCGGACATCGCGCATTGCGCGGCCGCCGGCGCGGTGCTGGCGCAGATGCACGTGGCCGCCGGCAGCTATCGCTCTCGCCTGTCGAATCGCCGCGGTCCTGGATGGTGGCGCCAAGCCGCGCGCGCCGTCCGCCCGTTCCTCTCCGCGGAGCAGAATGCGCTGATCGCGGCCGAGCTAAAGTTCCAGAGCGGCCTATCCAAGGTAAGGCTGCCGCGAGGTGCGATACACGGCGATTTCTTCTGTGACAATGTGCTGTTCGAAGGCGTGCGCGTGTCAGGCGTGATCGACTTCGGCTTTGCGGCGACCGATGCCTACATCTATGATCTGGCGATCGCCGTCAACGACTGGTGTTTGCTCGCCGACGCGGGTCGGAACGGTGCGCTCGATCCCGGGCGCGTCGAAGCGATGGCCGCCGCCTATACCGCGATTCGCCCGGTGACGGCAGAAGAGCGGTCGATGTGGGCGCCGTTGCTGCGCGCGGGTGCCCTTCGCTTCTGGCTGTCGCGACTTTATGATCTGCACCGCCCCCGCCCGGGGGAGATCACCTCGGCGCACGATCCGGTCGATTTCGAGAGCATTCTGCGCGAGCGCATTGCGTCGCCGCCGCGGTTGCCCGCCTGATGAGCGACGCGCCGATCGCGTTCGAATTGCGTCCGGCGGCGCAGGGCTTCGCATGGCTCTCGCGTGCGGCGAAGATGTTCCGTGCCGCGCCTTTGCCCTGGCTGCTGCTGCTTTTCGTCTACTATCTGCTGGTCGGCCTGGCCGAATTCGGACCGTGGGGGTCGATCGGACAGTTCGTCGCGCCGTTGTTGCGGCCAGTCTTCGCCGTTGGATTTCTGGCCGCCGCCTGGTCTCAGGAGCGCGGCGGCATGCCGAAATTCGCGCACCTGTTTCGCGGCTTTCGCAGCGACCTTCGGGCGCTGCTTCCGTTGGGCGTTGTCTTCCTCGGCGGCATGCTGGCCGCGGTAAAGGCCACGGTGCTCATCGACGGAGGCCAGCTGATCTCGCTGCTCTCCGGTTCCGAGCGGCCGACCGAAGCGGTCCTGAGCAGCGGACGAGTACAGGCGGCGATGCTTTTCGGCGCGGCGTGCGCGCTGCCGACGCTCCTCGCGACCTGGTTCGCGCCGGCGCTGGTCGTATTCCACGACGCCGGAGCCCGCACCGCGCTGGTGACGAGCCTGCGGGCTTCGATCGCCAACTGGCGCCCGATCGCCGTCTATGGACTTGCCGTATTCGCTTTCGGCGGGATCGTGCCGGTCTTCGCGCTGGGCATCGCGCAGCTGCTGGGCGAGAACGCCGCAGGTCCGGTGCTGCTGTTCGTCATTACGCCCTACATGTTCGTGCTGATCGCGACCTTGCATATCTCGGACTACGTCGGCTATCGCGACATTTTCCCCGCGGGCGAGACAGCACAGACGCCCGCGGCCACAAGCTAGCGCGCCAGTCAGGCCGGCTGCAGCTTGGCATACTCGAGCGCGAGCCACTTGACGCCGGCTTCGCGGAAATTGACCTGCACTCGCGCATCGTCGCCACGGCCCTCGGCATCGATGATGATTCCCAAGCCGAACTTGGCGTGTTTGACGCTCTGTCCGATGCGCCAGCCCGGCACCTCGCGCGCGACCACTCGCGTCGCCGGCGCCGCGTCTTCGACCATGGTGAAGTCGCGCCGCCTGGCCGACAGCCATTGTACGAGACCGTCGGGGAACTCCTCGAGAAAGCGCGATGCGACGTTGTAGCGAAGCTGGCCATGCAGCATCCGGCTTTGCGCATGAGTCAGATACAGGCGCCGCCTCGCTCGCGTGATCGCAACATAGGCGAGCCGCCGCTCTTCCTCGATCCCGTCGAATTCGGACATGCTGTTCTCGTGCGGAAACAGTCCCTCCTCCAGACCGGTGACGAATACCGTGTGAAACTCCAGGCCCTTGGCCGAGTGCACGGTCATCAGCTGCAGCGCAGGACGTCCTTCGGCGGCCTGCGTTTCTCCAGCCTCGAGTGCAGCGTGCGAGAGAAAGCTCATCAGCGGATCGTCGCCGCCTTCGCCGATTTCGCGCTCGGTCTCGCGCAGGAAACCATCCGCGGCATTGATCAATTCCTGCAGGTTGTCGACCCGCTCCTGGCCGTCCTTTTCCGCCGTGTAATGGGCGAGCAATCCGCTGGCGTGCACGACATGGTCGACCGCCTCGGGCAGCGGAAGGTCGTGTGTGGCGGTTCGCATCGCCTCGATCAATTCGACGAACGCGGCGACGCTGCTTCCTGCCCTGCCTGTGACCGGCTGTCTGCACGCGGTCTGCCAGAGGTTGCTTCCGGTTGCCTGCGAGCGCTCCTGCAGAGTCTCGATCGATCGCGCGCCTATGCCTCGAGGCGGAAAATTGATCACGCGCAGGAACGCGCCGTCGTCCGCGGGCGAGGCGATCAGGCGCAGATAGGCGAGCGCGTGCTTCACTTCGGCGCGCTCGAAAAAGCGCATGCCGCCATAGACGCGGTACGGCATGCCCGCGTTGAACAACGCGTGCTCGACCACACGCGACTGCGCGTTGGAGCGGTAGAGCACGGCGATCTCCGCCGGCGAGACGCCATCGGCAACCAGGCCATTGACGACGTCGACGATGAATGCCGCCTCGTCGATGTCGGATGGCGCGGCAAAAGCGCGCACCGGCTCGCCTTCGGCATCGGCGGTCCATAGATTCTTGCCCAGCCTTGCCTGGTTGTGCTTGATCAGCGCATTGGCCGCGTCGAGTATGCGGCCGTGCGACCGGTAGTTCTGCTCGAGCTTGATCAGCTTGACCGGTGCGGCGTCGGCGAAATCGCGCTCGAAGTGCTGCATGTTGGCGACGTTCGCGCCACGAAATGCGTAGATCGACTGGTCATCGTCTCCTACCGCGAAAACCGATGTCTGCGGCGAGGTCAGCTGCTTCAGCCACTTGTACTGCAGCACGTTGGTGTCCTGGAACTCGTCGACCAGAATGTGCGAAAAGCGGCGCCGGTAATGCTCGCGCAGCCCCTCGTGCTGCGTCAGCAGCTCGTAGGTGCGCAGCAACAGCTCCGGGAAATCGACGACACCGTCGCGCTGGCACGCCTGCTGGTACAGCGCGAAGTGCTCGACCTGGCGTCGCGTGAATTCGTCGTGTGCCTCGACCTGGTTCGGTCGCAGACCCTCTTCCTTCGATGCATTGATCAGGCTCTGGAGCTGCCGCGCGGGAAAGCGCTCGTCGTCGATGTTGTGCGCCTTGTACACCCGCTTGATCATCGCGAGCTGATCCTGCATGTCCATGATCTGGAATGCCTGCGGCAGCTGTGCGTCCCGGTAATGCGCCCGCAGCATCCGGTTGCACAGGCCATGGAAGGTGCCGACCCACATGCCGCGCGTATTCACCGGCGTCA
>Ga0207706_10006024_pt1 | contig 11277 bp, 11 predicted proteins | sample KBSC53metaG_FD_184318 | JGI IMG/M metagenome (GOLD analysis project Ga0207706, IMG submission 184318) | Corn rhizosphere microbial communities from Kellogg Biological Station, Michigan, USA - KBS C5-3 metaG (SPAdes) (version 2) | ecosystem: Host-associated > Plants > Roots > Rhizosphere > Soil ... | reverse complement strand
TTCGGGTTCGTGGCGCGCAGTCAGATCAAGAAGACCGGCGAGGACGGCGACGGGCTGGCGCTCGCGGGCATCATCATCGGCGGCATCTTCACGCTGCTGTTCATCGCCTACATCGTGTTCATCATCATCTTCTTCGCCGCCGTGGCGAGTTCGGTGCCGCTCCGCTAACGCGGGCGGCGGGTCAGCGGCGTTGGCGGCGGTGGCGAGTTCGGTGCCGCTCCGCTAGCGCGCGGGCGGCGGGTCAGCGCCCGTTCGCGGCGGTGGCGAGTTCGTGCCGCTGCGCTAGAAGCCCAGCTTGCGCAGCTGCTTCGGGTCGCGCTGCCAGTCCTTGGTGATCTTCACGTGCAGGTCGAGGTACACCTTGGTGCCCAGCAGCGCCTCGATCTGCCGCCGCGCGTCGGTGCCGACCTGACGCAGCCGCGCGCCGCCCTTGCCGATCACGATGCCCTTCTGGCTGGACCGCTCGACGTGGATGACGGCGTGCACGTCGAGCAGGTTGTCGCGGCCCTCGTGGGGCAACATCTCGTCGATCGTCACGGCGATCGAGTGCGGCAGCTCGTCGCGCACGCCCTCCAGGGCCGCCTCCCGGATCAGCTCGGCGACCAGCGTCTCCTCCGGCTCGTCGGTGAGCTCGCCGTCCGGGTAGAGCTGCGGGCCCTCGGGGAGGCGCGCGACCAGCAGGTCGGCCACCGTCTGCACCTGGAACCCGTCGACCGCCGAGCACGGCACGATCTCCGCGAACTCCATCAGCTCGGAGAGCTGGCCGAGCCGCTCGGCCACCTGCTCGGGCCGCACGAGATCGGTCTTCGTGACCACGCCGAGCACCGGCGTGCGGCCCGCCACCGACTTCAGCTCGTCGACGATGAACGCGTCGCCCCGGCCGACCGGCACGTCGGCGGGCACGCAGAAGCCGATGACGTCGACCTCCGACCAGGTCTCGCGCACGACGTCGTTGAGCCGGGCGCCGAGCAGCGTGCGCGGCTTGTGCAGGCCCGGGGTGTCGATCACGATCAGCTGCGCGTCGGGGCGGTGCAGGATGCCGCGGATGGCGTGCCGGGTGGTCTGCGGCCGCGACGACGTGATCGCGACCTTCGACCCGACCAGCGCGTTGGTGAGCGTGGACTTGCCCGCGTTGGGCCGTCCGACGAAGCAGGCGAAGCCGGATCGGAAGCTCATCCCAGCCTCGCCAGGATCTCGCGGCCGATCGGCAGGGCGGCGGTGGCGGCGGGCGAGGGCGCGTTGAGGACGTGCAGCACCGCGCCGGGGCCGCGACCCTGCTCGGCGAACAGGAAGTCGTCCACCAGCGTGCCGTCGGGCTTGACGGCCTGCGCGCGCACGCCCGCCCCCGCGGGCGACAGGTCCGACGCCTGGACGTCGGGCAGCATCCGCTGGATCTGCCGGGCCATCGCCGCCTTCGACAGCGACCGGTGCATCTCGCCGAACCCGTAGCGCCAGTGCTGCTTCGCGATGCGGAGCATGCCCGGGTAGACGAGCGTCGAGAGCAGCTCGCGCGGGTTGACCGTGCCCCAGCCGTAGCCCTCGCGGGCCAGCGCGAGCACCGCGTTGGGGCCCGCGTGCACGTGCCCGTCGATGCCGCGGGTGGCGTGCACCCCGAGGAACGGGAACGCCGGGTCGGGCACGGGGTAGATCAGCCCACGCACGAGCGCGGCGGCGCGGGTGGAGAAGCCCGCGTATTCGCCGCGGAACGGCACGATCCGCACGCCCGGGTCGGCCCCCGAGGCGCGGGCCAGCTCGTCGCAGTGCAGGCCCGCGCACGCCACCACCTGGGTGCCGAGCAGCTCCGGCCCGTCGCCGCGGACCACGACGTCGGCGCGGCGGCGCTGGAGGCTCGTGACCGACCGGCCGAGGAGGATCTCCCCGCCCTCCTTGACGACGAGCTCGCCCAGCTTCTCGGCGACCGCCCGGTAGTCGCAGATCCCGGTGGACGGCACCCACAGCGCGGCGATCCCGCGCACGTGCGGCTCGTGGGCCCGCATGCCCGCCTGGTCGAGCTCGTGGTTCTCGACGCCGTTGGCGTCGCCGCGGCGGGCGAGCTCCTTCATCCGCGGCAGCTCGTCGGGCTCCGTGGCGACCACGAGCTTGCCGCACACCTGGTGGGGCAGGTCGTGCGTGCGGCAGAACGCGACGGTCTCCGCGCACCCCGCGACGGCCAGCCGCGCCTTCAGCCCGCCGGGGGCGTAGTAGAGCCCGGAGTGGATGACGTTGGAGTTGCGCCCCGTCTGGTGGGTGGCGAGGCGCGGCTCGCGCTCGACCACGGCCACCGAGCGCCCCGAGCGGGCCGCGGCGTAGGCGGTCGCGAGGCCGACGATGCCGCCGCCGATCACCACGACCTCGTACCTGGGGGTCTTAGGAAGCGTCATCCGCGCGTTCTTCCTCCGGCTCGATCTCTTCCACCAGAACGGACGTGATGCGCAGCCGTCCGCGCGCGTCCTTGCCGCCCTCGGCCCGCAGCCGCAGGCCCGCGACCTCGGCCTCGGCGCCGGGCAGCGGCACCTTGCCGAGCCGTTGCGCGAGCAGGCCGCCGACGGTGTCGACGTCGGCCTCGGCCAGCGCCTCGGTGAGCGGGCTCGGCTCGTCGGGGTCGCCGACGTACGGGTAGAGCTCCTCGAGGTCCTCCACCGGCAGCCGGGCCGAGAGCCGCCGCGTGTGGCCGTCGATCTCCTGGACGGCGGGCACCTCGTCGGTGTCGTACTCGTCGGTGATCTCGCCGACGATCTCCTCGAGGATGTCCTCGATCGTCACGACGCCCGCGGTGCCGCCGTACTCGTCCACGACGATCGCCATGTGGTTGCGCGCGGCCTGCATCTCCTTGAGCAGCTCGTCGACGCGCTTGGAGTCGGGCACGAACACCGCGCGGCGCATCACCCCGGCGAGGTTCACGTCCGGCCGCTCGGCCTGCGCCTGCACGAGGTCCTTGAGGTAGGCGACGCCGACGATGTCGTCGATGCCCTCGCCGAGCACCGGCAGCCGCGAGTAGCCGCTCTTCAGCGCGAGCCGCACGACCTTCTCGACCGGTGTGTCGCGCTCGGTCCACACGACGTCGGGACGGGGCACCATGACGTCGCGGGCGAACGTGTCGCCCAGCTCGAACACCGAGTGGATCATCTGGCGCTCGCCCTCGTCGACGACGCCGGACGTGCTGGCCATGTCGACCAGCTCGCGCAGCTCGATCTCCGACGAGAACGGGCCCTCCCGGAAGCCCTGCCCGGGCGTGACCATGTTGCCGAGCACGATGAGCAGCCGCGACAGCGGCCCGAGCAGGGTGCCCAGCGCCCGCACCGGGCCCGCGAGCACCATGCCGATGCGGTAGGGGTGCTGGCGACCCAACGTGCGGGGGCCCACGCCGATGAAGATGTACGACACCACCACCATCACCCCCGCCGCCACCAGCGCCCCGACCCACGGCGTGGCGAAGATCTGGATGAACTCGACGGTGACGAGCACCGTGGCCGTGGTCTCCGCGGCGAGGCGCAGCAGGAGGAGCAGGTTGACGTGGCGCGGCCGGTCGGCGACCACCTTCGCCAGCGCGCGGGCCCCCGGCGTGCCCTCGCGGACGAGGGACTCGACGTGCGCGCGCGACACCGAGTTGAGCGCGGCGTCCGCGGCGGCGAACAGGCCCGCCACCGGCACGAGCAGGATCGCGACGATGAGCAGCGGAGCGATCATGTGTCGTCGAGGCCGACGGTGCCCAGCACGGCGGAATCGCTGCGCCGCTGGGCTGCGCGGGCGGCGGCCGCGCTGCGCGACCGGCGCCAGTCGGCCAGCAGGGTGGCCTGGAGCGCGAACATCTCGCGCTCTTCGTCGGGCTCGGCGTGGTCGTAGCCGAGCAGGTGCAGCACGCCGTGCACGGTGAGCAGGTGCAGCTCGTCGTCGAGGCTGTGGCCCGCCGAGCGCGCCTGCGCCTTGGCGAACTCCGGGCACAGCACGATGTCGCCGAGCAGGGCCGGGCCCATGGTGGACGCGTCGGGCCGCCGGGACTCCTCGACCAGCTCGTCCATCGGGAACGACATGACGTCGGTGGGGCCCGGCTCGTCCATCCAGCGCTCGTGCAGCTCGGCCATGGCGTCGGTGGTGACGGCGATGATCGACAGCTCGGCCGCGGGGCTGACCCGCATGGCCTGCAAGGCGTGCCGCGCGACCGAGACGATCAGCTCGGCGTCCACGGGGACGCCGGACTCGTTGCTCACCTCGATCGACACGCCTCCCAGGGTAGACGCAGGGGCGATTCCCCGACCGTGAGGGGGAAATGGCCGGGAGACCTCGGCACGGAGGTGTCGTCGTGGCTTTTCCGCGGTTGTCCCCGGGCTGGGCGAGCTACCGCCTGCGGGCCCGGCGGTCGGGGGGTGGTCCGTTGCGGGGGGCGGCGGACCGGAGGTTGGGGCGCTCCTCCGCGGCGTCCCAGCGCGCGTAGGCGTCGACGATGTCGGCGACCAGCCGGTGCCGCACGACGTCGGCGCTGGACAGCTGCGCGAAGTGCACGTCATCGACGTCGGAGAGGATCTCGCGCACCACGTGCAGGCCGGACCGCACGCCGGTGGGCAGGTCGACCTGCGTGACGTCGCCGGTGACCACGATCTTCGACCCGAAGCCCAGCCGCGTGAGGAACATCTTCATCTGCTCGGGCGTGGTGTTCTGCGCCTCGTCGAGGATGATGAACGCGTCGTTGAGGGTCCTACCGCGCATGTACGCGAGCGGCGCGACCTCGATCGTGCCCGCCGCCATGAGCTTGGGGATCGACTCCGGGTCGAGCATGTCGTGCAGCGCGTCGTACAGCGGCCGCAGGTAGGGGTCGATCTTCTCGTAGAGCGTGCCGGGCAGGTAGCCCAGCCGCTCGCCCGCCTCGACCGCGGGCCGCGTGAGGATGATCCGGTTGACCATCTTGGTCTGCAGCGCCTGCACGGCCTTGGCCATCGCGAGGTAGGTCTTGCCGGTGCCCGCCGGGCCGATGCCGAACACGATGGTGTGCGAGTCGATGGCGTCGACGTAGCGCTTCTGGTTCAGCGTCTTGGGCCGGATGGTGCGGCCGCGCCGGGACAGGATGTCCAGCGAGAGGACCTCGGCGGGCGACTCGCCCTGCCTGCCCTGCCCGGCGCCGAGCATCTCGACCGTGCGGCGCACGGCATCGGCCGACACCTGCTGGCCGCGCTCGGCCAGGGTGATCAGCTCGGCGAACACGCGCTCGGCGAACGCCACGTCGGCGGGGGCGCCGGTGAGGGTCAGTTCGTTGCCCCGGACGTGCACGTCGGCGTCGAGCAGCTCTTCGGCCATGCGCAGGCTCTCGTCGCGCGAGCCCAGCAGCGCGAGCAGTGCGGCGTCCGGAACGGCCAAGCGGGACTGCACGGGATCCGGATGGGTCAAGTACGCCCGCCTGCTCTCACTACCGCCGATTGGACGCCGCCGATGCTACCGCGATCGGCCGCGCCGGACCGCTCGATTCCGTGGGCGGCAGCTGCTATATTCGTCCGAGTTATTTCGGATGATTCTAAGGAGTACCGATGACAACGACCGAGACCACGGCCCTCCAGGTGCTGCGCCGCATGTTCGACGAAGGCTTCTCCACCGGCGACGACACGATCGTCGACGCGCTGTGCGCCCCTGACCTCGTCGAGCACCAGTTCGGCCTCGCGGGCCGCGGCGGCGAGGCGCTCGCGCACCTCAAGGCGGCCATCCGGGACGTGCACGCCATGGCGCCCGACCTGCGGTTCACGATCGAGGACACCGTCGAGTCGGGCGACACGATCTGGGTGCGGGCCCGCGGCCGGGGCACCGCGACCGGCCCGTTCTTCGGGGCGCCGAGCGGGCGCCCGCTGGACTTCACGGTGATCGACGTGGCCCGGGTCGTCGACGGGCGGATCGTCGAGCACTGGGGGGTGCCCGACCGCTTCGCGGTCCTGGCCCAGACCGGCGTGCTGGCCCGCCTCGCCTGACCGGGAGGATGGTCGGGTGGCTGCCACCCGCCGCTACCACTCCCCCCGGCGCGCCGAGCAGGCGGCGCAGACCCGGCGCGCGGTGCTCGCGGCCGCCCGCGACCTCTTCGTGGCCAACGGCTACGCGGCCACCACGGTCGCGGAGATCGCCCGCGAGGCGCGGGTCGCGGTCGACACCGTCTACACCGTCGTCGGCCGCAAGCCCGCCCTGCTGCGCGAGGTGCTCGAGACGGCGATCTCCGGGGGCGACGTGGCGGTGCCCGCCGACGAGCGCGCGTACGTCGCCCGCGTGCGCGAGGCCACCTCCGCCCTCGACAAGATCACGGCGTACGTCACCGGGCTGGTCGAGGTGCAGCGCAGGCTCGCGCCGGTGTTCCTCGCGCTGCGCGACGCCGCGGGCGGCGACACCGAGTCGGCCGCGCTCTGGCGGGAGATCGCCGATCGGCGCGCGCAGAACATGCGCCGCTTCGCCGCCGAGCTGCGCACCACCGGCGAGTTGCGCGCCGACCTCTCCGACGACGACGTCGCCGACATCGTCTGGAGCATGAACGGCACCGAGTACTGGGTGCTGCTCGTCGGCGAGCGCGGCTGGCCGCCGGAGCGCTTCGCCACCTACCTCATCGACGCCTGGAGCAGGCTGCTCCTGGTCTGAAGGAGCTTTCCATGACCGACAAGATGGTCGCCCGCGCCGTGGGCACCGGCCCCGCCAGCTGGTCGTTGGGCGGGCTGTTCGAGACCCTCGTCGCTGGCGCGGAGACCGGCGGCCTGCTCGGCGCGTCGCTCGTGACGCAGCCCGCTGGCACCGCGCCCCCGATGCACGTGCACACCCGTGAGGCCGAGGCCTGGTACCTCCTGGACGGCACGCTGACCTACCAGGCGGGCGAGGAGCGCGTCGAGCTCGAGCCCGGCGGCTTCATCTTCCTGCCGCGGGGGCTCCCGCACGCGTTCCGCACCACGAGCGCCGTCCGCTACCTCGCGCTGACCCTGCCGGGCGGCGTGCTGGACCTGTACGACGAGGTGGGCACGCCCGCGCCCGAGCGGCGGCTGCCCGACGGCGGCATCACCGGCGAGGAGATCGCACGCTGGATGGCCGCCGCCCCGCGCTACGGACTGCAGGTGGTGGGCCCGCCGATCGGTTGAGGGCACGATGGGCCCGTGCATGACGACTCCGGCTTCGTCCTCCCCCGCGTCGCCCGTTTCGTTCGCGAGCGGCTCACCCCCGCGCTGCACCGTGCGAGCGTGCCCGCCCGGGTCGCGGCGTGGACGGCGCCGGGCGAGCCGGTGCCGTTCGGCGAGGCGCGCAGGCAGGAGTACCGCCCGATCGCCGTCGGCGAGGCGTGGGGACGGCCGTGGGGCACGGCGTGGTTCCACGTCACCGGTTCGGTGCCCGCGCAGTGGCGGCACCCGGAGCTGGTGGTGGACCTCGGCTTCACCGGCGCGGGGCCCGGCTTCCAGGCCGAGGGCACGGTGTACGCGCCCGACGGGGTCGTCCTCGGCGGCATCGAACCCCGCCGCCGGGCCGTCCCCCTCGCGTGTCAGCAGGGTGACACCGCGGACGCTGAACGTCCGGAATGTCACCCTGCTGACACGCGGGTCGACCTCTACGTGGAGGCGGCGGCCAACCCCGACATGACCGGCGGCTGGGGCTGGGCGCCGACCCCGCTCGGCGACCTCGCCACCGCGGGCGACGACCCGCTCTACCACCTCGGCGCGGTCGAGCTCGCCGACCTGGACCGCACGGTGTGGGGGCTGCTGCAGGACATCTGGACGTTGAGCGGGCTGGTCGAGGCGCTGCCCGGCGACCTCCCCCGCCGGGCCGAGGTGCTGCGGGCCCTGGAGCGCGCGGTCGAAGCCGTGGACCCGGACGACGTCGCCGCCACCGCCGAGGCGGGCCGCGCCGAGCTGGTCGACGTGCTCGCCCGGCCCGCGCACGCCAGCGCCCACCGCGTGTACGCCGTGGGCCACGCGCACATCGACTCGGCGTGGCTGTGGCCGGTGCGCGAGACCGTCCGCAAGGTCACCCGGACGTTCGCCAACGCGCTGCAGCTGATGGAAACCGACGAGGAGCTGGTGTTCGCGGCGTCCTCGGCCCAGCAGTACGCGTGGATGCGCGACCACCAGCCCGAGCTCTTCGCCCGCATCCGCAAGCGCACCGCCGAGGGCCGGTTCGCGCCGGTCGGCGGCATGTGGGTGGAGTCCGACACCAACATGCCCGGCGGCGAGGCGCTGGCCCGCCAGCTCGTGTACGGGGCGGGCTTCTTCGCGGGCGAGCTGGGCGTCGACTCCGACGGCGTGTGGCTGCCCGACTCGTTCGGCTACTCCGCCGCGCTGCCCCAGATCGCCGTACTGGCCGGGCGGCGCTGGCTGCTCACCCAGAAGATCAGCTGGAACGACACCAACCGCTTCCCGCACCACACGTTCGACTGGGAAGGCATCGACGGCACCCGGATCCGCACGCACTTCCCGCCCGTCGACACCTACAACGCGGAGCTGTCGGGCGGCGAGCTGGCCCGCGCGCAGCGGCAGTTCGCGGAGAAGGGGCGGGCCAACACGTCGCTGGTGCCGTTCGGCTGGGGCGACGGGGGCGGCGGGCCCACCCGGGAGATGCTGGCCGCCGCGCACCGCACCCGCGACCTCGAGGGCTCGCCCACGGTGCGCCTGGCCCGTCCCACGGAGTTCTTCGCCGCCGCGGCCGCCGAGTACCCTTACCCGCCGGTGTGGGTCGGCGAGCTGTACCTGGAGTACCACCGCGGCACCTACACCACCCAGGCGCGGACGAAGCGCGGCAACCGGCGCAGCGAGCACCTGCTGCGCGAGGCCGAGCTGTGGGCCACCACCGCCGCCGTCCAGCGGGGCGCGGAGTACCCCGTCGAGACGCTGCGGCGCTGCTGGGAGACGGTGCTGCTGCAGCAGTTCCACGACATCCTGCCGGGCACGTCGATCGCGTGGGTGCACCGGCAGGCCGAGCGGGAGTACGCCCGGGTCGCCGAGGAGCTGGAGGGGGTGATCGCCGACGCGCTGACGCTCCTCGTCGGGCCCGGCGACCGCGACCTGGCCGCCAACGCGGGCCCCTACGCCGTCGACGGGGTGCCCGGGCTCGCCATCTCCACCGCCGGACCCGGGCTGGAGAACGACGACGTGCGGGTGGTCGTCGACGAGCGCGGGCTGATCACGTCGATCTACGACAAGGTGGCCGAGCGCGAGCTGGTGCCGCCGGGGCGCGCGGCAAACCTCCTGCAGCTGCACCGCGACACCCCCACCTACTGGGACGCGTGGGACATCGACCGGCACTACCGCCGCCACGCCGTCGACCTGGTGGACGGCACGTGCGACGGCACCCGGGTCGTGCGGAGCTTCGGCGCGTCCACGGTCACGCAGACGATCACGCTGCGCGGCCGCACCGTCGAGATCGACACCCACGTCGAGTGGCACGAGCGGCAGAAGCTGCTCAAGCTCGCGTTCCCGCTCGACGTCCACGCCGACCGGGCCGCGTCGGAGATCCAGTTCGGGCACGTGCACCGCCCGACGCACGCCAACACGTCCTGGGACGCGGCCCGGTTCGAGACGTGCGCGCACCGGTGGGTGCACGTCGGGGAGCCGGGGTACGGGGTGGCGGTGGCCAACGACGGCACGTACGGCCACGACATCACCCGCGACGGCCCGACCACGACCGTGCGGCTGTCGCTGCTGCGCGCCCCGCTCTTCCCCGATCCGGACGCCGACCAGGGCGAACACCGGTTCCGGGTGGCGTTGCGGGTCGGCGCGACGATCGGCGACGCCGTGGCGGAGGGCTACCGGCTCAACCTGCCGCTGCGCCGGGTGCGCGGCGGCGACGACGTCGCGCCGCTCGTGGTGGTGGACGACCCGGCCGTGGTCGTCGAGGCGGTGAAGCTCGCCGAAGACGGGAGCGGCGACGTGGTGGTGCGGCTCTACGAGGCGCTCGGCACCCGGGCCGCCGCGCGGATCACGGCGACGTTCGACCACGCGTCGGTGGCCGAGACCGACCTGCTGGAGCAGCCGCTGCCCGAGCCGGTCGCGCTCGACGGCGATCGGCTGCGCCTGCGCCCGTTCCAGATCGTCACCCTGCGGTTCGAGCACCTCTGACGTGGCATGACACCATGCCGCGGTGACCCGGGCGCTGGACCTCGACGGACGGGTGCTGCGCGCGCGGCTGCGGCGCATCCGGGAGCTGCTGTCGACGGTGCCCGCGCTGGGGCGGATCGACCCGCCGCGGCTGGTCGACGAGCCGGTCACGGCGCTGGCCGCCGAGCGGCTGCTCACGGTGCTGGTCGAGCTGGCGTTCGCGTGCAACCGGGACGTGGCGGTCGAGGTGCTCGGCCGGGCCCCGGCGAGCTACCCGGCGTCGTTCGACCTCGCCGCGCAGGCCGGGCTGATCAGCGCCGACCTGGCTGCGCGGCTGCGCCCGTCGGCCGCGCTGCGCGACGTGCTCGTCCTCGACACCGACCCCGGCCGCGTGGCGCTGGCGGTGCCGCAGGTGCCCGCGCTGTACGGCGAGTACGTGCGGCAGGCCACGGCGTTCCTCGCCGAGCGGCGCTAACGGATCAGCGCCTGGACCTCGCGGAACCGCGGGTGGGTGGCGTCGCGCAGCCACTCGAACAACACCATCTCCGTGGTGACCAGCTCGGCGCCGTGCCGCACGAGCCGGTCGAGCGCCGCCTCCCGGTTGGCGGCCGTGCGCGAGCCCACCGCATCGGTGACCACCAGCACGCGGTGTCGCGCGGCGAGCAGGCCCAGCACCGTCTGCAGCACGCAGACGTGCGCCTCGCAGCCCGCGACGAGCACGTCCTCGGTGCCCGGCGGCAGCAGCAGGGGCAAGCCTGCGGCGCTGAAGGCGGTCTTGGGCAGCACGAGCTGGGGGTAGGGGGCGAGCTCGGCGACCGTGGGGCCGAGCTTCTCCGGGGACTGCTCGGTGGCGCAGACCGGCACGTCGAAGAGCGCCGCGCCTGCGGCCAGCCGGGCGGCGTTGGCCACCATCTCCTTGCCGCCGTTCTCGAGCGCGGGCACCAGCCGCTCCTGCACGTCGATGAGCAGTACCGCGGCGCCCTCGGCCGAGATCAGCATGGCCGCGATCGTAGCGAGGGCCGCCCGCCTCGCGTGCAGGACGCAGCGCACCCCACCCACGGTGAGTCGTACGATTCGCCGTGCCGAGTTGGCCGTTTCGCCGTGACGATGTGCCGGGCCGCTCAGGCCAGCAGTTCCTCCACCGCTTTGCGACAGGCGGCCCAGGCGGCGGTGGTCGGGTCGATCACGGCGAAGTGCTCGACGCCCTCGAGGCGGGTCCACCGGTCGCCGGACGCCGCGGCGAACC
>Ga0207706_10006022_pt1 | contig 11279 bp, 7 predicted proteins | sample KBSC53metaG_FD_184318 | JGI IMG/M metagenome (GOLD analysis project Ga0207706, IMG submission 184318) | Corn rhizosphere microbial communities from Kellogg Biological Station, Michigan, USA - KBS C5-3 metaG (SPAdes) (version 2) | ecosystem: Host-associated > Plants > Roots > Rhizosphere > Soil ... | reverse complement strand
CCCGATGTGTGGGCTCGAACCGTCGGCGACCATGAGCGTATGCAGACCAGCTACGGCGTCGTCTGGCGAGAGGGCTCGCGTCTTGCGGCCGGCAAGCTCGAGTTGCGGCCGCGCGTAATCCGCTTGGAGGGACTCGATGGAGCGCAGGAGATTCCCTACGAGCTTCTCTCCGGCGTGCGGGTCGGTCGTCTGTCCGGCGAGCGGATCGACGGGCAACCGTCGGTCGTGCTCGAGCGGCGCACCGGCGCACCGGTCACCATTGCTACGGTCGCGACGCCAAGCCTCGTGGGTGAGATCGTCGAACGTCTGGCGGCCCTCCAGCTCGGCGACGAGACCGTCATGCGAGTCGCGATCGTCATTCCCATCAAGCCAGGCTCGAAGGAGGAAGTGCAGGCCCTGCTCGACGACGGCCCGCCGTTCGACCCGGCCGAGATTCCGGGTCTCGAGCGACACCAGGTCTTCCTCACCGCGGACGAGGCGATCTTCGTCTTCGACACGCCCCTCGGGCACGAGGCGCTGGCGCCCCTCACGGCCGACCCTGAGCTCTGGCGGGCCGCCGCCGCTTGGCGGGCGCACATCGCCGGGCCGCCGCGAATCGCGGACGACGCCTTCTCGTGGACGCGTCCCCAAGGGCTCGAAGAGCTGTCGTCGTTGCCCACTCCCGGGCCGGGCGACAGCGAGGGCGGCGACGTCTACTGAAGCAACCGCCGCGCCTCGCGGGCGGCGACGAGGTCCTCGCGAGCCTCCAGCACGACCACGCGAACGGAGCTGCCTGAAACGGACACGACGGCGTCCGGCTGGATCGACGCGTTGGTCGAGGGATCGAGCTCGACGCCAAGGAACCCGAGCCTCGTGCAGACAGCCTCTCTCACCGCGGCCGAGTTTTCGCCAATGCCTGCCGTGAACACGAGCGCGTCCAGCCCGTCCAGCGCGACCGCCATCGCGCCGACCGCCGACGCGACTCGGTAGGTGAAGACGTCGAGGGCCAGTCTTGCGGGCGGCTGGTCAGAGCCTTCGAGCTCGCGGACGTCTCCCGAGAGCCCCGACAAGCCTGCAAGCCCGGACTCGTGCTCCAGCGCGAAGTCGAGGCTCTCCACGCTCAGGTGGTGGCGGAGGAGGTACACGAGCGCCCCCGGGTCGACGGAGCCTGCGCGGGTCGCCATCGGGACGCCCTCGAGCGGGGTGAAGCCCATCGTCGTGTCGACGGAGCGGCCGTCTCGAACGGCCGTGACCGAGCAGCCGCCGCCCAGGTGGCAGACCACGAGGCGCGGGACGGGCACCTGCTCGCTCGCCCACTGGACCGAGAGCCCGTGGAAGCCGAAGCGGCGGATTCCTAGCTCGCGAAGCTCGAGTGGGAGGGCATAGGTCGACGCCCGATCAGGGATCGTCTGGTGGAAGGCGGTGTCGAAGACCGCGACCTGGGGGAGCTGCGGGAACGCATGCCGGGCCTCGCGGATAGCTGCAAGCGCCGGTGTGTTGTGCAGCGGCGCGAGCTCGGTCAAGCCCGCTAGCTCGAGCTCGACCGCGTCGTCGACCAGCACCGGCGCGCGGAAGCGCGAACCGCCGTGCACCACACGATGGGCGACCGCCGCGACGTCATCAGGCGCCTCGGCGAGTGACGACACCTTCGTGGTCTCGCCATCGGGCCCGACGACGGAAAGCTTGAGACTGACCGAGCCGGCGTTGACGACGAGGACGGCGGGCACGCGTCAGTACGGCCAGACCCAGTCCCGGATCTCCGGTTCGTCCTCGCCGTGCTCTCGCGTGTACGCGCGCGCGCGGAGGCGCCGGTCGCTCATCTCCTGGCGCAACCGACCGCACGATTCGGACAGGCCCGGCACGCGGTCGACGACGTCCATCACGAGGTGAAAGCGATCGAGGTCGTTCAGCATGACCATGTCGAACGGCGTCGTGGTCGTTCCCTCTTCCTTGTAGCCGCGTACGTGCAGGTTGCGGTGGTTCGCGCGGCGGTAGGTGAGCCGGTGGATCAGCGTGGGGTATCCGTGGTAGGCGAACACGACCGGGCGGTCGGTCGTGAAGAGGGCGTCGAACTCCTGGTCCGAGAGCCCGTGCGGATGCTCGCTCTCGGCCTGGAGGCGCATCAGGTCGACCACGTTCACGACCCGGACGCCGAGCTCGGGGAGATGCTCTCGTAGCAGCGCGGCGGCCGCGAGGGTCTCGAGCGTGGGAACGTCACCGCAACACGCGAGCACGACGTCGGGGACGCCCTCGTCGTTCGAGGCCCATTCCCAGATGCCGGCGCCCCGCGTGCAGTGGATGATCGCCTCGTCCATCGAGAGGTAGTTCAGCGCCGGCTGCTTTCCGGCGACGATCACGTTCACGTAGTCGCGGCTCCGCAGGCAATGGTCTGCCACCGAGAGGAGCGTGTTCGCATCCGGCGGGAGGTAGACGCGGATCACCTCCGCCCTCTTGTTCACGACGTGGTCGATGAAGCCGGGATCCTGGTGCGTGAAGCCGTTGTGGTCCTGGCGCCAGACGTGCGAGCTGAGGAGGTAGTTGAGGGAGGCGATCGGGCGGCGCCACGGGATCTGCCGCGTCACCTTCAGCCACTTCGCATGCTGGTTGAACATCGAATCGACGATGTGGATGAAGGCCTCGTAGCAGTTGAAGAGGCCGTGCCGGCCGGTCAGCAGATAGCCCTCGAGCCAGCCCTGGCAGAGGTGCTCGGACAGCACCTCGACGACGCGGCCTTGACGGCCCAGGTGCTCGTCGGTCGGCTCGATCTCAGCTTCCCAGACCTTGTTCGTCGCCGTCAGGACGTCGTCGAGCCGGTTCGAGGCGGTCTCGTCGGGTCCGAAAAGCCGGAAGTCGTCCTCATTGACGGCGACGACGTCCCGCAGGAAGCCGCCGAGCACGCGGGTCGCCTCGCTGAACGTCGTCCCGGGCGCTGCGACCTCGACCGCGTACTCGCGGAAGTCGGGGAGTACGAGATCGCGCAGCAGCTCTCCGCCGTTCGCGTTGGGGTTCGCGCTCATGCGCATCTCGCCGCGCGGAGGGAGCTCGACGAGCTCCGGAATCGGCCGACCCGCGTCGTCGAAGAGCTCCTCCGGGCGATAGCTCCGCAGCCAGTCCTCCAGGAGGCGCAGGTGATCGGGGTTGTCCCGGACATCCGTCACCGGCACCTGATGCGCCCGCCAGGTGCCCTCGACCGGCAGGCCGTCCACTTCCTTCGGACACGTCCAGCCTTTCGGCGTGCGCAGGACGAGCATCGGCCACTGCGGACGCTCGGTCAGACCGTCCTCGCGAGCTGCCCGCTGGATTTCGGCGATCTCGTCGAGGGCCTCGTCGAGAGCTGCCGCGAACGCCTGGTGCACCCTCATCGGCTCGTCACCCGCCACGACGATCGGCCGCCAGCCGTAGCCCTCGAGTAGCGAGACAAGCTCGCGTTCAGGTATCCGGGCGAGCACCGTCGGGTTCGCGATCTTGTAGCCGTTGAGGTGGAGCACGGGCAGGACGGCGCCGTCTCCGAGCGGGTTCAGGAACTTGTTCCCGTGCCAGCTCGTCGCCAGCGGTCCTGTCTCGGCCTCGCCGTCGCCGACGACGCAGGCAACGAGCAGGTCCGGATTGTCGAACGCGGCGCCGACCGCATGCGCGAGGGAGTAGCCGAGCTCGCCGCCCTCGTGGATCGACCCCGGCGTCTCGGGCGCAACGTGGCTCGGGATCCCGCCCGGGAAGGAGAACTGTCGGAAGAGCTCCCGCAGGCCGTTCTCGTCCAGCGTCACGTGCGGGTAGCGCTCGGTGTAGGTGCCCTCGAGGTAGGCGTTCGCCACGAGGCCGGGCCCGCCGTGCCCCGGGCCGGCGATGTAGATGGCGTTCAGGTCGCGCGCACGGATCGTGCGGTTCAGATGGGCATAGATCAGGTTGAGCCCCGGCGTCGTCCCGAAGTGGCCGAGCAGCCTTGGCTTGATGTGCTCGGGCCGAAGCGGCTCGCGTAGGAGCGGGTTCGCCAGCAGGTAGATCTGACCCACCGAGAGGTAGTTGGCGGCCCGCCAGTAGGCGTCGATCAGCCGTAGCTCCTCGGCCGAGAGGGTGCCCGTCATCGCCGAAGGGAGGCTCAGGGCGCCGTCGCCTTCTCGAAGATCACGAGGACGCTGAGCCGCTCGTAGCCGACGAAGCGGTGCTCGGCTCCGGCCGGGACGAAGACGGCGTGTCCCTCCCGGAGCTCGACCTGCTCCCCCGCGACCTCCAGAATTCCACTGCCCTCGAGTACGACGTAGACCTCGTCGTCGTCGTGGGGCTGCTGCTTGTCCGGCTCCGGCGCCACGAGCACGTACACCCCGAGCTCGAGCCCCGGAGACCAGTGCACGATCTCGTAACCGCCCGATCCGGCGGCGAGCCGGTCCTTGACGGCTTTGACGTCGAGGGGGTGAGCGGCGCGAAGAGCGCCTCGTTGCTCCGGCTCGCCAGGCACGTTCATGCCATTCCTCTCTTTCGGGCTCGTGTAACCAGATCTCACTCGGAGAGATGGTCGCGGTTCGCCTCTTACGATCGCGGAGAACGCTGAGGCCACGATGTCCGAGGATACGAGTGGCTTCTCGCTGGAGGCAACTCCGCCCTGCCCGAAGCGAGAAGAACACTGCCCGTCGCTTCTGGCTCCGACCGATTTCATGAGACCTTGACCGTCAGGTGCAGGACGTTGTCCTCGCCGGTCGTCTTCATCGCCATCCCGGGATAGTCCTCGCCGGGCTTCGTGGTGAACCGGTAGGTGCCGGATTTGGTGAAGGTTGCAAGGACGGATGCGCTCATGTGGCGCATCGCCTTCCCGCCGAGAAAGCGGGTCGCCGGGCCGCTGGTCTGAACCAGCGTGTGGGACATGATGTCGTTGTCCACGAAGCGGATCGTGCCGCCTCGGGCGAGCGTCAGCTTCAGCGAGGCGCGGGAGACGCCGCTGTTGACAGACCAGGAATGGCAGCCGTGCATCTGGTGCCGGATCGTGATCGTCGCTTTCGTCGGCGCCTTCGTGCCTTGCTGGGTCTTCGTCGTGCCGGTCATCGCGGCGCCGGCCATGAGACCAACGGCAAGGCTCAGGCCGGCCAGAATGATGAGTAGTCGCTTCATCTGAGAGCTCCTTTCTTCCTTCGCGCAGTCTCCGGCCCCCGGCCTCGCGCGGCATCGGTCGTAGGCCGCGTCGCGGTTGCGGCTTTGTGCGTAGGAGCCGCTACCAGCTCTTGAGAGTCGGGCGGAGCGACCGGGCCGCAATCCGCACACGCGCGTCGACCGCGATGCATCCGCTCGGCAATGCGATCACCGGGTTGAGGTCGAGCTCGGCGACTTCCGGAAAGTCCTCGGCGAGCCATGAAAGGCGATGCAGCAGATCGACCAGCGAGGCAGCGTCCGCAGCGGGTGCGCCGCGGAAGCCGGCGACGAGCCCGCCCGCCTTGCCGTCGTGCACCAGCTCTTCGGCGTCGACGTCGGTGAGCGGTGCGATTCTGAACGCCGCGTCGCCGATCAGCTCTGCGAAGACGCCACCGGGACCGAATGCGACCAGAGGGCCAAAGACCGGATCCTGAACGACGCCTGCGAGCAGCTCTGACCCGCGGCCGATCATTGGCTGCACGAGCAGCGGGGGGCCGATGCGCTCGGCTGCAGCCCGAACCTGCTGCTCGTCGCCAAGATCGAGGGCGACGCCCCCCTGCTCGGTCTTGTGCGCTCCCGCTGTCGCCGTCTTCAGGACGACCGGGTATCCGAGCTCACCCGCCGCCTCGACCGCCTCGTCGGCGGTCTGCGCCGATCGCTCCGGGACGACGGGAATGCCGTACGACGTGAGGAAGTCGCGCGTTTCGCCTGCATCCAGCCACTTCTCGTCACGCCCCTCGAGGGCGGCTTCGATCAGTTCTCGCGACCTCGGCGCGTCGACGTCGCGGGCCGGAGAAACCGTTCCGGCCGGTCGGCGAAGCCATTCCGCGCGAGCCGCCGCGAGGCCGAGCGCGCGGGCGGCCGACTCGGGATACGCGAAGGAGGCGACGGCGGCGTCCCCGTCGAGGAGGGCAGCTGGAGTTCCGTCCCGGCTGATCAGCACCGCCAGCACGGGCTTGTCCGTACCGGCGCGAGCGACCGCGTCGTGAATCGCAGCGGCCACCTCGTCTGCTCCGGCGACGACGGGAGGGACGAAGAGGACGATCAGGGCATCGAGACGCCTGTCCTCGAGAAGCGCCGGTATGACCGACTCGAACGTCGGCCCCGTCGCGGAGCCGAGCAGGTCGACCGGGTTGGCGAGGCTTGCGTCGTCGGGTACCAGCGGTCGCAGCGCGGCCTGCGTTTCCGCGCCCAGCTCCGGCAGCTCGAGCCCTGCTCGCGCACAGGCGTCTGCGCACAGGATTCCGAGACCGCCGGCATTTGTCAGCACGCCGACGCGGCGGCCTCGTGGCAGAGGCTGGCTCGAGAGCAGCGCCGCTGCGTCGACCAGTTCCTCGAGGGTGTCCGCGCGGATGACGCCGGCCTGGCGGAAGAGCGCCTCGACCGCGGTATCCGAGCTTGCCAGCGCTGCTGTGTGCGAGCTCGCCGCTCGGGCGCCGGCCTCAGTCGAGCCCGCCTTGAGCGCGAGCACGGGCTTGCGGCGAGCGATGCGCCGCGCGAGCCGCGCGAACTTGTGCGGATTGCCGAACGACTCGAGGTACAGCAGGACGACCTCGGTCTTGTCGTCGTCCTCCCACCACTCGAGCAGGTCGTTCGACGAGACGTCAGCCTTGTTCCCGATCGATACGAAGGCCGAGAAGCCGAGGTTCCGCTCCGAGGCCTTCTCCAGGAGCGCGAGACCTAGCGCGCCGCTCTGCGAGGAGAACGCGATCGGACCGGGCGGCAGCGGCCGGGGCCCGAAGGTGGCGTTCAGGCCGAGGTCGGGGACGGCGATGCCGAGGCAATTCGGCCCGACGAGCCGGCCGCCGTGCGCCCGAACGAGCGCAAGCAGGCGCTCTTGTCGGTCGAGGCCTTCAGCCCCGACCTCGGCGAACCCCGACGAGATCACACAAAGGGCTTTCACCCCTCGCGACAGCGCCGCCTCGGCAGCATCGAGAACCAGTGGACCCGGCAGGCAGATCACCGCAAGGTCGACCACAGCGGGCACCTCGGCGATCGACGAATACGCACGTACGCCCCCGACCGGCTCGCCGTCGCGGTTGACCGGGTACGCCGAGCCGATGAAGTCGGCTGCCAGCACGTTCCGGAAGAGCTCGCCGCCAATCGAGCCGCGCCGCCGAGACGCGCCGATCACGGCGATCGAGCCCGGCTCGAAGAACGGCCGGAGCGAGGCGGTCACCGCGAGGTGGTCGCGCTCGTCGACGCGCGTCCGGTACTGCTCGGTCGCCTCGATCGGAAAACTGACCTCGAACTCGCCGCCGTCCAGCTCCCGCGTCACCTCGAGTCCGGCGCTCTCGAAAACGCCCAGCATCGCCGGGTTGTCCAGCTCGACGTTCGCGACGAAGCGCTCGATGCCCTGTCCGGCGGCGAGGGCCGCGAGCCGCTCGAGGAGCCGGGTGCCGATCCCCCGGCCCTGGAGATCGTCCGCGACTGCGAACGCAGCTTCGGCGGCGGCGGGATTGCGTAGGCGGTCGTACTCGCCGACCGCAACGATCTCCTCCTTTCCGCCCCCTCCTGCCAGCGTGCCGACGAGGACGCCGCGGTCCCACCAGTCGGGCTCGAGGAAGTGCTCGATGAGCTCCTCGTCAATCGAGCGGATGCCATGGAAGCGTTGGTAAAAGCTCCGTTCGGAAAGCCCTCCGAAGAACGAGGAGAGGGCGTCCGCGTCCTCGCGTGCGGGCGCCCTCAGCCGGAGGGTCGAGCCGTCGCGGAGGATGACGTCGACCGCGGCGGCGGATCCTCGGTCAGGTGTCGTGACCGACAAGCGCAACGTCCCTTTCTGTCCGCTCGGCAGTGACGGGTGCGGCCTCGAGCACGACCTTCAACGCGTCGGTCTCGGCGGCCGCGGCGAACGTGTCGTACGCCGACATCGTCTCATCGAGCGGGAACCTGTGCGTAGCGAACGGCGTCGCGTCCAGCCGGCCCTCGGCGATCAGCTTCAACAGCCGCGGAGTGGTGAACGTGTCGACGAGGCCCGTCGTGATGGTCACGCCCCGGATCCACAGCTTCTCGAGGTGAAGCGTTGCGGGATGGCCGTGGACTCCAACGTTGGCGACCCGCCCTCCTGGGCAGACGAGCTCGGCGCAGAGCTCGAACGTCTCGGGAATTCCGACTGCCTCGACCGCCACGTCGACTCCGAGGCCCCCGGTCAGCTCGAGCACACGCTCTCGCACGTCCTCTGCGCCACTGTTGATTGTCACGTCTGCGCCGAGCTCGCGTGCCTTGGCGAGGCGCGAGTCGGCGAGGTCGATCGCGATGATCCGGCCAGGCGTGTAGAGCTTTGCAGTCAGGACGGTCGCGAGCCCGATCGGGCCGGCGCCGACGATCGCGATGGTGTCGCCGGGGCCAAGGCCGCCGTTGAGCACACCGACCTCGTAGGCCGTGGGAAGGATGTCTGCGAGGAACAGCACCTGTTCGTCGCTCAACTCCTCCGGCACCTTGTACACGGATGTGTCGGCGAAGGGGACACGTGCGTACTCGGCCTGAAGGCCGTCGATCAGGTGCCCGAAGATCCAGCCGCCTCCTCCGGTGCAGAGGCCGTATCGCCCTTCCTTGCAGGACGAGCAGCGTCCGCACGACGTGATGCATGACACCAGCACGCGGTCGCCCGGCTCGAGGGTCGTGACCGCGTCGCCGATCTCGACGACCGTGCCGACGGCCTCGTGGCCGAGGATCGTTCCCGGCTCGACCTCGGGGACGTCCCCCCTGAGGATGTGGAGGTCCGTGCCGCAGATCGTGGCCGAGTCGATGCGGACGACGGCGTCGGTCGGATCCTGGATGGTGGGGTCGGGCTTCTCTTCCCAGCTGCGAAGCCCCGGCCCGTGGTAGACGAGTGCCTTCATGGCTCCTCCTTTCGGTCGTCTCGAGCTTGGCCGACGCTCGTCTTCGGGGCATCGGCAGGGTCACGGAACCCGCATGCGGGTTTCCCGCACCCGACCGGGATACGCTGGACTCGTGGGCTCGACGTTGTCGGACGAGAATCGCCTGCGGGCACTGGTCGAGGCCGGCGTCGCGATCACGGCCGAGCTGTCACTCGATGCGCTCCTGCAGCGGCTCGTGGAGGCTGCGGCCGCCCTGACTGGAGCGCGCTTCGCCGCGCTCGGTGTGATCGATCGCGAGCGATCCGGGCTCGAGCGCTTCCTCACCACGGGAATGGACGCGGAAACACAGGAAGCCATCGGCGATCTCCCTCGGGGAAGAGGGATCCTCGGGGTCTTGATCCGCGACGCCGTGGCGCTCCGGCTTCACGACCTCGCCGAGGACCCGCGGGCGGTCGGGTTTCCGCCAAACCACCCGCCGATGCAGACGTTCCTCGGCGTGCCGATCCATCTGCGTGGTGTCGCCTACGGGAACCTCTACCTCACCGAGAAGGAGGGCGGCGAGGATTTCACCGACGAGGACGAGGAGCTCGTGACGCTGCTCGCGAGCCAGGCCGCGGTCGCGATCGAGAACGCCCGCCTCTACGAGGCCGCGACCGGTTGGTCGAAGCAGCTCGAGTCGCTCAACGAGGTCGGCAACGCGCTCGCCACCGAGACGGACCTCGACCGCCTGCTCGATCTGATCGCCCGGCGCTTGTGCGAGCTGCTGGACGCGCGGCTCGTGACCGTCTTGCTGCCCAGCGGTGCCGACGAGCTTCGCTTCGCCGCGGTCGCGGGGGAAGGTGGCGGCCGGATCCTCGGCTCGAGGATCACCCGCACGAGCTCGAAGAGCGGCCGCGTGCTCGAGCGCGGTCGCAGCGAGCGGGTCGATTCGGTGCTGGACGATCCCGACGTCGACAACGAGGCCATGCGTCTGATCGGCGCGCGCAGCGGCCTCTGGGTTCCACTGGTCGTCCGTGGTCGCGCGATCGGCGTCCTCGCCGCCCACGACAAGCTCGGCCCCGACTTGCGCTTCTCCGATACCGACCTCCGCCTGGCCGAGACCTTTGCGACCAGGGGAGCGCTGGCGGTCGACCTGTCCGAGCGGATCGCGAGCGACTCGCTGCGCAGGGTCGTCGAAGCCCAGGAGCTGGAACGCCGGCGGCTGGCGAGGGAGTTGCACGACGAGACGGGCCAGGCGCTGACCTCGATCCTGCTCGGCCTCAAGGCGCTCGAGGAGAAGCTCGACGACGAGGGCTCGCGCGCGGCGGCGGCGGAGCTCCGCGAGCTCGTGGTCACGACGCTGCAAGACGTGCGGCGACTGGCCGTCGAGCTCCGCCCGAGCGCGCTGGACGACTTCGGGCTGGTCGCGGCGCTCGAGCGATTGAGTGCCTCCTTCACCGACCAGACCGGCATCGAGATCGACTTCGAGACGGCGCTCGGCGACGAGCGCCTCCCGGCGGAGGTCGAGACGGCCCTCTACCGGATAGTCCAGGAGTCGCTTACCAACGTCGTCAAGCACGCGCGCGCGCGGCGGGTCAGCATCCTGCTCGCACGGAGGAACGGCGCGATCAAGGCCGTGATCGAGGACGACGGCCAGGGGTTCGACCCGGCGGCAAGCCCCTCCGCGGGGTTCGGCCTCGTGGGGATGCGCGAGCGGCTCGCGTTGCTCGGCGGCCGGCTCGAGGTCGAGTCGAGCGGAGACACCGGCACGACGATCGCCGCCGAGGTGCCCGTCCCGTGAGCATCCGCGTCTTGATCGTGGACGACCACGCGGTCGTGCGGGCGGGGCTCAAGCTGCTCGTGGACGCGGAGGAGGACCTGGAAGCGGTCGGCGAGGCAGGGAGCGCCCGCGAGGCGGTCTTCGAGGCCCGGACCACGAAACCGGACGTCGTGCTGATGGACGTGATGATGCCGGAGCAGAGTGGCCTGAAGGTCGTTCCGCAGCTCGTGAAAGAGCATCCGGAGGCAACGGTGCTGGTGCTCTCGATGCAGGACGACCCGCGCTACGTTCGCGAGGCCTTCGAGGCCGGGGCGAGCGGCTACGTCTTGAAGGAAGCCGCGGACGCGGAGCTCGTCGCCGCCATCCGGGACGTCGCGGCCGGTGGGCGATACGTCCATCCGGAGCTCGGAGCGCGGCTGGTCGCAGCGGAGACGGCCGAGCGGCGCCGGGCCGAGGATGACCCGCTCTCGGACCGCGAGCGCGAGGTCCTCCGCCTGCTGGCACTCGGGCATACGAACCAGGAGATCGCGAAGGAGCTGTACATCTCGGTCCGGACGGCCGAGACGCACCGTGCCCACATCATGCAGAAGCTGCGGCTCTCC
>Ga0207706_10006019_pt1 | contig 11282 bp, 8 predicted proteins | sample KBSC53metaG_FD_184318 | JGI IMG/M metagenome (GOLD analysis project Ga0207706, IMG submission 184318) | Corn rhizosphere microbial communities from Kellogg Biological Station, Michigan, USA - KBS C5-3 metaG (SPAdes) (version 2) | ecosystem: Host-associated > Plants > Roots > Rhizosphere > Soil ... | reverse complement strand
CCTGCCGCGTCGACATGCCGACATGATCGATCAGCGTGTCCACTTCGGGCGAGCGCGAAGACGTCAGCCACTTGTCGGTCAGGCTGGTAAACCAGAAATTGGGGTCTGGCACGCGCATCATCAGCGCGCCGAACAGCTGGTCGGCCACCGCCACCATGTCCGGATGGCGTTCCACCCCTTCGAGTACGCTGAGCGCCCTCAACAATATATCACCGAACAGCGGCTCCGCATCCTCGATACGATTGGCATAGATGCTGGCATCCTCCCGGATCAGCGCGGCCCAGCCGGCGGGCTGAAGGCCGATGCCAAGCACGAGCAGCGGTCCCTTCGCATCGAAGCGATAGGCCCCGAAGGTCGGCCCAAGCAGGCTGACGCGTGGGGCAGCCATGCGGCGCCCGTCCAGGAAATCATACACTGCGCTGCCCCGCACCACGAAGCGAAGTTGCGGTAGATCGGCCCGCATCACGTCCGTGTACTGCGGCAGATCGGCATGAAATATATAATAAGACGAAACCACGCTACGGAGCGAAGGCGCAGGCACATAATATCGAAGCCCGATGGGCGTCCCCAACTCGCGCACGCAACACCCCCGTTTCAGCCCGCCGGGGATAATATACGAAAATGGTACGAAAATGGACAAAATTTGTCGGAGATAGAAAAAAGCCCAGCCGAGCACTGCTCGGCCGGGCCTAAGGAAAAGGCCTTCCCATGGGAAGTCCTTCGGGTCGCAAGGCCGCGCATAAGGGCGATGGCGGAAACTGTATTGAACAGAATCGACTTTTCTCACACGGTTAATCAACCAAACCGTTATGATGAGCTGTTTTTGACCCGGCGCCGCGGCGCTGCCATAGGCAGCCCATGGCTCTCTATCCGCTGCTCAGACCGCTCATCTTTGCGCTGGACGCGGAACGCGCGCACCTGCTGAGCCTCAAGGCACTGGCGGCGGCACCGGCGTTCGCGCCTGTGCAGAAGGATCCGGCGCTCGCGACGCAGGTCGCGGGCCTGGATTTCCCCAATCCGGTCGGGCTGGCGGCCGGCTATGACAAGGACGCACTTGCCCCGGCGCAGCTGCTTGGGCTGGGCTTCGGTTTCGTCGAAGTGGGCACGCTCACGCCGCTGCCGCAGGCGGGTAACGCCAGACCGCGCCTGTTCCGGCTTGCCGAGGATCAGGCCGTCATCAATCGCATGGGCTTCAACAATGACGGGCTGAGGGCCGCAGCGGACCGGCTGGGAAGCCGCACGAGACGCGGGATCGTCGGCGTCAATATCGGCGCCAACAAGGATTCGACTGATCGCATCGCCGATTATGTCGCCGGCGTCCGCACCATGATGGGGATCGCGGACTATCTGACGATCAACATCTCCTCGCCGAACACGCCGGGGCTGCGCGCCTTGCAGGATCGCGGCGCGCTGCAGGAGTTGCTGGGGCGGGTGATGGATGCTCGGGGCCTCGGCATTCCGCCGATCTTCCTCAAGGTCGCGCCCGATCTGGAGCCGGCCGACATCGATGACATCGCCGCCGTCGCGATCGAACAGGGCATCGACGGGCTGATCGTTTCCAATACGACGATTAGCCGCCCGCCTCTGCAATCGCGCTTCTCGTCCGAAACGGGAGGATTGTCGGGCGCACCGCTCAGGACGCTTGCGCTCGAGCGGCTGCGCGACTTCCGGAAGGCCACGGGCGGCGCGCTGCCCTTGATCGGGGTTGGCGGGATCACGAGCGCGGAGGATGCCTATGCCCGCATCCGCGCGGGCGCGAGCCTGGTGCAGCTTTATTCGGCGCTGGTTTACGAAGGACCAGGACTGGCGAAACGGATCGCGACCGGCCTGAAGGCGTTGCTGGCACGGGATGGTTTCGCCACCGTCGCGCAGGCCGTCGGCGCTGAATAGAAGGGAGTCCCATGATCCTGCGCATGCTTGTCCTGCTGCTGCTGATCCTGCCGGTGTCGGCCCGGGCGGCCGGCGGGATCGTGTCGACGGCCAATCCGCTCGCCTCCGAGGCTGGCCGCGAGATCCTGCGCGAAGGCGGCAGCGCCGCTGATGCCGCCATGGCGGTCATGGTCGCGCTGACGGTGGTCGAGCCGCAATCCTCGGGAATCGGCGGCGGCGGCTTCCTGCTCTACAATGACGGCAAGACAGGCCGCGTCGCCACGATCGACGGCCGCGAGACCGCGCCCGCCAGCGCCACCCCCAACCGCTTCGTCAATCCGGACGGCTCGCCGATGGCCTTCATGCAGGCGGTGCCCGGCGGGCTTTCGGTCGGCGTGCCTGGCAACATCGCACTGATGGCGAGCGCGCATCGCAAATGGGGCAAACTGCCCTGGGCGAAGCTGTTCGATCCGGCGATCCGGCTGGCCGAGCAGGGCTACACCGTGACACCGATTCTTGCCGGGCGGCTGGCGATGATGGAGAAAATCTGGGCGGATTTCCCCGATGCGCGCGCGATCTACTGGCAGGATGGGCGGCCCAAGCAGGTTGGCGAGAAAGTGGTCAATCCGGCGCTGGCGGAGACGCTGCGCCAGATCGCGGCGGAAGGCCCGACAGCCTTCTACAAGGGCGATGTCGGCAAGGCGATCAGCGCGGCCGTGGCAGTTGCGCCGCGCAACTCTTCGGCGCTGACGGCGGAGGACCTTGCCGCCTACCGCGCCAAGGACCGGCCACCGGTGTGCGGTACCTATCGGGTGTACCGGATCTGCGGGATGGGGCCGCCATCCTCGGGCGCGACCACGGTGCTGTCGATCCTCGGCACGCTTGAACGCTTCGACATGAAGAAGCTGGGCAAGGATAATCCCGTCGCCTGGCACCTGATCGGCGAAGCGATGATCCTCGCCTACGCCGACCGCGAGAAATATCTCGGCGACAGCGATTTCGTCGAGGTGCCGCTCAAGGGATTGCTCGATCGGCGCTACCTGCGTGAACGTTCAGCGCTCATCTCGCCGGATCATGCACGCGACAACTATCCGGCGGGCAAGCCGGCGGGCGCGACGATGCTGGCCGTGACACCGGCGCCGGACGAGCATGGCACCACCCATTTCGTCGTGCGGGACGGAGACGGGAATATCGTGTCGATGACCTCGACCGTGGAGGGGCCGTTCGGCAGCCAGCTGATCGCCGGCGGCATGTTCCTCAACAATGAGCTGACCGACTTCAATTTCGTGCCTGAGAAGGACGGCAAACCTGCCGCCAACAGGGTGCAGGCGGGCAAACGGCCCTTGTCCTCGATGTCGCCGACGATCGTCTATGATGCCAGGGGGCAGGTCGTGCTTGCCCTTGGTTCGGCGGGGGGCAAGCGGATCATCATGCATGTCCTCAAGACGCTGGTGGGCGTGCTCGACTGGGGGCTTGAGGCTAAGGACGCGATCGCACTCCCCAACATCTATTTCCGCGACAAGGCGCTGCTCGTCGAGAAGGACAGCGCACTGGAGGCGATGGCGCCCGCGCTGACGAAGCTCGGCCATGTCGTGACGCCGGCCGATCTGGATTCGAAGGTCAACGCAGTCCAGCTGACCAAAAGCGGCTGGCGGGGCGCCGCCGATCCGCGTAGCGAAGGTGTCGCACTGGCCGAATAGAGCCGGAATGCATTACGTCCGTTCGCCCTGAGTAGGGACTGAGCTTGGCGAAGGCCCGTATCGAAGGATGCTTCGATACGCCACTTCGCCAGGCTCAGCGGCTACTCAGCACGAACGGAAGGATGGGTTGGAGGTCGCGGTAGAGGTCGTGCGCGTATTCGAGCATTTTCCCAATCTGGTCACGATGTTCCTGGCCCGTGCGGCGGAGGGCGGAGACAAGCCGTTCCTCTGGGCCAAGAAGGACGGGGCCTGGCAGCCGACCAGCTGGAAGCAGGCGGCCGATCAGGTGGCATCGCTTGCGGCGGGGCTGAAGGCGCTTGGGCTGAAGCCGGGCGACCGGGTGCTTTTGATCTCCGAGAACCGGCCCGAATGGTGCATCGCTGATCTCGCGATCATGGCGGCAGGCTGCGTCACCGTGCCGACCTACATCACCAATACCGAGCGTGATCACCTCCATATCCTCGAGAACAGCGGCGCGCGGGCGGCGTTCGTGTCGAATGCGAAGCTGGCGCGGGCCTTCATGCCGGCGGCGATGCGCTCCTCAAGCTGCGTCACGGTGGTCAGCTTCGAGCCCCTTCGCATCGGGCAGGCGGGCGATATCGGCTTCGCGCTCTACGCCGATCTGATCGCGCGCCATCCGCCGGAGCCGATCACGGCCGATTTCACGCGCGATGACCTCGCCTGCGTCATCTACACCAGCGGCACGGGCGGGGCGCCGCGCGGGGTGCGCCAGCACCATGGGTCGATCCTCGCCAATGTCGAGGGCGCCGCGGCGCTCATTATCGAGGATTTCGGCTGGGATGACGAGATTTTCCTGAGCTTCCTGCCCGCGAGCCACGCCTATGAGCATAGCGGCGGTCAGTTCCTGCCGATCGGGCTGGGCGGGCAGATCTATTATTCGGAAGGCTTGGAAAAGCTCGCCTCGAATATCGAGGAGGTGCGGCCGACGATCATGGTCGTCGTGCCCCGGCTGTTCGAGGTTCTGCGCCAACGCATCCTCAAATCGATCGAGAAGCAGGGGGCGGTGCCCAACTATCTGCTGAAGCGCGCGCTCGACATCGGTGCGCGGGATTATGCGCGGACCAAGCGGCTGCGCGATCTGCCGATGGACGTGCTGCTCGATCAGACGATCCGGCCCAAGATCGCGAAACGCTTCGGCGGGCGGATCAAGGCGATGGTCTCGGGCGGAGCTCCGCTCAATCCGGATGTCGGCATCTTCTTCCACGCGCTGGGGCTGACCTTCCTGCAGGGTTATGGGCAGACTGAGGCGGGGCCGGTGATTTCGTGCAACCGGCCAAGCGCGGGGCTGCGGATGGATTCGGTCGGGCCGCCGCTCAAGGGCGTCGAGGTGCGGATCGCCGAGGATGGCGAGATCCTCGTGCGCGGCGAACTCGTCATGCACGGCTACTGGAACAATCCGCAAGAGACCGATCGGGTGCTGAAGGACGGCTGGCTGCACACTGGCGACATCGGCATCATCGACGAGAAGGGGCGGCTGGCGATCACCGATCGCAAGAAGGACCTGATCATCAACGACAAGGGCGACAATGTCGCGCCGCAACGGGTCGAGGGCATGCTCACGCTGGAGCATGAGATCGTCCAGGCGATGGTCCATGGCGACCGCAAACCCCATCTGGTCGGGCTGATCGTGCCCGATCCCGAATGGATGCGTGAATGGGCCGAGGCGGCGGGGGTTCCGGCGGAACTGGAGACGCTGAGGAGCAATCCGGCCTTCCACCGGGCGCTGGGTGGTGCGGTCGATCGCGTGAATGCGGGGCTGTCGGTGATCGAAAAGGTCCGGCGCTTCATCATCGCCGATGAACCGTTCACGATCGAGAATGAACAGCTGACGCCGTCACTCAAGATCAGGCGGCACGTGATCCGGAAGGTGTATGGCGATCGGCTGGACGCGCTTTATCGGGCGCAGGGGTAGGTCTTCCTTCTAACGTCACCCCGGACTTGATCCGGGGTGACGGGTTAGCGTGGTCAGTTGCCCCAATCCACGATCGCCCAGCCGCGCTGCTTCGCCAGCCGCCGCAGTTCGTCGTGGGCGTTCACCGCAAAGGGCTCGTCCGCCCATTCCAGCACCGGCGCGTCGGAGGCGTGGTCGGAATAGAAACGTATGTGGGAGTGTTCGCGGGCGATCCCCTCGCGGTCCATCCAGGCGACGATCATGCGGAGCTTGGCCGGGCCGTAGCAATTCTCACCATCGACCCGCGCAATCACGCGGTCGTCCAGTCCGGTGAGGCTGTTGGTGGCGATCACGTCGTCGAAGCCGAGCTGCCGGGCAATCGCCTCCACATAAAGGCGGTAGGACGCGGTCGCCATGACGAGCCGCCTCCCCGCCGCGCGATCAGCGGCGATGGCATCGAACGCGCCGGGGTGGATGTTGCCAGCCAGCGTCTTGCCGGCGAAACTCGCGGCGACGGTGGCAAGCTCGCTCTTGCGGCTATGCGGGCCGAGCAGGATTCGCTGGTTGAGTTCCTTGAGACGCTGGCGGTCGAGCAGCTTCAGGCCATAGCCGATGACGGTAAGACCCACGATCGGCAGCAGGATCAGCCGCCAGGGCGCCAGGCGCAAGGCCGCATGCCGCAGGAAGCCGGGATAGGTCGGCACCCGCGTGATGGTCTTGTCCATGTCGTAGATGGCGAGCTGGTGCTGCAAAGGCGCTTCCGTTCAAAAACATGCCGTTCAGGCTGAGCTTGTCGAAGCCCACTCCTTCTTTAAGAAAAGAAAGCCCTTCGACAAGCTCAGGGCGAACGGCTGAAAGGTTCTAAAGGCCCGGCACCGCCGGCCAGTGTGGACCTGATAATCCCATAACCTTGAACAGGGTTCCCATCTGCTCGGGATGGATCAGCCGCATGCGCGCCGCCGCCAGTTCTGCGGCTCGGCCCGGATTGGCGCGGGTGAGCTGGTCAGCGCGCAGATCGATGCCGATCGAGACGAGCCAGTCGCCCTGATCGACTGGCCCGCGCACACGCACATGCTTGATCGATTGCGCCGCTTTCTTGAGCGCGGAGAAATCGACATGGGCGGTCAGATCGCTGCGGCCGGGGCGAATGAAGGGATCGGCATAGGCATGGGCGTGAACCGCCTGAAGCGTGTCGCCGGCGAACCGGTCATGATAGCCATAGTCGATCACGATCATCATCCCTCCCTGCGCCGCCAGCCGCCGCGCGAGGCTGCGCATCAGGCCGCGCGCCGCGGAGGATTGCTCGTAGACGCTGGCGGTGTGCGCATCGCGCAGGTCGAGGGGGATCTTGTCTTCGGTGGGCACCTGGCCGGGAACCGTGGCGAAACCGTCGATATCGTCATGCCGGATCATCAGCTCGCGCCAGCCGAGCATCGTCTTCACATATTGCTCCACCGGCATCGCATCGAAAAACTCGTTTGCGATGATCATCAGCGGCACGTCGGTGGGCAACGTGGCGGTGGTGTCGTGCCAGGTGGCGTTGGGGATCATCTCCGCCTGCGAGGCGCGCAGGAAGGGGCTGGTCTCGACGAAATGGACCGGCGGATCGAGCCCGACCAGCGACATCGATCGCAATGCATCGACAGCAAGCGTGCCGCGCCCCGGCCCCAGCTCGACATAGGCCGCCTCCCCGCCCGCCTGCCGCCAGCAATCGGCGAGGACTAGGCCGATCAGCTCCCCGAACATCTGGCTGACTTCGGGCGCGGTGATGAAGTCGCCGCTGGCGCCGAAAGGGTCGTGATCCGAATAATAGGCAGCGTTGGCGAGGCCCATGAATCGCGAGATCGGGATAGGCCCGTTCTCGGCGATCAGCGCCTGGAGTTCATCCTCTACCGCATGTTGCTCGATCGGCATGCGGCGACTTAATACAGCGATTGTTACGGAATTGGAAAGAAGCTTTCACGTCAAGCAGTTGCATGCGGAAATCGCCGCTGGCGGCGCCTGATCGCGGCACCTGCCAGCCCGAAGCCCGCCAGCATCATACCCCATGTGGCAGGCTCGGGCACGCCCGGATTGGAAAAGCCGAGCCCGCTGGCCTCGTTCGCGCTGAGCTTGAAACCCATCACGTAGCTCGGGATCAAAGCCTGGCCGGCCCGGCATCCGCCATCAAGCGCCACTTGCGAAGATGTGCCGCCGACACCGCTGGTGCAGACGTCGAATTGCGTGCCGCTGGCATTCTGCGTTACCGAGAAGTCGCTATCCGTTACCAGCATGAGGCTAAGGCCGCCATCTTCGAGCCAGGGACCGAAAGAAAGGCCTTCCAGCTTTTCGGGAACCACGGCACCGGCGACTTCGAGCGCGCTCTGGACATCGAGGAAGAGCATCTTCGAAACGGGCGTGACGCCCGCTGGCAGGGTATTGGTGCCGGCAAGGCTGACGGCGGACACGTCGGTCGCCCCGCTGAGATCGATCAGATAGACCCGCTTGCTACCGACGGGGAGCTTTCCGTTCGGATCTTCCACGCCAAGGCCGCGATTGTCGCGCTCGATCACCAGCAACTGGCCGTTCGGCAGCGCGACTATCGACGACAGGCCGATCGAGCGCCCTTGGGCATTGGCCTTGAAATCATCGGCGTCGCCGGAAATGCGGCCGTTGATCTCAGCAAGATCCTCGAGCTGATAGACGAATTGGCCGGTCGAGTTGCCAGTGGCAACATCATAGGCGACAATGCGCAGGTTGCGGCTGAAACGGCCGTCCGCATCGCCCTCATTCACCAGCGGATCCTGCAGTACGGCGTACGCGGTCTTGCCGTCGGGTGAGAGGGTCAGACCCTCGAAACCGCGATTGTCCTGACGGCCCGTGGTGATGGTAGGCCGACCATTGGTGAAATCCGGTATCGCGCCCGCCATGGGAACGAGATTGGCCGGTGTCTTGAAGGCGCGGATGAAGACGCCGTTGGGATCGAATTCATAGACCGACGGACCATATTCGTCCGACACGATAAAATTGCCGTTCGCACGGCGGGCCAGCCCTTCGGGATCGAAGGAAGAACCGAGCTTGCTCGTATCGCCGTGTAGCTGTGGGTTCAGGCCGCTGAACGGGGTCACGCCGTCGGCCTGCTTGAACACGATCGTCTTGTTCAGTGCGAAGTTTGAAAGCTGGCCCGAGTTCGGGTCGATAGAGAGGCTGAAATTCTGGAGGCGCGGCGCATAGTCGATCGTGCCGCCACCGGGGCCGCGGTCGCTCATGCCGAAGAAGCTGTTGGTGGCGCCGTCGTAGATCAGGTCCGATCCGAAGCCGCCGAAACGGTTGCTGTTGACGCCGGCGGGGAGCCCGGAAAGATCGGAGCCGTTGGGAACAGCGAGCGAATTGACGAAGGTCACGGCCGAGGCGGGCGCCGCGAGCATCGAAGCGATCGCGGCGGCGACAAGCAGATTGCGCATGAACGGTCCCCTGTGTTGCGTGGGGCTGTTCAACCAGAGAGCGGCGACAGAAGCGCTACAACATGGTTACCGAATGATGACCTAGGCGACGCTCTCGCCGCCCGCGATCGGCTCGACGCGCTGGCGGCGGCCCTTGGCGGTCAGGATCAGGTAAAGGCCGCCCAGCAGCATCGGCACGGTGAGCGTCTGTCCCATGGTCAAACCCCAGGACAGGGTACCGAGGCCCTCGTCCGGCTCGCGGAAGAATTCGACGATGAAGCGCGAGATGCCGTAGCCCACGAGAAACAGGCCGACGAGCTTGCCCGGCTCGTAGCGGGCCTTGGTCTTCCAGAAGGCGAACCAGAGGATGGCAAAGAGAACCAGACCCTCGAGCCCCGCTTCATAGAGCTGGCTCGGGTGGCGCGGCACATCGCCGGCATAGGCGCCGGGAAAGACCATCGCCCAGGGCACATCGGTCGCGCGGCCCCACAGCTCGCCGTTGATGAAGTTGGCGATGCGGCCGAAGAAGAGGCCGAAGGGTACGCAGCAGGCGATATAATCGTGGATGCGCAGCCAATTGAGCTTGTTGCGCCAGGCGAGATAGAAGATTCCGATGCTCATCCCGACCGCACCGCCATGGAAGGACATGCCGCCCTCCCAGAGCTTGAGCACATCGACCGGGTTCTGCCAGATCTCGGGCTTGTAGAAGATGCAGTAGCCGAGACGCCCGCCGAGCAGGATGCCAAGGGTCGCGTAGAACACCATGTCGTCGGCATGGCGTCGCGCCATCGGCGCGCCGGGCTGGTCGAGCAACTTGGTGAGATACCACCAGCCGATCAGGATGCCGGCGATATAGGCCAGCGAATACCAGCGGATCTGGAGGAATCCGAGATCGAGCGCGATCGGGGAAAGGCCGAGATCGCGCCAGTGGAGAACGGCGGCCGCATCGGCCAACAGGGTGATGATCAAGGCTGGTCCTCGCGTTTGCGGAGGTCATAGAACCAAGTCCGGCAAAGCGAAAGGGCGGTCCATCGCGATTGACGGCTGGTCTTTGCCGCACGCATGCTGGGCCATGCGCATATTCGGCTGGATCGCGACCGGGTCCTTCTACCTGCTGCTGTACATGCTGCTGCTGGCGGGCAGTGACCCGGTGGTGCGCCGCCTGGACTATCATCCGCCGGGTTGGGACCGGCGCGACGGGACGATGCGGCTCGTGCTCCTGGCCGACACGCATTTGGCGATGCCGGGCGACACGCCGGCGCGGCTGACCCGGATCGTGGCGCGGATCAATATGCTTCACCCCGACCTGATATTGCTCGGGGGAGATTATGCCAGCACGTCGAGCCTGACCTTCCGGCATTATTCTCCGGCGGAGGCGGTGGCCCCGTTCGCACGGCTGAAGGCGCGCCATGGCGTCGTCGCCGTATTTGGAAACCACGACCATTGGGCCAATGCCGGAGCGGTCGGCATGGCGCTCGCCGATGCCGGTGCCGTGTCGCTGGTGAATGGCGCGATCCGGCGCGGGCCGCTCGTCATCGGCGGGGTAGACGACGACTACACCGATCAGGCCGACGTGCGCGCAACCGCCGATACGATGCGGCGGATGGGCGGCATTCCGGTCCTGCTGTCCCATAGCCCGGACGTGTTTCCGGCAGTGCCGCGCCGGATCGGGCTGGTGCTGGCAGGGCATGCCCATTGCGGGCAGATCGTGCTGCCGTTCATAGGCGCACCCTATGTGCCCTCGCGCCATGGCCAGCGCTTTCGCTGCGGGATCTACCGCAAGGACGATCAGCTGCTCATCGTCAGCGCGGGGGTCGGGACGAGCATCCTGCCGCTCCGGCTGGGGGCGCCGCCGGACATCTGGGTGATCGACATCAGCGCCCGGGATCGCCCCGGCGTTCCCGGTAGCCGGGAAGCGTCCAGCCGAAGCTGAGCGCCGCGGCGCGCAGGGCGAAGCCCGCCAGCGCGCCGATCATGCCGGCGGCGAAGGTGCCGATGCCCAGCAGCGTGAGGCCAACGAAGACGCTTGATCCCAGGATCGCGGCGGAAACATAGATTTCCCGGCCGAGCAGGATCGACGGCTGGTTCGCCAGCACGTCACGGATGATGCCCCCGAAAGTACCGGTCAGCACGCCCATCACGATCGCGACCAGCGGCGGCACGCCCAGCCCGAGCGCCTTGGCGGATCCGATCACCGAAAAGGCGGCCAGCCCGATCGCGTCGAGCCACAGCAATGTCCTGAAATGCCAGACGCGCGTCCCCAGCAGCCAGGTGGCGAGCGCCACCGCGGCGCACACAGCGAGATAGCTGTTTTCATGGACCCAGAAGACCGGAACGTCGAGCAACAGATCGCGCAATGTGCCGCCGCCGATGGCTGTC